>WNFI01124498.1_pt1 | contig 27468 bp, 31 predicted proteins | sample 5400471 | NCBI WGS metagenome assembly WNFI01 (sample SAMN13153348, study PRJNA577476) | soil metagenome | isolation source: 100 cm saprolite on Douglas fir-dominated hillslope | place: USA:California | collected 2013-09-17
GCCGCAAGGCAACACGATGTCGCCGTTCGGCGGCCTGCAGGCGCCGCGTTAGCGCCATGCCCCGGATGATCGGACATCGTGCGCCGTCGCGGGGCGCCGTCCGCGGCTTCACGTTGATCGAGCTGGTGATCACGGTCGCGATTGTTGCGCTGCTCGCCACGGCCGCCTTCCCCATGGCCGATCTCGCCGTGCAGCGAGATCGCGAACGCGAGCTGCAGCGGTCCCTGCGGCAGATACGCGACGCGATCGACAGCTATAAGCAGGCCTCGGACGAGGGCCGGATGATCAAGAGCGTGGGCGCATCGGGCTATCCGAAGCGGCTCGAGGAGCTGGTGGATGGCGTGGACGACCGCAAAAGCGCGAAGCGCGAAAAAATCTATTTCCTGCGTCGCATCCCGCGGGATCCGTTCAACGCCGACACGACGCTGGTGCCCTCGGCTACCTGGGGCAAGCGCAGCTACGCCAGCGCGCCGGACGACCCCAGGGAAGGCGACGATGTTTACGACGTGTATTCGCTCGCGTCCGGCAAGGGGATCAGCGGCCGCCCTTACCGCGAATGGTGATGCGCATGCGCCGCGCTGGAACGGGTTTCACCCTGATCGAGCTTCTGGTCGTGCTGGCGATCATCGCGACCCTGCTCACGATCGCAGTGCCGCGCTACCTCGGCAGCATGGAAAAGTCGAAAGAGGCGGTCCTGAAGGAGGACCTGTACCAGCTGCGCGACGCGATCGGCAAATACTACGGCGACCGCGGCAAGTATCCCGAGTCGCTGGAAGCGCTCGCCGCGGAGCGCTATCTGCGCAAAGTGCCGGTCGATCCGGTGACCGAGAGCAGCATAAGCTGGCTCACGGTGCCGCCGGTCGATCCGGAGAAGGGTGCGGTCTATGACGTCCGGAGCGGCGCGCCCGGCAGGGCAAGCGACGGCAGCGCCTACGTCGACTGGTAGCCGGCATGCGGCGCCGCTCGCACCCCATCGACCTTTCACGCAGCGCGCAGGGATTTACCTACTTGACGATGCTCTTCGCCGTCGCGCTCGTCGGGCTGGGCCTGACGCTCGCCGGCGAGGTGTGGCACACCACCGCGATGCGGGAAAAGGAAGCGCAGCTGATCTATGTCGGCGGCCAGTATCGGCGCGCCATCGAACGCTATTACCGGAGCGGGCCTTCGCAGTATCCGCGCACGCTCCAAGATCTGCTCAAGGATGCCCGCCAAGCGGGCACGGAGCGGTATTTGCGAAAGCTCTACCCCGATCCGGTCACCGGCAAGGACGAATGGGGCCTGGTGAAGACGCCCACCGGGGACATCATGGGGGTGTACAGCCTTTCGGCCGATAAGCCGTTCAAGACCACGGGCTTCGGCGACGGCACCGACTTCCGCGAAGCTACGAAATATTCCGATTGGAAGTTCGTCTACGACCCCGCGCAGCAGGCACCGATCCCGTCCGCACCGTCCGCCCGGCCCTAGCGGCCCCGGCCGGCTTTAACGAAATCCAGCGAGGCCCGAAAGAGCTCGAGATCCTTCTCGTAATCGGCTGCGTCCGCACGGTTGATCTGGAGCCACTCCCTGGTGGCACCGGCGCTGATGCCGCCGGGTTGAAACGGAACGACGTCGCTCCTCGAGAACTGCAGGTCGGTCACGGTGGCGGCCGGCAGGCGCAGCCCCAAGCCTTCGCCGCTGATGCAGGCGAACATCCGGTCGCTCACGAAGTAGGCATCGAGCTTGTTGATCTTCTTGGCGACGACGCCGGGGAGCTTGAGGAGGGTGGCGTCGATCTGCGACTTGCGGGACGGCTCGGTCATGTAGGATGACATTCTGCCATTCCGCGTGAGGAGGACACGATGAAGGCCAGAATCGCGGTGTTGCTGGGGATCCTGGTCCTAGGCATCGTCCCTGCCTTTGCGCAGAACTATCCCACCAAGCCGATACGGATCATCATCGCGCAAGCGCCTGGCAGCGCGACCGACGTCATCAGCCGCGTGGTCGGCAACCGGCTATCGGAGGGCCTCGGACAGCCGATCGTGATCGAAGCGCGACCGGGCGCCGGCGGTGTAGTCGGCACGGAAGCAGCGGCCCGGTCGGCGCCCGACGGCTACACGCTGTTCATGGGAAACAACTCCACACACGGCTCGAATCCCGCCGTGTACGCGAAGCTGCCCTACGATGCGGTCAACGATTTCGCGCCCATCTCATTCGTCGCATCCGTGCCTTACGTGCTGGTCGTCGATCCCTCATTGCCGGTCAGCACGGTCCAGCAGTTCATCGCCCTCGCGAAATCGAAACCCGGGAAGATGAACTACGCTTCGGCGGGCAATGGCAGCACGCACCATTTCTGCGGCGAGTTGCTCAAGTCCATGGCCGGGATCGATATCCTCCACATTCCCTATAAGGGCTCGGGGCCGGGAATCGCCGGCTTGCTCGGCGGCGAGGTATCGATGATGTTTGCCAATGTCGCGGACATCGGGTCGCAAATAAGAAGCGGGAAGGTCAAGGCGCTCGCGGTAACCGTGCCCAGGCGCGCGAGCATGCTGCCCGATGTGCCGACGATGCCCGAAGCGGGGCTGCCGGATTTCGAAATCACATCGTGGTTCGGATTGCTCGCGCCGGCGGGAACCCCGGCCGCGATCATCGGCCGGCTGAACGCCGAGACTGTCAAAGTTCTAGCAAGAGCAGATGTAAGGGCCACGCTCGCCGCCCAGGGACTGGACGTGGCATCCAGCTCGCCCGAGCAGTTCGCCGCTCACATCAAAAGCGAAATCGCCAGGTTCAGCCGGATTGCCAAAGCTGCCGGCATCAAGGCCGAGTAGCGCTGAGCCCGTAGGTAAAACTCATCGACCCCCGGCTGAAGCTGCCGGCGCCGTGGCCGCGGAATATGCTCAAACGCTGAAAATTAAATGTGGCGGCGGTGCCGTCACGGCAATGCAATTGCCCGGAACCGCCCGCGGGGCTGGAAGTGAACTGCCCGGTGCATGTGAGATCGGAGTTCTTTTGCGAATGAATGGCGAGGGTTCCCGCGCCGCTGAGATGGCCTTCTGCCTCGCCCACGAACAGCTCGCCGGCCATTATCGCGATGACCTCGCCCGTCGCTGAAAACAGCCCCGCAGCCGCCGGAGGCGCCGAGCCGGCCAGTCCGATGCATGCGGCAGGAACCGCAATCAATACTTTGCGCAAGATCAGGACGAGTTTCATGACCGCACCTCCCGGGATTCGAGTTCATAGCCCGCGTCAGTCCAGGCCTCAAGCCCGCCGAGCAACGGGCGGACGCGCGTGTAGCCCCGCGCGATCAGTTGCTTGGCTACGGCAGCGGCCGATGCTTCGTTGGGGCAGGAGCAATAGAACACGATCTCCCGGTCCATTGGAAGATCGTCGAGCCGCTTGTCGAGGTCCTTGGGATCCAACGCGACGGCGCCCGGAATGAAGCGCGGATCCCGGCCGCGCGCGACCGCCGAGCGCACATCGAATACCAGGGCGCCCTTCCCCTTGTGCATGAGCCCGCGCAGCTCGTCCACGGTCATCCGCGCGAGGCGCAGCGTCTTGTAGAACCGGCGCCGCTCCCACCACTTGAGGGCGATGTAGCCGGCGAGCAGCGCCGCCGCGAGCGACGCCGCCACAGCGCCGAGATCCCCGAGCCGGGAGATCAGGTAGTCGACCTGCGCGTGAAACAGCATGCCGGCGCCCACCGCTACTCCTGCCCAGATGAGGATGCCAATGCTGTTAAGCACAGCAAACGAGGGCCAACCCAGGCGCATGACTCCCGCGAGCGGCGGCGCAATGGTCGACAGGCCGGGAACAAACTTGCCGAGGATCAGCGCAAGCGCGCCCCAGCGCTCGAACTGCGCTTCGGTCTGGCGCACGCAGGAATCGGGTGAAAGCGAGATGCGGCACAGCAGCTTCATGACGCGGGTGCCGTAGAGTCGCCCCGCGACGTACCATGCCCCGTCGCCGAGGGCGCAGGCGATGAAGGCTACGCCCAGCACCGCGGGCGCCGAGAGTTGCCCGTCCGCCGCAGCCGCGCCCGCCAGCACCAGGATCGGAACGGCAGGAACGGGAAGGCCGATCTGCTCGATCAATACGTTGAGGAAAACCAGGGCGAGCCCGTACTGCGCGATCAGTTGACTGAATTCCTGCAAGGCTCAGGCGTACGCGGCCGCAGCGCCCTCTCGGGCGAGGAAGGCGTGGATTTGCGCAACCGCCGCCGCGCCCTCTCCGATGGCGCCGCCCACGCGCTTCACCGACCCGGCGCGCACGTCGCCGATCGCGAACACGCCCGGCACGCTGGTTTCCAGAGGCAGCCGGGCGCCACCGCCGGTCGTTACGAAGCCCTTGTCGTCGACCGCGACGTCGCAATCCTTCAGCCATTCGGTGGCGGGATCCGCGCCCAGGAACATGAAGACGTTGCGGATCGGCCGCGTTTCCTTCTCTTTTGACTCGCGGTGCCGCCAGGTCACGGATTCGACGCCGGACTGGCGCTCGCCGCTCAGCCCGATGATTTCGGTGCGCGTGCGCAGCTCGATGTTGGCGATGGCGGCGATGCGGTCGATGAGGTACTTCGACATGCTCGCCGCGAGGCCAGCGCCGCGCACCAGCATCCAGACTTTTGCGGCGTGCCCGGCGAGAAACACCGCCGCTTGCCCCGCGGAGTTGCCGCCGCCCACCAGCACCACTTCCTCGCCCGCGCACATCTTCGCCTCGATCGGCGATGCCCAGTACCAGACGCCCCGTCCTTCCATTGCCTTCAGATTGGCGCAATCCGGACGGCGATAGCGTGCGCCCGTGGCAATGGTGACGGTACGGCTGCGCACGGCGCGGCCGTCCGCGAGCTGCAAGACGAACGGCTCGCCATCGGCCGCTCGCTCGCAATCGAGGCTGACGATCTCCGCCGGGATCAGCATGCTGGCGCCGAATTTCTGCGCCTGCGTATAGGCGCGTCCCGCCAGGGCCTGGCCCGAGATGCCGGTCGGGAAGCCGAGATAGTTCTCGATGCGCGAGCTCGCACCCGCCTGGCCGCCGAACGAGCGCGCGTCGATCACCAGCACCGACAATCCCTCCGAAGCCGCGTAGACCGCGGTAGCCAGTCCCGCCGGGCCGGCGCCCGCGACCGCGACGTCGTACACGCGATCTGCGCCGGCTACGGCATCGAGCATGCCGATGCATTTGGCTAGCGCGCTCTCCGTGGGATTGCGCAGCACCGAGCCGTCGGGGCAGACCGCGAGGGGCAGATCCTCGGGCCGAGGCGCGTAGCGCTCGATGAACGCTTGCGCATCATGATCGCTGGCGGGATCGAGCAGCAGGTGCGGGATGCCGTTGCGGCTCAGGAAATTGCGCAGCCTCGCGACATCGCCGGACGAGGCGGCGCCGATCAGCACGGGGCCGCCGGTACCGGCCTCGATCAGCGCCACGCGGCGCAAGATCATCGCGCGCATGATCTTCTCGCCAAGGGCAGCTTCCGCGATGAACAGAGCGTGCAGCGGGTCGGGACGGACCAGCAGCGCGTCCACGTCGCCGACCGCGATGGCGTCCACCAGCGAGCGGCGGCCCGAAAGCTGCCCGAGCTCGCCGGAGAAAGATCCTGCGCCGTGCTCGACCACCGGAAAATCGTGCCCGTGCCCGTCGCGGCCCGTAACCCTTACGGTCCCGGAGAGCACCACGATCAGGCCAGAGGTCGGTTTCCCGGTTTCATAGACGCGCTCGCCGTCGGCATAGCGGCACGGCACGCCGAAGCGGCGCAGGTGCGCAATCTCGTCGGGCGCGAGGATCGGGAACATCTGCGCTTGGCGCGCTTCGCGCGTCGGCGACTCGGGTCTTGCCGTCAATGCCGGTGTCACGGGCGCAGCGCTGCTTCGACACCTTGCACGAGGGCCTGGAGGCCGTACGAGACATCCTGCAGTTTCCCGTCGATGAAGAATGTGGGCGTCGCGCGCACACCGCTGAGCGTGGCGCCTTCGATGTCCTCGCGCACCCGCTGCAGATAGAGAGTGTCCTTGATGTCCGCGTCATAGCGGACCATGTCGAGCTCCAGCCGTTGTGCGTAGCCGCGAAGCTGCGGCAGCTTGAGATGGGATTGGTTGTCGAACAGCAGGTCGTGCATCGGCCAGAACTTCCGCTGGCCGGCCGCGGTCTCAGCCGCGAGCGCGGCGCTCAACGCGTGCGGATGGACCTCCTCCAGGGGGAAGTGCCGGTACGCCACCCGGACGCGACCGACGAACCGCTCGAGCAGCATCTTCACCGCCGGCGCGGCTTGCCTGCAGTTCGGACATTCGAAGTCGCCGTACTCGACGATCGTCACCCCCGCATGCTCGGAGCCCAGCATGTGATCCGCGTGGCTGACGGGGACGGCGAGCTCAAAGCGGGGGTGATTCATGGGTGTGGTTCGCGCTCAATATCATATAGTGCTCGATAGACGCGTGGAGGGGACATGACAGGCCGATATCTCGAGGATTTTGCAGCAGGGCAGAAATTCGGCTCCGGGAAGTTGCGCGTGGAGCGCGAGCGAGTCAAGTCCTTCGCCGCCGAATTCGATCCGCAGCCTTTTCACCTCGACGAAGACGCTGCAACGAGCTCCCTGTTCGGGGGATTGGCGGCGAGCGGCTGGCATACCGCCGCCCTCACCATGCGCCTTCTCGTCGAAAGCGAGCTCAAGCCCGCAGGCGGCATCGTTGGCGCGGGATTCGACGAATTTCGCTGGCCGCGGCCGGTGCGGCCGGGGGACGAGCTGCACCTGGAAATCGAAGTGCTCGAGGCTCGGGCGTCCAGGTCCCGCGCCGACCAGGGGGTGATAAAGGTAAAAACCACGACCGTGAATCAGAATGGCGAGCCGGTGCAGGTTTCCGTAGGCAATCTCATCGTGCCCCGCCGTCCCGGGCGTTGAACGACGCGCCTCTCCGGCTTCCGGCTATGCCGACGATGCGCATCTCGTTTTCAGCCGAGATACTTCTTGATCACCTCGGGCGGCCGGACATGCGCCTGGGCCGGATCGCCGCCGGTCTCGCGCAGCGCGCGCCGCTGGCGCAGCAGGTCCCAGCACTGGTCGAGCTCGACTTGCACGTCCGCCAGCCGTTTGCTCTTGTCGGGATCGAGCTGGCCCTGCTCGAAGAGCCGGTGCTCCTCAGTTACCAGGCGCTGAATATGAGTGAGTACCGATTGGTCCTTGCCTTCATCTTTCACGGGATACCTCGCTGGATGCAAAAGGGGAGCTTGCGCGATATCCAAAATAAACCGATTGCGAAGATCCGGCAACCGTCGCACTGCCGCGGAATTCGATGTAACTACCCCGAAGTCCGACCCCTGCCTCTATAATGAAACCAGGGCCGGATTGTCCGTATCCCTCCCGGGAGGAGGCGATGAAATTCCTCGTGTGCGCCGCGTGACGACGCTCGTGCTCAACGACGAGGGTCGCGCGCGCAGCCTGGATCTCGCGCTCAACGCCGGGCGGCGCTATCGGGCGATCGTCGCCAGGCCGGCGCTCAAGGCGCAGCTCGTTCGCAAGCTTGGGGAGGCCGCGCCGCTCGCGATCGTGGCGGCGCGCGGCGGCCTGGTCGGCAATCTCAAGGTATGGGAGAACCTGGTGCTGCCGAGCACATATCGCGGCGAGGCCCCTCTTGACGAGCTCGAGGCGCGCGCCGAAGGCCTGTTTCGCGAGCTTGGAATCCTGCGCGAGCGGTTCGCCGAGCTGTGCGCGCTGCTGCCCGAGCGGCTGACCGAGTTCGAGCGCCGGCTGACGGCTTTCGTGCGCGCCATGCTGGCCGAGCCGGAGATCATGATCTACGACGGCCTGTTCGACGGGCTGACGCGCGCCGAGATCGAGAAGGCGACGCGCTTCGACCATCTGTTCCGGCTGCATTTCCCGTTCCGGACCGCGCTGTACGTGGACGCGGAGGACCCGATGCTGCCCGCGTTGAGCGGCTATCCGACGTTTCACCTGGGATGAGCGCATGAAGATCTTCGCCGAGCACGACAATCGCTTCGAGGGGCTGGAGCTCAAGACCGGCCTGTTCCTGCTGCTGGCGGCGCTGCTGATCGTGGCGGGAATTCTCGCCACGCTGGTGCGGCAGGGGGTGTTCACGCAGACCACGCCCCTGCACTTCTTCGCCAACAGCGCCCAGGGCATCGGCAAGGGCATGGCGGTGCAGCTGTTCGGCTTCAAGATCGGCGCCGTCGACGCCCTCAACCTCGAGCCGAACGGCACGGTGAAAGTCAGGCTGGTGGTGCAGAGCGAATACCTGCGCCTCATCAACCAGGACTCCACGGCGCGGATCGGCAAGGAAGGGCTGATCGGCGCCAGCATCATCGAGATCGTGCCTGGCGCCGCGGCGTCGCGCCCGGTGCCGGAAAACGGCGTGTTGAAGTTCGAGCGCGCCGCCGATTTCTCCTCGATCGCCGAGGAAATCTCCCAGCAGGTACGGCCGATTCTCGCCGACATCAAGCAGCTTACCGAGTCCGCCAACCGGCCCGACGGCGACATCCGCATCGCCATCAGGAACGCGCGCCAGCTCACCGCCGAGCTCTCGGAGGTCGCAAGGCAGATGAGCAGGCTTACGACCAACGCGGACCGGCAACTCTCCAGCGTGCTCGGCAAGGCCGACACCACGTTCGAGAAGGCGACCCAGACGGTCGATCGGCTGGGCGAGAGCGTCGCCCGGCTGCCGGACCTGATGCTCAAGCTCGATCGGAGCCTCGCGAACATCGAGGCGGCGAGCGCCGACGCGAAGAAGATCATGTCGGGCGCCGCCGAAGACCTGCCGCCCGCGATCCGCGACGCACGCGCGATCGTCGACGGCGCCAAGCGCACCTGGCCGATCAACACTATGCTGGCCGAGCCGCGCGAACAGGCGCTGCCGCTGGACAGCTTCGATGGCGCGGCGAGCCAATCCCGCTAGCGTCCTGCTGCTGGCGCTCGCGCTAGGCGCCTGCGCCGGCTCGCCTCCGGCGCCGAGCCGGCTCGCCGATGAGGCGCTCGGCTTCAACCAGCGCGCCGCAAAGGCCTACGAGCGAGGCGACTTCGCGCAGGCGCGCTCGCTTTACGAGCGCGCCCTCGAAATCGACGCCGGGATCGACCATGCCGACGGTGTCGCCATGAACTCGCTCAGCCTCGCGCGCGTCGACCAGGCTCTGGGCGAAGCCGAAGCCGCGCACCGCCACCTGGACCGCGTGCTCGATAGCGCCGCGGCGGCGGCCTGGCGCGCCGAGGCCGCAGGTCGCAAAGCGCAACTTCATCTCGCTGCGGGTGAGCTCGCGCGCGCCGAGGAGTGGATCGGCCGCGCGCAGGACCTGTGCGGCCAATGCCGCGCGCAGGCAGCGATCTTCAACCTCGGCGCCCGCATCGCGCTCGCCCGGGGTCAGCCGTCGCTCGCCGCGCAGCGCGCCGAGCGCGCGCTGCAGCTGCCGGCGAGCGACGAGACGCGCGCGGAACGTACCAACGCGCTGCGCATCATCAGCGAAGCGAAAATAGCGCAGCAGCGGCTCGCATCGCCGATGATCGGCAGCCCGCCAGCAGAGGTGCGATGACACGGGAAAAAGCGCGCTTCCTCGCGGCATTCGCCCTGGTGCTCGGCGCCGGGCTCGCCGCGCAGTACGGCGGCCTCGCCGAGCGCGCCGACCGCGCTCTGCTCGACGCCGAGTTCCGGCAGCTGCGCGAGCGCGCGCCGCAGCCGGTCGACAGGGACGTGGTGGTGGTCGGGATCGACGAGACCACTTTCCAGGTGCTGCGCGAGCCGTTCGCCCTGTGGCACCCGCACCTGGGCCGCTTCCTGCAGGCGATGGCGATCGCAAAGCCTTCGGTGCTCGGCCTCGACATCGCGCTGCCGGACCGCTCCTATCATTTCCTCCTTCCCAACTACGATCAGCCTCTGGTCCAGGGCCTGGCCGAGCTGAGGGGCGGGGCGCAGGTACCGATCGTGCTGGCGCAGTCGCTGGACGAGCGCGGCAACCTGCGCGCCATCTTTCCGCCCTATCTCGCGGTCGCCGGCAAAGACGCGCCCGGCTCGGTCGCGCTCTGCCGGGATCCCGACCAGGTCATCCGCCGGTTCGACGAGACGAGCTGCGACTACAGCGGGCCGCAGCCGACGCTCGCCGGCCGCGTGGCGCAGCATCTGGGCATCAAGCAGGAATGGCGCGGCCTCATCAACTACGCGATCGGCGATCCGGTCGAATACGTCCCGCTGCAGCAGGTGCTCCAATGGATCAGCCTCGGGCAGAGCGCGCGCCTGGCGGACCCAGGCGCTGCGCTCGATGCTGCAGGGGGGATTCGTCCGTCCGCTGCCCGCATGGCTCGTGCTGCTCGCCTCGGCCGCCGCCCTGCTCGCCTGGTTCGGCCGCAGCGGTTGGCTGAAGGCGGTGCTGCTCGCCCTGGGCGCGGCTGCGGTTCTCGGCGTCGGGCTGTGGCTGCTATGGAGAGGCTGGTACCTGCCGAGCGCGGGGATCATGCTCTGCGCGGCGTTTGCCGGGCTCGCGCGCCTCGCCTACGACGCGGCGCTCGAGGCGCGCCAGCGGCGCTTCCTGAGCGGCGCCTTCTCGAGCTACGTCAGCCCGCGATTTCTCAGGGAGATCCTCGCCGGCCGCATCGATGCGGGCCTCGCCGGCACGCGCCGCAGGATCTGCGTCATGTTCTGCGACGTTCACGGCTTTACTTCGCGCGCGGAGAAAATGCCTCCCGAGCAGGTGATCTCGATGCTCAACCAGCATTTCGCGGCGGCCACGGCGGCGATCTACAAGCACGGCGGCACCACCAACAAGTTCCTCGGCGACGGCGTGATGGCCCTGTTCGGGGCGCCGCAGCCGCTCGACTGCCCGGAGAAAAACGCGCTCGAGGCGGCGCAGGACATGCTGTCGGCGCTGCGCGACCTGAACGGCCGCCTGGAAGCCGCCGGCATGGCGCCGCTCAAGGCCGGCATCGGCCTTCACTCCGGCGAAGTGGTGCTTGGATACGTCGGCGGCCGCCTGCACCGGGAGTACGCCGCCATCGGCGAAGTCGTGAACCTCGCCTCGCGCCTGGAGGGCATGACGCGCGAGCTCGAATACCCGGTGCTGTGCTCGGCCGCGGTCGCCGATGCGGTAGGGCACGCCGGCGACCTGCGCGATCTGGGTGAGCGCGCGCCGCGCGGCCATCCGGCGCTGCGCATTTTCGGCTGGAACCCGCCGGTTCTCGCTGCCGCGGAAGCGCAGATGAAACCGGCATGAACCCGCGCGTCGCCACCGGCTATCGCGACCTGCCCTCGCAGCTCGCCGGTTACTGGGCGTTCCTCGTCTACGCGCTCACCCATCTGCGCGTGCTCGCCATCGGCCCGGTGCGCGAGGTGTTCCATCGCCAGCTGTACTTCACCGGGATCCAGGGCGCCTACCTCGTTGCGCTGCTCGGCTTGCTGGCAGGCACTCTCGCGGTGACCCAGACCACCGCGCTGGTGGGCGGCAGCAGCGAGCTGACGGTGCGCGTTCTGGTGTGGACGGTGGTGGGCGAGCTCGGCCCGCTGCTTGCCGCGATCATCATCGTGGCGCGCTCCGCGGTGGCGATTGCCACCGAGCTCGCGCTCATGGAGACCCGCGCCGAGACCGACAACCTGGCGAGCCTGCGCATCCGGGCTATGGACTACCTGGTGGTGCCGCGCATGGCGGCGCTGACCCTCTCCATGATCGCGCTCACGGTGTACTTCCAGGTGGTGGCGGTGGCCGGCGGTCTGGCGATCAGCGCCCTGTTCCAGAGCGCGCCGTTTCTCGATCAGCTCATCAGGTTCTTCGAGGTGATCACGGTCGCCGACATGCTCGTGGCGTTCGCGAAGAGCTTCTGCTTCGGGGCGGCGGTGGCTGCCATCTCCTGCTATCACGGGCTGGCCGTCGCCCGCTCGCTCACCGTGGTGCCGATCGCCGCGATGCGCGCGGTGATCCAGAGCCTGCTGTTCGTATTCGTGATCGACGCGCTGTTCGCCTACGCGCGCTACGTCCTCTAGCCGAAAAAACCCCGGGAGAACGCATGGCGCGTACCGCCGTTCTGGTGGACACCCTGAAACGCGAGCTGCGCTCGCGCGGCATCACTTACGCCGCGGTGGCGAAGCACCTCGGGATGAGCGAGGCGAGCGTGAAGCGGATGTTCGCGCGCAAGGAGTTCACGCTGTCGCGCCTCGACCGCATCTGCGAGCGCGCCGGGATGGAGTTCTCCGAGCTCGCGCGCCTGATCGCGCCGCAGGACGCGGTGATCTCGCAGCTCAGCTACGAGCAGGAAAAGGAGTTCGTGGAGAACCACAAGCTGATGCTGGTCGCGCTGTGCACGCTCAACCACTGGTTGTTCGACGACATCGTCGCCGCCTACGAAATCCCGCCGGCCGAATGCGTGAAGCTGCTGGCGCGGCTCGACCGGCTCAAGTTCATCGAGCTGCTGCCGAACAACCGGATTCGCCTGCTCGTGAGCCGCGCTTTCGCCTGGATTCCAGACGGACCGATCCAGCGCCTCTTCAAGGAGCAGTTCCAGGTCGATTTCTTCCGCTCCAGGTTCGACAAGGACAACGAGCTGCTGCTGGTCGCCAACGGGGCGCTGTCCAAGCCTTCGATCGCCGCGCTGCTTGCGCGCCTGAGGAAGACCGCCGCGGAGTTTTCCGGAATGCGCAGCGACGATGCCGGCCTGCCCTCGGCCGAGCGCAGCCCGATCACCCTCCTGCTGGCGGCGCGGCCGTGGGGCGCGGGTTTCCTGCGGAAATACCGGCGCCGGAATTGAGAGCTATGCCTTCGAAGACTGCAGCGCCTGCCAGACGCGCAGGGGCGTTGCCGGCATGTCGAAGTGCTCCACGCCCGCCTGGCGCAGCGCATCGAGCACCGCGTTCATCAGCGCCGGCATCGAGCCGGTGACGCCGCCCTCCCCGACGCCCTTGGCGCCGAGCGGGTTGGTTGCGGCGGGCACGGCGTGGTCTGTGACGGTGAGCCCGCCGACGAGCCCGGCACGCGGCATGGCGTAGTCCATGAAGCTGCCGGTAAGGAGCTGGCCGGAGGCATCGTACACGCCCTGCTCGAGGAAGATGTGCCCCGCGCCCTGCGTGACGCCGCCCTGCACCTGCCCCTCGACGAGCTGGTGGTTGATGATATTGCCGACGTCGTCGCAGGCGACGTAGGAGACGATGTCACAGGTGCCCGTTTCCGGGTCGATCTCCACTTCGGCGATGTGGCAGCCGTTGGGGAAGGTGGCCGGCACCTTGGGGCGGTCCTTGAAATCGAGGTCGAGCTTTCCCGGGTACTTTTTCGCCAGCTCGTCGATGCCAACCTTGCGGTCCGTTCCCTTGATCCGGTAAGTCCCCAGGTCGAACTCGATGTCGTGCACCGCGCTCTCGAGATGCTCGGCGGCGAGGTCCATGCCGTGCTTCGCGATCTCCTGCGAGGCCCAGTGCATCGCGCTGCCCAGACCGTGCAGCGTGCGCGAGCCGCCGGTCGGGTTCGACACCAGGTTGAATTCGGCCTCGGAGGTGCGCAGGCGGATCCGCTCGACCGGGATGCCAAGCACGCGCGAGACGATCTGCGCGAACGCGGTCTCGTGACCCTGGCCGTGGTTGTGGGACGCGGTGCGCAGCGTGAGCGTGCCATCGGCTTCCCAGGTCATGTGGGCCTGGTCGTAGGGCGCGAAACCGCCGGGCGCGGTCATCTCGATGTACGTGGCGATCCCGCGGCCGCGCAGCTTGCCGGCTGCTTTCGACTTCGCTCTTCGATCTTCAAAGCTCTTCCATTGTGAAACGGAAAGAGCTTTATTCATGACCCCCTCGAAGTCCCCGCTATCGTATTCGGAGCCGCCTACCAGCTTGTAGGGCATCTTGGCCTTCGGAATCATGTTACGGCGGCGGAATTCCGCGGGGTCGAGGCCGAGCTCGCGCGCCGCCTCGTCCACGAGACGCTCGAGGGAATACGACGCCACCGGCCGCCCGGCGCCCCGGTAAGCGGCGGTGGGAACAGTGTTGGTGAGCACCAGTCGGCCGCGCACATGCACCGCCTGCACGTCGTAGACGCCGCAGTTCACGTTGACCAAGCCCAAGGTGCCGACCACCGCGCCGGTGAAAGCCACGTAGGCGCCCATGTTGGAGAGGTAATCGAAGCGCATGCCGAGGATGCGGCCGTTCGCGTCGAGCGCCATCTCGCCGGTGTGCACGATGTCGCGCGCCTGCTCGTCGCCGAGGAACACCTCCGAGCGCGTGCCTACCCACTTCACCGGGCGGCCGAGCTTCTTCGCTGCATAGAGGAGCGCGCCGTATTCCGGGTACGCGTTGAAGCGCACGCCGAAGCCACCGCCGACTTCCTCCGCGACGACGCGCACCTTTTCGGGCGGCACGCCGAGTACGACTGAAAGCTGCCCGCGCATCGGGCCCACGCCCTGCGTGGTCCCGTGCAGGTAGTACAGGTCCTGCGCCGGATCGTAGGAGCCCATGGCGGCGCGCGGCTCCATGGGATTGCCGATCACACGCGAGTGGTAGGCAGTGAGCTTCACGACCTTCGCCGCCTTTGCGAACGCGGCGTCGGTCGCCGCCTCGTCGCCGCCGACGAAGTCGAGCACCATGTTGCCCGGCGCGCCCGTATGGAGCTGCGGGGCGCCCGGGGCCATCGCCTCGGCGGCCGTGGTCACGACTGGCAGGTCCTCGTATTCGGCGATCACCGCCTCGGCCGCATCCTGCGCCTGCGCCGCGGTCTCGGCCACGATCAGGGCGACCGGCTCGCCCACGTGACGCACCGCTTCGTGGGCGAGCGAGAGGCGCTGCGCCAGGCGCTGGTCGGAGCCGTCCTTCCACTTGAAGGGCGCTGCGGCCGGCAGCGGCTTGAGCCCCGCTTCGACCAGGTCCTTGCCGGTGAATACGGCAATCACGCCGCGGCTTTTCAAGGCTTCTTCTTTTTGAATAGAAACAATTTTCGCGTGCGGCCGGTCGGAGCGTAGGAAATGGCCGTAGGCCTGACCCGGCAGGTTCCAGTCGGAGACGTAGCGTCCTCGCCCGGTCAGCATGCGAGCGTCTTCGAGACGGCCTTTCAGCATGCGGCAATTGTAAAAATAAAAAGGCCCGCCGAAGCGGGCCTTTCACAGGACGCCCGGCAAGGCTTTATTGCCCCAGGCGGCGCTTCAGCCAGGCCGCCAGCGACTTGACATCCTCGCTGCCGGGCTGCTTGCGCTGCATTTCGTTGACCAGCGGCACCATTTCTTCGTAGAGCTGGTAGTCGTTCAGCGCCGAGTACAGATACAGCTCGGCGGTGATGTCGTCCGCCGGCAGCTCCTTGCGCAGCTTCTCGTAGGTCGCCCTCGCCTGCTGCAGGCTCTCGTCCGGCGCGCGCCGCGGCGAGGGCGCGCCACGCACCTGGACCCCTCCGAGCCTCGCGTTCTGCATCAGCTCCGATGCGCGCGCGATGCGCAGGGGAACGCCCGAGGGTAGCGCCGTGACCTCGGCCGGCGCGCCCGAAATCGGCGTGCCCTGCGTGGGCGCAGCGCGGAAGCTCGACGGGCCCTTCCAGCCCTCCTGGCGCGAGCCTTCGAAATACACCACCCGCAGCTGCGCTCCGGCCCGCAGCTCGAAGCGGTCGCCGTTGCGCACCTTCATGAAAGCCTTCACCTTGCCGGGCTGCCCGGCCTGCGGAACGAACGAGACATCGCCGCTCACCAGGTTCACCATCCCCACGTCCGCCTGCGCGTGCAAGAAGCCATGCGCCGCGAGCAACGCCGCCATTACTCCGATTCGCGCTATTCCACGCATGATCGTCTCCCCTTGCCGAATTTTGCGCTTCACTTGCCGGGCTCATCGATACCAACGATCTCGTAGACGCGGATCGCCTCTGATCGCCCCTTCACTGTCAGCGTCTCGACCTTTCCGGTGCGCACCCCTTCGCCCGCTGCCTCGACCGTCGATTCCGAGGCCGCGATGACGCACTTCAGCTCCTTCGTCACGCCCTCCAGCCGGGATGCTGCATTGACCGTGTCGCCGATGGCTGTGAATTCCTTCCTCTTCGGCGTGCCGATGTCGCCGATCACCGCTTCTCCGGTGTGCAACCCGACGCCGATGCCGAACTCGGACAGGCCGCGATCCGGAAAGCGCCGGGTCATCCATTCCTTGAACGCGGCGGCCTCTTTTGCCATGCCGAGCGCCGCGCGGACCGCGCGCCGCGCGTGGTCGGGATAGGCCACCGGCGAACCGAAGACCGCCATGACCGCATCGCCGATGTACTTGTCGACCGTGCCGCCCGCGGCGAGGATCGGCTCGCACACGCGAGTGAAGTAGGCGTTCAGCATCTCCACGACCTCGTGAGCCGAGAGCTTCTCCGAGAGGGTGGTGAAGCCGCGGATGTCGGAGAAAAGCACCGTGACGGTCTTCGACTCTCCGGCGAGATCGGGCTTGCGGTCATCCGCGAGCAGGACGTCCACGACCTCGTCCGAGACGTAGCGCCCGAATAACTGCCGCATTCGCGCGCGCTCGCGCTCCTCGCCCGTCAGCCGCAGTCCGAGCGTCATGAGAAACGCCGCCACCAGCCCGGTCTGCACCTCGGCAACGGGCAGCACCCAGTCGTGCCGGAAAGCGAAGAACGCCGGCGGCGCCACGGCGACCAGCAGCGCAGCGCCGAGCGCCGCGCCGCCGCCCACGCTCCAGCGCAGGAAGAACCAGACCGCGATCGCGAGCACGAGGCCGACGTACGCCACCTCCACCGTGGCCGGCAGCAGGCGCGGGTAGCGGCCCGACAGGATCGTCTCCACGATGTTGGCGTGGACCTCGCCGCCCGCCATCTGCTCGGGGTGCGAGCCGCGGGAGTAAGGCGTGAAATGCCGATCCGAGCTTCCCGAATTGTTCGCGGCAATGATCACGACCTTGCCGCGCAGCGCCTTGACCTCGGGCCTGTCGAGGGCATCCGGCTCGAGCAGGGTAAGCATCGATACGGCTGGAATCGTGCCCGAAGGGCCAGTATAGCCGATGGGATATCGCTTGGGCTCGCGCGTCAGCGTGGACCCCGCGATGTTCCACTCCATCTTGTTCGGGTCTTCCCCCGCCGCACGCAGGGCAAGCTGCATGTTGAAGGAAACTCCGGGGACGGCGGGATCCGCAATCATCACCGGCACGAACGTCCGTACGTGCTTGTCCGGATCCGGATAAAGATTCGCGAAGCCCAGATTATTGTTGCCTCCGGGCAGGAGGAGACGCTGGTCGTCGGGCGGCTGAAGAAGATCGACCGTGCCGTCCGGCAGATCGACGAGTTGCGTGATCAATATCGTGTTGCCTTCGGAAAGCGCGGCGCGCAAAGGCGTGTCGTACTCGCGGCTGATGCGGCTGTCGGGAAGATTCAATTTGCGCAGCCATGATTCGGCGCTCATCGTGTAGAGATAGTCCAACCCGATGGCCTTGACGCCTGCCTTGGTGAGCGTGCCTATGATCTGCCCCCAATAGGGCGCCCAGAAAGCTTGAGGGTCGTCCTTCAGCGCCGAGAGCGTCGCATCATTGACCGTTATGAACGCGGTGTGCGTCGGCCGGTAGCGAACGCCGGTAAATACGTGCCAATAGTCGTAATAGACGTCTTCGAGCGATCGCTGCCACTCGGTATGAGCCAGGCCCGCCGCGAGGCCGGTGGAGGCCGCCGCCACGCCCAGCCAGCGCAGGAGTTTCCTGTGAAGGGCGTTCAGGTTCGAGACAGCGCGACCAGGATGCTGCACGGCGCGTAGTCGAGGAGCGAGGCACCCACCGAGCCCTTCCACCAGCGCGCGGCGAACGAGGTCTTCTGGTTATGCCCGACCACGATGAGGTCGACCCCGAGGCTCTTCGCCAGCCGGCAGATCTCTTCCACCGGCTCGCCGACGGCAAGCTGGCCCGTGGCCTTGAAGCCGCGCTCGCGCAGGTTGCGGATGCCTTCGTCGAGCACCGTCTGAGTGCGCTTTTTCTCTTCCTCGAGCAGTTCCTCGGGCACGAAGCCTTCGGTGAGGAACAGGCTCGGCGGCATGGTCGCAACCGCGAGCAGATAGGTTTCCGCCTGCAGGAAGCCCGCGAGATCGGCGGCTTCGAGCAGCGCGCGCTTGCCTTCCTGGGAGCCGTCGTATGCGAGGAGGATCTTGCTGTACTTCATGGCGCTCTCCTATTTTAGGAGCAACCCGATTCGCTCGATCGTGGCGCGTTCGGCTATCAGCGTCCGCGCCGCCCACTGCCGGTATTCCTCGCTCGACTTGTACCAGTAGTTCTGGTCGAGCAACTGCAGGGTCTTGAGGTTCTCAGGCTCGTCCATCGCCGCCTTGAACGCATCGTGCAGGGTCTTGACGACCCGCGGCGGCATGCCTTTCGGACCGACGAAACCGTACGGCGAGTTCGACACGGTATCGACGCCCAGCTCGGCGACCGTGGGCATGTTCCAGCGGGTGCGCTTGTCTCCCAGCGTCGCGAGCAGCCTCATGGTGCCTGCATCGACATGCCGCGCCCAGCCCGTCGAGTCGACGTGCGCCATGACGTGTCCGCCCAGGAGCGCCGCGGCGCCTTCGGCATAGCCCTTGAAAGGGATGTGCAGGAACTGCACGCCGGTCTTCGCGCCGATCTCTTCCATCGCAAGATGCAGCGATGTCCCGGTTCCCGGGGTCGCGTAGGAGAGCTTGCCCGGATTGGCCCTGGCGTAGTCGATGAGGTCCTTGAAGCTCTTCAACGGCGAATCGCTCTTCACCACGATGCCGAAGGTATAGCCCGCCACGCCGATGATGTAGCTGAAGTCGTTGATCGGGTCCCAGTCGACTTTCTGCATGTGCGGCACGCGGTACGCAGTGATCGGCAGCTGCGAGATGGTGTAGCCGTCGCCCGCGGCGGTCTTCGCCATGGTGGCCGGGCCGTTCATGCCGCTGCCGCCAGGACGGTTCTCCACCACGACCGGCTGGCCCAGGTGCTTCGAGCCGAGCTCGGCCATCTTGCGCAGATGGATGTCGGTCGAGCCGCCCGGCGGCCAGGGGCAGATCAGCGTGATCGGCTTGGAGGGAAAGGCCTGGGCAAGCGCGCCGGTCGCGGCGAGAAGCATCGCCGGCAGCAGCCCGAGTATCCGTCTCATGCGCCTCCTCCTCCCAATAATTATAGCCGCGGCGCGCCCGCTAGAATAACGATTTCCCTCTCCATGCTCGACGTTTCCCGCGCTGATCTCGTCGCCGGCGTCGCCGGCGCCGGCACCATGGGCCGCGGCATTGCGCAGGTGCTCGCGCAGTGCGGCGCGCGCACGCTGCTTTTCGACGCGCTGCCCGGCGCGGCGCAGAAAGCCAGGGAGTCGATCGCCCTGTCGCTGGGCAAGCTTGTCGAGAAAGGCAAGAAGACTGATGCGGAAGCAAAACAAATCCTGTCGCGGATCGAAATCGCGCCTTCCTTGGAGGCGTTCGCTCCTTGCCATGTCGTCGTCGAGGCGATCGTCGAAGACCTCGGCGCAAAGCGCGAGCTTTTTTCGAAGCTGGAAGGAGTCGTCGCGCAGGGCTGCATCCTTGCCTCCAACACCTCCTCGCTCTCGGTGACCGCGATGGCGGCCGCGTGCAAGCGTCCCGGCCGGGTCGCGGGCTACCACTTCTTCAATCCGGTGCCGGTGCTGAAGATCGTGGAAGTGGTCGACGGCGTGCGCACCGAGCCGTGGGCGACCGACGCCCTGACTGCGCTTGCGACGCGCTTCGGCCATACGCCGGTGCGCTGCAAGGACACGCCGGGATTCATCGTCAACCACGCCGGGCGGGCTTTCGTGCCCGAGGCGCTGCGCGTGCTGTCCGAAGGCGTCGCCGACTTCGCCACCATCGACCGGATCCTGGTCGACGCCGCGGGGTTTCGCATCGGGCCGTTCGGCCTGATGGATCTGGTCGGCCTCGACGTCGCCCACGCGGTCATGAAATCGATGTACCAGCAATACTACGAGGAGCCTAAATACCGGCCCTCGTTCCTCGCCGAGCCGCGCGTCGCGGCGGGCCTGCTCGGCCGCAAGACCGCCCGCGGCTGGTACGAGTACGGGAAGGACGGCGCCGCGGTTCCGATTCCGGAACAATCGGCTCCAACGAAGAAACCGGATTCCGTCTGGATCGTTCCCGAATTGAAAGATTTGTTTTCGAAATTCAAGACAAGAATTACCGGCAATGCGAAGGATGCGGAAATCTGCTTCGTTGCCCCCCTGGGCCATGACGCGACCACGACCGCGCTCAACCTCAAGCTCGATCCATTGCGGACCGTAGCCGTCGACCCGCTGTTCGGCTTCGCGAAGCGGCGCACGCTGATGGTCAATCCTTTGACAAAAAAGGAAGTAAGAGAAGCCGCACACGGTCTGCTGGCGTCGGACGGCGTGCCGGTTTCGGCGATCGGGGATTCACCTGGTTTTGTCGCTCAGAGAGTAGTAGCGCACATTGTCAATGTGGCCTGCGACATCGTGCAGATGCGCATCTGCTCGCCCGAGGATCTCGACCGCGCCGTGATGCTCGGGCTGGGCTACCCGCGCGGCCCGCTCGGCTTCGGCGACGCGCTCGGCCCGCAGCGGGTTCTCGCGGTGCTTGAAAATATGCATGACTTTTTGCAGGAGCCGCGCTACCGTCCGAGCCCATGGCTCAAGCGCCGCGCGCGGCTCGGCGTATCGTTGCTTACCCCGGAGTGACCCATGCTTGATGCCTTCATTTACGACGGATTGCGCACCCCGATCGGCCGCCACGCGGGCAAGCTCGCGCCGGTGCGGCCCGACGACCTGGCGGCTGAGGTCATCAGGGAAGTCGTCGCGCGCAACCAGGTCCAACCCGCCGAGATCAGCGACGTGGTGCTGGGCTGCGTCAACCAGGCCGGCGAAGACTGCAGGAACGTCGCGCGCTTCTCGGCGCTGCTCGCGGGGCTGCCGCCCACCACCCCGGGGGTGACGGTGAACCGCCTGTGTGCGAGCGGCCTCCAGGCGGTGGTGGACGCGGCGCGCGCGGTCACTTGCGGCGAAGGCGAGCTGTACCTCGCGGGCGGCGTTGAAAGCATGAGCCGCGCGCCCTACGTCATGAGCAAGTCGGATTCGCCCTACAGCCGCGACGTGAAGATGTACGACAGCACCATCGGCGCGCGCTTCCCGAACGGCAAATTCGTGAAGCAGTTCGGCGGCCACTCGATGCCGGAGACCGGCGACAACGTGGCGAAGGACTTCGGCATCACGCGCGAGCAGGCCGACGAGTTCGCACTCGCCTCGCAGCAGAAATATGCCACCGCCGAAAAGGAGGGGTTTTACAAGGGAGAGATCCACGCCGTCGCCCTTCCCGCGAGGAAGAAGGATTCTCCCCAGGAAATCGTTTCCCTGGACGAGCATCCGCGCCGCGACTCGACCCTCGAGTCTCTCTCGAAATTAAAAGCCCTCTTTGAAGGGGGTGTCGTCACCGCGGGCAACGCCTCGGGCGTGAATGATGGCGCCGCGGCGCTGCTCATCGGTTCTCGATCCTGGGGCTCAAAACATGATAAAAAACCCCTGGTAAAAATCCTGGCCGCCGCGAGCGCAGGCGTCGAGCCGCGCATCATGGGCGTGGGGCCGGCCTATGCGATTCCAAGAGCTCTTGAAAGAGCAAATCTCAAATTGAGCGACATGGACATCATCGAGATCAACGAGGCCTTCGCGAGCCAGGTGCTCGGCTGCCTCAAGCTGATGAAGGTCGCCCTCAAGGATTCGCGCGTCAACCCGAACGGCGGCGCGATCGCCATCGGCCACCCGCTCGGCGCCTCCGGCGCGCGCCTCGCGCTCACGGTGGCGCGCGAGCTGCAGCAATCGGGCGCGCGCTATGCCGCGGTGTCGCTGTGCATCGGCGTCGGCCAGGGCCTCGCCGTCATCCTCGAACGGGTGCAGCAATGAATGCTCCCATCAACTCCGCTGCCGCGTTCGTCTGGCAGGACCCGCTGCTCCTCGAGCAGCAGCTAACCCAGGAAGAGCGCATGGTGCGCGACGCCGCGCACGACTACTGCCAGGGGAAGCTTGCCCCCCGCATCCTTGAAGCCTTTCGCCTTGAAAAAACGGATGCAAAAATATTTCGCGAAATGGGCGAGCTCGGCATGCTCGGCCCCGTCATCCCGCCGGAGTACGGCGGCCCCGGCCTCAACTACGTCTCCTACGGCCTGATCGCGCGCGAAGTGGAGCGCGTCGACTCCGCTTACCGCTCGATGATGAGCGTGCAGTCCTCGCTCGTCATGGTGCCGATCTTCGAGTTCGGCACCGGGGCGCAGAAGAAGAAATTCCTGCCGAAGCTCGCGAAGGGCGAGTGGATCGGTTGCTTCGGCCTCACCGAGCCCAACCACGGCTCCGACCCCGGCTCGATGCAGGCGCGCGCCAAGAAGGTCTCCGGCGGCTACAGCCTCACCGGCGGCAAGACCTGGATTTCGAATTCGCCGATCGCCGATGTCTTCGTGATCTGGGCCAAGGACGATTCAGGCGAGATCCGCGGCTTTATCCTCGAAAAATCCATGAAAGGTCTGTCGGCTCCCGCCATCCACGGCAAGGTCGGCCTGCGCGCCTCGATCACGGGCGAAGTGGTGATGGATAACGTCTTCTGTCCCGAAGAAAACGCCTTCCCCGAGGTGCGCGGCCTGAAGGGCCCGTTCACCTGCCTCAACTCCGCGCGCTACGGCATCGCCTGGGGCGCATTGGGAGCCGCGGAAGATTGTTTTCACCGGGCAAGGACTTATGTGACGGACAGAAAACAGTTCGGCCGACCTTTGGCCGCCAACCAGCTCATCCAGAAAAAGCTCGCCGACATGCAGACCGAGATCGCGCTCGGCCTGCAAGCGTGCCTGCGCCTGGGCCGCATGAAGGACGAAGGCAGCGCCGCGCCCGAGATCACCTCCATCCTCAAGCGCAATTCCTGCGGCAAGGCCCTCGACATCGCCCGCACCGCGCGCGACATGCTCGGCGGCAACGGCATCTCCGACGAGTTCGGCGTGATCCGCCACATGGTCAACCTCGAGGTGGTCAACACCTACGAAGGCACCCACGACATCCACGCCCTGATCCTCGGCCGCGCCATCACCGGGATCCAGGCCTTCAGCTGACGCGGGCCGCGTTGACCGACCTATCCGATCAAGCGGAATGCATCCCGCGTTTTATGCTTCCTACTTCACGTTAGGGTGCACATGACGGGCCTGCGGTACGACATGAGCCAGTTCTACCCTCTCAAGGCGGCTCTTGAGCAGGTGTTGGGCAGGCGCACATATCAAAAGCTCAAGGAAACAGGGACTATCGCGGATTGGAAAGTTGAGACGAAGAAACTACTGAAGGCAATCGACGTATCTGTAAGGGCGACAGTGAAGGTCGCGGACGCAGAATTCTTTGAGGAGGTAACCGAGCTCGTCGAGCTTGGGTCATCGCAGATTCAGAGCGCCAAGGAAATATCGGACCTACTTGCCAGCCTAAGCGCAACACTTACAAGGCTTGTCTTCCTGCAAATCGGATACTTACCGTCACGTCATGCAGTCGACTCGGTGCCCCTCGTACCAAGGAACTGGACTCTCGATCCTGTTCGGTCCGTTCAGTACGTGCAGAGTTCCGCACAGAAGGAAACGGCTAAGCGGCTAAGTGAGCGTAGAAATGCAGCATCGCGACGCAGTGCACCCTAACAGCCGGTTGTTGACCGACGCGTTGGGCTTCTCGCTACGCGCCGCGCACCGCGCGGCAAAACCGGGACGTTAGGCATCAATGAGCCCAACTCAGCGAAACGCCACGCTTTTTGTTGGTTTATCTGTGGCCGCGTTCTTTGGGGCTTCATACGCGAGCTCGTACTGGTTCAAGGCTCTTATTAGCGACCGTACGTTCACCATGAGCCTAGGACTGATCCACTGGCCAATGCTGCTTAGTTGGATCCCAGCGATCATCATCTTCGCGGTCACAGGGTTTGCCTTGGCCATATTCCTTCAAAACACCAAGGTGATGTACTGGGCGTTCGCTCTCGGAGCGTTGTACTCACTAATACAACTCTTTATGACGTCGTACTGGTTCTCGTCCGATGCAGGGTGGTTCGAATACTTTTGGGCATTCGCTGGGCACGCTGTTCCGCCTTTATCGAGCGTGGCAGGTGCTGCCTTCGTTCAGCATCAGGCAGCTCAACGGCGATACCCTTGATGCCTAACAGCGCGTTGTTGACCGACGCCTTCAACTCGCTGCGCTGCGCATGCGGCGCGGCGAAACGCGAACGTTAGACCTCGGAACCGAACCACTGGCTCGCACACATGTCAACCCAACAGCATCGCGCAACGCCTGTATCGATTCCTCCAGAGTCGAGAATTGCCAAAGCCTACGTATCGACGAATCTCGCTGATGCCTACTCGATCGAGCTTCCATCCGGAGCGTCAACCAATCCCGAACTGTTGGCGAGGTTCATCTTCTCCCACCAAGCACCCGACAAGCACTTGGACTTCAGGCTCTCTGTCCTCTGTTCCAATCAGCCGTCGCCAGGAGGCAAACGTCAACTGACTTTGTCAACCGTGGTCCATTGCCACAACCGCCTAGGTCGTCTCTATATTCTTGTCATCGCCCCGTTCCACCGCTTGGTCGTTCAATCCAGTCTTCGTAGTGCCGCACGAATCGGCTGGCCGTTGGCCACGGAGGCGTGAGCTAAACCCCCAGTCGCCATGCGTTGCCCACTGAGGTCTAACCCTTCCATCGAGGGGACGTCCACAAGCAAGCTTCGCTTGCTTGCGGCCGCCCCTCATGTCAAACGTTAGGTGCCTTCCATGAGACGCTCGCTGGTCGCAATCGCCGTATTAGTTGCGTGCGGAGCGTCAGCTGGATTGGGGTACTGGTACGGCGTGAGGCAAGGTTGGGATCTCGGCATAGCGGCTGACTCCATGCCACGAGGCGACATGGCGACGTATCACCTTGGAGTGCTTCAGGCCGGAAAGCCACGCACCGTCATCATTGCCCTTGAAAGCGACGTTGACATGGGGCTCATTTGGGGTGACGAGATCTTGCAACACCCGATGCGCGAACTCTGGAGGCCGCTATGGGGGTTCGAGGTCTATCCGGAATACGAAAAGTATGTCGTCCGAATGGCCAAATACCGCAAGGAACATCCATCCCCATTCAAAGCAGACGCCTTTGATACTGTCCCTCGGGGCAGCGAGCAGCAGTGGGAGATGAATAGAGAAGTCGCAGAGGGCTTGCGCCAGAACAAGGCAAAGATCGACGCGATGGTTGAACGCTATGCCACAAAGCAATAGCCGCGAGGCACCTAACAGCCGGTTGTTGACCAACGCTTACGCAACGGCGCTGCGCGCCTTCTTCAGCGCGGCAAAACCGGGACGTTAGGCGCCATCGCCAGCTCATCCATTTAGGCGTCATTGAGAGAGCCCGCATAACCCATGCCAGGAAATAGAACGCTAAAAGTTGTCGCTGGCATCGTCGTTTCGTTTACTGGTCTCGCTGGCACGATTATTCTGCTGTCGGTAACGAAAATAATAAGCTTCACGATGGCGATGCTAATGCTTGTTGCGTTGTTGGGGATGTACATTGGATTCGGAATTTTAATTGCGGTCTATCGTTTAATTGGTAAGCTCGAATGAGCGTCTTACCGGCACCGCGAGACCGAGCTGAAGACCGGCAAGCGAACGTGGCGCCTAACCCCACGGTTGAGAGGGATGCGCGCAAGAGCAGCGCGCGCCCCTCACCGTGAACGTTAGGCGCCACTAGGGTGCTATCGGAGCCGATTCCTATGCCGAATTCAGCGGAGCAGTTTCAGTTCGTCGGCCAAGTCGGTGTAGAGGCCTGGCAGCACATTAGCGCTCGTATGAAGGAGCTTGGCCCCATGCGTCCCACTGAGCGCATCATCGCCGAGCTCGGGGCCGTGGCTGTATGTTTAGCCAATACGCTGCGGCCGGCCATTGAGGCATCCACTTCACGTTCATCGGCAGCGGACCAACTTCTGAAGCGGGTCGTGCAGGAAGCGCGCACGCTCTTGGAGCCTGTCATCAGGGAGCAGCAATAGTGTCCTCGGCACCGAGCTTCGTGACGCCTAACCCCTCCATCGAGCGGACGTGCCAAAGGCCGCTTCGCGCGCTTTGGTCCGCCGCTCATGTCGGACGTTAGAGCTCACAAATGAAGAAAACGCTTCTTCCGTCACTCGCGGTGATCCTGATCTTGCTCACCGCGATGGGCTCGTTCGCATTTGGGGTGAAGACGGAACGACGCCAGTTGAATAGCGTTCTCTACTCGACCCAAGCGATGCTTTGGTTTAATCATCTACTTGCATTTCGCGAGATCGAAGATCTTCTTACCAGAGGTTGCGCCGCCACGGGACTAGAGGCAACGCGGATCGAGATAGATCAAGAGATGCAGCTGCTGTCGGAATTTCATAGGAACAGCGGCGATACGTCGATCGATAAATACATTTCAGACCGGGATCCAAAACTGTTGAGCGAGCTGGAAACCTTCAAGGGTAAATATGTTGGTACTTGGGCGAAACCCACATGCAACAAGTAGCGAGCTCTAACAGCGCGCCGCACACGGAGCCTCTGAAGCAGCGCTCCCTGTGGCAATGTTCATCTCGTCGGCCCGGTGGGCGCGAACGTTAGGCGTCGCAAACACGCTCTTCTTTCCTAAGCGGTCCCCCTATGAAACCTCGCATCACACTCCTCACACTATGCGTCGACGACTTGGAGCGCTCGGTTGCCTTCTACAAGGACGGTCTTGGCTTCGCAACAAAGGGCATTATCGGAACGGAGTTTGAGAACGGAGCGGTCGCCTTCTTCAATCTTGAATCCGGGTTGAAGCTTGCGCTTTGGCCCCGCAAGAGCCTTGCCGCCGACACCGGACTACCGCGTCAGGCACCAAGCTCGACGGAGTTATCCATTGGGCACAACGTCTCTTCGGACGCGGAAGTCGACGCAGTCATGTCCTTAGCCGACAGCGCGGGGGCCAAGATCATCAAACCTGCGCAGAAGACGTTCTATGGTGGCTACGCCGGGTACTTCCAAGACCCTGACGGTCATCTATGGGACGTAGCGCACGTGCCTGGTTTCGACGCGCTGGGTTGAGGCAAGTGTAATGTCGAAACTCCGCGTCCAGAGCTTCGCGATTTCCATAAACGACATTGATATGCGTGCCTTGGGCTATGAATGCGCGAAGTACGTCGCGGGCGAACGCGCGACCCACGTTTTTCTGCGCAGGCGCGCGTGACCCGTCCGGCTAGCTCGAAGCGCTGGCCGGCTCTCCTCCTGGCGTTCGCCGCGGCGGCCGCGGCGGCGCAGCCGCCGGAAACCGCCAACGGCGTGCTGCTGGTGGCGAAGCCCGGGCTGCCCGATCCGCGCTTCAGCGAGACCGTGGTGCTGGTCACCCAGACGCCCGATGCCCGGACGGTGGGCGTGATCCTCAACCGGCCGATGCCGGTGAAGCTCTCGCAGATCATCCCCGACGAGTCCCTGACGAAGAACTACCGCGGGCCGGTTTTCTTCGGCGGCCCGGTGATGGAGCGCACGATCGTGGCGCTGTTCCGGTCCGAGCAGGCGCCGGAGGCGCCCGCCTTCCGCGTGCTGAAAAGCGTCTATCTCAGCATGCATCCCGGAAACG
>WNFI01466828.1_pt1 | contig 27458 bp, 24 predicted proteins | sample 5400471 | NCBI WGS metagenome assembly WNFI01 (sample SAMN13153348, study PRJNA577476) | soil metagenome | isolation source: 100 cm saprolite on Douglas fir-dominated hillslope | place: USA:California | collected 2013-09-17
TCGGGATTGGCATTTGTTCCATTGCCCATTTCACCGGTTTATTGCGCCACCAAGGCCGGTCTGCATTCATTCACCGAGTCTCTTCGTGTGCAACTGAAATACACCAGCGTGAAGGTATTTGAGCTAGCGCCGCCGGCGACACAAACCGCACTCTTGGGTGACTTCAATCCTGAAGACATGAAAGGCATTTCTATCATGAAGGTGGAAGACATGGTGAAAGTCGCTGTCAAAGGAATGCAAACCGATCGATTTGAAATTCGTCCAGGCCAGGCGAACCAACTCAAAATGATGAGTCGCGTGGCGCCTGGATTTATTTTGAAACAAATGAGCCGATCGGTCGATCGTATGCTCAGAACAACAGAATTGATCGAGCAAAAAAATGAGGGCAGCACTCGATAAAAAGAAGAAACTAAACGGCACAGTGGCAATTGTGATCTGATGGTCGCCCCCCCCTGAAGTGAAAGTGAATAACTACAAATCCTGAAATTAGAAACAAGAGCGGAGTTTCTATGAGGATAATTATAATTGGCGCAAACGGAACAATCGGGGAACTGGTTCAAAAGGCATTGGCGGGTACTGGCCATGAGATAGTCAAGGCCGGACGCAAATCGGGCGATTTTCGAGTCGAGATCGAGAACCCCGAAGGCGTCAGGAAGCTTTATCAAGCCGTCGGCTCGTTTGATGCCGTGGCCATTGCAGCAGGTGAAGTCGCATTTGCTCCGCTTTCGGAACTCACCGCTGAATAGTGGCGATTCTCGTTGGGAAGCAAGCTCATGGGTCAGATTAATCTGGTTCAGGAGGCAATCCCGTTCATCAACGAAAAGGGATCATTCACTTTGGTTTCGGGCGTTGGGGTGATTCCGGTCGAAGGATGGAAAGTTGGACAAGCCTACAAACGTGCTATCTTGGGGGCGCAGACCGGCCGCGTTTACAAAGTCGATTGAGCTTACCAGTCGCCATCAATAACCTGATACGGCGTAGTCTTTACCGATGCCCAGGGCGAACGGCGCCCTCGGCGCCGGCCCTGGTCAGAATCGACTGTTTGTGAGCGTTTCGCGACGTTCCCTGCAAGTCATCAAGGTGCGGCAATTTGCACGGAACCAGGAACGATTCTGAACCCCCGGTCAGTCGCCCCGGAGGGTGATCGCCGGCTCGACCCGAGTAGCCCGCGCCGCGGGAAGCCACGTCGCGGCCAGCGAGCTGGCCAGCAGGATTCCCGCAACTTCGAGGTAGGCGATGGGGTCGAACGGACTCATACCGTAGAGCGCACGTCGCAGCAGTGGCGTGACGATGAGCGACAGCGCCAGGCCCGCGACAAGACCCGCCAGCACCGGCCGGGTCGCGCCGTGCAAGACCAGCCAAATGACCTGCGAACCACGCGCGCCGAGCGCCATGCGGACGCCGATCTCGCGCCGTCGTTCTTCTACCATTGAGGCAAACACCCCGAACGCGCCGAGCATGGCCAGCAACAGGGCGAGCAGTCCGAGGACCCAGGCGATGCGGCTGCCGACGACCACGTTCGTCAACGAATCGCGCACGTCCTCGACCAAAGGACGGCTGAAAGCTGACGCTCCGGGAACAGCCGACTCCACGAGCGACGTGATCCGTGCTGAGACCGCGGGCGAGAGATCGCGGATGAGCACCACATTCCCCAGCCGCATCGGCTGGTAAATCACAGGCTCCAGTTCCATCAACGTCGTCGTGGGCACATCGGCCACGATGCCGACCACGTCGTGGGACTCCGTCCGCCCGTCCGTTCCACTGAGGAGGCGTTGACCGATGGGATCGTCGTTCGGCCAGAGCTGGCGCGCAGCGGACTGGCTGACGACGAGCTCGGACCCGTCGGCGCGGTCGCCGAACGGCCGGCCTGCCAGCAACCGAATGCCGAGGACCCCGAAATAGCTGGCAGAGACCGGCCGTAGCAGGAGCCGGCGATTCTTCTCGGCGCGCTGATGCGGGTGGCGGACGCCAATGTCCATTCTTCCGCTCGAGATCGGCCGCAGGCTGCTGAACGCCATCGGCGGCAGGCCGGCCGTCGTTAGCGCGTCGCGAATGCGGGGCAGTGCGTCGGCCGGCGCGCCGCGGGGCACTTCGAGCGAGACCTCCTGGATCCCGGCGACGGTGAATCCGGGATCGAGCGACATCGCGTGCGAGATCGCGCGCGTCAGAAGGCCAGCGCCCACCAGAAGTACTGTCGAGAGTGCGATCTGCATCGCCAGGAGCGCGACGCGAAGACCCTGGCTGGCCGGCCCACCGAGTGCCTTGTCCTTGCCGATGCCGATCTCGGCACCCCGAGTCGCATGCAGGACCGGACCCACGCTGGCGAATGCACAGGCCACGATCGACATCAGCAGCGTGAACGCGAACAGGAGGGCGTCCGGCGCGTAGGCACGGTCATTCATGGCCTCGTTCCCGAGCAGGCGGATCAGGAGCGCCGGCACCGTGGCAGCCAGGCACAGCGCGGCCGAGCCGGCCACCAGGGCGAGCACGAACGTCTCGGTGATCAGTTGGCGAGCCACGCGCCATCGGCTGGCGCCGAGCGATAGTCTGATCGCAATTTCGGCGCGCCGGGCGACGGTTTTGGCGAGGACGAGATTGCCCGCGTTGGCGCAGGCCAGCAGCATCACCAGAAAGAGTGCGACCAGCATCAGCGACAGCGTCGGCAATTGAGCGCCGACGGCGGTGGGATTTGTCGACAGGGGTCTGGTATTCGACACCCTCAGACCGGGCGCTTCCATCGCCAGTGCGCTACGGAACTGCCGGCTGAGCACGTCGAGCTCCGCCCTGGCTTGCTCGGCGGTCACCCCCGGCTGGAGCCGGCCGAATACCATGCCGGTCCCTTGGCGCGGGTCGTCGAACGACCGCAGCCAGTCCGCCGAAAACGTGATCGCCAGCTCCGGCAGGGGCAACCAGAGGTCGACTCGCAACTGGCCTCGAACATCGGCGAACCCGCGCTGGGCCACTCCCACGACGGTCATCCGGTGGTCGCCGACGAGAATCGAGCGGCCCACCAGTCCCGGATCGCTGCCGAAGTACACGCGCCAGACCCGTTCGCTGACGACGACGACGGCCTTCGGCGCGCGGTAGTCTTCTTCCTCGTGGCGAAACCCTCGTCCAATCGCCATGCCGATCCCGAGCGTGTCGAAGTAGTTCGCGCTGACGTACTGCGACTGCAGGACCGCGAAGGTGCTGCCGTCGCTGCGGCCGACCGGTCCGCCGCCGCCGATACTCGAGGCCAGGTGGGAGAACGAGCGGGCGTGTTCGCGGAGATAGCGGTATTCGACGTTGGACAGCGTGCCGTAGGGATCGTTGGCTGCGGGGCGGGGCTTCACGACGACGATCGAGGGCGGGTCGGGCACCGGCCACGGCCGGAACACACTCGCGGTGAACACCGTGAACAGGGTCGTTACGAGCCCGATACCGCACGTCAGGATGAGGATGACGCTCACGCTGAACACCGGCTGACGACGAAGCGCTCGCAGGACATATCGGACGTCCTGGCCGAGACTGACGAGCCACGGGATCAGCCATACCGCGCGGCTGTCCTCGACGCAGCGCAGCGGGTTGCCGAACTCTCGCAAGGCGGTGCGCCGCGCCTCGGCGCTGGACATGCCCTGATCGATCAGATCGTCGGCGCGCTCGGCGATATGCGCCTCAATTTCCTGGGCGAGCTCACGGTCGGCTCGTGCGCGGCCGACGACCTGTCGCCACCAGGTCATGACTGGGCCGGCCTCATCACCTTGAGGACACCGGCGAGGAGCCGCTCGAACGCGTTGACCTTGCGCTCGAGTTGCTTGCGCCCGAGCGGCGTCAGCCGGTAGACACGCACCTGGCGGTTGCGTTCCGAGAGCGCCCACGCCGCGGTCAGCCATCCGGCCTTGAGCATCCGCTGCAGCGCGGGGTAGAGGGAACCTTCGTCGACGCGGACGAGGTCATCCGACGCGCGCTTAATCGTTTGGGCCAGTGCGTAGCCGTGCAGCGGACCCCGCCGGAGGGTCTGCAATACCATCATCTCGAGCGCGCCAGGGAAGAGATCCTGTCGATCCGGTCGTGACATGCCTATACCTATTTGAGACATGCATAGACTAGATCGGCCTTCTACCCGTGTCAATCTGGCATCCGCGCGAGTTCTGACGTCCTGCGCAGGCGCCCCTATTCCCGACTTGACGACGAAGGGTAGCGTTATTACTGTCGGACAAACACGCCGCCGCCACTCGTCCCCGCGTAGACCGTGGTCGGCGTCCAGGGATCGATCGCCAGAGTGAGGACGGTCGTACTGGTCAAGCCGGTGTCGATGGCGATCCAGCTGGCGCCCCGATTCGTGCTCCTGAAGACGCCGCCGGCATTCGTCCCCGCATACAGCGTGGTCGGCGTCACCGGATCAATGGCCAAGGCTCGGACATTGGTATCGAGCAGGCCGGTATTGATCGCAGCCCAGTCCCCACCCCCGTTCGCGCTCGTGTAGACTCCACCGCCGGTAGTCCCCGCGTAGAGTGTGGTGGGAGTCAGTGGGTCAACCGCCAGCGCGAAAACATTCGGGTTCGTCAGCCCCGCGTTGATGGCACTCCAGTTCGTACCCCCGTTGGTGCTCTTGAACACGCCGCCGTCGGTCCCGGCGTAGAGCGTGGTCGGCGTGACCGAATCCATCATCAAGGCATACACCCGTAGGTGAGTCAGGCCGGTGTTGATCGTTGTCCAGCTCCCGCCCCCGTTGGTGCTCTTGAACACGCCGCCGTCGGTCCCAGCGTAGAGCGTGGTTGGTGTGACCGAATCCATCATCAAGGCGTACACCCGTAGGTGAGTCAGGCCGGTGTTGATCGTCGTCCAGCTCCCGCCCCCGTTCGTGCTCTTGAAGACGCCGCCGCCGTCGGTCCCAACGTAGAGGGTGGTCGGCGTCACCGGATCAATGGCCGACGCGAGGACAAACGCGTTGGTCAGGCCGGCGTTGACCGCACGCCAGCTCCAACCCCCATCCGCGCTCGTGAAGACGCCGCCGCCGTTCGTCCCGGCATACACGGTGGTCGTCGTCACAGGATCAATCGCCAGCGCGAGGACGGTCGTGTTGGTCAGGCCGGTGTTGACCGCACTCCAGCTCCCGCCCCCGTCCGCGCTCGTGAAGACGCCGCCGCCCTTGGTCCCTGCATAGAGGGTTGTTGGGGTGAGCGGGTCGATCGCCACCGCGAAGGCGAACGGATTGGTCAAGCCGGTCTTGATGGCACTCCAGCTCCCGCCGTTGTTCGCGCTTTTGAACACACCCCCGCCGTTCGTCCCAGCATAGATCGTGCTCGGGGTCACGGGATCAATGGCCAGCGCGGAGACAGACAGGTTGGCCAAGCCGACGTTGACGGCCCTCCAGCTCCCACCCCCATCGGCACTCGTGAAGACGCCGCCGCCCTTGGTCCCTGCATAGAGGGTGGTCGGCGTCACCCGATCAATGGCCGACGCGAGGACAAACCTGTTGGTCAGCCCGGTGTTGGCGGCACTCCAGGTGCCGCCCCCGTTCGCGCTCTTAAACACGCCGCCACCGTACGTCCCCGCATACAGCGTGGTCGGCGTCACCGAATCAATCATCACGCTGTCCACACGCAGTTGAGTCAGGCCGGTGTTGACGGCCGTCCAGCTGTCGCCGCCGTTTGTGCTTTTGAACACGCCACCCAACGTCCCGGCATACACGGTGGTCGTCGTCACAGGATCAATCGCCAGCGCGAGGACGGTCGTGTTGGTCAGGCCGGTGTTGACCGCACTCCAGCTCCCACCCCCGTCCGCGCTCGTGAAGACGCCCCCCCCGTTCGTGCCTGCATAGAGCGTGGTCGTCGTGATCGGGTCGATAGCGATCGCTTGCATCCCCGTGTTGCTCAGACCGGTGTTGATGGCACTCCATGTGACGCCATGGTCCATCGTCATGAACACGCCCCCGCCCGTTGTCCCCGCATAGAGAATCGTCGGGGTCACCGGGTCAACCGCTAGAGACATCACGACTCCGCCTTCAGGGCCGTTACCGGTCCACGTCGGCTGCGCGGCCGCCGTCACGGTGACGGTTCGCCCTGCGACGGTCAGCGTGCCGGTACGCTCGGTCGTGGAGGTATTGGCGGCCACGGCATACGTGACGGTGCCGTTGCCGGTACCGATGCCACCGGCGGCAACCGTGATCCAACCGACGTTGCTCGTTGCTGTCCAGGCACACCCGCTGGTCGTCGAGACGCTCGCGGTGGCGGACCCGCCGTCGGCGGCTATCATCTGCGACATGGGCGCCACGCCGTAGCCGCAGGCAGCGCCGCTTTGCGTCACGGTGACGGTTCGCCCCGCGACGGTCAGCGTGCCCGTGCGCGCAGTCGTGGAGGTCTCGGACGTGTTGGCGGCCACGGCATACGTGACGTTGCCGTTGCCGATGCCTGTGCTACCGGCGGTGACGGTGATCCAATTGACGTTGCTCGTCGCGTTCCACGGGCAGCCGCTGCCTGCCGTCACACTGGTGCTGACGGAGCTCCCGTCTGCGCCGATGGCCTGGGTCTCGGGCGTGGCTGTCGCGCTGCACTGCGTGGTGGAGAACGAAAAGGTGTTCGACAGAGCGCTGCGGGCATCTCCGGCCGGTCCGACGGCGGCGACGTCTGCATTGTAGATCGTGCCAGCTATTGGCCACCCGACCAAGACCGTCGTGAGATCCTGACGAATGATGCCGTCGGGATCGGGAGCACGCTTCAACAGCGACACCGATGTAAAGGGCTGAATGGCGCCGACCAAGTACAGGTCGAGCCGGTAATACTGGACCACCGGTGTGCCGTCCGGATTGGTCGCATAATGGTCAGCCGACGGCACGAATTCGACCCGGGTCGGGTCCACCGTTTGAGCACGCGCCAGCGATGGCGCCAGCACCAACAGTCCAATCGCGGTCGCAAGTCCCAGCCTGGCGAAACGAGAATGTTTGTGAGCCATTGGCACCAGATGCATAGCGACCCAGTGCCTTCACAGACACGAGGAAGCGGCAACAAGTTCAGAAATCGTGAAGGAGAGCCCGACACGAGGACCTCGATCCCCAGAGCAGGATTCAGTCCACCAGGCGCGAGGAAGAATTTCTGAGGAAAGTCCGACGTGACGTCCGAATGAAGCGCGAGGCCCGAACGCTTTTGCGGTTCGTTCTTACAGTTGTGGGCGAGGAACAGGTTACTGTCGAGCCGCGCATCGACGTCGCGAGGCTCACGTATTCGTGCGGTGCGCCGGCGAAGTGTCCCTTGCGCGTTGGCTCATAGCTGGGGAATTCAGCCTCGGAAGGACACCGCGATGATGCCCCCGCTACGTCGGCGTGAGAAAGGGCTGGGCGACGGAGTAGCGCGTACAGGTCACTGTGACTGTGTGGATCTTGCCGTCAGGCTGGCAGAGACCGTCGAGAATCGCCGACAGGCAGCTCTGGAATGCCGCGCGCGGCGCGGGATTTGAGCCATGGCCGGAGAAGGCGCCTCGTTGACCGCCGATCGCTTCGAAATCTTTGTCTGCTGCTGGTAGGCTGATTCCAAGCCTCTGGAACGTCTTGCGCGGCCGTGGATCCGCTTCGATCGCGGCGAACACGCCGTGTCACGCGAAGAACGCTGGGCCTCCAGGAGCCGGGGTTCAGCCCAATTGAAAAAGTGAGACATTAATCAAGAGTACTAATACAAACAAAACAGACACTCGACATTGAGGAGACGACAACAACGAGCAAGGGAATCGCGCTCGTCGTATCAATTGGCCAGTGAATCTCCCTAACCTCCAGGTACGCAACGTAGCCGGCAAGCGCAGCGAGTCCCAGGAAATACGCCGCGCGCAAGGCCGCCCCCCGTCGCTTACGACTCATTCATACCTGCTTCAAAGGCCTCGGGCTCGTGACCGCCTCAGACTTCGACGTGGTCAACTCACCACGGCGGATCTTCTTCCAGATCGCATTGGCGATCTCCGCAAAGAGAAGATCCGGGGCGAAGTACTCGTGCGGGAGCATGAGCAGGAGACGCGCCGGGTTTCGGCAAGGCTCCGGACGCTGGCATTTTCAAGAACAGCGTGGATTTCAGCTTGGAGAGATCGTCCGTGGGCCTTGGCGGCTGCCTTCAGTTGTTTCAAGACGGCGTCGTCTAGATCTCGAACGAGAACGTTAGCCATATGGAGGCCGTGCTATGGCTTGGTTGCGCAGACGATGGCGTAACCTAGGCGGTTCTGATTGGCAGCCGCCAACGCTTGGCTGGTCAATCGCTTGGCTTCAGTGAGGTTTACTCCCTCGAGCTCGATCGCATTCAGCCCCGCCAGCACTTCCGTGGCAAGCAGTCGGCCTCCGATGCGACGAATCATCTCGAGCAATAGGTGGTCGTGTGACTCGACCGTCACGCTCGTGAAACCCGCGTCGGTCAACCATGCTGCATATGAAACCGCCGGCCGCGCGTCGGCCAAGCAGGCGATCCACGCCATGAGATCCGCGAGCTCGCCGGGCGGGCCTGGCGCGCGCGTGATATCACTGAGTCCAACGCGCCCGCCGGGCTTCAGCACTCGGGCGAATTCTTGCGTGGCCCGTGGCTTGTCAGGGAACGTACAGAACGCGCACTCGCAGATAAGCGCGTCGACCGACGCCGTATCGAGGGGTAAGTGTTCGGCGTCACCGACTGTGAAGCGTACGCGCTCCGCCAGCCCCGCCCGCTCGGCCTCGGCGGCCGCGAACTCGACATTCCGCGCGCTGAGATCGACGCCGATGACGCTGCAGCCGAACCGCTGCGCGAGGACCAGGGCGCTCGTGCCCTTGCCCGACGCCGCATCGAGCACGCAACTCTCGCTTGTGAGGCCGAGCCACTGTCCCAGCCGTTCGGTCAGCTGGGCGCCGCCTGGATGAAACGATTCGCCCAGAAGCCGGGCGACGATCTCGCTCTCGTAGAGCCGCGCGCAGCACTGCTTGATCTCGTCGACGTCCGGACGCAGGCGAGGCTCGCCGCCAGATGCCTCGGCCATCATGCCCGCGGCTCCGCGAAGGAGAAGGTGACAGGCGTTGGTTCGAAGCGGCGCCCTTCAGCCCGTGCACGCCGGCGCGCCGGCTCCATGGCCTCGAGCTGCGCGCGCGCCTGCTCGCGATAGCCGATCGTGTTGTAGGCGCAAAACGGAATCTGTTTGCCGCCCGGCAGCAGAAACTCCTTGCAGCACTTCATCAGGTTCTTCTGATTAAAGGTCCACGGGTCCATGAAATCCTGCGTCATGATCATCAGCATGTGATCAGCCAGATCGCCAACCGTCACCACCTCGGGTAGGCCGCACGCCTGACACGACAGCGACAGCTGATCGAGAGATTTCTGCGAGCCCGCGACGGACGAAGACGACCAGAGTCCTTCGAGCGCGCCGCGAATCTCCAGACTGAAATCCGGCATGACGCGATTGGTGATGTAGTCCAAGTACTCGTACACGTTCACGATGCGCGGGAGGGGGACGACACGGTCGCCGTCCACGAAGGCGTAGGTCACCGCGTTGCAGGTCGGAAAGCAACACGGCACCGGAATGAAATCGCCGACCACGAACCGGCCGGCGGTCTGTTCCTCGATCAGCCGGAGAATGTCAGGGATGGTCACGCGCTGCATCGGGTCGTGCCCGGGATGACGTCCGGAGTGGAACGCCGGCTGAAAATTGATGCCCCGAACCGCCGGATGTGAGATCGCGAAGTCGACGATGCGGCCGAGCTCGTGCTCGTTCACGCCGCGCTCGATGGCGGGCACGAGCGTGACGTGCAGGCCAGCTGCGGCCAGCCGGTCCAGCGCCCGGATTCGTTCCTCGACGATGTTTGCCTCCCCCCGCAGCGTCAGCGACGTGCGGCGCTCGAAGCCGTCGAACTGAAAGTAGAACGCCGGTCTCACCGCCGCGAGCTCCTCGACGAACTTGTCGTCGCGCGCAATGCGCTTGCCGTTCGTGTTGATCATGACGAAGCGAATGCCGCGTGCCTTCGCGGCCTTGACGAAGTCGATGATCTGCGGATGAATCGTCGGTTCGCCGCCCGAGAACTGCACGACTTCGGGTGTGCCCTCGGTCCGGACGAAGTCGTCCAGCATCGACTCCACTTCCTCGAGGGTCAGGCTGAACCCTGGGCCCGCCGTCGAGAAGCACAAGGGGCACGCCATGTTGCACGCGCTGTTGACCTCAATGATCCCGAGGCAGGTGTGCTGCTGGTGGTCCGGACACAGGCCGCAGTCATACGGGCACCCACGCTCCCGCTCGTTGCCAAAGGCCAGCGGAATCGTGCCCGGCTTGTTGTACTTACCATTGGCGACATAGGCCGCCGCGTCGCCGTAGATGAGCGCCTCGAACGGACCGCAGGTCGGGCAACGCTTGCGCATGTAGACCTTGTGGTCGCGCAGGATGACCTGGGCATCGATCACCCGCCGGCAGTCGGGACAAATACTGCGAGTCAGCTCGTAGAACACGTAGTCGGCGTCGGTCTTGTGCAGCATGGGTTGGTCCTGGCACTCAGTAGCGGGCGGCAAATCCCATCAGCCGCCCGACGAAACGTCCGGTCGCACTCGACGTCCATCCCCCGGTTGCGACCTGACTGGTGATCTGTTGGAGCGCGGTCGCGTAGGTTGGATAGGCGTGCACCGCGGTAGCGACATCGCCGACCCGCAGGCGACGTGCGATGGCGAGGCTCAACTCGCCGCTCAGCTCCCCGGCGCGGCTGGCGACGATGGTCGCACCGATCAGGAGGCCGCGGCGGTCCGAAATCAGTTTAATGAACCCCTCTTCATCATCGTCACACGTGGCTCGATCGACCCGCGCAATGTCCCAACGTGTGACCGTCACTCCGTGACCGAGTCGCTCGCGGGCGGCGGTCTCGGTTGTGCCGACCTGGGCGACCTCGGGATCGGTGAACGTCACCCAGGCCATCGGGTTGGGTCGACCCGAGGAGCTCCCTGGTAGGAGCGCGTTACGCGTCGCGGCGAAGGCCTGCCAGCCGGCCACGTGCGAAAACTGCGCACCGCCCAGCACATCCCCTGCGGCGTAGATATGGGGGACATTGGTCCGAAGTCGATCGTCCACCACAATGCCTCGGTCAGAATGGGCCACGCCGGCACGGTCGAGCGCGAGGCCTCCGATGTTCGGACGACGGCCGGCGGCGACTAGGATGTGCTCCCCGTGCACGTCGCCGCTCACATCGGACACCACGACGACTCCGCCGGCGTCCGGTCGGACAGCGATGGCACGGCCCTGAAGCCAGCGGACGCCTTCGCGCTCGAACACGCGCTGCAGGATCCCAGCCGCCTCTGGATCGTCGCGCGGCAGCAGGCGCGGCGCCACGATGGTGACCTGGCTGCCGAGACGTTGAAAGGCCTGCGCGAGCTCCATGCCGAGCGGGCCGCCGCCGATAACAATCAGCGATGCCGGGAGCTGGGGATGGTCAAAGATGTCGTGATAGGTGAAGTGTGGCGTTCGGTCCAGGCCCGGGATCGACGGCGTCACCGGTGTCGCGCCCGTGCACACGAGGTAGCGGCGCGCCGTGACTGACCGCGCCCCGATCCGCATCGTGCGGTCATTCTCAAACGCGGCGGGCGCCAGGACCGCGCAAATGCCTTCGCGTTCCAAAGCCTCCGGGGATGTCGGCTGGTAGATCTGCTGCACCTTGCGCTGCACATAGTCGCGCACGTGGGACATGTTGACCGTGCACAACGCGCTGCCGAGGCCAAACCGCTGGGCGGTACGGATCTCGTGGGCGGCCTTCGCGACTCGAATCAAGGACTTGCTCGGCACGCACCCCGTCCACGTACAGTCGCCACCGATCCGATCCCGCTCGGCGAGCAGGACGCGCGCCCCCAGCCGCGCCGCGAACCGGGCGGCGATCAGACCGGCTGCGCCGGCCCCGATGATCGCGAGGTCATAGTCAGGGCGCGCCATCTAGCAAGCCTCCGACGTGCGCGGGCGCACCGTTCCCAGGCGGGGCAGCAGGACGAGTGCCAGGACCGCAAGGCCGAGCGTCGCGTAGGTGAGCCCGTCGATCGCCCACCACCGTCCCGCGATACCGGCGAGTAGGCTACCCACGAGGGCGCCGAGACTCAGGAGAAAGGAGTAGATGCCCATCGCCGCGCCCCGGCCGACGGTCGGGCCGACGGCGCCGGCGAGCAGCGACAGCGCGGCCGGCGTAAACCCACTTTCGACCATGATGAGGACCGCGATGATCACCGTCAGCATCCAGCGCAGGCGAACCGGTTGGTGCCCCATGTGATTGAGGAGCAGCAATCCGGCACACACACCCAGCATGGCGAGCAAGGACACGCGCAACGCGTGGCGCAGGTCCATGCGAGGCAGCACGCGGCTCCACGCGAGGACGCCCGAGCCGAACACGAGCGCGTACACGAAGAGCAGCCAGCCGAGTCCGGACGGATTGCCCGCGAACAGACCAGGCAGAGCCTGTGATCCATCCGACCGATTCGTCAGCAAGAAGTACAACGTCGGACCGAGCCACAGGCCGAGGATCGCGTTCATACACAGCCAAACGGGCGCGAGTCGTCGCAAGCCGGGCGTGGCCAGGGCGCGCCGCAGGCCCTCCCACGCGTCAGCGCCGGGATGCGGTCGACTTCCAGCACTGCCCATGAAGAGCAGCAGGGCGGCGACGACGTAAAGGACGGCCAGCGCCGTGAATGCGCCCGTACCAAACCGCGACCACAACTGGCCGCCGACCATTCCCCCGAGTGCGAGACCCGCCAGCAGCGACAGCTCGAAGTAACTCATCGCCTGTGCTCGGAGCGCGCGGTCGTCCGCCGTCGCGTCGGTCAGGTGCGCGAGGAGCGCCGGAACACCTGTCGCGGCAGCGAGCCCTTCCAGCGCACGGCTGATCACAAAGACCCCGGCATCGTGCGTGACGCCGAAGAGGAACGTGGCGAGCGCCGCGAGCATCGCGCCGCCCGTCATCAGGGTCCGTGCGGACACCACGTCCGACAGCATGCCGAGCGGTACAGCGCCGATCAGTTCGGCGCCAAACGATATCGCCGCGAGCGTGCCGACCAGTCCCGCCCCCATGGTGAAGCCGCGGTTCGCCAAATCCGCGACGTAGACTCCGACCAGGACGCTGCTTGCCCCACCCGCCACCCGCAACATGCCGTTACTGGCGATGACGACCCACAGGCGCCGCGCCGCCGGATCACGCGTGCGCGAGTCGTGGCTCCGGGGCGCTGGCGATGACGCCGAGCAGGCTGCCGTAGAGGAGGTGGCCAATCAGCGATCCCATCCCCGGAAGGTGAGCATACAGCACGAAGTGCATCATCATCCCGGCGGTCCAGCTACCGCCGAGCATGGATCCGAGCATGGCCGTGTCAAACCTAGGCGGCGCGCAATCAGGTGATCGACCGACAGCGCCCCGGCCCCGCGCGTCAGCAACAGCAACAGGATCGACGTCCAGACCAGGTGCTCGATCCATGCCTCGGGATAGACGAAGGTTTGAATTACAACAATCATGCCGAGGAACGGCAGCGTTGCGAGTCGGGTCGCCAGTCCCAGGAACAGGAGCGTCGAAAAGGCCAGCTCATTGAAGGTCGCCATCCTCGCGAGCAGCCTGGGGTCCACCCACGGCACTTTGTATTCGTCCCGAAAGAGGAGGACCGTGATCTCCCACGATCGGTACTTGAGCAGGCCCGCGTTAAAGAACACCGACCCGATGGCAATCCGCATGATCAGCTGCAGCAGCGACAGCGGTACCCGACAGAGCCGCTGCCGGATCGCGTCCATGAGGCTCACGAGTGGGCCACCGACACGATCAACTGTTCGTCCACGAGGGTCGACAACGCCACGCCGGGATCGAATGCCGGATCGATCGAAAGGGCACGGAGCGCTGCGTCGCTAAGAGTCTGTCCTTCGGCCAGGGACACGCGGAAGGCGAACTCGCCGGCCCTCAGGCGCGAGAAGCGAAAGGCACCGCGGGATCCGCGCACCTCGATTCGCACTTCGTCGTCCACGAACGTCCACGATTCTGGAGAGGCAGCCGATAGATAGATGGTGATCAACGTGTCAATCGGCCAGCTCGCGCGCAGATAGTGCGTGCCGGCCTGGAACCTGAGGCCCACGCTCGCCAGATCCGTGGCACCAATCGCCGCCAAGCGGTCGCGTGCCACGGCATCAATGTCGGTCGAGCCGGCCAGGCGGCCCAAGTGCCAGTCGAGATCGGCAAACGCGGGAACGTATGTGAGCTGGGCCGTGCCCGGCCAGGTGGCGAGGAAGGCGGGAAACTGCGCGCCATACTCCGCGATGCACGGGCCAGCCGGGGGGGAGTGGTGCACAAATGTCCGCGCAGCATCCGCGAGGCGACCGGAACCTACCAGCCATCCGGTCGCTGGGAAACGGCCAACGACCGCCGCGGTCAGGCTCGCTTCATAGTGATGGAGATGAATCGCCAGGCGCTTGGCTGCATCCCGCCCGCCGACGAGCAAGGGACCCACCGTAGCGGTGTCCCCGGTGACGACGGCGTTACGCATCTGGCGTTGCAGATCAGCAAGCGGCACGACTGTGCTCCTGTTCGCAGACGCGCGTGGCGACGTCGGTCGCCCGCCTCGCCTCGTCCAACAGCGTGGGGAGGCAAGGGAGGTCATTGTCCCACTCGATCAGCGTGGGCCGGCGGCCGAGTCGGCGGACCGCGTAGGCGTACAGCTCCCAGGCGGGTTCCGCGACACGACTCGCGTGGGTGTCGATCAACACGTCGCTGCCGGGCGTCGCTTCGTCCTCCTCCCGCGCAAATCCTCCGAGATGCAGCTCGGCGATCGCGTTAGCCGGTAGACCGTCAAGGTACGCGCGCGGGTCGTAGCCCATATTGTGCGAACTTAGATAGACGTTGCTGACGTCGCAGAGCAGACGACAGCCCGTACGGTCGACGAGCTCGTTCAGGAATTGGACCTCTGTCATCGTCGAGCCGACAAAGCCGACGTAGCTGGACGGATTCTCAAGAAGAAACGGTCTCCCGAGTCCATCCTGGACCTCCGCGAGTTGATCGGACACGAGGGCGAGCGTTTCCCCGTCGTAGGGAAGGGGGAGGAGGTCGTTCAAGTACTCGGCGCCATGCGTGGACCAGGCGAGGTGGCCAGAGACGAGGATGGGATCGAGCTGGTCGACGAGTGCGCGCACCCGCCCGAGATGACGCCGATCGAGGCCGGTCGAACTCCCGACCGACAGGCCCACCGTGTGAACAGACATCGGATAGTGGCCGGCCAACACGATGAGCAACTCGGTGGCGTGCGGGTTCGCCATGAAGTTCTCCGGGTGAATTTCCAGCCAGCCGACCAAGGGTTGGGTGGCCACCGCCTCCTCGATGTGCGGCAGTCTCAGGCCGATACCAGCAGAAGTCGGCGCGCAGTGTATCGATGACATGACGATGGCCCCCTTCATGATCGGTGATCGTTACTTGGCCGCTGTTTTGTTGCCGCCGACGATGCGCTCGCAGTAGCCCTCCGGTACGAAGATCCAGGCTTTCTTGTCACCGTCCTTTTTCGACGTGCCGCCACACGAGTTGTTACCCGTGGACGCACAGTCGTTCTTTCCGGCCTTGGCGATGCCGTAGCATTTTTCCGCTTTGAAGCTGGGCATTTCGGCGGGCTTTTGCGCCGACAGCAGAGCGGGTGCAGCGATCGCGGCCGCGAACGCTGACGCGATGAGGACACGTGAGTGCATGGATACTCCATTTGCTGGCGCGGATGTGCGCCGGGGTCATCCCGGGGACTCCGCCACCAGGATGTGAGTGCCGGCCGGGGTCCGAAAATTACAGGTCGGCCGCACTGTAAGATTTCGCCCGCTCGCGCCACTCACTTTCCGGACGGACCCAAGGTTGAGACCCTGGATTCGCCGCCGCAGAGGAATGCGGGGCACCTAAGATAGGCAGGTGGCGCTTCGAGGACGAATCTTGCTGGAGGGCTTGCGCGCCGGCGATCCGGCGGTGCTCCGTGACATCGTCGATCAGCACGCACGGCGGCTCTATCGGACGGCGCGCGGCATGGGGTTCTCTCCGGGCGACGCCGAGGACCTGGCGCAGGATGTATTTGTCACGTTTCTGGAGACGGTTGAGCGCTTCGAGGGTCGGTCCGAAGTGAGCACGTGGCTGTTCGGAATCCTGCATCACAAGGCCCAGGAGCGGCGACGCGCACATGCGCGCGAGGACCTGACGGACGCGGTTGACGAAGTGTTTGACGGACGGTTCAACGGCGACGGCTCGTGGAGAGAGCCACCGATTCCAGCGGATCGGCTGGTCGCGGCTGGTCAGACGGCCGAGGCACTGCGCGAGTGTCTCGCTGAACTCCCCGATCAGCACCGGGAGGTGTTCCAGCTCCGACAACTCGAAGACTTATCGGCGGCGGAGGTCAGCCGAATGCTCGGCTGCACGATCAACCATGTCGGTGTACTGTTTCACCGGGCGCGCGTCCGGTTACGAGCGTGCCTAGAAGCGAAGGGCTGGGGGCGATCCCGATGATGACGTGCAAAGAAGTGTCGACGTTCGTCTCGATGGGAGACGTTGAGAGCGCGTCAATGATGCGGCGAATGGAAATGTGGCTGCACCTCGCTATGTGTCGCCACTGCCGGGCGTTTCGGCAACAGCTGGTCCGGATGGGCCGCGCGGCGCGCCTTGTCTCCGAGGCGTTCGAGCGCGAGCCCTCACCGGGCTTCGAAGGCAAGATTCTCCAACGCGTGCGCTCCTGATGCTGCCTGCCCGGCGGGTCGTCCCGGCGGAAGAGGATGGCTGCCATTCCCGGCGCGGTAAGCAAATGTGGCGCGCGGCCAGAACCGAGCCGTTAACGAGATGGTAAAGGAGACCGTACAATGTTCAGGAGCGACCGCGTCATCGGCAGCTGGGCGTTTATGAAGAGCCTCTTGTGCGCTTCCGTTCTGATTGGGGTGGCCGGCGTTGGTGCGGCGTCGCCAAACGCGCCCCAATCCCTGCCGGCACGGGCGAAGATCGACGTGTCGAAGCGCGGACCGCAAGTGGGTGAGCGTGTCCCCGATTTCAACCTCCCGGATCAGAACGGCCACACGCAAACGCTTCAGTCGATCATGGGCTCGAAGGGCGCGATGCTCGTGTTCATCCGCTCGGCCGATTGGTGACCATACTGCAAGACGCAGCTCGTGGAGCTGCAAAGCCGGATCGACGAGCTGCGCACGAAGGGTCTCGGCCTCGCGGTCATCAGCTACGACTCGCGGGAGGTTCACCAGGCCTTCAGCCGCCAGCATGGGATTGTCTTTCCGCTGCTGTCGGACCAGGGGTCTGGGACGATCAAGCAGTACGGCATCCTCAACACGGTGGTCGAGGAAGCGCTCGGACCCAATCGCGACGACCCGGCGGTGAAGGCGGACGCCTGGAAGTACATCTCGGTTAGCGGCACTGTGCCGACCAGGATGAAGGGGATTGCGTTCCCCGGCACGTTCGTGCTCGATCGGCAGGGACGCGTGACATCGCGCTTCTTCGAGGACTTCTACATCGAGCGGAACACGGTGGCGGGTATCCTGAAGCGGCTCGGCACCGGAAACGCGGCAGTGTCGGGCACCAGCGTTTCGACCCAGCACCTGGACGTCGCGACCTATCCCAGCGACGCCGCGGTGGCGCCGGGCAACCGCTTCACGCTGGTGCTCGAGATAGCGCCGAAGCGGGGAGGGCACGTCTACGCTCCCGGCGCATCCACCTATCACGTGATTTCGTTGTCAGTAACCGAACAGCCGTTCGTGCGCGTGCTGCCCTTGAAGTACCCGGCCTCCGAGCTCTATCACTTCAAGCCGCTCAACGAGCGTGTAGCGGTGTACCAGAAGCCGTTCACGCTCGTGCAGGAGATCATTCTCGAAGGACACCCGTCGGCGCAAGCCGCGTTCAAGGGAAGGGATTCACTGACGCTCAACGGCACGCTTGACTACCAGGCGTGCGACGATAACCTGTGCTTCAACCCGGCCTCAGTCCCGTTGTCATGGACGGTCACGTTGAGACCGCTGGTCGTTCAACGGCCGACTGTCGCACGGTGAGCACTCGGGGGGACGAAGCCGATCCGGTGTTTTCCAATGACTGACCGTGTGCGACACCAGTTCGATCTCGTGGTGATTGGGACTGGCACCGCCGCCAGCGTCGTCGCCTACCAGTGCCGCCGAGCCGGTTGGAGCGTGGCGGTGATTGACTCGCGCCCATTTGGTGGCACTTGCGCCCTGCGCGGCTGTGACCCAAAAAAGGTGCTCGTCGCCGCCGCGGAAGCCGTCGATCAGGTGAACCGATTGCGCGGGAAGGGCGTACGCGCGGATGCTCTTCGCGTTGAATGGTCAGAGTTGATGCGCTTCAAGCGAGCGATGATTGAGACGGTGCCCGAGGAGCGGGAGAACGGATTCGTGCGGGCTGGCATTGAGCCTTTTCACGGACGGGCACATTTCATGGGACCTAATGTCGTCAGCGTCGGCGATCGCGTACTTGAGGGCCGCCGCCTGCTGATTGCCGCAGGCGCGAAGGCGGCCAATGTGGACATTGAGGGCCGTGAGCATCTCGTCACGAGTGAGCAATTTCTGGAGACAGACACCCTCCCGCATCGCCTCCTGTTCATCGGGGGCGGGTACATTTCCTTCGAGTTCGGGCACGTCGCCGCCCGCGTCGGCGCCGACGTGACCATCGTCCATGAGGGTGAGCGACCTCTGAACGCATTCGATCCAGACCTTGTGGATCTCCTCGTGGCGCGATCGCGGGCCATCGGGATTGACGTCCGACTCGGGGCAGTCGTTACGAAGATCCGAGAAGCCGGCGCCGTGTTCACCGTGCACATCGATGCCCAGAACACGACGTCAGGGATGGAAGCGGAGATGGTCGTGCACGGGGCTGGACGCGTACCGGAAATCGACGACCTCAATCTCGATGAGGCGGGTGTCAGGTGGGATCGCCACGGCGTGACCGTGAACGAATACTTGCAAAGCGTATCGAACCCGGCGGTATACGCGGCCGGCGACGCGGCGGCGACCGGCGCCCCCCGGCTCACACCGGTTGCCGCCCATCAGGGACGGATCGTCGCAGCCAACCTGCTCGATGAACAAAAGCGGCAGGCACCAGACTACACAGTGGTTCCGAGCGTCGTGTTCACCGTCCCACCGCTGGCATCCGTGGGGCTGCTCGAGCGGGATGCGCAGCGTCGAGGCGTGGCACTCGATGTCCACCAAGGCCACACTGCTTCGTGGCACTCCTCGCGGCGGGTCGGCGAGACGCATTCCGGCTTCAAGGTGCTGGTCGAGAAGTCGTCGGGACGCATCCTGGGTGCCCACGTACTGGGCCCTCACGCGGATGACGTGATCAATCTGTTCGCGATGGCGATGCGCACCGGCGCGACGGCGACTTCCTTGAAGGAGATCCTCTACGCGTATCCGACCGCAGAATCGGACATCCCATATATGGTCTAGCCTCGTCGAGGCAATCACCTACTTCAACGAACGCAATCCGACCGCCGCCGCAAACCTGGACGCTGACATCGCGCGGTGTATCGAGGGCTTGGAGTCGGACCTCCGGTCCTGCCCCGACCGGCGTTAACGCACAATCAGAAACGAGCCGTCGGCCCGCGCCACCGCCGACACCAAGCCCCACACGGGTACCGGCCCGGCGTTTGCGGCCCCCGCCAAACGGTGCCACGCCGGGTCGTACAACGCCCACGCCAGGGTTCCCCCCCGCGCCCATGCCGTGCCTTCCGTCCAGACGACCAGCGTCTTCCCATCGCGGTCGACGGCAACCGACGGATGCTTTCGGACCGCTTCGCCATCCATCGCCAGGGGTGACGAGAACGAGCCGCGGCGTGGATCCAGCGTCGCGACGTAAATCTGTTGCGCAGTTTGCCATGCCCCAATGATCCCAGCCGGACCGTCAGCAAGCGCGAACGTGGACATCGGGCACGCCTGGTACTCCCAGGCATGTAAGCGCACCGGCGATGGCGCGTTTCCCGTCCGGGGCAGTCTCAGCCAGGTGGCATCCCGGTGAACGCTGTCGGTGGCTGCGCGATAGAGGACGTGCAAGGTGCCGGCGCCATCCACCAGCGCCCGCAGGCCGCAGCAGCCGCATGCCCCAATGGGCGCGTCCGCGGCGTGCTCTTCCCGCCGGAATGTGCGGCCGTCGTCAACCGACCGCGCCACGTACACCGTACGGTTCTGTTCGCCGGGATCGGTGCCGAGGCCGTGCCAGGCCACATACACATGACCGGCGTGATCGGCCGCGACCGTGCCACCGTCAAGTCCCGTGGTCCACTGCGCCACGTTCCGCTGCGGCTCGAAGTCCGTGCCGGCGTCGCTGAGTCGCGAATACCACATTGGGAGACGAGTCGCGCCGCCCTCACCGACACGTGTCGACCCGTACCAGGAGACGTGCACGCGGCCGTTCGCGCCCAGGGCCAGCTGGCCTCCGCGCACGCTTCCGCTCGCCATCGCGCTCCCCGCCACGGAGTTGACGCGCACCGGGCGAGAAAAGTCTTCCGCGGTGGAGGAGCGGGTGACGTAATACAGATCGCCGGCGGCCGGCGGGCCTTTGAAGTAGAGCAGATGAAGCGTCCCTTGATTGTCGATCTGGGCCTGCGGTTGGATACCGCCGTCCGGCGTCGCGATGATCGACACGTCCCGGCGGATCTGCACCCCTTGCGCCGAAATCGCGAGACCCACGATCAGCGTTGCAACACAGCGAATGAACGTGCTCATCGGTGAGAACATTCTAATCGACCCAGGCGCATGCTCTATCCTTGAGCCTCCGAGCGTGCCGGGTACGCACTGAGCACCGGGCACCGTTCACTCGTTGCGCAGCACCACGGCCGGATCCACTCGTCCCGCCCACCGGGCCGGGATGTAACACGCCGCCATCGAGACCAGCAGCACGATGACGGCATTCCCCAGGAACACCACCGGATCCGTTGGTTTCACGTCGTTGAGCATCGACTCGAGCACGCGGGTCAGGATGAGGCCCGCCGCCGCCCCGATGGCAATCCCCACCGCGGCGACTGCCGCGCCGCGCCGGACGATGAGGCGCCGCACGGCGCCGGGGTCCGCGCCGAGCGCGAGCCGGATACCGTACTCACGCCGCTGCCGCCGCACGTTATACGCCGTGACTCCATAAATCCCGACCATGGCGAGCAGTCCCGCCAGGGCGCCGAACAGCCCGGAGAGTGCCGACAGCAGCCGCGGCTGTCCCACCGACGCGCTCACCACGCTCTCCATCGTCTGGACGTTCGTCACCGGCAGGTTGGGATCGAGGTCCGCCACGATGCTCCTCGCGCTCGGAATCAAGGACGTCGGCTCGACGCCCGAGGCACGCAGCACGACCGTCATAGAACCGACCGTGACTTGGTCAGTTGTCTGGTAGAACTCGTACGGCAATTTTTCTGCGAGACCGAAAGATCTGATGTTGCCGATGACGCCCACGACGGTGTAGTAGGTCTTGAGGTCCGTGCCCTGTCCGAAGCGCTTGCCGATGGGATCCTCCCGGGGCCAGAACTTGTCGGCCATCGTCTGGTTGATCAGGACACCTTTCGTATTGAGGCCGTCGCGGCGGTCAAGAGCCCGGCCGCGCAGCACCGGGATACCGAGCGCCTTGAGGTAGTTCCCGTAGAGAAGGCAGTATTCGACGAGGGGGTTCTCGTTTGCGCCCCAGGGATTCCCTCCTTCGCGCGTCATTTCACCGTTGCTGCCGAAGTGGTACATCGGCAGGTGGCTGGTCAGCCCGACGTACTGCACGCCGCCGACCTGTGCGAGCCGCTCGTCGAGCGTCCGATAGAGCGCGCTGGCGGCCGCGCGATCGCGATAGCGTGGGCCTGATGGAGATATGTCGAACGTGATGACGTGGTCGCTCGTGATGCCTGAGTCGCGCCGTTCGAGCAGCAGCAGGTTCTTCACCATCAGGCCGGCGCCGACGAGGAGTGCGAACGCGACGGCGATTTCGGCGATCACGAGGCCGTTTCCGAACATCGCGCCCCGGCTCGCCGTGCGCGTATCCCCCTCGCGGAGGGCGGTGGTCAAGGTCTTCAGGCGCAGGCGGAGCAACGGCGAGAGCCCGCAGAGGACGCCGACGACAATCGACAGGGCCGCGGTGAAGGCCAGCGCGCGTCCGTCGACGTGAATCGTGGCGGCCCGCGGCAGGTTGTTCGCGGCGAGCAGGACGAAGACCCGGACGATCCAGAGCGCCAGCAGGAGGCCGAGGCCGCCACCCGCGGCGGCCAGCATCAGCGACTCGCACGTCAGCTGGCGGGCGATATCCTTCTGACCGGCGCCGAGCGCCAGCCGGACCGCAATCTCGCGCCGGCGTGAAAGGCCAGCCGCGAGCAGGAGATTGGCGACGTTCGCGCACGCGATCAACAGTACGCACAGCACCGCGCCCGTCAGCACCTGCAGCGGGCCGCGGACCGCGCCGACGATCACTTCACGGTACGATCGCACGTCGATGCCGTGGTTGTGCCCGAACTCCTTGGCGAGCACCTGCCCCAGCGCGCGCATCTCTCTCGTCGCGCGGTCGAGGGGGACTCCCGGCTTCAGCCGCGCGTAGGTCACGAGAAAATGGCTGCCCCGCGTGGCGGGATCCAGCTTCCGCTGCAGCGGCACGTAGAAGTCCCCGTTCCAGTGGGTGAACGTCACCGGCATGACCCCGATGACCTCGTAGGGCTCGCCGTCGAACGCCAGCTTTCGGCCGACGACCGACGGATCCCCGCTGAAGCGGCGCTGCCAGAACTTGTAGGCGAGGACCACCACCTTCGGGCCGCCGGACTGATCCTCCTGCGCCGAGTACCAGCGCCCCAGCTGCGGCTGGACGCGGAAGACGTCGTCGAGCGACGCGGTCGTCGCCACGCCGCTCACCTGCTCGGCATTGCCGAGCCCAGTGAGGACGAACGACGCCCGCGTCGACCCTCCCATGGCGGCAAACACCTGGTTCCGCGTCTTCCAATCGTTGTACTTGGGAAACGACGCCGGACAGGTAGCGCAGGCCGGCTGCGTGCCATATAGGGCGACGAGCTCCTGCGGATCCGGAAACGGCAGGGGCGCCAGCAGAACGCTGTTGAAGATGCTGAACACGGCGGTCGTCACGCCGATGCCCAGCGCAAACGCCAACACCGCCAGAATCGCCACTGACGGGGTCCGAACCGCCATCCGCGCGGCGTAGCGCAGGTCCGGCCCGAGTCTGCCCATCTGCTCCTCCCAGGGTTGTGGCCGAGGGCGGCGTCAAAAGGGCTGAGCGAATCCTCGCCCACTGTCGACCGGCCAGCGCCCAGTTCCGATTTGGAGGTTAGACGGGAAACCCGGGCATCGGGTTGCCAGGTCCAACGCAGTCATAACAACGCACGCGCGTCAGATCGTCCGTCACCCAGGTTCTCCCGAAACGTTGACGGTCACCGATCCAAAAGTCAGAGCCGGGTAGTTGGAGTCGGCCGGATATTGGGCCGTATAGATATGCGTTCCAGGCGTCACATTCGTGAGCGCGAGGCTCGCCAACGTTCCGTTCGTCCCCAGGGATGCGCTACCAACCACCGTCGAGCCCTCCAAAAACACGATCGGATTAGTCAGCGGCGGTGTACCAGTCCAGGCGGCGTAACTCACCTGCGACATTGCCGGCTGCACCATAGCATTCAGCGTGAAGCTTCCGCCCGCCGTCGTACTCAGTGTCTGCAGATTGCTCTCGCTGGCCGTGGAAACGTAGAGTTCGCCGACTACATACGGAAATGCATTGGTGCAATCGAGAGCGTTGGTCTTGTCCACGGGCGCGCTTCCGTCATAGGCCACGCCATCCCCGGCCAACATCTGGAGCAGATCCGGATATACCGCTCCCGGTCCAAGCGTAATGGTGGTGAACTGCGGGGCTGGAGTAATGTCAGTTGGGTTCAAAGTATCGAAGACCACATTGTCCAGTGTCAATGTCGTGGCATGGTCGGCATCGTAACCCTGCAACTGCACGCGGCCATGCGTCAAGAAATGGGCATTCCTGATGGCCACATTCGTGAACTGTGGGAGCAATGTTCCGGGGTTCGAGTTATAGAAGGGATTCAGCTGTACCATGGATCTCATGTCTTTGAGGCACATATTCTGGTAGGTAATGTTCTGCAAAAGCCCGCCGCGATCGGCGGCGGACTTCAGCCGGATACCGGTGGCATTATTGTCGGTGGCTGTTCCCGCCATGTTGACGTGGTCGACCAACATGTTCGTCAAACCGCCGCGCGTGAAGCTGCCCACGGAGATGCCGTGCCCGCTATAGGTGTTCACATTGGAGACGGTCACGTTAGCGCTGGCGCTGCTGGCGCCTACGGCCACGTTGTCATCTCCATTTGAAATCGACGAGTTCGTAATGGTGATGTTGCTTCCGCCCGGATCGATGCCGTCCGAGTTGCGCGCAGTATAGGGAGCAATGATTTTTATCCCCCAGGCGGTAAACCCGTCGCCCTTCCAGGCCACGTGAAACTTTGCGGAATTACGCAGCGTGATCTTGTAGAGCGTAAAGTTGTTGCCTCGGCCGGTCTGCAGCAGGTTGAAGTTATTCTGAGACGTGCCCGAGGTGGCGGAGCGGGCCAGATCCCACCAGTTCTGCATACTCTCCACGCCGCTTATCAGGAGCGGGCTGTAGCCACGGCCTTCGATGACCCCATAACCCATGATTCCGGATCCGGACGATGTGTTCCCGTTGTTGACGCTGAAGAGATTTTTGCAGCCGTTGCCGTGCGGACCAACCGTGCCGCACTCATCCACGGTATTTGAAACGGTGCCCACCTGGTAGTCCGCTGGGTTGCGCGAAGCAAAAACAGTAGTGCCGCCGTCCACCAGCAACGTGATGCCGCTGGGAATGTTGAGGGGCTGGATTAGAAAAGCGTAATTTGCTCCAGAGGATTGCAATTCGACAGACTGTCCAGCCGGGCAATTGTCCAAGGCGGTTTGGATACGAGTCGTATCAAAAGCGATTTCGGAAGATGGCTCTTCATTCACGATCGCCAACTGCGCGTGCAGCACCGTACAGCTTGGCGGGAATATCGGCTCCGTAACCGTCCGAGTATCCTGGCCCTTCGCCCCGGCCGACAAACTCAACAGGATCGCGACGGTGACAGTCCCTCTTGCGACTCGAACACCCATCGTGCCTCCCAAATCAATATGACGTCCTCGGGCGTGCGTGCAGTCGTCTCACGTGGTCAAGGTTAACCTGAATTCGGAGGAGCGTCCATGATTCATCGTCGAGCGTTCGTGGGCCACCTGGGATCCATCGCCGCGCGGGTTCCAGGCCACGACGACCCGACGAAGGCCGCCTTCCCGTTCCTTCACGGCCTTGCCCTCTCGGAGGCCGGGCACGAGGTGCAAATCTTTCTCCTCGGCGAGGCGGTGTCGCTCATGCGGGCGAGCGTCGCCGCGGCGGTGGTGCCGGTGGGTTGGCCACCGCTGGGGGAAGCCCTTCCGAAGGTCAAGGCGCGCGGGATCCAGATCTTCGCCTGCGGCTTCCTGTCACGCGCGCAGGGCTCCAAAGGCGTCAGCCAGCGTCTCGCAGGCGGTGTCGGCAACATGGCGAACGCGGCCTTCAGCGCGGTCATCCGTTGTCCTTCTCACACAGCAACTTGGAAGCCCGGCCTCACCGCCGGGTTTTTGCTGTTTGCAACGGTATTGCAACCCCCGTCTGGCTGGTGTAGCCTCCGGTCGTACATGAGTCACAGAAACGCCATAAATATCGTCCGCGCCCTCCGAAGCATCAGCGCTGCCCTTGATAGGACCCGGAATTTGCCAGATCGTCTCGTGACGGCGACCCCGAAGAGGTAGGTCACGGGAGGGCACAACTTGAAGAGAGAGTGGTTCGCGCCAGTCCGACTCTCGTCGCTCTTCGCCGCTTTCAAACGGAAACCGGAGACCGTTCCAGAGCCCCTGGCAGTCGCCCAGGAGGTCATCGACGCCGTGCCGGTTCCGGTCTTCTTCAAAGGCCGGGACGGTCGGTATTTCGGCGTGAACAAAGCGTGGGAAGACTTCTTTGGAATTCCGCGAGCGTCGATAATCGGCAAAACGCAATCCGATCCGGAAACCGATCCGTCGGTCATAGCACGCCAATGGCGAGGTCGCCGGCATGGTCGGCACCATCGTCGACCTCACCGAACGGAAGGAGGCGGAACGAGCCCGGCAAGACAGTGAGGCCCGCTTCCGAAGCCTCATCGAGCATGCGCAGGCGGAGAGCAGCGACACGTTCAAGGATCTCTTCGACGATGCCCCGATCGGCTATCACGAGCTCGATGCCGACGGCCGGTTCGCCCGCGTGAACCGGACCGAACTGGCGATGCTGGGCTATCGCGAGGAGGAGATGGTGGGCCACTATCCATGGGAATTTGTCGTCGAGCGAGTCTCGCAGGATGCCGTCGCCTCCAAGTTGGCCGGCCATGTCCCGCTGGGCGCGTTCGAGCGAACCCTGAAGCGAAAGGACGGCAGCCATTTGCCGGTGCTGATCGAGGACCGCTTGATCCGTAACGGCGATGGGACGGTGCGGGGCATCCGTACGGCCATCGTCGACAACAGTGCGAGAAAGCGGGCCGAAGAGGTGGTCGCGGCAGCCAACCAGCGCCTGACGCAGGACGTGGCCGCGCGCAAACTCGTCGAGGCTCGGCTGCGCGAGGCGCACGACGCGCTGTCGCACAAAGCACGGGAACTCGCCCAATCCAACGAAGAGTTGCAGCACTTCGCCTACGTCGCCTCGCACGATCTTCAGGAACCTTTGCGCATGGTGTCCAGCTACACGCAGCTGCTGGAGCGTCGGTACGCCACCGCGTTCGACGGGGACGCGAAGGAATTCATGGCCTTCATCGTCGACGGGGCCACGCGCATGAAACAGTTGATCGAGGACTTGCTCGCCTACTCGAGGGTCGGGGCGGCCGGTCGCGAGATGCAATCCACGGACTGCGGCGCGGCGCTGCAGCGAGCGTTGCTCAATCTTCGGGCGGCCATAGAGGCCAGCGGCGCGACGATCACACACGATCTGCTACCGACCGTGATCGGCGACGGAGCGCAGCTCGCTCAGCTCTTTCAGAACCTCGTGGGCAATGCGATCAAATTCAGGAGCACGGACGCACCGTGCATCGACATTCGGGCGCACGAGCAAGACGGCGCGTGGGTGGTATCGGTCAAGGACAACGGCATCGGCATCGACTCGCAGTACTTCGAGCGCATCTTCATCATGTTTCAACGTCTGCACGCCAAGACGGAGTACTCAGGAACCGGAATCGGGCTGGCGATCTGCAAGAAGATCATCGACCGCCACGGCGGACGGATATGGGTGGAATCGCTGCCAGGGCAGGGGTGCACATTCTTCTTCACGCTGCCGAAACCGCACGAGGCCCACTCGGACGATCGCATGAACCAGCCCTGAATGGACGAGCACATCGCCGAGGCACGCCATAATCACCGCGCCTGGGCAAAAGGACGAAGGCCATGACTCAAGCCCACGAAGCGCAGCCGACAGAGATTCTGCTGGTGGAAGACAACCCGGGGGATGTCCGCCTGACCAGGGAGGCTCTCAGGGAAGGCAA
>WNFI01701759.1_pt1 | contig 27431 bp, 24 predicted proteins | sample 5400471 | NCBI WGS metagenome assembly WNFI01 (sample SAMN13153348, study PRJNA577476) | soil metagenome | isolation source: 100 cm saprolite on Douglas fir-dominated hillslope | place: USA:California | collected 2013-09-17
CCCGCCGCAACGAACTGGGCATTGTCGGCCGCGACCGCCAGCACCTCCTGTCCGGCAACGACCCTCGGCCCGGGATCGGCCCCGGGCGCGCAGGCGACAGCCCCACCGACGAGCGCCACGACCATCGAAACCAGTCTCTTTTTCATGTCCGCCCCGAGATTGTCGCAGGCCCTTGAGGGCACTGATCAATACGATTCGGGATCTATTGTACCGTGAGTGATATAGAGCGCAAAATTTCGCGATCGCAATCTCAGTGTAGACTTCCACCGCCCCGACACCCACATGTGACCAACAAGAAGCAGCAGTGCGGCGCGCGGCGCGAGATCGACAGGAGCAAGCGCCCCTGTCGATCTCGCGCCCTAGCACTGCCCGCTATTCGTCGTTGTTGTTATCGTCATCCCCGCTACCGAAACGGTGCGAGATCTTCACGTCAGGATTGCCGCGAGTATTATCGCCAAAGGCGCCGAGAAATCCGCTGAACTGCCCGAGTGTGTCGGCCGCTGTTGTATCGTAGTCGCCCATGTAGGCGGGATTGACCAATCGATCTGCAGCGAGGCTAGGGGCATAACTCTCCTTGGTGATCCTGTGATTCACCCATGTCTGTCCACTGTTTCTGGAGACGGCGCATTCCCGATCGATGAGGAAGTTTTGCGGATCACGGCGGCGATCATACCAGCACACTCCCACCGCGCCGCTGTGGTCCACCGCAATTCCAGGGAGATACTGGTCGGTGCCATCAATAGGCGGGGCCTTTTTGTTGTTGTTTACCTTGACGGCCGCAGACCAGCTCGCACCTCCATCGGTCGAGCGGCTGACTAAAGCATCGCCAAAGTTGTAGGTCACTCCCGAACCGGACGGAAAGCCATCCGGGATTTGGCCGAAGCGCCCATCGTTCCAGGCGATGTAGATCGGCCCAGTACCTTGTCCCCGCGAACGGTCGATCGCCAAGATAGGGAACTCGTTGTTACGAAAGCCACCCTGAAGCAGGCCGAAGAAGGTGCTGCCGACGGGCGTCACGATAGCGACGGTGACCTTGGGGCCGAAACTCGCGCCTCCATCTGTTGATCTGACGATGTCGATTTCATTGGTGGGAAGGGCGCTCGGAAATGACTCCCAGGCGATATAGACGTTACCCGCGCCGTCGACCGCCACATTGGAACCCTGGTCGAAGTTCGGAGTACACGCACTGTCGATGACCGTTGGGGCGCTCCAGGTAGCGCCTCCATCGACAGAGCTGACCAACTCGATTGCTGTTCGCAATCCACGACAGGATCCCCGGGAGGTGTCGAAGTCGGTGTAGGTGACGTACAGGTTGTTCGGATTGGATGGATCAGCCGCCAGCCAAGGTTTGTCGATGAAATGGAAACGGGGGATTTTGCGAATCACCGCAACGGGATCAGCAAACGTCGCTCCGCCATCCGTGGACTTGGAAACGGAGACGCCGTTGAAGAGCCTCGATTGGGAGATCGACGACTGATAGAACGTCTTCTGGTCGGTGCACACGACGACCGGGTCACCGCCCAGGAGGTTGAAAATGTTCGGTCCGGGATTCAGATAGCCTTGGTCGATGAAGGTGCGCCCGCCATCCGTGGATCGCGAGTAGCCGTTGAACGACAAGCCGATCCTCGGTTGCGAAAAGGTTTCCAGGAAGCTCCCGGAGTCGTTGTAGGCCACCACTACGTTCTGTCCACACCACGCCGTCGAGGTTTCGCTTTGAACGAATCCTGCCATTCGGCTGAACGTCAGATCCGTGCCCGGGTCGTTCACTTGAAATGGCGGTAATGTCTCAGATCGCGGAGTAAAAGGCCGTCCACTGAGCGTACCGTGGAGGGCTGCCTCGGATTGGGCCATATCGCTTTGGAGCTCGCCGTTATCGGCGCTCGCCGCCAGCCGAAGAAGGTGCTGAGCGCCGCTCGAGAGCTTTTCTCGCGCGGCGCTGGGCATGTCCGAAGCTACGTCTTGGATCTGTTTTAGATGAGCAGTCAGTACATCGATTCGTCCTTGACCTGTCTGGGCCCAGGCGGCCCCGGCAGTCGTCAACAGCGCGGTTGCGCAGACCATCAAGAACATCGCGCAACGAACGCCTCTTCTTCCGATCCAGTTCATCCGACGTCCTCCTAGAGAGTTGCTCTTTGCGCGGAGCGCTGGGCGCACTCCGCAGGGTTTGGATACAACTGCATCAATCGCCAGGTTTTACGCGAGGCTGCTTCGACCGGTGGTGAGCACCTCACGGATACGGCTAGATACGGGGCAGCGGAATGTCAGTTGGGCCTCGCGAAGTCAAATAGATCGGTCTCGGTTGTTGTGGCTCTCCCGCAGAGATCCATTCTCTGTGGGGCGTGCTTTACCCGCTCCGGAGTCGCCGCCGTAGGCAGGCGGCTTGGCGAGTATGGCATCCGCCCGCGAGAGTGCTACCGTGGTGCGGGGGCACAGCGTGGCGAGCTTGTCTCAGCTCAAGCGGTGGCGCGTGTTCCGCGCGGCGGTGGCCTACTGCATCGTCGCGTTCGCGCTGCTGCAGATCGTCGAGCCGATCATGCACGGGCTGCATCTGCCCGACGCGACGCTCACCTATTTTCTCCTCGCGCTCGGGCTCGCCTTCCCGTTGGTCCTCGCCGGCTCCTGGACGCTCGACCTGCTCGGGCGCGGCGACCAATCTGCCGCCGGCGCGGTGGCGGTCACCGGCGCGAGCGTCGTGCCCGGGCGAACGGCCTTGCGGCCGGCTTCACTCGCGCTTCTCCTCATTCTCGTCGCCGCGGTCGCGGTCACGGTGACGCTCGTCGCCGCCGGTTTCCGCTCCGCCCGTCTCTCAACGCTGCCGAAGCTCTCGCAGGTGACGTTCGCGGAGGGCATCGAAGAGTACCCGGCCTGGTCGCCCGACGGGCGGAGGCTTCTCTACGTGGCGCGAACCGGGAAAGTGCGCAGGGTCTTCAGCAAGGACCTGGAGACCGGGCGCGACGCGCAGCTTTCACCGGGCGACCAGGACGAGCTGCAGCCAGCCTGGTCCCCCGGCGGGGAGTCTGTGCTCTTCGTGCGCATGCGGCCCGCGGGACAGCTCCTGCAGCCGGGCGACGTGTTCGGCGTGTTCGACGGCGAGGCCGACGTCTGGAAGCGGGACCTGCGCACGGGCAAGGAGACGTGGCTGATCCGTGAGGCCTTCAACCCGGCGTTCTCGCCCTCGGGCAAGCAGGTCGCCGTGGACTGCTCGTGGGCCGGCCCGCGGCGAATCTGGGTCGTCGACGCCGAGGGGCACAATCCGCAGCAGGTCACGACCGACAGCAGCGAGGAGGTCGCGCACGTGGCGCCGCGCTGGTCGCCGGACGGCAAGAGCATCGTCTTCCAGAACATGGAGCGGACCCAGTTCGATATCCGGGTGGTCAACCTCGAGACCAAGCAACTGGCCTACGTCACCAACGACTTCGCCGCCGACATCCGGCCGGTCTGGTCGCCTTCGGGGCGATTCATCTACTTCACCTCCGACCGCGGCGGCGGCTACAACCTGTGGCGGGCGCCCGTCCAGAGCGGGATCTCGCTGACTGTGACGCTGGAGCAAGTCACCTCGGGCGCCGGCCAGGACGTGGACGTGGACATCTCGCCCGACGGGCGGCGGCTGGCGTTCGCGACGCTGCGGCAGAACGCGGACATCTGGCGGCTGCCGGTCTCGCCGCTGACCGGCATGCCCGCGGGAGATCCCCAGCCGGTCATCAGCACCACACGCGAGGACAGCCGCGGCGCCTGGTCGCCGGATGGCAGCGCCATCGCCTTCAACTCGGACCGCGGCGGCGAGATGAACATCTGGCTCTACTCGCTGGCCGACGGCGGCACGCGCCGGCTCACCTCGGGGCCGGGCGGCGACTTCCAACCGAACTGGTCGCCGGACGGAAAGAAGATCGCTTTCTTCTCGTCGCGCGCAGGCACGCCCGACATCTGGACGGTGGAAGTCGCGAGCGGCCGGACCGCGCCCTTGACCACCGGGCCCTCGATCGACGTGAACCCGTTCTACTCGCCCGACGGCAAGAGCATCGCCTTTCAGTCCGACCGCAGCGGCCGCCTCGAGGTCTGGGTCGCGCGCTCCGATGGGGGCGACGCGCGCCAGCTCACCAACACCGGCATCAGCGGCCACTTCCTGCGCTGGACGGACAAAGGCGACGCCGTGATCTTCCGCTGCACCTGTGGTGGCAAGCCGGCGATCATGTCGGTTCCGGCGGCTGGCGGCGAGCCCACGCCGTTTGCCGTCATCGCCGGCGGCGCTCACATCTCGTTCTCGCCCGACCGCTCGCGAATCATGGACGTGCTGGGGCACAAGGTCCTCTGGGTCTCCACGGTGAAGGGCGTCAGCAAAGAGAAGGTCTTCGAGTTCCCCGACCCCGACGCGCGCATCGACTACCCGGTCTGGTCGCCGGACGGGAAGTGGGTGCTCTTCGACAAGCAGCACCCGCAGGGCGGAAACATCTGGGTGATGAAGGATTTCGAGTAGGCGAGAGGGCGGGTCAATTACACTCTGACGGTGGCCAAGCGCGAGAAGCCGTTCAACAATCCGTTCGGGAAGGTCAAGGTGCCCGAGCGGGCGAAGGAGCCGGCACCGAAGCAGGCGCCCGCGCCGCCGCCTCCACGCCGGGCGGAAGGGCTGACCGAAGAGGAGCTGTGGTCAGTGGCGGTCGACGGCGCTCGGCCGCTGCCGGATCGGAAAGGTCGCATCAAGCCTGATCCGCAGCCGCTGTCGCTGGCGCCGGGGCACCTCGATCCCGACCTCGAAGCCTGGGACGAATTGCGCGCGCTGGTGACGGGCGAGGTGGCGTTCGACATCGCCGACAGCGACGAGTTCATCGAGGGCCACGCGCACGGACTCGACGCCGGCGCTCTCCGCAAGCTGCGGCGCGGCGAATTCGCGGTGCAGGCGCACCTCGATCTGCACGGTCTCCTCAAGGACGAGGCCAAGAGCGAGTTGGAAGGATTTCTTGCCCGCTCGCGGCAGTCCGGCCGGCGCTGCGTGCTGGTGGTGCACGGCCGCGGGCTGCACTCCAAGGACCAGGTGCCGGTCCTCAAGGAAGCCTTGAAGCGCTGGATGGCGATGGAGCGCTTCGCGAAGCACGTGCTCGCCTTCGCCACGGCGCGCCCGCACGACGGCGGCGCCGGCGCGATCTACGTGCTGCTGCGGAGAATCTAAAAAAGGCCTTCAGCGGGCGAAGGCGGCGGAAGCGGTCTGGGTCAGAGCCGCGAACGACCCCGGCTGAACGCCCATCCAGATCACGATCAGCGCGCAGCCCGCGATGGCCAGCCCCGCCGAGAGCAACCGGCCGCCCTGCACCGCATCCGGCTTGGACTCCGGCACCATGTACACGTACACGACCACGCGCAGGTAGTAGTAGAGCCCGGCCACGCTGGTGAGCACGCCGAAGATGGCCAGCGGCGCGAGGTTCGCCTCGATGGCGGAGCGGAAGACGACGAGCTTCGCCATGAAGCCCGCGGTCGGCGGCACGCCTGCGAGCGACACCATGAAGAGCGACATGGCCGCGGCCAGCAGAGGATGCCGCTCGGAGAGCCCCGACCACGAGGAGAGGTCGTCGCCCAGCCCCGATTGCGCGAGCCTGCGCTCGATGATCGCCACCACGCCGAAGGCGCCGATCACCGTCGCGCCGTAGGCGGCCAGGTAGAAGAGCAGTCCTTCGATCGCGTCGGCGCGCGCCGAGCCTCCGCCATACATCGAGGCGACGGCGACGAGGAGATATCCGGCGTGCGCGATCGACGAGTACGCCAGCATCCGCTTCACGCTGCGCTGCGGGATGGCGAGCAGGTTGCCGACGAGCATGGTCAGCGCGGCGAGCCAGACGATGAGCGGCGACCAGTCGACGAGGATGGCGTCGCCCGCCGGCTTGCCGTATCCGCTGACCAGGATACGCACCAGCACGGCGAAGGCGGCGGCCTTCACGCCGGCGGCCATGAAGCCGGTGACCGGCGCGGGCGCGCCGTCGTAGACATCAGGCACCCACATGTGAAACGGCACCGCCGCCACCTTGAAAGCAAACCCAGCCGTCAGCAGGGCCGCGGAAGCGAGCAGGAGCGCCGCGGCGCCCGGAGCGGGGGAGCCGCGCAGCGCGGCCGCCACGTCGGCGATGCGCGTCGACCCGGTGGCGCCGAACGCCAGCGCCGCGCCGTAGAGGAAGATCGCCGAGGCGAAGCTGCCGAGGATGTAATACTTGAAGGCAGCCTCCGCCGGCCGCTTGCCGCGCCGCAGATACGCGCAGAGCGCGTAGACCGCGAGGGACATCAGTTCCAGCGAGATGAAGATGACGATCAGATCCGTCGCCTGCGCCAACAGGCACATGCCCGAGCTGGAGAAGAGCGCGAGCGCGTAGAACTCGCCGAATCCGTCGCTCACCGCCGCGCCGGAGAAGAGCGACAGCGTCGGATCGCCGAACTGCGAAAGCGCGGCCCAAAGCCCTGCCGCCGCAATGGCCGCCGCGACCCACGCCTGGTAGCGGCGGTCGGGCGCAGCCTCGCCGGGCAGCGGCGACGCATCGGCCGACGGCGTCAGCCTGGCCTGCGCAATTCCGGTAGCGCCCGGCGCGCCGCCGAGCTGCACCGGCTTCATCCCGCGCAGGAACACCTCGCTGACGAGCAGCAGCAGCGCGCCGCCCGAGAGGATCAGCGCCGGCAGGATGCCGTAGAGGTCGTTGGGGTTGAAATTCACGGTCTCGCTCCGCCCGCCGCCGTGCGAATCGACCCTGGCGGCGGCGCCGCCTGGGCACGCGGCCGGGCCGACGGGCGCGACACGCGCTGCACGAACGCGTCGACCGGCTCCTTCACCACCGAGAGCAGCGGCTGCGGATAGAAGCCGATCCAGACGATGGCGGCGAGCAGCGGCGCCACCGTGCACCACTCGCGGACCGAAAGATCCTCGAGCCCGTGCGAGGCCGCCTTGCGCTCCGGTCCGAAGAAGACGCGCTGGTACATCCACAGCATGTAGACCGCGCCGAGGATGACGCCGGTGGCCCCGACCACCGCGAGCGGCAGGGCGCCGTTCAGCTCCTTCGAGGTGAAGGTGCCGATGAGGATGAGGAACTCGCCGATGAAGCCGTTGGTGCCCGGCAGCCCGATGCTCGAGAGCGTGATGACGAGGAAGGTCGCAGCGATCGCCGGCGCGACGCGAGCGACCCCTCCGTACGCCGCCAGCTCGCGCGTGTGCGTGCGCTCGTAGAGCATGCCGATCATGAGGAACAGCGCGCCGGTGGAGATGCCGTGGTTCACCATCTGCAGCACCGCGCCGCTGGCCGCCTCGGCCGTGAGCGCCGAGAGGCCCAGCATCACGAAGCCGAGGTGCGCGACCGACGAGTACGCGACCAGCCGCTTCATGTCGGTCTGCGCCATGCACATCAAGGAGCCGTAGACGATGCCGATGACGCCCAGCGTGGCGATGGCCTGTGCCCACTGCTGCGCCGCGTGCGGGAAGAGCGGCATCGCGTAGCGGATGAAGCCGAAGGTACCCATCTTCAGCATCACGCCGGCGAGGATGATCGATCCCGCGGCGGGCGCCTCGGTGTGCGCGTCGGGCAGCCAGGTGTGCAGCGGCCAGATGGGCACCTTGATGGCGAAGGCCAGGGCGAAAGCGAGGAAGAGCCACTTCTCCGTCGCCGGATTCAAAGTGCCCTGCGCGAGCAGCTCGACGTAGTCGAAGGTGCGGTGGCCCGCTGTCCCTGAGTTGCTCCACAGCCAGAAGATGGCCAGCAGCATCAAGACCGAGCCGCTGAAGGTGAAGAGGAAGAACTTCACCGCGGCGTAGATGCGCTGCTCGCTCCCCCACATCCCGATGAGGAGGTACATCGGGATCAGCATCGCTTCCCAGAAGCTGTAGAAGAGCACGAGGTCGAGCGCGGCCAGCGTGCCCAGCATCGCCGTCTCCAGGAGCAGAAGCGAGATGCAGTAGATCTTGACGCGCTCCTGGATCAGCTTCCACGAGCTGAGCACCACGATGGGCCCGAGGAAGGTGGTGAGCATGAAGAGCAGGAGCGCCACGCCGTCGAGGCCGACGTGGTAGCTGAAGCCGAGATCTTTTGCCCACTCGCTCCTCTGCTCGAAGGCGTACTTCGCCGAGGGATGGAAGCCGGTCCAGAGCGGAATCGAGGCGAAGAAGGTGAGCAGCGAGAAGACGAACGCGACGCCCTTGTGCTGCGCGCCTTCGCCGCGCGGCAGGAGCGCGACCAGGATCGCCCCGGCCACCGGGAGGAAGATGACGCTGGTGAGGAGGTGCGACTCGAGCCAGCTCATGTGTTCCTCACCAGGAACACCCAGACCAGCGCGGCGACGCCGACGGCGGTGACCGCCGCGTAGCGCTGCACGTTACCGTTCTGGAAGAAGCGGGCGACACGGCTGAACCAGGCGATGAGGCGGGGGACGCCGTTGACGAAGAGGCCGTCGATGATCGTCTTGTCGACGATGCGCCACAGCCCGCGCGCAAGCGCCCAGAGCGGGCGGACGATGGCGAAGCCGTATAATTCATCGACGTAGAGCTTGTTCACGAGCGCGCGCCGCAGGCTGCCGATGCGCGCGGTGAGCGCCTCGTCTCCAGCGAGCCCGCGCTTGTAGTAGAGCGCGTAGGAGACCGCCCAGCCCGCCCAGCCCACGATGAGCGCGATGCCGTAGCCGAGCCAGGGCGAAAACGCTTCCGGCCTGTCGCCGCGCGTCGTGGCGAAGAGGCCTTCGCTTACGCGCTCCCAGGTCCAGTGCTCGAGGAAGGTGCCGTGCACCCACTGCGCGGGCAGGCCGAGCACGAGGCCCAGCACCGACAGCGCGGCGAGGATCCAGAGCGGCAACGTCATCACCGGCGGCGCCTCGTGCGGATGGACTTCCGCAGGCCCCCGGTACTCGCCCGAGAAGGTGAGGAAGTAGCAGCGCCACATGTAGAAGCTGGTGAGGAAGGCCGTGGCCGATCCGACGACGTAGATGAGCGGCCCCAGCCAGGTGAGGTGCGATTGGCTCAGCCTGAGCAACAACGGGCGAAGCAGCGGAACGTTCGTCGCGGCAGGATCCCACGCCGTGAGGAAGCTGAAGGCGCGCGTGTGCAGCGCCTGGGCGAGGATCTCGTCCTTGGAGAAGAAGCCCGAGATGGGCACGATGCCGGTGATGGCGATGGTGGCGATGAGAAAGGTCATGCGCGTCGAAGGCATGTACTTCCGGATGCCTCCCATGCGGGTCATGTCCTGCTCGCCGTGCAGGCCGTGGATGACGGCGCCCGAGCCGAGGAAGAGGCAGGCCTTGAAGAACGCATGGGTGATGAGGTGCATGGTGCCGGCGAAGAAGGCGCCGACGCCGACGCCGATGAACATGTAGCCGAGCTGCGAAACCGTCGAGTAGGCGAGCACCTTCTTGATGTCGTTCTGCGAGGTGCCGATGAGCGCGGCCCAGATCGCGGTCAAGGCGCCGATGACGGCGACCACCGCCATCACGCCGGGCGCCGCGACGTAGAGATGCGAGAGCCGCGCGACCATGTAGACGCCGGCGGTGACCATGGTGGCGGCGTGGATGAGCGCCGAGACCGGCGTGGGACCGGCCATCGCGTCGGGCAGCCAGATGTAGAGCGGCAGCTGCGCGCTCTTTCCCGTGGCGCCGATGAAGAGGCACAAGGCGGCCATGGTGGCGACGCCGAGCGGCAGCGCCGCGGTCGAGATCTGCGCGAAGCTGACGCTGCCCGTCTGGTTGTAGAGGATGAAGATGCCGATGAGGAAGCCGAAGTCGCCGATGCGGTTGACGACGAAGGCCTTGCGCCCCGCGTAGGCCTTCTCTTCGTCGGTGAACCAGAAGCCGATCAAGAGGTAGGAGCAGAGGCCGACGCCTTCCCATCCGACGAACATCGCCACCAGGTTGTCGCCGAGCACCAGCGTGAGCATTGCGGCGATGAACAGGTTCAGGTACGCGAAGTACCGCCAGTAGCCGGGGTCGTCGTCGATGTAGCCGACCGAGTAGACGTGGATGAGGAAGCCGACGCCGGTGATCACCAGCACCATCGCGCCGGAGAGGCGGTCGAGCATGAAGGACATGTCCACGTGCAGGCTGCCCGCCGAGAACCAGTTCCAGGCCAGCTCGTGGAAGAGCTGCGTCTCTTCGCCCAGGTGGAAGAAGGCATAGACGCCGATGCAGAAGGAGAGCAGCACGCCGACCAGCGCAACCGCATAGAGCCACGCCTTGGGCAGCCACTTGCCGCCGAGCCCGCAGATAGCCGCGCCGAGCAGGGGGAGCAGCAGGGTCAGGTGCAGCCAGGAGACTTCCACTCACGGCTCCTTTACAGCTTGAGCGCGTCGAGCTCGTCGACGTTGACGCTGGTGCGGCTGCGGAAGATGGCGATGATGATGGCGAGGCCCACCGCCGCCTCGGCCGCGGCCGTCGCGATGACGAAGAAGACCGCGGTGTGGCCGTGCAGGAAGCTGCCCATCGGCGAGTTCGGCACCAGCGGGAAGCGGGCGAAGGCGAGGAAGGTCAGGTTCACCGCGTTGAGCATCAGCTCGATGCTCAAGAGGATGATGATGGCGTTGCGCCGCAGCACGACGCCGGCCGCGCCCAGCGCGAAGAGCAGCGCGCCGAGCACGAGGTAGTGCTGCGCCTGGTGGGCATGGAAGAAGTCCATCAGATCTTCCCCTTGGCCACGACCACCGCCGCGACGACGGCGACGAGCAGGAGGAGCGAGGTCACCTCGAAAGGCAGGAGCGAGGCGAGGTAGAGCGTGCGCCCGACCGCCTTGACTCCGCCGAAGCCGGCGCCGGCCTGCCGGACGGCGTTGTCGATGACCGGCGCGCCCGGATAGGCCCGCCCCAGCGCGCGCCAGACGATGGCAAAGGTGGTGACCAGCACCGCGGCGAAGCCGACGCCTTTCCAGAACGTCCACCGCGGTTGGCCCAGCTCCTCTTCCTTGAGGTTGAGCAGCATGATGACGAAGACGAAGAGCACCATCACCGCGCCCGCGTAGATGATGATCTGGAGGATGGCGATGAGCGGCGCGGAGAGCAGCACATAGATGCCGGCGAGGAAGAAGAAGCAGGCGACCAGCGAGAGCGCGCCGTAGATCGGGTTGCGCCGGAAGATCACCTGCGCGCCGGCGGCGAGCGCACCGATGGCGAAGAGGTAGAAGAGGACGGCTTCCACGTCAGCCTCGCACCAGCGCGTCGAAGTCGGCGCGGAACTTCTCGATGTAGCTCTTGGCCGGCATGGCCGCGCCGTCGGCGAGCGCGCAGATGGTCTTCATCTCCATCTGCCGCGCGATCTGGTGGACGTTGTCGACGTCGGTCTTCTCGCCCTTGCCGGCCACGATCTTGTCGAGCAGGCGCGAGAGCCAGGCGGTGCCCTCGCGGCAGGGGGTGCACTGGCCGCAGCTCTCGTGCGCGTAGAAGCGCATCACGTTGGCGAGCGCGTGCGCGATGTTGACCGACTGGTCGAGGTAGACGACGGCGCCGGAGCCGGCCATCGTCTTCTTGGCCTTGAGCGTGTCGAAGTCGGAGGCCCACTCGGCCTCGGCGGCGGTCATGATCGCGCTCGAGGAGCCACCGGGGATGATCGCCTTCAAAGTGCTGCCCTCGCGCATGCCGCCCGCGTACTCGTCGAGCAGCGCCTTGAAGCTGATGCCCATCGGCGCCTCGAAGACGCCCGGCTTCTTCACGTGGCCGCTGACGGCGAAGAGGCGCGTGCCGCCGTTCTTGGGGACCAGGCCGATCTTGCTGAACGCGTCGCCGCCCATGTTGACGATGGGCGGCAGGTTGGCGAGCGTCTCGACGTTGTTGACGGCGGTGGGCTGCTTGAAGAGGCCGCCGCCGGCGTTCGTCTCTTCGCCGCAGATGTACGCGCCGGCGCCGTAGACGGCGTGCGCTTCCAGATCGAAACCGGTGCCGAGGATGTTCTTTCCCAGGTACCCGGCCTGGTACGCCTCGTCGATGGCGGCCTGCAGCCGCCGCATCGCCGAGTCGCGGAACTCGCCGCGGCAGTAGACGTAGGTCAGGTGGCATTCGATGGCGTAGCAGCCGATGATCAGCCCCTCGACGAACATGTGGGGCGAGCGGAGCAGGATCTCGCGATCCTTGAAGGTGCCCGGCTCGCCCTCGTCGGCGTTCACCACCAGGTACTTGGGGAAGCTCGTCTCCTTGCGGACGAAGTTCCACTTCATGCCGGTGGGGAAGCCGGCGCCGCCGCGGCCGCGCAGGTTCGACTTCACCACCTCGTCGACGATCTGCTGCGGCTGCATCTTCAGCGCCTTGGGCAGCGCGGTGTAGCCGCCGGACGCCTTGTACGTGCCGAGCGCGAAGCTGTCCGGCTTGTCCCAGTCGACGGTGAGGATCTTCGCACCCGCCATCACTTCCTCTCCGCATCGGGCTGCGACGGCCTCGGGCCTTGCGCCATCGGCTTGCCTGGCTCCGCGCGCAGGCGGTCGATGAGGGCGTCCATCGATGGCGGCGTCACGCCTTCGACATAGGTGAAATTGTTGACCAGCACCGCCGGCGCCATGCCGCAGGCTGCGAGGCAGGCCACCTCTTCGAGCGAGAAATGGCCGTGGAGTTGCAGACGCCGATGTGGTGGCGCCCCACCGGCCGCAGACGATACATGGTGTAAAACGTCGCCACCTCGCGAACCCGCACCGGCGGCACGTCGAGAAGGTGGCCGACGTAGGCCATGGCCGGCTCGGTCAGCCAGCCCAATTCGTCCTGGACCAGGTGCAGCACTGCCAGAAGCGCGGCCTTGCGCCGTTCGGCCGGATACTTGGCGACGGCCTCCTCGAAGCCTTGCTCGAAGCGCTTCTGTTGCTCCGGCGAGAAGGGCGACTGGACGGGACCCGCCTTGGTTCCGAGGGGGATCATTGCGGCGCGGACGTGTATGGCGAAGCATCCGGAGTGTCAAGGCAAGGTATCGTCCGCGGATGCACAGGCTCCTCAGGCTCTGGTTCGGGCTCCGACTGCCGGTCGATCGCCGCACCTATCTCTTCCACGGCGCGGGGCTGATGGCGTTCAAGTTCTGCACCGACGCGCTGGCGCTGCGGCTCGTCACAGGCGCGAGTTGGACGCCGCTCGATTACCTTGACCCCCTGAATACCCCGGTCAGCTTTCGCACCCGGGCTCCGGCCGCGCCGCCCTGGTTCTGGCTCGCGCTTGCTGCATGGGCGTTGCCCTTTCTCTGGATCGGCGTCTCGATGACGCTGCGCCGGGTGCTCGATGCGCGTCGCTCGCCCTGGCTCAGCCTGCTCTTCTTCGTGCCGGTGATGAACTGGATGCTGATGGTCTTTCTCTGCCTGGCGAAGGCGCGGCCGGGTCAGATCGTTCCAGCCGATTTCGTACAGGACACCCGACGGGTTCGGGCGGCCATCCAGGGAGTCGCGGCCGGCGTTGGCATCGGCGCGGTCTCGCTCGCGCTCTACCTCCTCTGGTTCAAGGCGTACAACGCCGCCGTCTTCTTGGGCACGCCGTTCACCATGGGCGCGGCCGCGGGCTATCTCTACAACCGCTCTGGACCCAAGCCGCGCACCGTGGCGTTGGGCGCTTTGACGGTGATCATCGCGGCGCTCGCCACGCTGCTCTTCGCTTTGGAAGGAGCGCTCTGCGTTGGCATGGCGCTGCCCATCGCGCTGCCGCTGGGAATGCTGGGCGCGAAAGTGGGGGAACTGATCGCGCAGGAGCGCCGCGAATCGACTCCGGCGACCGCCTTGCTCCTGCTCGTCCTGCCCTTCTCCAATGCGATCGACGCGCGGCTGCTGAAGCCGCCGCTGCGCGAAGTGCTGACTTCCATCGAGATCGACGCGCCCCCGCAGCTGGTGTGGCCTCAGGTGGTGGGCTTCGCCGATATCGAAGAGCCGCCGCAATGGTTCTTCCGCCTCGGCATCGCGTACCCGGTCAGGGCGCGCCTCGAGGGGCACGGCGTGGGCGCAGTGCGGCGCTGCGAGTTCTCCACCGGCGCTTTCGTCGAACCGATCACCGCCTGGGAAGAGCCGTCGCGCCTCGCCTTCGAGGTGCGCTCGCAGCCGCCGCCGCTGCACGAGTGGAGTCCCTACCAACGGGTCCACGCCCAGCACTTGCTCGAAACGCTGCGGAGCCGGAGCGGCGAATTCCGCCTGGTCGCGCTCGCCTCCGGACGCACGCGCCTCGAGGGCCGCACCTTCTACCAGCTGTCGATGGAGCCACAGACCTATTGGGCCTTCTTCAGCGACCTCTTGATCCACCAGATCCACCAGCGCGTGCTCACGCACATCGCGGCGGAGGTCAGTTCAGCACCAGGATGTGCAGCGCTGCCAGGCCGGCCAGGGTGCCGAGGACTTCGTTTTCCGGCTTTCCCGTCATCTTCACCAGCTCGTTGACCGAGCGCGAGCCGTCGCACTTCGGCAAGAGATGCGCTTCCCACGCCTGCAGCTCGACGTCGGAGAGGTTGAAGGAGGGCTCCACGCCCGGGAGCGGCCGCGCTGCCTCCGGCAGGAGGCGCTTGAGCCGGGCCGGCTTGTAGAGCTTCTTGATGCCCCGCATGATCAGGTTCGCCGGGTGGATGTCGAGCTTGATGGCCTCCTTCCGCGCCCGCGCCTGGAAGCTCAGCGTGTAGCTGCCCTCCTCCCACGCGAACAGAGAGTAGAGGATGCTCTTGATCTGCTGCCCGACGTAGTAGAGCCGCTCTTCCTCGGTGAGCGCGCCCATCAGGATGAGCACGTCGCCGGTGCGCTGCCGGGTGGTCGCCGCCTCCTCGGCGGCTTTCTTGAGGGTCTCCTCCTGGATCTTCCCGGCGCGCACGAGGAATTGCCCGAGGCGGTCTGCCACCAGGTTCGAGAGTGCGAACACGGGCATGCCGCCCTCGAAATAGATGATCTTCTTCACCTGCCCCTTGATCAGGCCCAGCTCGCCCGTCTCCTTGGTGCTGTAGAAGGCCGCGAGCAGCTGGGGCAGGTTGTCGCGCACCTCTCCGCGGTGCACGCCCTCTCTCTGCGGAAACTGCTGCAGCGCCTCGGGCGCCGCCGACGGGTCGCTCTGCGCGGGGATGATGGGCCCGGTGGTCACCCTCGTCGAGCGGACCACCGGCTGCAGCGTCGGCGGCGGCTTGGACGGCGACCGCGCGTCGCGCATCCGCGACACCTGCTCGCGGTTCATCGGCTTGAGATCGACCGGCGGACCGCCCTGCATCGGCGAGGCGCCCACCAGATCGATCGTACCTGCCGAGCGCGTTGGCCGAGGCCTTGCCGCCCTTGTGCACGCCGGAGATGAAGATGAAAGGGATCTTCAGCTTCTTGAGCGCCTCGGCGACGTCGAAGCCCATGAGATCCGGCAGGAGCACGTCGATCACCGCCAGGTCGGGACGCTCCTTGCGCGCCAGGTCCAGCGCTGTGCGGCCGCGGGCCGCCGTCGATACCTGGTAACCCGCCTCCTCGAATGACGAGGAGAGCAGCGTCAAGAGCTCGGGGTTGTCGTCGACGACGAGGATTCGCGGTGCGGGCACAGCCGGCCAGCATAGGACCCGCGCAGCCATCATTCAAGCGAATGAAATCCCCGCGCATTCGGGCTCGAATTCCGCAAGCCGCCGCGCGGCGATTCGCACCGCTTCCGGGTTGTCGTCGACCAGCACGAAGCCGCGCCCGTGCCGGGCCGCGGCAACACCGGTGGTGCCGCTGCCGGCGAAGAAGTCGAGCACCACGTCGCCCGGCTGCGAGTGGATCTTGACGATGCGGCTCAAGATGCCGAGCGGCTTCTGCGTCGGGTAGCCGCTCTTTTCCCGGCTGTTGGTCGGCACGATGGTGTGCCACCAGACGTCGGTCGGCGTCTTGCCGCGCTCGGCCTTCTCTTTTCCCACCAGGCCCGGCGCCAGGTACGGGACGCGGTCCATGGCGTCGAAGTTGAAGACGTAGTTCGAAGGGTCGAGCGCGTACCAGAGGATGGTGTCGTGCTTCGCCGGCCAGCGATTCTTGGGTCGTCCACCGTAGTCGTAAGCCCAGATGATCTCGTTGATGAACTTGTCGCGTCCGAGAAGCCGGTCGAGCGCCACCTTGACGTAGTGGACCTCGCGGCTGTCGAGATGCACGAAGAGCGAGGCATCCTTCGTCAGGCAGCGCACCGCCTTCTCGATCCGCGGCATGAGGAATCGCTCGAAGTCGTCGAACTGATCCTCGAAGGACGAGCTGGCCAGCTTCTCGACTGCGTAACGCCGGCCGCCGAAACCGGTTCGAGAGCCCGTTTCGCGATCCTCGGCCACCGTGATTCGTTCCCGCTTCTGCACCTTGCCGGTGTTGAACGGCGGGTCGATGTACAGGAGCCTCGCAAATCCGGAGGGGAGCGTCCCCAGCACTTCCAGGTTCTCGCCGAGGATGATCTGCTTCATGCGGGCCACTCTACGCTGCGCCGATCGGCAGGAGTAGATTGATCGGCTCCTCTGCCAGTGCTAATCAGGCTCGCTTCCCACAAACGTTCGGAGTCTCCCATGCGCCGCATTCTTCTCCTCTGCGCGTCGATCGCATCGATCTTGATCATGGCTGGCTGCAAGAAGGAGCAAGGCAGCGGGATGGTCGGCAAGGATGCCAAGGGCCCCATCGTCGTCGGCGAAGTCGGCTCGATGACCGGCACCGAGGCCACCTTCGGCACCTCCAGCGACCGCGGCATCCAGCTCGCCGTCACCGAGACCAACTCCGCCGGAGGCATCAAGGGCCGGCAGGTCCAGATCATCGCCCTCGACGACGAGGGCAAACCCGAGGAAGCGGCCACCGCCGCGACGCGCCTGATCGCCAGCGAGCACGTCACCGCCCTGCTCGGCGAAGTGGCCTCCACGCGCTCGCTCTTCATGGCCCCCAAGGCGCAGGCCGCGAAAGTGCCGATGATCTCGCCCTCCTCCACCAACGAGAAGGTCACCGCGGTGGGCGACTACATCTTCCGCGCCTGCTTCATCGATCCCTTCCAGGGCTACGTGATGGCCAAGTTCGCCATCGACAACCTGCACCTCAAGAAGGCCGCCATCCTCCGCGACGTGCGCAACGACTACTCGGTGGGCCTGGCCAAGGTGTTCACCGACAACTTCACCAGGCTGGGGGGCACCATCACCGCCAACGAGAGCTTCTCGTCGGGCGACGTGGACTTCAAGGCCCAGCTCACCAACATCAAGAACACCCACCCCGATGCGCTCTACGTGCCCGGCTACTACACCGACGTCGGGCTGATCGCGCGGCAGGCGCGGGAGGTCGGCATCGCCGCGCCGATGCTCGGCGGCGACGGCTGGGACAGCGAGAAGCTCTACGAGATCGGCGGCGCCGCGCTCGACGGCTGCTACTTCTCGAACCACTACTCGGTGGACGACCCGAGCCCGCGCATCCAGGAGTTCGTCGCCAAGTTCAAGAAGGCGTACGGCGGCCAGGTCCCCGACTCGCTGGCGGCGCAGGCGTACGACGCGGCCGGTATGCTCTTCGACGCGATGAAGCGCGCCTCCGACCTGACCGGCCCCGCCATCCGCGACGCGCTGGCCGCGACCAGGGGCTACGCGGGCGTCACCGGCGACATCTCCATGGACTCGAAGCGCAACGCTACCAAGGGGGCGGTGGTGCTGAAGATCGCCCACGGCGGCAAGTACGAGTTCTCCGGCCGCGTGATGCCCGAAAACAGCGCACCCTCGGCGCCCGAGGCCCAGCAGACCCCCGCCGAGCAGCCCAAGAAGTGACCGAGCTTCTCCAGCACATCCTGGACGGAGTGTCGCTGGGCGCGATCTATGCGCTCATCGCGCTCGGCTACACCATGGTCTACGGCGTGCTGAAGCTGATCAACTTCGCCCACGGCGACGTCTTCATGCTCGGCTCCATGATGGGGTGGTACGCCTCGACGCGCTGGAGCGGCGAGAGCCAGAACCCCAGCATCGCCGGCGCGCTGCTCGTCACGCTGCTGAGCATGATCATCTGCGGGCTGACGGGCCTCGTCATCGAGCGGCTCGCCTACCGGCCGCTGCGCGGGGCGCCCAGGATCAACTCCTTGATCACGGCCATCGGCGTGAGCTTTTTCCTGGAGTACGGCGGGCAGTACCTCTTCGGGCCCAACCCGCGCGCGTTCGGCGTGCTGCCGCACCGGCCGCCCGTGCATTTCTTCGGCATCACCATCGGCTACGTCGACATCGTCACCATCGTCACCTCGGTGGTGCTGATGCTGGCGCTGCAGCGCATCGTCTTCCACAGCCGCATGGGCACCGCCATGCGGGCGGTGTCGTGGAACCCCTCGGTGGCGGCGCTGATGGGCGTCAACATCGACCTGGTCATCTCCTTCACCTTCGTCTTGGGATCGGTCCTGGCGGCGGTGGCGGGCGTGCTCTACGCCTCGAAATATCCGTCGGTGCATCCGCTGATGGGCCTCATGCCGGGCCTCAAGGCCTTCGTGGCGGCGGCGCTGGGCGGCATCGGCAATGTGCCCGGCGCGATGCTGGGCGGGCTGCTCCTCGGGCTCGCCGAGCAGCTCGTCTCCGGCTACAGCAGCTCCTCCTGGCGCGACGCGGTCGCCTTCGGCATCCTCATCCTCATCCTCCTCATCAAGCCCTCGGGACTTCTCGGCAAGGGCACCGCGGAGAAAGTCTGATGGCGGGACTCTTCGGCGGATCGGCGCTCAAGCGCACCAGGCGCGCGGCGCGGAGCTGGCTGCCCTTCGTCATCGCGGTGCCCTTCCTGGTGCTCATCGAGCAGAAGATCGCGCTCAACCCCGAGCTGGGGCTCGAGTACGTCTTCCAGAACGTCAACCACGTCGGCATCGCCATCATCCTCGCCGTCTCGCTGAATCTGGTGAACGGGCTCACCGGACAGTTCTCCATCGGCCACGCGGGCTTCATGGCGGTGGGCGGCTACGTCAGCGCGGTGATGCTGATGCGCGGGCCGCAGGAGGATCCGTACCGTCTCTTCTTCGTGCTCAGCGTGCTGACCGGGGCCGCCGCGGCTGCGCTGGCGGGCTGGATCGTCGGCAAGCCTTCCTTGCGCCTGCGCGGCGACTACCTCGCCATCGTCACCCTCGGCTTCGGCGAGATCATCCGCGTCATCATCGAGAACACGCCCTTCTTCGGCGGCGCCATCGGCCTCTCGCCCATCCCGCACCGCGCCGACTTCGCCTGGATCTGGGGCGTCGTCATCGTCACCATCCTGGTCGCCAAGCGCCTGCGCGACTCGACCCACGGCCGCGCCTTCTTGAGCGTCCGCGAGGACGAGGTGGCCGCCGAGGCGATGGGCATCGACACCACCGGCTACAAGGTGCGGGCCTTCGTGATCAGCGCCTTCTTCGCCGGCGTGGCGGGCGCGCTCTCCGGCGCCTTCGAGGGAAACCTCGCGCCACAGAGCTTCACCTTCGTGCGCAGCTTCGAAGTGGTGGCGATGGTGGTGCTGGGCGGCATGGGATCGATCACTGGCTCGACCATCGCCGCCACCGTGCTCACCATCCTCCCCGAGTACCTGCGCGCGCTGGCGAACCTGCGCATGGTCATCTACTCGGTGGCGCTGGTGGCCCTGATGCTCCTGCGGCCGCGCGGCCTGCTCGGCACCAGCGAGCTGTGGGACTACTTCCCCTTCCGCAAGCGCAAGCCCGCGCCCGAACACCACGTGAGCGAGGCGCTCATCGACGTGCGCGGCGCCACCATCCGCTTCGGCGGCCTCACCGCGGTGAGCGACTTCTCCCTGCAAGTGAAGCCCCGCGAGCTGGTGGCGCTGATCGGGCCCAACGGCGCCGGCAAGACCACCGTCTTCAACATGCTCACCGGCGTCTATCCGCCCTCCGAGGGCAGCATCGTCATCATGGGCCGCGACACGCGCGGGCTTTCGCCGCACGCCATCGCGCACCTCGGGGTCGCGCGCACCTTCCAGAACATCCGCCTCTTCCGCGAGCTGTCGGCCTTCGACAACGTGCGCATCGCCTGCCACCACCTGACCCGCGAGTCGATGGCCGCGGCGGTGCGCCACGGCGAGCTGGCCGGCGTCGAGGAGAAGTGGATCGCCGAGCGCGCCAGCGAGCTTCTGGAAGTGATGGGCCTCGCGCAGCGCGCCGGAGAATTGGCGAAGAACCTCCCCTACGGCGAGCAGCGGCGCCTCGAGATCGCGCGCGCTCTCGCCACCGGGCCCCAGGTCCTCTTGCTCGACGAGCCCGCCGCGGGAACGAACACCAGGGAGAAGATGGAGCTGATGGCGCTGATCCGCAGCATCCGCGATCGGTTCGGCGTCGCCATCGTGCTCATCGAGCACGACATGAAGCTGGTGATGGGCGTCTCCGAGCGGATCCTGGTGCTCGACCACGGCGTCACCATCGCGCATGGGCTGCCGCGCGAGATCCAGTCGAACCCCAAAGTCATCGAGGCCTACCTGGGGGAGAAATACGCGCGCGAGCACGCGGCGCAGATCGCGGCTGCGGGAGGCCCGCGCTGATGGCCGACGCGCTGCTCGAGCTCTCCAACGTCGACGTGCACTACGGAGCCATCCGCGCCCTGCGCGGCGTCAGCTTCCGCGTCGGCGAGGGCGAGATCGTCACGCTCATCGGCGCCAACGGGGCGGGCAAGACCACCACGCTGCGCGCCGTCTCCGGGATGCTCAAGCCCAGCGCGGGGCAGATCCGCTACGGCGGGACGGAGATCGGCGGTCTCAAGCCGCACAAGCTGGTGGCGCGCGGGCTCTGCCACGCTCCCGAGGGGCGCGGGATTTTTCCCAACCTGACCATCACCGAAAATCTCCGGCTGGGCGCTTTCCTACGACCAGACGAAGACGGCATCCGCGCGGACGTGGAGAAGAGTTTCTCTCTCTTCCCTCTCCTCAGGGAGCGCGCCACGCAGATGGCCGGCACGCTCTCGGGCGGCGAGCAGCAGATGCTGGCCATCGCGCGCGCGCTGATGGCGCGGCCCAAGTTGCTCCTCCTGGACGAGCCCTCGCTGGGGCTCGCGCCGCAGGTGGTGGAGACGATCTTCTCCATCATCCAGGAGATCAACAAGGCGGGCGTGACCATCCTTTTGGTGGAGCAGAACGCGCACCTCGCGCTCGGCATCGCCAACCAGGGCTACGTGCTGGAGACCGGCTCGGTGGTGCAGAGCGGCACCGGCGCCGAGCTGCTCAGGAGTCCCGAGATCCGCAAGGCGTATCTGGGCGAGTGACACGCGGCGCAGATCCTGGAAAGCAGAACTGCGCTACGCTCGCGCAGGGGTGTACCGTGCGCTCTCTTGGCAACGCGCTCCTGGTCCTGCTCGCAGGCTGCAGCACGGCCAGGGGGTTCAACAAAGGGTTCCTCACCGACCAGGTCGCCGAGACGACGCCGACGATCACCGACCACGACATCGAGGAAGCGTTTTCCCGCCATCCGCAACTCACCCGGCCTTTCCGGTTGGGAACCTACTTCAGGTCGACGGGAGGACGGTATTTCGGCGCGACCCAATGGCGCTTGGACGAAACCGATCGCGCGCGCTTCGCCGCGATCGGGCGCGAGTGGGTCTCGAGCGGCCTCGTCTCCGAGATCGTCGACGTCAGCCCCCTGACCGTTACCTACGACAGGGACTCATTGAAAGCGATCCGCCTGGCGGCCGCCCAACACGGGCTCGACGCGATCCTCGTGGTCGCTGGCGCGGCCGACATCGACCGCTACAACAACAATTGGGCCGCGGCATATGTGGTGCTCGTTCCCCTCCTCTTTGCACCCGGCACCGTGGTCGATGCCGTCTTCCTGGGACGCGCGGCCCTCTGGGACGTCAGAAACGAATACTTGTACCTGTCCGCGCAGAGCGAGGCCCAGGCGCATCAAGTGCGTCCGGCGGCATTCACCGACGAGCGCGAGATGGTCGCCTCCGCCAAGACCACGGCATTGGAGAAACTGACTTCCGAGGTCAGCCGTCAGCTGGCCGACCTTGCCCGACGAACGGCCGCCCAGAAATAGCGCTGAGCCCGCAGCGTTGGGAGAGCGATGAGCCGCCTCATCGCGCGCCTCGACCGAGACATTCGCGGTAGAGTGACGCCGATGAGCGCGTGGCCCATCACCATCGCCGACGTGCTGCAGGCGCGAAAGCGAATCCGCGAAGTGCTGCCCAAGACGCCGCTGCGCCACTACGCGCCGCTCGACGAGGCGGTCGGCTACGGCATCCGCGTCTTCGTCAAGCATGAGAACCACCAGCCGACGCAGGCGTTCAAGGCGCGCAACGCGCTCTCGGCGCTCACCGCGCTCAGCGAGGAGGAGAAAAAGCGCGGCGTGGTGGCGGCGACGCGCGGCAACCACGGCGCCGGCCTCGCCTGGGCGGGGCAGCTCTTGCACGTGCCCGTCGCTGTCTGCGTGCCTGCCGGCAACAGCTCGGAGAAGAACGAGGCGATGCGCGGCTGGGGCGCCGAGCTGATCGAGGAGGGCGACGACTACGACGCCGCGGTGCAGGTGGCGGAGCGGCTGGTGCGCGAGCGCGGAATGACGCTGGTGCACTCCACCAACAACCGCCACGTCATCGCCGGCGCGGCCACCATTGCGCTGGAGATGATCGAGCAGCAGCCGACTTTGGATGCAATGGTCTTCGCGGATCCACGACTCCTGGCATGCGGGCAAGCCCTTGTCCGGCGCCAGCGCGAAGACCTTCGCGGACGGGCTCGCCACCCGCAACACCTACGAGATGACCTTCGAACCGCTGCGCGAAGGGCTCTCGGGTTTCGTCAAGACGGGCGAGGCGGCCATCGCCGAGGCCATCCGGACCCTGCTCAAGACGACGCACAACCTCGCCGAAGGGGCCGGCGCCGCCGGTCTCGCCGGCCTCTTCGACCTGCGCGACACGCTGGCGGGCAAGTCGGTGGGCATCTGCCTGTCGGGCTCGAACATCGACACCGAGACGTTGCGCAAGGTGCTGGCGCGCGAGCTGTGAGACGCTGCGAAATTTGCCCGGCCCGCCGCTCGTACGGATGGGGATGGAGATGAGCCTGCTACCGCCGCAGCAGCCCATGCAGCTCGCACCGCGGCGCAGCGGCCTGTTGCGCTGGGCGTTCTCGCGCATCCGCGGCTATTCGGGCGTGCAGGCGCCGCCGGCCGGCCGCGACGAGCAGGCGCTCTACGGGTTCGCGCAGCCCATCCTCGGAGCGCGCGTGCTGCTGGCGGATCCGCAGCTCCTGCGCGAGGCGCTCTTGCCCGCGGGGGTGCTCGGCCTCGCCTGCGCGCTGTGGGCCACGGCGCACGGCAACGCGACCCCGTACGACTGGTTCAAGCACTTCTACCAGGCGTTCGCGACGCTCGCGCCGCTGCCGTCGCTCATCTTCGCGAACCACTACGCGCGGCTGGCGGCGCTCATCCGCTGGCGGCTGGGCCTCGGCGCCTGCGGGCCGCGGGAGATGCCGCCCGGGATGCTCATCGGCCGCATGCTCCGCCAGGCGGCGATCGTCGCCATCGGCATCGCACCGGTGCTGGTGGTGGCCGGGATGCTGCCCGGGATCGGCGGGGCGCTGAAGAACGTGGCGCTGGCGATATGGGGACTGCACTGGGTGGTGGCCGACGCCTTCGACGACGCGCAGGTCTGCGAGCCCGGCGAGAGCGTGAAGGAGTCGATCCAGCGCGACCGCGACGCGCCCGCGCCGTGGTTCGTGCGCGGTTTTCTGCACGCCGCCGATCGCCTGCCGATCGTGGGCCGCACGCTGCGCTGGTTCGCCCGGCTCTGCGACAAGCTGGCCATGGACTCGCGCGGGGAGATCTCGATCATGGAAAAGCACCCCGCCGTCTCGGTAGGTTTCGCCTTGAGCACCGCCGCGCTTCTGGCGACGCCGGTCCTCAACCTGCTCTTCCGCCCCATCATCCTCGCCGGCTCTTCGCACCTGCTCGGCCAGCTGGAGAAGGACGAGCGCGGTCATCACCCTCAGTGAAGCTGGAACTCGGACTTCAGCTCTCGGGAAGTGAGCGAGGCCAGCGCCGCCTTCGGGGGAAGGTTCTCGTAGAGGATGCGATAGATCGCGTCGTGCAGCGGCATCTCCACCGAGAGCTTGTGCGCCAGGTCGTGCACGCTCTTCGCGGTCCGCACGCCTTCGGCCACCTGCTTCATTCCGGCGAGCACTTCCTGCAGCGTCTGGCCGCGGCCGAGCCCGAGCCCGACGGTGCGGTTGCGCGACAGCTCGCCGGTGCAGGTGAGGACCAGGTCGCCCATGCCGGCCAGGCCCGACAGTGTCAATGGATTAGCACCTTTCTTGATGGCGAGGCGCACCAGCTCGGCGAGCCCGCGGGTCATGATGGCGGCGCGGGTGTTGCTGCCGAAGCCCATCCCGTCGGAGACGCCGGCGGCGATGGCGCAGACGTTCTTCAGGGAGCCGCCCAGCTCGACGCCCGCCACGTCGACGCTGGTGTAGACGCGGAAGTAGTCGTTGGAGAAATACTTCTGCACCCGCTGCGCCAGCTTCTCCCACGGCGACGCCACCACCACCGCCGTCGGCATGCGCTGCACCGTCTCCTTGGCGAAGGAGGGCCCCGAGAGGCAGCAGATATAAGGATGCAGCTCGGCGGGCAGCACGTCCTCCAGCACCTCGTACATGGTCAAGAGCGAGTCGTTCTCGATGCCCTTGGTCGCGCAGACGATGGGCGTCGCGCGCGGCAAGAGAGGCAGCGCCTCGCGCATCACCGCCCGGGTGACGTGCGAGGGGCTCACCGCCACCACCAGCTCGGCGCCCGCCAGCGCCTGCGCGAGGTCGTGCGTGCCGGTCACCTTCTCGGAGAGCTGCAGACCCGGCAGGTACTTCGGATTCTGGTGCGTCGCGCTCAGCGCCCGCGCGACTTCCGCATCGTGCGCCCAGACGGCGACCTCGTGCCCGTTGTGTCCCAGCACCGACGCCAGGGCCGTTCCCCAGCTCCCTCCGCCGATCACCGCTGCGCGCATGAGGGCATGTTCGCACTTTGCAGCCGCACCGCCAACGCGGCCGAGGCGAGCGCGAGGGCGGCGCCCGCGACATAGGGCGAGGCCGGAGCGAGGTGCTGGAAGATCACCCCGGCGATGAAGGGCCCGAGCACGCGCGCCAGGCTGGCCGCCGACTGCGAGACGCCCAGCGTCCCTCCCTGCGCGTCGGCGCGCGCCGCCCGCGAGATGAGGCTGGCGATGTTGGGGTTCGCCAGTCCCCACCCTGCGGCCAGACCGAGGCAGGACGCATAGACGGCGGGCCACGACCGGGCTGCGGGCAGCGCCGCAAGCCCCACCGCCGCCGCCAGCAGCCCCGCGAGCAAGAGGCGCGCCTCGCCGAAGCGCGGCGTCAGTTTTCCCACCAGGAATCCCTGCATCGCCACCTGGATCACGCCGATGAATCCGAAGAGGTACCCGACGCGGCGGACCAGCTGGGCGTGGTCGGCGCTGCCGATGCGCTTCTCGATGAAGAGGGTGAGCGTCGCTTCCATCATGGTGAAGCCGAGCATGAAGAGGAAGAAGATGGTCACCAGCGCGCGCAGCCGCGGGTCCGACAAGCCGCGGCCGAGCTGCTCGAAGCGCGACGCTCGAACCAGCGGCGCACGACGCAGCGGCTTGGGGAGCGACTCGGGCAAAAGAAATGCCGCGGCGATCAGGTTCAGCGCGGCCAGCGCGGCGGCGGCCAGACAGGGAAATGCATACGGGTTGTGCAGGAACGGCTCGCTCTTCGGCGCCAGATCGACCAGCACGCCGCCGATGGCCGGCCCGAGGATGAACCCGAGCCCGATGGCCGCCCCGATGAGGCCCATGCCGCGCGCGCGGTGCTCGGGCGCCGTCACGTCGGCGACGGCGGCCTGGGCGGTGGGGATGGTCGCGCCGAAGATGCCCATCACGGTCCGCCCCACGAAGAGCATGAGCAGCGTGCGCGCGAGCCCGAACGTGGTGAAGCCCGCCACCGACCCGATGAGCCCGAGCAGCAGTATCGGTTTGCGACCCACGCGGTCCGAAATGCGACCCCAGATGGGGGCGAAGACGAATTGCGCCAGCGAGTAGCAGGACATGAGCAGGCCGACGCTGGCGGCGCTCGCCCCGAAACTCTCCACGTAATACGCCAGGAACGGGATGATGATCCCGAAGCCGACCAGATCGAGGAAGACGGTGACGAAGAGGATCGGCAGCATTCGGGGCCGCGCGAACCTAGCACGGCGCATGCATTGTCAGACCCCCTTGGCAGGGTCGCTGCCAACGGAGGTGGGCATGGGCAAGGCTGCGGAGCGGCTCGAGCACGTGTGCCGCGAATGCGGATTTCGCACGGTGAAGTGGTTCGGCAAGTGCGCGGGCTGCGGCGCGTTCGGGTCGGTTTCCCAGGAGGAGCGGCGGCCGCTGCGCACCGTCTCGGCGGTGGTGCCCATCGATCAGGTGCCGCTCGAGACGGGGCGGCGCGACCGCACCGGCATCGGCGAACTGGATCGCGCGCTCGGCGGCGGGCTCGTCCCCGGCGCGGTCGTCCTGCTGGCGGGCGATCCGGGAATCGGCAAGAGCACTCTGCTGCTGAGCGCGCTCGATCGACTCTCGCGGCCGCAGCGGCCCGTGCTCTACGTCAGCGGCGAGGAGTCGCTGCAGCAGATCCGGCTGCGTGGGGAGCGGCTCGGCACGCTCTCGCCTGCGCTGCACCTCGCCGCCGAGACCGACGCGGAGACCGTGCTGGAGCACGCGCGCAACCTGCGGCCGAGGGCGCTCGCCGTCGACTCCATCCAGACCATGTCGCTGCGCGGGCTGGAGAGCGCGTGCGGCTCGGTGACGCAGGTTCGCGAGGTGGGGGTCGACACGGTGCTGTTCTTCGAGGGCGATCGCAGCCACGCCTATCGGGTGCTGCGCGCGCAGAAGAACCGCTTCGGCTCGACCAACGAGATCGGCGTGTTCGAGATGAAGAGTGAGGGCCTGGTCGAGGTGGCCAACCCCAGCGCGTTCTTCCTCGCCGAGCGGCCGCGCGACGCGTCGGGCAGCGCGGTCTCGGCGTGCATCAACGGTTCGAGGCCGCTGCTCGTCGAGGTGCAAGCGCTGGTGGCCGACTCGGCATCTCTGGGTTCACCGCGGCGCACGGCCATCGGGGTCGACGGGGCGCGCGTCGCGCTGCTCACGGCGGTGCTCGAGCGGAAAGAGGGCATGGTCTTCTCCGACCAGGACATCTACGTCAGCGTCGCGGGAGGAGCGTCGCTGTCCGAGCCGGCGGGCGACCTGGCGGTGGCGGCGGCGCTCATGTCGTCGCTGCGCGATCTGCGCATCGCGCATGCCACGGTGGTGCTGGGGGAAGTGGGCCTCGCCGGAGAGGTGCGCGCGGTTGGCCAGATCGAGCAGCGCCTGGCGGAAGCGGCCCAACTCGGCTTCACCCGCTGCGTGCTGCGCGAGGGAAACCGCGCCCGCACGCGCGCCGCCCCGCTCGAACTGTGCGGCGTTTCCACCGTGGGGGAGGCGATGGAGACGCTTTTCTCCTAGGATGAATGGCGATGGTCCCGGAGGAAGACGACCCCGAGGAGCGCCGGCGGCACCCGCGCGCGCCGGTCGATTTCCTCGTCAGCCTGCGCTTTCCCTCGGTGCAGGAGTTCCTCTCCGCCTACGCG
>WNFI01116172.1_pt2 | contig 27422 bp, 24 predicted proteins | sample 5400471 | NCBI WGS metagenome assembly WNFI01 (sample SAMN13153348, study PRJNA577476) | soil metagenome | isolation source: 100 cm saprolite on Douglas fir-dominated hillslope | place: USA:California | collected 2013-09-17
GGCTTGAAGAAGATTGGGTTCGTCAACAACGACTATTTCTGATTAGGCATCCCTTGGGTGGTATTACGGCGCGTCAGTCCTCGAGTTGAGGTTGACGCGCCGTTTGTTTGACCAGAGGCGGGATGCCGGTGGCAGTTTCGTAAAAGCTACGCAGAATAAATTCAAAGACTTGTACGCAGCGAGGTTTGGTAATGACTCATTCGATCAGCGATATTGGTTGCCGGCCGGCGAAATCCTGGGCTGGCTATTTGAGCGTGGCCGCGATGCTTGCGCTGGTTTGCCTCTGGTTGAGTCCGCAGGCGGTATGGTCGGCCGAAAAGAAGGAAAGCCAGCAAATCAGCCGGGTCATCGCCAAGGAAATGACGGCGGCCCAGAAGGCGCTTCAGGCCAGCCAGTGGGCGGAGGCGATCAAGAATCTGGAAGCGGCGGAAACCAAATCCGGCATCAATGCGTTCGACAAGAAAACAATCTACGACTTCAAGGGCTTCGCTTACGTCAAGCTGAATAACTTGAAGGCGGCGGAACAGGCCTATGAGGTCGCCCTTACGACAGGCGCCTACTCGCCGGAGGATGCGGCGAAGACCACCCGCATGTTGTTTCGTCTGAGCGCGGGCAATCAGCAATATGCAAAGGCGGCCGAATATGGGAAGCAGGTGGCGGAATCCGGTGCGGCCACTGCCGACGATCTGGGAATCTTGAGCCAGATCTATTATCTGCAAAAGGACTGTAAGAGCTCGGGTCAATGGGCCGATAAGGCTATCGCCGCCGCCCGGAAGGCGGGAGACGCCCCCAAGGAAAACCTCTACCAGTTCAAACTACAGTGTGCTTCCGATGCGGGTGACACGGGGGCCATGGCTGCGGTATCGATGGATCTCATTCGCCTCACCAACAAGACCAACTATTGGAACACCTTGTTGCGCATCGAGCGGCAGGATGAGCGGGACGATCGCAACACGTTGATGATCTACCGCATCATGTACAACACGAACTCGATGAATGCCGATACTGACTATATCGAAATGGCACAGCTGTTGGCGGATGCCGCACTGCCGGGTGAGGCGCAGACAGTTCTGGAAAAGGCAATGTCCTCCGGCGTGATCAAGGACGAGCATAAGGAGCGCACCACACGCCTCTTGAACTCATTGAAGGCGCGCGCGGACGCCGATAGGAAGGGTCTGGCGTCGTTCGACGCCGAGGCGACCAAGAATCCGGGAGGTGAGCTCGCAGTCAAGCTTGGCGAGGTGTACTACGGCTTCGGCGATTATCAAAAGAGCGTGGACTCCATCAGCGCGGGTCTCCAAAAGGGGCAGATCAAGCATCTGGACGAGGCGTACGTCTATCTCGGTTTGGCTGAGGTCCAGCTCAAGAGTTTCGCGGAGGCGAAGAGAACTTTTGCGAATTTGAAAATCGTTCCAAACATCAGCCCGCGGATACTGAAGCTGTGGTCGCTGTACGGTGAGACGGTCGGTCGATAATCGGATCGCAGAGGAGAATTGCAATGACGATCAAAGCCGGCGACAAAATGCCAGAAGGTTCATTTACGCGCATGACCGGGGACGGGCCGCAGAAATTCACCACGGAACAATTGTTTGCGGGCAAGACCGTCGTGCTGTTTTCAGTTCCAGGCGCATTCACCCCCACCTGCGACGCCAAGCACTTACCGGGTTTTGTTGAACTAGCGGATCAAATCAAGACCAAGGGTGTGGACACCATTGCCTGCACCGCAGTGAACGATGTGTTCGTGATGAACGCCTGGGGTAAGCATGGCGGAGTCGGCGACAAGATCTTGATGCTGGCGGATGGAAACGGCACGTATGCCAAGGCGTTGGGGCTCGAGCTGGACGGATCGAAGTTCGGCATGGGTACCCGTGGCCAGCGGTTTGCCATCATCGCCAAGAACGGGGTTGCCACTCATGTGAACGTCGAAGCGCCGGGTGAGTTCAAGGTCTCGGCTGCCGAATACGTTCTCAAGCAGCTCTAGCACGCGACTCCTGCCTTGCTAGCTCTGCGGACGTCGCCGCCGTCGTTGCGTCCGGCGGAAGCCGAACGAATTGCGCGCGATCTCTACGGGCTGGCCGCCACCATCAGCGCCTTGCCGGGGGAGCGGGACAGCAACTTTCGTTTGCGCACCGCCCGCGCGTCTCCGGCAGTCGACAGTCCGGGCGCTGCTCCGCGCGAGTTCGTGCTGAAGATACTCGACGTCGCAACCGACGCCGAGAGCACCGACTGCCTGGTGCGTGTGCTCGACCACCTGGCGGAGCAAGACGCCGCTTTGCCGGTGCCGCGGCTTTTCCCCACGCAGCAGGGAGAGGCGATCGGCCGATTCAGCGCGGACGGAGTCGACTACGCCACCTGCCTGGTGAGTTATTTGCCCGGACGGCTATTGGCTGCCTCGCCTCCGAGCACGGCCCTGCTCGAGAACCTCGGCGCCACTCTGGCCCGTGTCGACCGGGCCCTGCAGGGTTTTTTTCATCCATCCCTGACCCGGCGCCTGGCGTGGGATGTGCGGCGTCTGCCCGAACTCGCGCAATTCAGCAGCCACATCGAATCTGCGGCACTCCGGGACACCGTCGAGCGCGTTTCGAGCGCCTTTAGGGCCTGCCTCCCGAGGCTTCGGGGCCTCCGCAGTCAAGCCATCCATGGAGACTGCCACGCCACCAATTTGCTGGTGGATTCCGACGGCCGGTCGATCTGCGGCATTCTCGATTTCGGCGACATGATTCACGCGCCTCTGATATTCGAGCCCGCCGTCGCGATGTCGGAGCTATTGACCGAAGCGGTGGCGCCGCTCGAATCGGTGGCTGCGGTGCTGCACGGCTACGCCCACGGCCAGACCCTGCAGGCTGACGAAGTGGAGTTGGTCTACGACATTGTCACCGCGCGTCATGCCGTTACGGTTCTGGTGCATGCCTGGCGTCGTCATCATGACCGCCAAGGCGCCCAGGTGCTGGACGAGGCGGCGGTGCACGCCGGGCATTCGCTCGATCGGTTGCTGAGCACCGACGTTGCGGCGCTGACCCGTACCTGGCACGAGGCGGCGGGAACCCTTCCCGCAGCCGCGTCGGCCGCCGTGCCCGCAGCCGCAGATACCGCTGCGCGCCCCGTCGATCTCGCGCGTCGGCATCGGCTGATGGGCGCCGGCGCCGAGCTCTTCTATGAAAAGCCCTTGCACCTCGTGCGCGGCGAGGGCGTGTGGTTGTACGACCCGCAGGGGCGTGCCTACCTCGATGTGTACAACAACGTACCGCACGTGGGCCATGCTCATCCGACCGTTGTGGCGGCGATCCAAAGACAGACCGCGATCCTCGCCACGCATACTCGCTACTTGCACGAGAATATCCTGGAGTACGCGGAGCGGCTCACCGCCCGATTACCGGCGCATCTGGATGCATGCATTTTCGTGAATTCCGGCAGCGAGGCCAACGACGTGGCGTGGCGAATGGCCCAGATGGCCACCGGCCACCATGGCGGCCTGATCATGGAACACGCCTATCATGGAATTACGGATGCGGTCGCGGCGCTCACTCCCAGCGTAGGGCAACCCCGTGATCCCCGAGTGGTCACGATTGCGCCGCCGCCGGTTCATTTGCGAGTCATTGATGAGATGGGCGCCGCGGAGCTGGCCGCGGCGGAGCAAGACGCCGACAGGGCAATCGCGAGGCTTGCAGAACGAGGCTTCGCGCCGGCCGCCTTCTATATCGATACGGGCATCACCAGCAGCGGAATTTTCGATCCGCCGGCTGCCTGGGCGGCGGCGGTGACCGCCCGCGTGCGCGCCGCCGGCGGCCTCGTCGTCGCGGACGAGGTGCAATATGGTTTGGGCCGCTCCGGTTCGCATTTCTGGGGATTCGAGCGGCGCGGTCTCGAGCCCGACATCGTGACCATGGGCAAGCCGGTGGGCAACGGCTACCCCATGGGGGTCGTCGTTGCCAGCCGTGCCTTGATCGAGGCCTTTCAGGCGAGGTTCGGTTTCTTCTCGACCTTCGGCGGCAATGCTGTGGCCGCTGCGGCGGGACTCGCAGTCCTCGAGGTACTGGACCGCGAACAACTCATGGCCAACGCGGCAGCCACCGGCGGTTACTTGCGTGAACAGCTCGAGTCCGTCGCCGCCCGGCACGAATCCCTAGGCCGGGTGCACGGCGCCGGCCTGCTGCTGGGCCTGGATGTCCTGGGGCCCGATGCGCACGCGGCTAAGCTGCGCAACAAGCGCATCGTGAACGCGCTGGCGTCGGAGTTTCGCATCCTGATCGGCTACGAGGGCCCAGAGGGCTGCATTCTCAAGCTGCGGCCGCCGATGCCGTTCCGCCGTGAGCACGCCGACCTTCTGGTCCAGGCGATCGACGCAGCGGCCACGGCGGTCGATGCCCACGACATCTAGGCGGCAGCTGTCGATGAATAGTGGTGGCTAGCTTCCTAGCAGGCGTTCGAATTCCGGCACGATCTGGAACAGGTCACCGACCAAACCGATGTCGGCTACCTCAAAGATCGGCGCCTCGCCGTCCTTGTTGATTGCCACGATGGTGCGCGCATCCTTGATGCCCGTCAGATGCTGGATCGCACCGGAAATGCCGATGGCGATGTAGATCTCGGGGGAAATGATCTTTCCCGTCTGGCCGACCTGCATTTCATTCGCTGCATATCCTGCGTCGACGGCGGCGCGTGACGCGCCCACGGCCGCGCCAATTTTGTCCGCAAAACTGAACAGCAATTTGAAGTTCTCCGCGCTTCCTAGAGCCCGGCCGCCGGAGACCACGCGTTTAGCTGTTTGCAGGTCGGGCCGATCAGTGGAGCCTGTTTTCGCTCCCACATAGCGCGTGTGCGAGGGGAGAGTGACGTTGAGCGTCTTCGATTCGACAGCGGCGTTTCCGCCGGCCTTTGCGGCTTCGAAGGACGCGACTCGCACGGTGGCAATGAGCTTGCGGGTAGGATCGGCCTCCACCGTCAAGATGGCATTCCCGGCGTAGGTCGGCCGTTTGAAACGATAGGGTCCCTCGACCGCCATCAAGTCACTGACCTGCGGCACACCGAGCAATGCCGCGACGCGCGGCATGAGATCCTTGCCGAAGCTCGTCGACGGTCCGAAGACGTGCGAGTAGTCGGCGGCGAGTGCCGCGAGCTGCGGTGCGAAGATCGCGGCGAGCGGGTGTTCGTTCTCGGGTCGATCCACGCGCAGAACCGATTTCACCCAGGCGAGGGCCGCAGCCTGGGCGGCGACGGCCGAGGTATCCGCGCCCATTAGGACAATCGTGATTTCACGGTCCGGGATGCCGCTTGCGCAGGTGACGCATTTCGCCGTAGCGGGGTTCAGCGCCTTTCCGTCGTGTTCGCCGACAATGAGTATCTTGTGCATTAGATCAAACCCTTCTTCTTGAGTACGTCAACCAATTCCGCCACGTCCTTGACCATGACGCCTTTCTGGCGCTGCGCCGGCGGCTCGGTCTTCACGGTCACAAGCCGCGCTCCCGCGCTCACCCCCAGCGCGTCGAGCGATGTCACATCCAAGGGCTTCTTCTTGGCTTTCATGATGTCCGGCAATTTCACATACCGCGGTTCATTCAAGCGCAGATCCACGGTCACCACCGCCGGCAGGTCGACTTCGATGGTTTCCAATCCCGCATCGACCTCGCGAGTGACCGACGCCTTGCTTCCTGAGATCTCCACCTTCGAGGCGTAGGTCGCCTGCGGCCGTTCCCAGATCGCAGCCAGCATTTGACCGGTTTGATTGGCATCGTCGTCGATGGCCTGCTTGCCCAGGAAGATCAGATCGGGATTTTCCTTCTTGGCGACGGCCAGAAAGGTCTGCGCGGCGGTGAGCGGCTCCACGGGAACATCGGTCTGTACCAGGATCGCGCGATCCGCACCCATCGCCAAGGCGGTGCGCAGCTGCTGCTGAGTGTCGGCCACACCGATGCTGACCGCGACCACCTCGATGTTCGTGCCGCGCTCTTTGATGCGCAAGGCTTCTTCGAGCGCAATTTCATCGAACGGATTCACGCTCATTTTCACGCCGTCGAGCATCACGCCGCTGCCGTCAGGTTTGACTCGGATGCGCACGTTGTAATCGACGACTCTCTTGATACACACCATGATTTTCTGCATGACTTCTCCAGGCGATTCTCAGGCGCTTACGCGCCACTGGTTACGGGGTCGCGGCGACCCCGTCCGATAGATTTATGATAAGAGCGCACGTTCATGCGGCGGTTTCGGGCGCGTTTTTCGTGCGGGCTTCGGCCTGTTGCTCTGAAAACCGAGTGCTTATTCTAGCGGCGCACTCGCGCAACTTGGGCAAGAAGCGTTCGACCCCGTTCTTGAGCGGCACGGCGGAGGCCGTAAAGCGCACGGTGAGGCTCGCCAACACTCGGTCGTGCAGCAGGATGGGCACGCTCAGGCTGACTTCCTCCGTCAGGCGGCGGGTGCGCGTGGTCGCCGCGTATCCGGATGTCTTGATCTCCGCGAGCATGCGCTGTAGTTCGGCGCGCGACCGCGCCGGCTTGTCTTCTTCCTTGTTGGAACGAGCCAGGATTTCAATGAGCGTTTCGCGCTGCGGCGCGGGGGAATTCGCCAGGTAAACGCGGCCGGTTGCCGTCGTCAGCAGCGGCGCGCGAAATCCGGCGGAATAACGCTCGATCGCCAGCGGACTGCTGTGATCGGTGGACTCGCGCACCAGCATCGTGGTTCCGGACAGGGTGGCGATGGAGACCGGCCAGACGATTTCGCGGCACAGGTCATAAATAAAGGGCTTCGCGATCTGAGTCACCCAGGCCTCGTCGTCGAAGCCGTCGCTCAAGCCGCGAACCAGGATGGTCAAACGGTAACGGTCATCTGCCGCATCGCGAAACACGAATCCCGCATTGCACAGGGTTTCCAGGATTCGATAGACGGTGGTGCGCGGTAGGCGAATTTCCTGGGCCACTTCCGACACCGTGGCGCCGTCGCGTAAATTCAGAAAAGTCAGCGCATCGAGGCCGCGCATCAGCGCACGGATTGGGCGTGTTGATTCCATGAAACCTCAAACGGATGAGCGATCTCCGCTTGCGCCGGAGATTCTAAGGTGCCGGTGCAAGTTCGGCGCGCTAGTTTAGGGATCGCCGCTTCGCTTGTCCACCTCGCGGTCAATCGATAGACTCCGCCTGGATGCTGCGCTACTTCTTGACCCGCCTCACCGGCGCGGTTCCTACCCTGTTCGTCATTGTCACCATTACCTTTTTTCTCATCCGCGCGGCTCCTGGCGGTCCTTTCGATCAAGAGCAGACGCTGCCGCCCGAAATCATGGCCAACCTGCAGAATGCGTACGGCCTGGATCAACCGATCTGGGTCCAGTACGGACGCTACCTCGGTGCGTTGGCACACGGCGATTTCGGTCCCTCCTTCAAGTACAAGGATTTCTCGGTGACGGAATTGATAGGCCAGGGATTTCCCGTGACGCTCGAGCTCGGGTCGATCGCCATGGCGCTGGCATTGATCTTAGGGATTCCCATCGGTACCTTCGCCGCGCTTCACCACAACTCCGCCGCTGATTACGCCACGATGTCGCTGGCCGTCGTCGGTATCGCGATTCCCACCTTCGTGGTCCTGCCTTTTCTCGGCTTGTTGTTCGGCATCTATCTGCACTGGCTGCCGGTGGCCGGCTGGGAACCGGGTTCGATACGGCACCTGGTGCTGCCCGTCGCCGCGTTGGCGCTGCCGCCGCTCAGCGTGATCGCGCGCCTCACGCGCGCCAACATGTTGGAGGTGTTGCGCAGCCACTTCATCCGCACCGCGGTTGCCAAAGGGCTGCCGCTGCACACGGTGATCTTGCGCCATGCGATGCGGCCCGCCTTGTTGCCGGTGGCAAGCTATCTGGCCCCGGCGATCGCCTCGATCATGACCGGTTCGCTGGTCGTCGAGTCGATCGCAGGCTTGCCCGGCATCGGCCGGTATATGGTGCAAGGCGCGCTCAATCGAGATTACACCCTGGTCATGGGCATGGTGATCATCTATTCGACCTTGCTCATTCTCATGGGTCTCATCGTGGATCTCTTGTATGCATGGCTCGATCCGCGCGTGAAACTCGAACGATGAGCAGTCTCATCGACGATGCCGCGCGCCGTTTGCGATCGAGTCCCGGCGCCATGTGCGCGATGTTCGTCGTCGCGGGGCTGGTCGCACTGGCGCTGTTCGGGCCGTGGTTCAATCCCAACGGCAGCGAGACCTTGGATTGGCTGCACGTCGCTTCCCAACCCGCGTTGCAGGGCGCGCACTGGTTCGGCACCGACCGGCTCGGACGCGATCTATTCGCGCGCACGCTCGAGGGCACACGCGTCTCGCTGGCCGTGGGCCTGGTGGCGAGTGCCGTCAGTTTGTTCGTCGGCATCGGCTACGGCGCCGTCGCCGGCTACGTCGGCGGGCGCACCGACCATGTGATGATGAGAGTCATCGAGATCTTGAGCGGACTGCCGCTGATCTTCTTCGTCATATTCCTGACCGTCATCTTCGGCCGCAGCGAATATCTCTTGTTTCTGTCGATCGGCGCGGTGGGTTGGCTCACCATGGCGCGCATCGTGCGCGGTCAAACCTTGAGCATTCGCCGGCGGGAGTTCATCGAGGCCGCGGTGGCGTCGGGGGCGGGCACCGCCCGCATCATCGTCAAACACGTGGTCCCCAATGTCATCGGACCCGTCATCGTCTACGCCACGCTCACCGTGCCGCAAATCATCATGTTCGAAAGCTTCTTGAGTTTCCTCGGATTGGGCATCCAGGAACCCCATGCGAGCCTGGGGACTTTGATTGCCGAAGGCGCGGGAGAAATGGAGGCGGCGCCCTGGATATTGCTCGTGCCCGGCGGATTTCTGGCGGTGCTGCTGCTTGCCCTGAATATCTTCGGCGACGGATTGCGCGACGCCCTCGACGTGAAGGAGCGCTGATTTGGCGTCCTTACTGAGCATCGACGACTTGACCGTCAGTTTCTCGCAGCCGGACCGGAGCATCTCCGCCGTTCGGCGGGTATCGCTGGCCGTGGCTGCCCGCGAGTGTGTTGCCATCGTGGGCGAGTCGGGATCCGGCAAGACACAGATCTTCATGGCCGCCATGGGCCTGCTCGCGGGCAATGCCACGGCCGAGGGCAGCGTGCGCTTCGAGGGAGGAGAGATCCTGGGAGCGCCGGCGCCGCAGCTGAACCGCATCCGTGGCTCGAAGCTCACCATGGTGTTCCAAGATCCGATGACTTCGTTGACCCCGCATTTGAAAATCGGCATTCAGCTCGCCGAAGTGCTGGTGTGTCACGCGGGCAAGTCGTGGAGTGAGGCGCGGATCGCGGCGCGGCGGATGCTGGAGCGCGTCCGGGTGCCGGACCCTGCTCGCCGGCTGGGTCAATATCCACACGAGCTGTCGGGTGGACTGCGTCAGCGGGTGACGATAGGCATGAGCCTGCTGTGCGAGCCCTTGCTCGTGATTGCGGATGAGCCCACCACGGCGCTCGATGTGACCGTGCAGGCGCAGATCATCGATCTGTTGCGCGCCATGCGCGAGGAAGTCGGCATGGCGCTGGTGCTGATCTTGTTGAAATGCATTCCGAGTCTATCGGGTCCGAGTTTGGCACGATTGCCGACTCTCCCGGGGCAACCGCCGCAGCCGGGAGACTCTATCGACGGATGCGCATTCGCACCGCGCTGCCCGCGGGCCGCTGAGCGCTGCCGGACGGAGCGGCCGCTCCTGCGGGAGGCCGGCGATGCGACTGACAGCGGCAGCAATGGGATTGAGAACGTCAATAATGCGATCGAGAACGGCAGTAGTGCGATTGACGGCGGCGCGCGCCGAGTGGCATGCCACTTTCCGTTGTCGCCATGAATGCCGGTGTAGCCATGAATGCTAGCGTTTCTGCGAACGACGTCTTGCTGCGCGTCGCGGATCTGCGGGTGGAATTCGACGTCCGCGCCGTGCTCCGCGACGTGACCTTTGATCTCAATGCAGGCGAAACGCTGGGTCTCGTCGGCGAATCAGGATCCGGCAAGTCGACGCTGGCCCGTGCCATCCTGCGTCTGATTCGCCCCAGCAAGGGGTCCGTCGTGTGGCTCGGCCGGGATCTGCTGGCGTGCGAACCGGGGGCGCTGCGCTCACTGCGCCGCGACCTGCAAATCGTCTTCCAGGATCCGCTCGCGAGCTTGAATCCACGCATGACGGTGGGGGAGACCATCGCCGAGCCGCTGCGTATCTTCGAACGTGGTTTGAATGCACAGGGACGCAGAGACCGGGTCGGAGGGATGCTGGAGCGGGTCGGCTTGGCCGCCGACATGATCGGCCGTTATCCCCACGAATTCAGCGGCGGCCAGTGCCAGCGGATCGGCATTGCCCGAGCGATGATCCTCGGCCCCAAGCTCCTCATCTGCGATGAGCCCGTCAGTTCCCTGGACGTTTCCATCCAGGGACAGATCGTCAACCTATTGCTCGATTTGCAGCGCGACGTCGGCACTGCGATGCTGTTCATCAGTCACAACCTCGCCGTCGTCAGGCACGTGAGTCATCGAATTCTGGTGATGTATTCGGGCAGGCTGGTGGAGATTGCTCCGCGCGATGCATTGTTCGAGATGCCCGTTCATCCCTACACCCGAGCACTATTGGCGGCCGTGCCGGCTGCGCCTGGTGCCGCGGAGCCGTTCCGCGCACCATTGACTACCGAGCCGCCGATTGCCGGCCCACCGCTGCGCGCCGAGCCCAGTGCATCGCCGGCGGCAGCAGACTTTGGCTGCGCATTTCGCGATCGCTGCGCCTACGCCGTGGGAATTTGCGGAACGACGGTGCCGCCCCTCGAGGAAATTGCGACGGGGCATTGGGTTGCCTGCCACCGCTCGCGGGAAATCACGGCTTCGCGGCTTCCGCCCAAGGATTGAATACGGGGACACGCGCCTTCGCATAGTCGTCGACATCGCGAGAGACGACGGTGAATCCATGATGCAATGCCGTCGCGGCGATGATCAAATCCGGCTGCGAGAACGTATGTCCGGATTTTCTGCCGTCTTCGACCAACAGGCGCCACTTGAACATGATGTCCTCCGAAATCTGTAGCACACGCTGCTCGAACATCGGCCGAACCTTGTGCGCCAACCAATGCTTGAGTTCAGCGCGGAGGTTCGCGTCAGGCAGAAGTTCGATGCCGAATCGGATCTCCGCGAACGTCACGGTGCTCACGAACAGCCGGTCCAACGGCTGACCTGCCACAAAGGCGATGACCTTACGCTCTGGCTTGCGGCGACGCAGCTCCGACAGGATGTTGGTATCGAGCAGCCAATTTGTCACAACGCGACGCCACGCACGGGCATGACGGAGCGATCGGGGATTATATCGATCTCACGATGAGGAGAATCTTGAATAGCTTCGATTAGAGCGCGCCCCGTCGCATCCCCCTGAAGGCGCCGGAATTCTTCAGCCGCGATGACCACGACTTCGTCGCGCCCATGCACAGTGACGTGCTGCGGTCCCTCACTGCGAACTTTCCGCACGAGTTCACTGAAGCGCGCCTTCGCGTCCTGCAGCGGCCAGTGACCCGGCCGCGACTTGCGAGCCGGTAGTTTCGTTGCATTCGAGGATCGGTAATTTCTAGTCATTCTGACTAGATTAGCATCTCGGGCTGAATAGCTCAAGCCGAGTTCGTGTCCTAAAAGTACACATTCCGCTATTCTTCCGTTCATGACACAGCGCAAACCCGTCCGCGCCAGCGATGGCCTGGCTAATGTTCGCTATGAAATTCGCGGCAAGCTCGCCCGGCGCGCGCTGGCGCTGGAGCGATTGGGCTACGACATCGTCTCGCTCAACATCGGCAACCCGTACGCCTTCGGGTTCAGAACCCCGGAAACCATGCGCCTGGCGATGATCGAGAATCTCCGCCACAGCGAGGGATACGTGCACCAGAAGGGCATTTTCCCGGCGCGCGAGGCCGTGGTGATGCAGCAGCAGGAGCGCGGAGTGCGCGGGGTCACGGCCGAAGAGGTGTTCATCGGCAATGGCGTGAGCGAGCTGATCGATCTCGTCTTGCGCGCGTTGCTGAATCCCGGCGACGAGGTGCTGGTGCCGAGCCCCGATTATCCCTTGTGGACCGCCGCGGTGAATCTCAATACCGGCCGCGCAGTGCACTATCCGTGTCATGCGGCACGCTCCTTCATTCCCGATCCGCAGGACATCGAAGCGCTGGTGAACAAACGCACGCGTGCCATCGTCATCGTCAATCCCAACAATCCCACCGGTGCGGTGTACCCGCACGAGACCTTGGCGGCGATTGCCCGAATGGCGGAGAAACATCGTTTGGTGGTGCTGTCCGACGAAATCTACGACCAGATCCTGTATGACGACGCGGAGTTCGTGCCCATGGCCACTCTGGTGCACAACACGCTGTGCTGCACGATGAGCGGTCTGTCCAAGGTTTATCGGGCCTGCGGCTATCGCGTCGGTTGGGCCGCATTTTCCGGCGATACCGAAAGTGCCGGCGAATATCTCAACGGTCTCGAGCTGCTGTCCTCCCTGCGCCTCTGCAGCAATGTACCGGGCCAGTGGGCGGTGCAAACGGCGCTGGGCGGCTATCAAAGCATTCGCGAATTGACGCGCCCCGGCGGCCGCCTGTACGAATCGCGGCAAACCATCCTCGACGGAGTCGCGCGCAGCAAGTATCTGCGGCTGTCGCGTCCCATGGGTGCGCTGTATTCATTCGTCGAGGTACGCAGCGATGTATTGCCGGACTTCGACGATCAGACCTTCGCGCTCGACCTGCTCGAGAACAAGCATGTCTTGATTGCGCCGGGCGTGAGCTTCAACGTACCGTATCGAAATTGTTTTCGCATCACCAATTTACCGGAGCCGCAGGTTCTCGCGGCGGTGTTCGCCCGCATCGAAGAATTGCTGGACGCGCAGGCCGCTGCGCGGCCGGAGCTGCAACTGATCGGATCCACGGCAAAGGTTCAGCAACACTGAGCGCCCGACGACGTGCGGAATCCGACGTGTCAGGCCTGATGACGGCCGTCACGGCCGGTCATACCGTTCTGGCGCCGAACACAGAGCTTGCGGCGGCGCTGTTCGATGCGGTCGAGCGGGCCTACCGCGACGCAGGCCGCGATATCTGGCCCACTCCGCGGGTGCGCGATTTCGGCAGCTGGCTGCGGGAAAAGCATGCCGGGCGGCAATTGACCGACGCCACCCTCCCGCGCGTCTTGAGCGACATCGACGAGCGCGAGTTGTGGCGGGCGGTGATCGATTCGAGCGACGTGGGCCGCGACCTCGCCGAACCGACCGGGGCCGCTCGCGCCGCGCGGCGTGCCCGCCGCGCCATCCATGAGTACGCCATTCCGCTGCGAGCCATCGCAGATCACGCCTCGGCTTCCGAGGAGTCGCGAGCATTTCTCGATTGGAATCGGCAATTCAGCGAGCGCTGCCGGCAATTGGATTGCATCGGCTCCGATGAATTGCTCGGGCAAACCCCGGCGCCCGCGGAGCCCATCTCGTGGATCGAGAGCCCGGTATGGCGGCCGGTGGCGCGCCAATGGCTGCAGCACCATGGCCGAATGTTGGCACCGCCCGGCGGAGTTCCGCGGACCGTCTGCCGGCTGAATGCCGCCTCGCCGGCGGCGGAATTGGCGGCAATTGCCGACTGGGCGCTCGATAATTTGCGTTCCTCGGAGCGGTTCCGCGCGTGGATCTGCATCCCGGATTTGAATCTGCGCCGCGCGGACGTGGTGGATGCGTTGGATGCGGCGTTGGCGCCGCAGCGCTTTACCCTGTCCGATGCCTCGGGAGAGGCGCCCTATGCGGTGGCCGGCGGTACGCCGCTCGCCGAGTACGCCCCGGTGCGCGCGGCCTTGGACACCTTGGCCGCGAGCCTGGGACCGGTCCCGTTCGAACGATTCAGCGCCTTGTTGCGGGCGCCGGAATTGCAATCGTCGGCGGCTGAGGCCGGCGCCGCCGCTCTCCTGGATTTGCAATTGCGAAAGCAAGGCCCCAGCCAGGCCGATCTCCCGACGTGGCTGGCGCTGGCGGACCGCATGGCGGCTGCGCACAGTATCGGCTCGGCCGCCCTGCAACGGCTGCAAGGCGCGCTTCGGGCCCTCGAGGAATTGCGCGGCAATCATCCCATCAGCCGCTGGGTCCCGGCGTGGATCACGGCGCTCGAATTGGGTCCGTGGGCGCTGCGGCATCGATGGTCGAGCGTGGAGTATCAAGCGGCGGAGCGGTTTCGCGAACTTCTGGCGACGCTCGCGACCGCCGATTCGTTCTTCGGCACGCATTCGCGCCGGTCGGCGCAGAGCATCCTGCGGCGCGCGGCGCACGACACGGCGTTTCAAGCGCAAACCGGCGTTCCGCCGATCTGGGTGAGCGGACAGCTCATCGATCCCTGGCTGAATTACGATGGCCTGTGGGTCAGCGGTTGCAACGACCAGAGATGGCCGCCACCCGTCGAGCCCATCCCGCTGATACCGGTGAGATTGCAACGCGACTTCGGTGTGATCGCCGCCGCGCCCGAATCGCAATTGCAGTTCGCCCTGGAATTGCAGAACCGTTGGGCCGCGCGCGCCGGCCAATGTGTGTTCAGCTTTGCGGATCCGGGCGATGGCCGGTCGGCCGCGCCCAGCCCCTTGCTGCCGGACACCGCGGTGACCTCGTCGCCGGCGCAGCCGCGGCCGCACTGGCGCGCTCTTCTGCAGGCCCAACCCGATCTCGAGCGGCTGACGGACGAACTCGCCCCGGCGTTTGGCCCAGACGAACGAACACGCGGCGTGGCGACTTTGAGAGCTCAGTCGCGTTGCGCATTTCGCGGCTTCGCGGAGACGCGTCTGCGGTGTGAACGCCTCGAGCGGCCGGTTCCCGGGTTCAACGATCGCGAGCGCGGTGAATTGATACACCACGCGCTCGAGCACGTTTGGTCGGTGCTGCGCAATTCGGCTGCTTTGCTGTCTCTCACACCGGACGCCCAAACGCGGCTGCTGGAGGACGGGGTGGGGCGCGCGCTGGCAAAAGTATGCCGTGTTCGTGATCCAGGTCCGCGCTGGCGGCAACGCGAGCGCGAGCGCATGGCAAGCGTGCTGCGCAAATGGCTGGACATCGAACGGCAACGCCAGCCTTTCGACGTGGAACAGCTGGAGCACGGCTCGCAGGTGGCGCGGCATGCCGGCCTCGAGTTCGCAGTCAGGATCGATCGCGTGGATCGGCTGGCCGACGGCGCGCGCGTCTTGATCGACTACAAGACGGGCGTCGCAAGCCCCGATTGGCGCGGCGAGCGGCCCGACAACCCCCAGCTGCCCATTTATGCGCTGCTGCGCTCCGAAGCGCTGGCCGCCGTCGCCTATGGCCGCGTGAATGCCGGCGAATGCAGCTTCATTGCCGAAACGGAACGGCCCGCCATCTTCAAGCCGAGCGGAAGACAATCTCCGCTCGAGGGCATGCCCACCCTCGCGGCGCTGATCGATGTGTGGTCGCTGCGTATCGAGAATCTTGCCGCGGATTTCGCGGCCGGCCGGGCGGCCGTCGCACCCACCATGCGCGCCTGCAAGACCTGCCGGCTCCACGGATTATGCCGCGTGCCGGCGGCGCTCGAGGAAGCGGCAGACTCTCATGACTGACGATCGACCGGCGGCATCCGACAAGGCGGCGCGCCGGCGAGCCATCGAGGCGGACGGCTCGGTACTCGTGCAGGCGCCCGCGGGCTCCGGCAAGACGACGTTGCTGGTCCAGCGTTATCTGCGGCTGCTGGCGCGGGTCGATGCACCGGAGCGCATCTTGGCGCTCACATTCACGCGCCGTGCGGCGGAGGAAATGCGTGAACGCGTGCTGCTGGCGTTGGGCGCCGCGCGGCTCGAGCACTGTCCTTCGGGCATGAACGGTGAGACTTGGGGTTTGGCGGCGGCTGCGCGCCGGCATCTGGAGGCGTTGAATCTTGATGTCGAACGTCAGCCATCGCGGCTGCGGATCGAGACCATCGACGCGTTCAACTCGTGGCTGGCGAGTCAGCTGCCCATTTCCGCCGGCGCGGGCTCCGCCATTCAAGTACTCGCCGATGCGGCGCCCTGCTACGAAGAAGCGGCCCGCCGCGCGTTGGCGCACGAGGAGGACGATGAGTTCGGCATCGCCGTCGATCGGGTGCTCGCGATCGACGATCAGCGCTGGCGCCGGCTTCTCGCGCTCATTGCCGACATGCTGCCGAGCCGCGACCGCTGGCTGCCGCTGCTCGCGGGCCGATTGCAGGCAGCGAGCGCATTGGACGAAGCGCAGCTCGAGCGCGTGCGGCGGCACCTCGATGAGGATTTACAGTTGTTGGTAGCGCGGGTGCTGATCCGCGCGCGTGATGTCCTTGGCGCGGAGAGGATCGCCGCGCTGTCTCGACTGGTGCACGGCGCTGCGCGGCGCGCGGCCGCGGAGCGGCCGGAGCTGTCTGAGTGGGCGGAGGACGGCTCGCCCTTGCGCGCCGATACCGAGGATCTCGCGCGATGGCGCGGCGCCGCGAAGCTCCTGCTGACCGCGGAGGGTGAGCTTCGCAGGCGGCTCACCAGGAACGAGGGTTTCCCACCGCAGAGCACCGACAAGTCGCCGATGTTGGATCTCTTGCAGGAACTGGATCGCGACCCGCGCACGCGCAAGATCCTGGTGGAAATTCGCAGGCTGCCGGCAACGGCTTACGGCGACGATGAGTGGGGGCGAGTTCGCGAGGTGGCGCAGGTGCTGGTGCTGGCCGCGGCAGAATTGGATCAAGTTTTCCGCGAGCAGGGCGCGGCGGATTTTACGGCGGTGTCGTTGGCAGCGCTGCGCGCGCTGGGGTCGTCGGACTCGCCCACCGATCTGGGTCTGCGGCTCGACTACCGGCTGCAGCATATTTTGGTCGATGAATTCCAGGATACCTCGAGCGCACAACTGGAACTCGTGCGGCTGCTGACGGCGGGATGGGTGCCCGGAGATGGACGCAGCGTTTTTTGCGTCGGCGATCCCATGCAATCCATTTACGGCTTTCGTCAGGCGGAGGTCCGGGCATTCCTGGAACTTGCCGAGGACGGAATCGGCGATGTGCGTTTCGACGTGCAGCGATTGCGCGACAATTTTCGCTCCGCCGAGCCGGTGGTCAATTGGATCAACGCCTGCTTTTCACGCATTCTGCCGCGGGCGGACGATCGGGATCGCGGCGCCATCGCGTTTCGCCCGAGCGCAGCCGCCGTGGCCGACTCGCCCGAATCGGCGGCGGCTCCCGGAGTGGCGCTGCGCGGCTTTGCCACCCGAGCCGAGGAATCGGCGGCCATCGCCGACATGATCGCTGAGCAGGCCGATCGGCATCCCGACTGGCGCATCGCGGTGCTGGTGCGTGCGAGAACACATGCGCGTGAAATCGCCGCCGGCTTGCGCGCGAAGGGCATCGCCTTTCGGGCCGTGGACATCGAGCCGCTGCAGGACCGCGCCATCGTGCGCGATATCATCATGCTTGCGTGCGCGCTGCTGCATCTCGGCGATCGCACCGCGTGGCTCGCGGTGCTGCGTGCGCCATGGGCGGGAATCTCCCTGGCCGATCTATTGCAGATTTCGCGCGGCGCGGCGCTGATCTGGGACGCAATGGCGGATGAAGCCGTGTTGCGGCAACTCAGTGATGATGGCCGGGCGCGTTGCCGGCGGCTGCATTTGACCTTGGAAGCCGCCTTTCGGGTGCGCAACAACACGTCGGTGGCCCGCTGGGTCGAGCGGACATGGCTTGGGTTGGGCGGGGCGAGTTGCGCCTCTTCGCCGCAGGACCTCGATCTCGCCGGCGCCGCGTTCGCGCGTCTCAAGGATCTGGAGCAACGCGGCCTGCCGGATGCCGCGGACTTGCCGGGCCGCTTTGCGGATCTGTATGCCGATCATGGCGCGGCGGGCGCCGTGGAGATCATGACCATCCACAAGGCCAAGGGGCTTGAATTCGACATGGTCGTCCTGCCCGCGCTCGATCGCTACATTCCGCGCAGCCGCGATCAATTGCTGTTATCGCATCAATTCGCCCGCACCGGCCGCGACGGTATGGTGATGGCGGCGCGCCCGCCCGTCGGCGCCGACGGCGATCGGCTGTTCGAATTCCTGCGCCATCAGCTTCGCGATGCGGCCGGTCTCGAGGCGGAGCGCCTTCTCTATGTGGCATGCACCCGCGCCAAATGGCAGCTGCGGCTGACCGCCACGACAGTCAAGGCAGAGGAGTCCGCGGAACCCGCCGACGAGGCCGCCGGGCGCGTCTCGTGGTCGCCGCGGGTGGGGAGCTTGCTTGCGGTGCTCTGGCCGGTGATGGGTGCGGAATTCTCCGTGACGGAGCGCGTGCCGCCGCAAGGCCAAGAAGCGGGCGCGCCGCGCGGCGGACCCCTATGGCGCGTGCCGAGGGATTGGAACCCCAAGATCGACCTGGGGCCGCTGACCGCGGAATCGATAACGCCGCCGCCAACACCGCGAGGAGAGACCCCGGTTTTTGACTGGGCCGGCGAAACGGCGCGCCGCGTCGGCACGCTGGTGCACGCCGAGCTTCAGGCAATGGACCTCGCGAGCAGCGACGAGCAAGCCATTCGGGCTCGTGATCCGCATTTTCGGCGTTGGTTGGCTCTGCATGGCGTACCGGCCGATCGCCTGCCAGAGGCCGCATCGCGTGTCGTGGAGGCCTTGGTCGCCGTGCACCGAGACCCTCGTGGCCGCTGGATCTTGCAGAAGGCGCGTGAGGATGTCCGCGAATACGCTCTATCGGGTCATTTGCGGGGCGCGGGTGGCCGGTCCGGCGGCGAAGTGGCACGAGTAGTGTTCGATCGGAGCTTCGTCGACGACGAGGGGGTGCGCTGGGTCATCGACTACAAGACGAGTCAACACGTCGGTGGCGGCCTCGAGGAGTTCCTCGACCGCGAGGTCGAGCGCTATCGACCCCAGCTACAGCGCTATGCCTTGCTGGCCAAGAGACTGGGTCCCGAGCCGGTGCGCCTGGGCCTCTATTTCCCCCTGATGCGCGCCTGGCGCGAGTGGGCGGCCTAGACACGGATCACGTCAAAGCGGTGGTCTCGGCGGCAGCAAGAGCGTCTGAGCGCCGTTCACCAGGTGGTCGACGATGGACCTGGCTACCAGGTGAATTCCAGGTCCACGGGAATTCGGCCCTGCGGATCCCGTCCACGCAATTGCACGATACCCTCGAGGTCGCTCCGGAGCGCTGCAGTCGCCTCGGGACGCTCCCGCAAGGTTCCGGTCAGAATGCCGGTGCGTTCCTTCGCCGACAGGCTGATGACGGCCTTCACGTCCAAGGGGCCGCCGGTGTCCGTGAGCTGGGCGGTCATACTGCCGTCGGCAGCGACAGCGCCTGCGGCCAACCGCAGATCGTAACCTCCCAAATCTGCGCCCTGCGCAATTTGCGCCGACGTGAGATTCGAGACTTTGATGTCGCCGACGGCGGCCAGCGGCTTGACCAAATCACTCTTCAATTCGCTGAAATCGATGTCCGCCATGCCGCGCCATCCCGATGCCACACCGAAATCGCGCAGATCTTCGATGGGTCCGCCGCCCTTGACGGCGTGCGCGCTGAAGCCCTGTCGATCGACGTTGACGGCAGCATCGACCACGAAGGCCACCTTGACCCAATGCACGTCCGCGGATACCTGCATTCCGAGCAGAGCCGCCGGATGCAGGCGCCACTCGAGCGCTCCGGCGTCGTGTGCATCGACGCTGATCTTTCCCGCGGAGCCGTGCCAGATACTCCCGGAGAAATCTTCGGCATGCACCTCCGGCGGCAAGAAGCGGGTGACCACCGACGCCGGCACTGCGCAAATGACCACGGCGAGCACCGCGGCAAGTCCGATGAGAACAAGCGGCCAATACGAGCGGGATCGCGGAGCGGGTTTAACGTCGCGGCTGGGTGAACGTGATGCTGGCATTCACCACTCCCGGCCGGGCGCCGCGATCCACGGTGATCGATTCGATCGCGAGCCCATAATGTTCATCGAGCGTGGCAAGCCAGGTAACCAAGGTATCGAAAGGCGCCGCTTCCAGTTGCACACGGACGCCGGTCCCGCTGGGCTGAGTCCCGCGCAGGGCACTGCCGAGACCGGCCTCGCGGCCGACTCTGTCGACCAACACCACGGGTGCTTCGCCCGTGTCCGTAGCCAGCTGATTGCCCGACGCGCGGAGCTCCGGGGCATTCGCCTGCATCCATGCCAGATCCGCGCGCTTCGTTTCATTGCGCTTGACCGCGCTCGACACCGCGGATTGCAGGGGCATCAATATTCCCAGCACCAAGATGAGAACGGCCACCGCAATGCCGCCGATGGTCACCACCCGCTGTTCGCGTTGCTGCAAGCCGGCATACCAGGCGCGAAGTCTGTTCATCGGTGCGCCCGCGACGTCGAACTGTGCAGCTGGATATGCGCTTCCACTCCACTCGCAACCGGTGTGGAGGATTGAATCTCCGCCGTCATTCCTTGCTTGCCGATGAGCTGCGACAGCTGCGAGAGCGCTGCAAGGCTCGGGGCGCTCACCTTCATGTCGAGGGATTGCTCGCGATAGCTCAAGGCGTCGATGTCGGTTTTCGGCGTGACCGCCAGGGCGTCCCCCAAGACCTTGAGGGTGCGCAGAAAGTACTCCGGACTCGCCCCTGATTTGTGAATGCGATCGAGCCGCGACTGCATCTGGCGGCGCGGATCCTCCTGCATGGGCTCGGCAGGCATGGCGGCCGAGAAGACGCTCGCGATTTGCCCGTCGAGCGCGGCCGCTTCGTGCTTGGCCTGACGGATCTGCAGTGCCTGAGCGGCAACATGGACGACGAGCAGGCCCGCCGCCAGCGCGGCTGCGGTGCGCCATTGGCGCCAGCGCGTGCCGAAGTCGGAGGTGCGGGCAAACTCGCCCTGCAGGAGGTTGACCGCGTCGGCGGTCGCAAGAGTGCGCGCGAGCCACGGCAGTGGTCCGTCGGGCAGAAGCTGCACCTTCAGAGAATCGAATTTCTCGGTCAGCTGCTCGAACTCGTTCTGGGCGCGAGCCCAATCTTCGCGCGTGAGGTAAAGAATGGCGTTTTCCGGCACTTTGGGTTCCGAATCCGTATCGAGCGGGTCGGCAATGACGCCGGCGACCACCAAGGCTTCGCTCACCGGCGAGAGCTCCACGGCGAACGGCAGCTTCCCGGGGCGCCGCACGGCGAGCCGTCCCTGCTCCAGCCACAACACCGTTTGACCTGGGTTTTCCGGCATCAGCGAGATATCCGGGTAGATGGCCAGCGGCTCGAGACCCGCGGCGTTCAAGTCCGATATCCAGCCCTGCAGGACGGCACGCGATACCGCGGCCACCGGCGTGCCGCCATTGGGGTGGCGCCGGCCGACGGCAAAGCTCAATTGATCGATGTCTTCCGTCAGATGCTCTTCGAGGGCGAAGGGCACCGCCCTTGCGAGCTTGACGCCGCTGCCGGGGGGCAATTCCGGCTCCGCCAGCAGAATCTGAGTTGCCGGAGCGAGCGCCACCACCTTGCCGGTACGCGAGACCGCTGCAGCCAGGGTGAGAGATCCGCGCTGTCTGATCGTCTCGGATTCGCCCGTGTCGTCGATGGTCAGCCACTCGGTCTCTTCTTGTCCGGGCGAGGGGAGGCGCAGCAGCAGTGTTTGTGGCATGTAACTAGGGTGTTCCGAATGAGCGAAGCAGTGGCGTTACCTTGCCGCCATCCCCGCGTTTCAAAAGACTGTACAAGGTGAACTCCGTGGTGCCAAGGGTGACACGGGTGGTTAGGCGGAAATACTGGCTCTTGGTGCCGTAGTATTTGGCTATGGCTGTGTGCTGAGCTCCCAGGATATTCCCGAAGGACGTCGCGTCGGGGAAACAACCAGTTTTGCGACCGGCGGCCAGCACTTCCGGGGTGTACCCCTCCGAATTGGGGGTGAGGCTCTCGAGCACGGGCGCGGACGCCGTGCAGATATTGATCGTGGCCATCGCCGTCGGTAGCGCCGTCACGTAGGGCGCAATCTTGCGATACCGGTCCGCGCCGAATCCCGGGAGGTTCATCAACTCGCTGGCGGACATCATGGGCCAGTTGCCGGTACGGTAGGGCGGAACCTGCGAGGTATAAATCTGGTCTTCCGCGCCGTCCGGACTCCCGGGTATATCGTCGGCATCGATCCAATCGCGCGCCAGCCCCGCCCATTTGGGCTCGAGCCCGACCAACTGCAGCAGGCGTTGGAACTGCTCCAGCGGCTGCGGATCCTGCGTGGCGGCCTGGGCTCCCGTGCCCGGTATGATGTGCGCCAAGTTGTTCAGATTGAAGCGGCCCTGCATATCTTCCAACGCGCCTTGCAAGGTACCGATGGGCTCTCCTTCGGGGTTGTCCTGGGGAGTGATCGGCAAGGGCTGAGTAGGCTGCGCCCAGGGCCCAGTCAACGTCGTGAGACTGGGGCTGTTTTGCATATCCTGCGCCAGCGCATCGGCAGCCAGCGCTTCGGCCCCCAAGCCGAATTGCAGGGCCTGCTCCGCGGCCAGCACACCGATGGCGCGGCGGCGCTCGAGAAATCCGTCGAAGGTCAACTTCGTCGCCAGAATGGTGGCGAGCGCCACTAGAATGAGCGCGATGATGAGTGCCACGCCGCGCTGCTTTTTCATGCGCTTCGGCGCACTTTTCATGCGCTTCGCGCAACCGTCAACGGGGTCGCGGCGACCCCGCCCGATAGAGTTCTTCATCCGGCGACCTCGATGAGTCGGCGAATGCGTCCCCAATCCTTGAATTCGATGATGAGTTCCACGGCCACCGGCCGGGTCCAGAGACCGTCGGCGGGCGGCAGGCCCGGGGGCGGCCACTGGCTCTGCCAGGTTTGATTGCCGTCGAGGTAGCGTAATTGGATGGCCTTGACGCCGGTGAACAGGTCTTGAATCACCGGCTTGTTACCCTGCACGGTGTCCAGGTTCACTTGGTAGCTGCGCTTGAGCACGTCGTCGACCAGACCGTAGGACACGCGCTGTAAGGTGCCGCGCTGCTGACCGGCCGTGTTCGACCAGCCGGCGCGCGTCAGGTCGACGATCGATGCGACGCTTGAACTCTTGCTGCCGCCGAAGTTGGAGCTCGAGTTGAAGCTTTGGCTGGAAAAGCTCTGACTGGCGAAGCTCATTCCCGAGCTGGAGCCGGGGCCGGAGCTCGAACTCGTTGCGGCGCTGAGCGTGCCGACCCCGCCCGTGCCGCGCATCGCCGGTATCGTCGGTACAGGGGTCTGACCCAGCATATCGCGCACGGGACGCGGCACCGATTCTGCGAAGTCCTGCATGATGATGCGCATGCCAAATTCGATTTCGCGCGAGCGCTTCAGCGACTCCTCGGTGCGCTCGGCCGAGATGCGTGCGGCCCGGTAGGTTCCGTAACCCAGAGCGGACATGATCCCGAGGATCAGCAATGCCACCAGGACCTCGATCAGAGTGAAGCCGGCGGTGGCGTCGCGGGATGACTTGCGCTGGTTCATGGGTTCGTCGTCGGTGTCGGAGTCGGCGTCTGGCTGTTGCCGATCGGGGTGACCGGCGTCGATCCGATGGGTGTGGCGCCGGGTGTGCCCGGCGCGGCAGCGTTCGCCGGCAATCCCGCCGTCGCTACGGTGCTGCCGAAGGTCCAGTCCGTATTGGAGGCGCCGGGTGTGGCGATCGCGCTCCCTAGAAATCCCGTGGATTCGGCGAGTGGATTCCCCTTGGTTTTGGCATCCCCGGCGTAGACACGCACCACCACGCGCTTCATGGTGGCGATGCTGGTGTCGAAATAGCGGGTGTCGTAGTGCCAGGTTCGATTGGCAAAGTTGATCTCTCCGGTGTCGGTGTTTTGCCCGAACTTGGTCAGATTCAAGCGGACCTCGGAGAGTCGATTGAGCGCCATCCACTGTGCGAGAGTTTTATCGCGCAAATAGCCGCTGGTCCGTGCGGTGCCGCTCACCGAGAGCATCAAGGCGGCAAGACCCATCGCGACGACCATCAACGCGACCAGAACTTCGATCAGTGTGAAGCCTCGGCTGGATACCCCGGTGCGTGGCGGCCGCCGGCTCAAGTGCGCTTCTCCGGGTGATCCGAACTCAAGCGAGTGATCTTGCCGAGAGCGTCTCCATCCACCGAAGCCCTTGACCCCGTGCCATCCCGCAGCAGCGTCAGACGAAACGGCGTTCCTTCACCGCTCGCCGCAATGGCGAGCTGCGGTGCCGGCGGCGCATCACTGGCCAGTTTCCGGTCTATGGGTTTGATCACGACGATCTGAGAATCGAGCTCGAGCTGGAAGCTCACGCCCTTGGGCAAGTCGCGATGGCGAAATTCGTGTTCCTGATCGAACGTCATCCAGCGGTCGCGGCGCGAATCGTAGACGACGAATTCATAGGCGGCGGGTTCGATCCGCAGGCCGAAATCCCGGCCCTCCAGCAACGCGCGCTCATGCAGCAGGCCGACCAAGCCCTCGATGCGCCGGCTCTCTTCGTCAAGTTGAGCGTCGCGTCCCGTGGTGCCGATCGACAGGACGGCGAGCGAGATGACGATGGCCATGATTACGACCACCACCAAGATCTCGACCAGCGTGAAGCCCTTGCTGCGCATGCTGAGGCAGCCGTGCGCTCTGCCTACCTCTGTTCGAGCGTCGCGGTGCTGATGTCCGCGTCGTAGCCTTCACCGCCGGGCTTACCGTCGCGTCCATACGTGGTGATCTCGTAATCACGGCCGTCGGGGCCCGGGCTCACGTATTGATACGGGTTGTTCCACGGATCCTTGGGCAGGGACGCCAGGTAGCCGCCAGACCGGTAGTTCGTGATCGTGGGATCCACCGGCTGTTTGACGAGAGCCTGCAGTCCTTGCTCGGTGGTCGGGTATTTGAAGTTGTCCAGACGGTACAGGTCCAAGGCCGTCTGAATCGCTCGAATATCGCTTTGCGCGCGGGTAACACGCGCCTTGTCGACGTTCTCCAGAATTTTTGGCACCACGAGTGCACCGAGCACTGCGAGAATGACGACCACGACCATGATCTCAATAAGAGTAAAACCGCCTTGAGCGTTGCGCATGGTGACCTCGAAAATTCCCGGGATGATACCAAAATAGGGGACAACGATGCCTCGTGACGCCGCAAATCGCTTCGCAGAGATCGCCGCCGCACTACAGTTGGATCGCGGCCGATGGATTTGGTTGCTCATGATCCTGTTGGCATTGGACGCCGTGTTGGGTCTTGGCGACAGCGTCAGCCAGCTCTTACGCTATGATCGGAGCGCTATTGCGGCCGGTGGATGGTGGCGGTTGCTCACAGCCCACATCGTGCATCTGGACGTCCACCACTTGGTGCTGAACGAGTTGGGTCTGGTGCTCATGTGGTCGTTGTTCGCGCAGGACTATGATGCGGTGGAGTGGTGCGCGATCGTGTCGGCGGGTGCGTTGGCGATCAGTTCGGGCCTTTGGTGGCTGAGCCCGCGCGTCGCCTGGTATGTCGGTGCGTCTGGGGTTCTGCATTCGGTGATGGCCGCGGGCGCCGCGAAGCACCTTGCGGAGCGCTCCTGGGATCGTTGGATCCTGATCACCGGCCTGTGCGCGAAGCTGGCATGGGAGCAATGGGGCGGAGCGAGGGCGCCCTTGATCGTCGTCGATGCGCATCTGTACGGGGCCTGTTCCGGATTTGTCATGGGGGCTGCACTGTCCGCAAGGATCGCTATAATTCGCCACCGCTCTCGCGGCTAGAGGCTTGAACTCCATGTCACTTGCATTTGTTTTTCCCGGTCAAGGATCACAGTCCATCGGCATGATGAGCGCGTTGGCGAAGATCTCCCCGACGATCGAAGCGACCTTTGCCGAAGCCTCGGCCGTGCTCGGCTACGATCTTTGGCGGCGATGCCAGGAAGGACCGCTCGAATTGCTCAACTCCACCGAGTGCACTCAGCCCGCCATGCTGACGGCCGGCGTCGCCACCTATCGTCTGTGGCGCGAGCGCGGCGGCGCTCAGCCTAAGCTGATGGCGGGCCACAGTCTCGGCGAATTCACGGCGCTGGTGGCCGCCAACAGCTTGGATTTCCGGGCAGCGGTCGATTTGGTCAAATATCGCGGCGAATTGATGCAGGCGGCCGTGCCGTCGGGCCAAGGTGCCATGGCCGCAATTCTGGGACTCGAGGACATCGATATCGACGAGGCGTGCCGCGAGGCCTCGCAGGGTGAGGTGGTGGAGGCGGTCAACTTCAACGCGCCGGGACAAGTCGTGATTGCGGGCGTTGCCACGGCGGTTGCGCGCGCCGTTGAGGTCGCAGCTGCGAAGGGGGCACGGCGCGCGCTTGCATTGCCCATCAGCGTGCCGGCGCATAGCTCGCTCATGCAGCCGGCGGCCGATCAATTGCGTGTGCGGCTCGAAAGCACCGCCTTCACGCCGCCTTCGGGGGTCGCCGTGTATGGAGTCGATGTCAAAACGCATACCACCGCGGAAGGCATTCGAGCCGGGCTCGTCAAACAGCTGTATACCCCGGTGTATTGGGCGGCGACGGTGCGCACGATGGTCACGGCGGGCGCGACCCAGATCGTGGAATGCGGTCCGGGCAAGGTATTGACGGGCTTGAACCGGCGCGGCATAGGCGCGGCCATCGCCGATCGCCTTGCCCGCGATGGGGCCCGAGTCATCGGAACCGCCACGACAGCGGAGGGGGCCGCTCGGATCAGCGCGAACCTGGCGGCGCAGGGCGGTCGCGGCGTGGTTCTCGACGTCGTGAAACCGGACTCGATCGAGGCGGTGATCGAAGACATCGAAGCCAAGGAAGGGGCCGTCGGCATTCTTTGCAATAACGCCGGCATCACGCGCGACACCTTGCTTCTGCGCATGAAGGAAGAGGATTGGGACGCCGTGCTCGATACCAATCTGGCCTCGGTATTCCGGCTGTCAAAGGCCGTTTTGCGCGGCATGATGAAGGCGCGCAAGGGCCGCATCGTCAGCATCACCTCGGTCGTGGGTCTGACCGGTAATCCCGGACAGGCCAACTATGCCGCCGCCAAGGCCGGAATCCTCGGCTTCACGAAGTCGCTGGCTCGGGAGGTGGGCTCGCGCGGCATTACGGTGAATGCGATCGCGCCGGGCTTCATCGACACCGACATGACTCGTGCCCTGGCCGACGCTCAGCGCGCCGCCTTGAATGCCCAGATCCCCTTGGGACGACTGGGCCAGCCGGCCGACGTTGCCGCGGCCGCGGCGTTTCTATGTTCCCCCGATGGTGCCTATATCACCGGCGAAACCTTGCACGTGAACGGTGGGATGTACATGCCTTAGGAGCCTGTCCGGCTCCTAGGCTCTTTGCGCCCTAATTCGTGCGGGTTTGTCAATACGGACCTGGAAGATCAGATGTCAAATGTGCGTTCCAGGTAGCCGCCGCCCCCATGTTCACATAAAATACGCGCCCGATACCCTAAGGCTGGTCGCGGGCTTTTGTCAGTTAAGTGCATACATAGCAATTCCGAGAGGACACCATAACGATGAGTACTGTTGAGCAGCAGGTTAA
>WNFI01395780.1_pt1 | contig 27410 bp, 21 predicted proteins | sample 5400471 | NCBI WGS metagenome assembly WNFI01 (sample SAMN13153348, study PRJNA577476) | soil metagenome | isolation source: 100 cm saprolite on Douglas fir-dominated hillslope | place: USA:California | collected 2013-09-17
TGCGAAAACGCGCGCATCTGCGCGTAGTCAAAAGTCGTGTCCCTATCGGCAAAGGCGCATCGCTCGGGATGTCGCGCCGCTGCTTGATCGAAAAAATCGATGAGTCGCATGGTCGACGGGTTCAGGTTCAGCGAAAGCTCGCCTCCGTCTTCGCTCTTATTTCGTCAAGCGAAGTTCCGGGCGCAATTTCCAGAAGGGTCGCACCAGCGCCGCGCTCGATTCCGAACACGGCCAAATCAGTAATCAGTAAATCAACGACGCCGGTGCCCGTCAACGGCAGAGTGCACCGCCGTTTGAATTTGGGAGCGCCGCCTTTCTCCACGTGTTCCATCAGGACAACGACGCGCGGTACGCCCGCGACAAGGTCCATGGCACCGCCCATTCCTTTGACCATTTTTCCAGGTACCGTCCAGTTTGCGAGGTCCCCGTTCTCGGCAACCTGCAGCGACCCTAGAATCGTCAGATCGATGTGCCCGCCGCGAATCATTCCAAAGCTGTCGGCCGACGAAAAGTAGCTGCTATGCGCCAGTTCCGTAATCGTCTGTTTGCCCGCATTGATCAGGTCTGGATCGATATCTTCCGGGTAGGGGAATGGACCCATACCGAGCATTCCATTTTCGCTCTGGAGCGTTACTTCCATCCCGGGTGGCAGTACGTTGGCCACTTGAGTGGGAATGCCGATCCCGAGATTGACGTAGAAGCCCTCCTTGACCTCGCTCGCGGCGCGCGACGCCATCTGTTCGCGTGTCCACGGCATTAATCGCCAGCCCCCAAAACGTCCGGTACTGCCGTGCGTTCGCGCGTGGTACGCCGCTCGATATGCTTCTCGTAGCGCGCTCCTCGAAAGATGCGATCGACGAAGATGCCCGGCGTGTGGATTTGATCCGGATGCAGTTCGCCCACGTCGACGAGGAATTCGACTTCCGCTACGGTCACTGCACCCGCTGTTGCCATCATCGGATTGAAGTTGCGCGCGGTCTTTCGGTAGACGAGATTGCCCTCGCTATCCCCCTTCCACGCCTTCACCAGAGACACGTCAGCCGTCAGTGCGGTTTCCATGACGCACCCCTTGCCGTCGAATTGCCTCGTCTCCTTGCCTTCGGCGATGATCGTCCCGTAGCCCGTGCGAGTGAAGAAGGCAGGAATGCCAGCACCGCCGGCCCGAATTCGTTCGGCCAGCGTGCCCTGCGGATTGAATTCTATTTCGATCTCACCGGTCAAGAACGACTGCTCCAATAGCTTGTTGTCGCCGGCGTACGAGAGAATGACCTTGCGGATTTGGTGGTTGGCCAGGACATGCCAAAGTCCATGCTGATCGCAGCCGACGTTGTTGCCGATGACGGTCAGATCTTCAACACCCGAGTCGCGCAACGCGAGAATCAGGTCCTGCGGAATACCGCATAGACCGAAGCCACCGGTCATCAGCGTCATGCCATCGAACAATAGACCGTCCAGCGCAGCCGCCGCATTGGGAAATACTTTGCGCGGCACTGCCAGAGCCCCTCAGAACTGGTAAGCCAGACGAACACCCACCTCGCTCGCGAAGTCGAGCGTACCGATGATGTTGTTGTTGCTGTTGGAGTGCGACAGGTGTGAGTTCAAGTAATTATAGAAGGTCTCGACGGTTATGCCGCCGCTCGGCTTCCAACGCACCGCCGGCTGCACCAAGATGCCGCCGTGCGTGTCATACAAGGTGGCGAAGTCGAAACGCCAAACGAGGCCTGGAAACGGTTGCTGGAAAGCAAATGCCAATGCGTTCCAGCCACCGCCATATCCCGTAGCGGCGTTCGCCTCCGTGCCGCCCATGCCGCCGAGATAACGTCCAAACAGATCGCTCTGCGTCTTGTGCATCCACTGAAATACCATGTAGGTTGCCGGGAAACTTGACGAGAAACGCTGGTATTTCTCCATGACCAAGGCGGTCGACACTTCCGGCTTGTGAATATAATCCGAGCTCAACGAAGGATTGGTAAACGTCCGGTCCGGAACGTATGAAGCCTCGAAGTTGATGATGAGCTGATCGAGGAACGATCCCGGGTTCCCCGTAGTCACGTAGCTGGCGCCCAGCCCGAAATCGTTCTCCTGGAAGTATTCGCGGGCCAAATGTCCGCGCAAACCGCTGCCCGATAGTTGAAAGAACAAATTAAGCTCTTCCGCGGCGCCTTTGTACGCCGCGGCGCTCTTGGGGTCTCCGGGTATGACCGTTGCACCCAGCGCCTGCACCGCAGGAAATTGCGAGATCGACGAGTTGAGCGCGGTAACGCCATTCAACCGCGCGGCGCCCGAATACGTAAACCATTCATTGGCCGACCACACTCCCGAGGGATCGGCTTCGAACGGGGTCCGGGCCATCAATGCACCCGTGCCCGGTACGCCGGCAAGATCGCGGTTAACGCCGGACTCCGTCCAGCGGAATACCCCGTCGGGATTGTAACGATGCACCGCCATACCCTGCACGCCGAAGGCACCCAGGTCGCCCTTGAGCCGCATGCCTAGATCCACCTTGTTATCATATTTATTGTACAAATCATGGATGGTGAATTGAGAGGCAATGACGTTGTACGGAGTGTTGGGATTGGAATAGACCGTCGACTGGAACTTCTGCACGAAGCCATCGGCGGTCCAGCCATTGGCCACTTGGTAGGTCGTGCGCAACGCCAGCGAGGGAACTCGTTTATCCGAATATTCTTCCGAGGCAAAGTCCAGCGCAGAATGACGCCGCAGATCCAGACCGTCGACCACATCGAATACGCGGAAGAACAATGCTTGTCCCCACGCAATCTGTTGATTCCCGAGCCGCACGTCGAGCGGACCTTTGTTGAATTCCAGGAATAATGCGGGAAAGTAGATTTGGTAATTCCGGCCGTCCCACTCCAGCGGGTTCGGGTGGCGCTGACCCTCCACGGGATTTTGGAAATAGTTCGGCCGCCCGTACACTCCGCCCGGATTGCCGGCGCTGGTGGATTGAGCCTGGCTACCGATGCCATTGGGATTGTACTCGTCGTACCAGCCGGGATCATACAGAACACGCATCTTGGCCTGCATGGAGAAGTCGCTGCTCATCTTCCAAATTGCGCCGAGTTCGCCGCGGAACATCTGCAGATTGATCGAATTGCTCGCGGGCACGCCGGAACGGGTGGCCGTGTCGGTGCCGAGCACGGAGGTGCGCGAAACAGGTACGCCGTTGAAGGGGTTGCCGCCCTGATTGAATGGGTTCTCCTCCTTCGTGGTTTTGATGGCCGTCTCCGAGCGGATAAATCCGCTCCAGCTGAAATCCTGATCGGCGCGCGCAACCGATTGCACCATCGCCGCGGCCGCAGCCATCGAAAACGCCAAGATAGACTTGTTCCACCAGCCATTGTTATTGCGCATAAGCTCCCCTTTTTTCTTACGTTGCCGCGCGCGTCCGGCAGACGTGCGCGGGTCGACTCGTCTTTGGTACGCGTTACGACGCGGATCCACTTTTGAATGCAGTATCGGAGTGGCGCGCAGCGCCCGCAATTCGGAACTTATCGGTCTTCGCCGTGGGATTTCCCGAACATGCCTTAGCGGAATACCACCTGACTGTTCGCATGATTCAAGATGCGCGCAGTGTCTTAAGGCGCTGCAGCACATGCTCCGGATTGGCGTCGGCAGGAATTTGAGTGAACCGAAAACCGCCGGCCGGTACGGCCGGCGGACTCGCATCTGCCCAAAAGGCCGCGGGCGTGGCCACGCCCGCAACCGTGCCCGTCGGAGGGCGTGGGGCGATGATGAACGCCATGTCGCCGGTTTCGCCGAGAAATCCGGCCCCATCCTCCAACCTAAGTCCGATGTCCCATCGGTAGTGCTTACATACGTTGATAACCGGTTGGTACCAGGCGATCTCGTTCGCAGATACCGGTTCGTCGGCCATTCGCTCTTCCAACAACAAGGCGTGGATACCAACGGCGCCAAGGCCGCGGAGAAATTCCGCGACGTAAACCGCGGCGGAATCGACGTCTTCCGGACCCGCATTGGCGGTCGATGAGCCGTGGGCCCACGCGTACGCTTCGCTGAGCCAACGGCGAGGCGAGGGAATACTGGCGACCAACGGCTTCGAATTCAATGTGCCGCACAGGGCCGCTGCTACGTCGACCGCGATCGAACGGAGTCTGCCATCGCCGAGGAGCGTTCGAAGCGGCGCGATCGCCCGCTTTTTGGCGCGCATTTCCGCTAACAAGTCCTCGTCCGCCCTCGCGACTGCTTCCATGACGGCGCCTATGGGCACCACGGTCACATCCGATTGCAGCAGGCTGGCCCCCTTGCGACGAAACGCGGTCAGCGCAGCGACATCGAACCACGCGGTGCTCGGCATGGCCAGCAACCGCGCCGAGTATGCAACATCGTCCAGCCACAGCATCGGCGGGCTCGAGGCCGCGATTCTCTCTAGCAATATTCCCATGCCCCCCCTCGCGCGCTGTCGAAGTATTCCGGCATTACGCGCTGCCGAGGCGCATCAGGGCGGCGCTGGTCAGATAGTCATCGTAAGTGCTCGGCCGATTGACGCTGGTCGCATGTCCACCCGAAATGCTGCGTACTTGCTCGAGCCGCGTCATTCGCCCCGTCTGGCTGTCGAAGCTATGCACATGCGTCCAGGACCAATAGGGATGACCGCCGTCCACGACGGATTTGCCGTCGGCTTCGTACATTGAATAGGCGCCGTCAAAGGAACGATACACGTCGCCGCGGCGGTCGTATGAAACCATCGCGAGCGGTAACGCCGTGCGCACATCGAACCAGACGCGTTTCTTGCTCACCGGCGCGCGGGCAAACATCACCGGCTCGGCCTCGACGATGACAGCCTCCGGAACGAGTTCCACCTGGGTGTCCCAGAACGTCTTGCCCTTGGGTCCGCCGTGCGTCTTGTGCTCCCAGTTTGGATGTTCGCCGTTCCAGCCGCCGGAAACTGCGGAGAGCATGGGACCGCGCCCAACTATTTTGTAGTTGCCCCAGGTGTACAGCGGATCACCCGCGGTCCACGCATCGGACAGGTACAGCGTCGAGCCCGGAATCAACGGCTCGAAACGCTGGTCCGTCGGAAACTGGCGGATGCGCTTGAATGCCGCCACATAACCGTAAAGCTCGGGAAAGCGATGCTGGTCGTAGGGCCAGATGTTCAAAAAAGCCGTGCCCTTCACATTATCGGGTGTCTGAAAGAAGATCGACTGAAAGCGCAGCTTGTCTTCCTTTCCCCGCCAGTAAGGGTGCGGTTCCATGCTCACGCGCGCAACCGCCGACATCTCCGCCCAGCCCGACTCGTAGCGAAACTGAACGCCGCCCTCCGGGGAGATATCTTCCTCCTTGATGGCGTAGAACGAGGCGTCGTGCCGGCCCCACGACAGCGTCTGACCTGCAAATAATTCCAATGCGGATCGCGAATCGGGAAACGGATTGCCGCCGATCCACGGCCTACCATCGAGGGTGACGACATTGCCGCGATCGTCGAAGCGCGCCTGGCCGCTATTGCGCAGCGTCGCTTCCAGGTATTCCCATGGACCGAGCTTCATGATCTCGGTGGTGGACTTCACAATCTTCAGTCGCCTTCCCAAAGTTGCGACCTGCATGTACTTGATCGGTTCGAGCAGATCCTTGACCAGTTCGACGTTGTCCGCCGTTATCTCATCACCCGTCATGACTCGTCCGCGGGTGTAGTCCTCGATGGACCGCAGCTCGTTGGGATAAGCCGCGGTCGACTCGCCAGATTCCGCGATGACGCTCCACAAGGGCGCTAGCACGCCCGCGACCGCGCAGCCGCCCGCCAGTCCCTTGAGAAAATGGCGGCGGCTATAGTCACGGTCGTAGCGGATGACGCGCATTGTTTATGGCTCAGCGACCCACGTGGGCGATCTGCCCGGCATGACCTACCATGACTATCGGCGCCGTAGGGCCGGCCTGCGCGACGCCGGCATACCAGGAAGTGGTCGTGTCGCCTGTTGCCACATGCCGCCAGGTATCGCCGCCGTCACCGCTAATCAACATGTCCCGCATGCCAGTGGCGACGACATCGCCGTCGCTCGCGGAATACACCCCGAGGAGATTCGCGTTGCTGACGGACGGCAGCACGTTCCACGTCGACCCCCGATCCAGAGTGCGTAAGATGGTGCCGCTCTGTCCAACGGCGTAACCCACCCCATCGTCGCGCAGTTGCATGGCGAACAGCGACGCATCGCCTTTGTGCAGCAGTTCCCAGACCGCACCGCCGGTGGCGGAGCGAAGAATGAGGCCGAATTCGCCTGCAAGCATCATCACTCCGTCCGAGCCGATATGCGCGGCATACACATGCGGATCGATGCCTTCCGCGGCGAAGTTCTTCCAAATCGGGGCGACCGATTGCCAGGTCTCACCGCCGTCTCGGGAGGCAATGACAGTCCCAAAAGCGCCTACGGCAATCGCGCTGCCCCGCGAATTCAGCGACACCGCGAACAGTCGATTGTCCGTTCCCGATTTCGCCGCCCTCCATTTTGCGTCGGTTGAACGCCTCACGAGTATTACGCCTTGCTGACCGACGGCCATCGCCGCCGTATCGCTGACATCGACGCCGAGAAGCGCCAGTGTGGTCGGAGAGTCTTCATGCCGCCAGCTCGCACCCGCATCGCTGCTCGCCATGATGGATCCGCCGGAACCCACGGCGACGCCGCGTTGCGAGCTGAAGGCGACCGCAAATTGCGCCTCGTGCGCGGCTCCCGACAGAACGATATTCACCGACGGCGCCGAAAACGCGGCGCCGGCGGTCGCGACTCCCTCACGGCCACCCGCAATCGAGGCGCTTAACCGCGACATTGCGAGCACCACGAGGACCGCGCAGGCGATCCACGAAATCCGCAGCACCGGCCGTTGCGACACCATGCAAACTCCTAGGCGACTTCAGCCAGTTCGACGTCCGATGCCGTCACCGCGGACAGATCCACGCCTTCGCCCACTAGCAGATCTTTCCGTCCAACGAAGCCTGGTTTGACCAGCCAGACCAACAGCGGCAATACCACCAATGCCAACAACATATTGATGATCAGCGTGAGCACGAGAAGTAGGCCCATATCGGCCATGAACTTGAGCGCCGACAAGAAGTACCACGGCAGAATGCCAATCAGCATGATGGTCGAGGTGAACAGAATCGCGCGGCCCGTGGTCGTCAATGCTGCCTGGAGCGTCAAGCCCCAGCTCGAAGCGTGAGCCTGATGTTCCTCACAAATACGCGACAGCAGGTAGATCCCGTAGTCGATGCCGACGCCCACGCCAATGGCCGCCACCATCAGTGAATTCACGTCGAGCCCGATCCCCATCAAGTGCATACAGGCATTGAGGATGAAGTTGGCGAGGTTCACCGGCGCAAGAAGGATCAGCCCTGCGACAATTGAGCGGTACGCGATGCTGCACCCGATGAGGATGACCACGTTGAGCAGTCCGATCACCACCCAGTGATACCGTTCCACGACGTTGTTCATCGCTTCCTGCAAGGCGATGGTGCCGGTGCCGAGCCTGATGCGAAATGCGCCGTGATCCACGCCCAGCTGCTGCACCGCCTCGCGCACCTGCTTCAGTGCGGAAGCCACTGTGTCCTGCTTGTTGTCTTTGTACCAAAGTGAAACGGTCCCGTTCTCCTGTTCGAAGTCGACCACGTTGGAAAACGCCTTTGCGCTGCTGCCCAGCATGACCGCTTGCGCGGCTGCATTGACGGCCGCGTCGTTCGGATCGAGCGGCAGCCACTTCGGATTACCGCCGGCGAACAGACGATTGCCCTCCATGAAGTAGTCGGCGATGGACAATGTGGCGCGCGGTGGCGCGGCCGCGTGCTCGATCAGGTTCTGCAGCTTCAGCATGGTGAGAACGGTGTCGGCCTGATGCGTCACCCGATTCGGGTCCATTTGATTCTTGCCCTCGAAGACTATTTCGAGGGTGTTGACGCCGGGAAAATGCTGGTTTATCTGCCTCACGCCGGTGTTGAATTCGGAGTCGTCCCAGAGCAGATTGCTGCCTTCGGTCGGGTTCCCAATTCGAATTTGCAAAGCCGTGTATACGGCGAACACCGCGCAGACGATGACGATGGCCGAGGTGTAGCGCGCCCGCTTGCCGTACGTGATGGTCGAAACGGACGTCAGCACTCGCTTGATGATCCGATGCACCCCGAATTCGCCGGCGCTGCCGGTAATGCGCGCGACGTTTTTCGGCGGCGGCAGCACCGTGAGCAGCAACGAGATCAGGAACACGCCGGTTGGAATCAGCCAGATCGCCCAGAATCCGCAGAACAGGGCGAAACGCTGCATCGCCGGAATCGGCGCCAGCGCTATTAGGAATATGCCGACGATATCCGTGAAGATTCCGAGCACGGAAGGGGCCATCATCACTCCCATCGTGATCTCAGCCGCCTTCACGCGATCCTTCACGTGCGCGTACACCTCGAAATATCGTTCGGTGAATTGCACGCAATGGGAGAGCGACCTCGCCACCAGCAGCAGCGGCACGATCATGAGCAGTGGCTCGATGGGTGATCGCAGCCAGCCCACGAAACCGAATCCCCAGACGGCCGCCACGGCGCTGGTGACGATGGGAGTGACGACGCCGACTACGTTTCGCATGTAGAGAATGAGGGCGCCGGTCAATGCGGCGAGCGTCACGGCGAAAATTCCGAACATCTGCGATTCGTAGTGATATACCCAGCCCGTCAGCGCGGGCTGGCCCGCCATGTATACGTCGTGATGCGCATCCCGGCTCTTGACGACGAGGTTCTGCACGAACGAGAAGGCTTTGCCATAGTCGAGGCGTTTTTCTATAAACGTCGCATTGATGAGCGTGGCGGTGCCGTCGTTCGATACCAGGAAAGTGCGCGCGTTGGGCGACTTGTCCACGCGGCTGCGAAAGGCGGCGATTTCCTCCGCCGTACGCGGAGCGTGGTCCTCCATCAGCGGCCGCACGTCGATACCGAACGGCGTAGCCTCCGCGTAGCGCGCCTTTTCGGTGGCGATGGACAAGATCTGATCGTGGTCGACGCCGGGCGCCAGATCGATATCGCGGGTGAGCTGCCACACCTTCTCGAGGGATTCGGCATTGTAGATGTCGCCGTCTCTACGTCGCACCATTAGCGTAACGGTCAACGGATTGCCGAAATTGGGATGATCCTTATAGACTTGCACGAAGGGATCGTCGCGCGGCAACAGATCAGAGAAGATCGTCTGCAACTGCACGCGCGGCAGACCAGCCGCGAAGCCCAGTGTGGCAAGACAGAAGAAGATCGCCACCGGCAGCCGGTGGCGCATCATCCAGCGAGCAATACGATAGCGACGGGACATCATGCTTGCCTTGGGCCGGGACGAAACCGGCCCGCGCCGGTTTTTCGCGGTTCACGCAGTGATCAGGCTGAACCCAGCCGCTGCATCGCCTGCACAGTCAGATATTTGTTCAAGACGTCCCCATCCGGGCTAAACGATGTTTGGTATCCGCCAGTGACTTCTCTGACGTGGCTTAGAATGCTCATGCGATTCGACTGAATATCGTGCACCATGACGTAAGTCCAAGACCATGCCGGATGGCCGGAGGCGTCCTTGAATACCGTGTTGCCGTCGACGAATTGTCCCGAACCGGTCTCAAAGGATTTCCATACTTCGCCGCGCCTGTCGTACGTCACGCTTGCCACGTACATGTTGTTTCGGACATCGATCCAGACGCGCTTCTTGCTGACGGGCGCACGCGGATAACCCACCGGCTCCGCCTCCAGCACGATGACCTCGGGTATCAACTCCATGTAAGTGTCGATGAAGGTTTTTCCCTTGCCGCCGCCGTGGCGGTTCTTTTCCCAATTCGGGCGGCTTCCCTGCCAATTCCCGCTGATCGGACCGAGAAAGGGCTGCCTGCCGACGGTCTTGAAATTTCCCCACGTAAGCATGGGATCCCCGGACGACCATGCATCCGATAGGAAGAAAGTGATTCCCGGCACCAGCGGCTCAAAGCGTTGATTCGTCGGAAATTGGCGCACACGTCGGAACGCCGGCAGATATCCGTACAGTTCCGGAAATCGGCGTTGATCGTAGTACCACTGCGACAGATAGGCGGTGCCGGCAGTGTCCTGGGGTTTGGTGAAGAACACCGACTGCAGGCGCAGCAAGTCCTTGTGGCCCTCGAATACCTGTCCGTCGGTGCGCGCAGTGGTATTCAGCTCGCACCACACGAAATCGTACTGATATGCCTCGTCGCCGGATGGCTGAATATCCCAGTCCCTGATGGCGTACTGCGAATAATCGTGACGGCCCCAGCTCAATGTAATGTTGCAAAGCGCTTCCTTGGCATCCTTCGGTTCGGGAAACGGTGTTCCGCCGCGCCATGGTCCGCCATCTTCGAATGCGACGTTTCCGCTATCGTCGAACCGCGCCTTGCCCTTGTTGCGTAGCGTCGCTTCGAGGAAATCATGATTGAACATTCTGCTAATGTCCGTGGTTGGCGCGACAATGTTGATGCGTCGGCCCATTCGCTTTACCTGCTGATACGCAATCGGATCGAGCAGATCCTTGACCGCGTCCACATTCTCCGCAGTAACGACATCTCCCGGCTTAATTTTTCCTTTCGTGTACGCCTCGATAGAGGTCAACTCCTCGGGGTACGCTTTGCTCACGTCGGCACCCCGCGCGATCAGCGGCCACAGCGGCGCCAACACGCCGGCCGCGACGGCTCCCTTCGCGACCTTTTCCAGCAACGCGCGCCGGCCATAGTCAAAATCATATTTCTTTATGTGCATCTGTCCCCCTTGCCACGAAAGCGATTGATCGTGGCTCGACGACGGAGTCCGTCATTGCCACATTCTTGTTTCCGACCCATGTCGGAGTCTTTCAATGAACCCGAATGAAAGTATCTGCCGACGCGCCAGCCGATCAATTAGGCATATACCGGCGCTTGCGATTCGGCTTCGCTATGCGATCTGCGTATAAAGCCGGCGACGTACCGGCAAAAGGGTGCGCCATGTTAGGGAAATACCACCAAAACTTAGGGCTTTCCCTACATCCCCGCCAACCCCATCCCTACGGCCGGCATTTCACCGCGGGCGGGCGTTTCACTGTGAGTCGGCGTTGCCTCGGCGGATGACGAGCATCATATGCACGAGTTCAGGATAGTTGCGCGCCTGCATCTTGCGCATCAGTCTCGCGCGATGCGCCTCCGCGGTCTTGTAACCGAAGTTCAGGAGCCGCGCGATCGCTTTGTTATTTTCGCCGGCAACCAGCAGATCCAGCACTTCACGCTCCCGTGCCGTGAGACTCGCCAGGCGTTGGTTGATGACAGCCGCCTTTGCCTGCTGCTCATGCGTCCGTCTGCCCTGCGCGAGCGCGCGTCTCACGCATTCGAGAAACGCCTGACTGTTCGGAGGTTTTTGCAGGAAATCCACGGCGCCTCCGCGCATGGCGCGTACCGCCAGGGGAACATCGCCATGCGCGGACAGGAAGATAATCGGAATGGCGAACCCGCGCTCAATCAGGTGATCCATGAGCTCGGGACCGCTCATGCCCGGCATCCGTACATCGAGCACTATGCAGCCGTGCGACAGGGGCGTCAGGCTCTTGAGCAGCGTCTCTGCCGACTCAAACGCCTCGACGCGCAACTTCACGGATTCCAGAAGATACTTGAGCGAACGCCGCAGCGGCTCCTCGTCATCGACGATATATACGGTCTCTTCTTGAACCTTCGGTGTTACTGTCCGATGTTCGGTAACAGGCATGTGAAGGTCGCTCCTCCAGATACGTTGGCGCTCACGGAAAGTTCCCCGCCGTGAGATTCCACTATTGACCGGCAGATGACGAGGCCCAGACCCATCCCATTCGGCTTAGTCGAGAAGAACGGCTTGAATATGTTGGCCATGTCATGGCTGGCGATGCCATTACCTCGATCCGCCACGGTCACCTCCACCCATTTGCGGCCGCGTAGCTTAGTTCCGATCGTCAGTATACGTTGTGCCATTGCGACCGAGGCCATGGCCTCCAGGCCGTTCTTGATCAGATTCACCATTAGCTGCTTGACCTCGAACGCGTCCAGCATCAACAGAGGAATATCCGCGGATAGCGCCAATGTGATGGTCGCTCCGTGCTGGCGGCTTTCGAGTTCCATGAACTTCGCCATGTCGCGAATGATGGTGTGAACGTCCCCCAGTACCGTGTTCGGCTGATGCAGCCGGACGAACTGCCGGATATTCTTGATGATATCGCCGGCCTGCTCCGTGTAGTGCAGCGCCTGCGATATCGTTTCGGAAACCGCCGACGGATCGTAGTCGCCGGCCGCCAGTCGCAGCTGACATCCGGTCAAAAAATTCATCGCCGTACTCAAGGGTTGCCCAAGCTCGTGCGCCATCGCGGCCGCCATTTCGCCCATCGTGTTGACGCGCGAGGCTCGCGCCAACTCCATTCGCTGAATCCGCTCCTGCTCTTCCAGGCGCTTCGTTTCGGTAATTTCCCGGTGGGCTACCACCGCGCCGTAGGCTTTAACCGGCATCGGTGCGCTGCTCACGCTAAACCACCGAACCTGACCTTCCCGATTGCGCGCGCCGACTTCGAATTCCGGAATTGTTTTGCCTTCGCGGAGAGCGCGCGCATCGGCAAATTCCGGACGCATCATTTCCGTTCCGTCCGGATGGATCTGCGTGATGCGCGCGGACTTCGAGCCGCGCATGCTCGAAATCAGGTCCGCCTTCGGAATCATGCGCGCCATCGCCCGATTCACCTCGACGACATCCCCGTCACCGTCCGTCACGAACATTCCAACAGGCGCGGTCTCGAACAACGTCCGGTATTTCCTGCGGCTTTCACGCAGCTTTTCTTCGATGCGCTTGCGTCTTGCTATCTCTTGGCGCAGCGCTTCGTTGGTCTGTCGTACCTCTTGGGTGCGTTCGTGCACTAGGCTCTCGAGGCGCTGATGCGTGCGTTGCAAGGCTTCTTCGGCATTCTTCCGCGGAGAGATATCCTGCAATATCCAGATCGCGCGGCGCATTTGGGTGCCTGCGTTGAGCTTTTTCACCGACAGCGCGCACCACAAAAGATCCCCCCTCTTGCGCTTCATCAAGAGCTCGTCGACATACACTCGATGTTTGCGAAAGTGCCGCGACATGGCCGCATTCGTGCGCAGGAATTCACGCTCGGTGGGGAATATCTGCCGGAACTTCGTATGGTCCAGCTCGCCGGGTTCGTAGCCTAGAATTTCCTCGAAGCGACGGCTACAACGAACCATGGATTCGCCGATGCTGCAGCCGATTCCCACAATCGCGTTGTCGAATATTAATTGGTAGTCCCATTCATCTTGGGAGAGCTTGTCGGACATCTCCCGTTCGCGCTCCATGATGTAAGGCTTGCGGTCTACTATGCGCTCCGATCGAACATCCGCAATCGGGTCTGCCGCGGTGGCTTTCAGTTCAACCAGTGTTCTTGGCGACGCTTTGAGTTGAGTGGTCGTGGGCGGTTTGGGCATTACAATCGGCCGGCCGCGAAACGCATCGTTGGTCAAGACATATGCTGTGCCGAGAAACTGGCCGGTATCCTTCGCGCGGATTCGAATCGGATCGGCGCATCGGTCCAATGATTGCGGCGTCAGGGGCACGGCCGCGCCGCTGGTGCGCACGGTGCGAACCAGGCGGCCTCGTTCGTCCAACAGAATCAGGCTTTCCGCCCGATAGCGGTCGCAGAGACTTTCGTAGCGCTGCAGCAGATAGTGGCGCAAGGACATCGAGCGCTGCTGGAAATCAGCCGTGATGGTCCGCGCCATTGTGGATGTCAGTGAAAGCGCTTGTTCTTGGTAGTTCTTGCCGACGGTCGTAAAGTCGATGACGCCGATCGTCTCGTGAGTATCGGCATCAAAGAGAGGTGTCGCTGCACAAGTCCACGTATGCCAGCCTTCGCAGAAATGCTCCGTCGAGAACACGTGAACGGGTTCGCGCTTGGACAGCGCCGAGCCCATGCCGTTCGTGCCGGCTACCGTCTCGAGCCAACAGGAGCCCTCTACGACGCCCGAACGCGCGGCGGCCAAATCGCGGACGCTCGAGTCGCCGGCAATGTACAAAATCACGCCTTCGGCGTCCGCAAGCAATACGACGCCTGGAACTCCGCTGAACTGCTCCGTCACCTTGTCGATGGATGGGCGTGCCGCGTCCAACAGTTGCCGGTTGTCGCCCAAATGCTTCTGAAATGCCTCATCCGAACACTTGACACCGAAGCGGCGAGACGGATCCACGCCGAGCTTCGTGCATCGTGTCCACTCGTTGATCATTAGCTTCACGTAGGGGTCGGCCAATCCTTCGGCGTTCACGGCACCCGAATTGAACCGTTCCCATAGCGAATACGTCCGGCGCTGATCCTTCCGGAAACCGACATAAGGATTCTTAGTAGGCACCGCGGATCCCCCTATTGAATCTGCCCCGCGCCAGCTATGTCATGACGTATCGTTTGTACCGCCTCGACTCGGCATACCACGTGTCAAGTTACGTCTCCTTGCACTGTATTGCGACTATAGCACCGCTCACGGCCGATTTTGCTGCTCAAGCTGTTGAATTCGCGCCTGCAACTCGGCAATTTTCACATCTTTCGGGTTAGGCATAAAAACAGCTTCTATTGAATCTGCCTTCATCGTTTTTCGCGGTATTCCTCCGAAGGGGCCCGCGTAGATGGTGCCGCAGTCATCGCCCCAGCAGCCGTACATCGGCAATTCTGCCGGCGGTTCCGCCTTGACCCATTGCCTGCAGAATTCCTTGTACGGGACCCCGCGCTTCTTGCGTGCGGCACGTTCCGCAGAGCGAGCGGCGAGAGTGGCTTCGCGATCCAATACCAGTGTCGTCGAATTGAAGACAATATGGTATATGCGCGCCGCCGTTTCCTGGGAGATGAGGTCTTCCTCGATATCCTTGATCACCAGTAGGGGGTCGCGATCCAGCACATCGCCATAGCCGCCGCCGCTTCCCTGCATGATCATGTACAGCTCGCCGCGATTGCAAAGCTCGAACTGCAGTCCCATGTGATGGGTACTATAGGTGGCACCCGCGAACGGTTGCTTATTCATGATGTCGACGATGGAGAACTCCCACTTCGCAGGGTCGGATTTCATGATTTCGAAGGTGTCGACACCTTTCACCTTGCACAACGGATAGGTGGGCGAGGAATACCCGCCGAACAGGCCCGGCGTACAAGATACCTTTGAGCCGATGCAGCACACCATGAATCCCCACATGTTGCTCATGAGGTTGGAGGCGATCATCTCGTAGCCCTGGCCGCCGCGGTATTTTCCGAATGCCTGATTGTCCTTCATGATTTTTTTCGACACGATCTGAATGAACGGGATCTCCTCCTCGTTCAGTTCCTGCTCGCCGGTGTCGGCCATGGACGCAAATATCGGCGCCACACCGTGCTCCCCATCGCGATCCGCGCGCGCACCACCGCCCATGCCGTTGAGGTCGGCGCATAGATTTCCCACCATCTCATTGTGCTGGGTCAGTCCTCCCCAGATGAAGGTGCGAATCATGTTATGCCAGGGCGCGATGACCTTGGTGAACTTGGACGGACATCCGTAGAGGAACTTCGCGACGCACAGCTGCGCGGCGGTAAATGACGGAAAGAACGTCATCATACTTTCCGCATTCGGCGTCAGATATGAGGATCGCAACGTCGACTTCGGATCGCAGATGACCCGGATCGGCGCGAACACGGCCTGATTGCGCGGCAAATCCGGCCAAACGAACATCAGGAACAACTGGCACAGCATCCCCTTCAACGACGCCAGCACCGTATTGTTGCATCGATTGGCGAACTCCGGGCTCGAGCCTCGGAAGTCCAGCACCAACTCGTTGTCGCGTTTCGTCATGGCGAGCTGGATTTTTATCAGGCAATTTTCCCGCAAGGTGCCGTCCGCCATGACCACCGTTCGCACGGTGCCGTTCGGCCATTCTTGCAATCGACGCTGCACCTCCGTCTTGGAATCCTCGAGTCCCCGCCGCAGCGACGAAATGACGGCGTCCGGGCCGAACTCCGCGATAGCGGCCTTCACGCGCTGCTCGAGCCGCCGGCAGACGAATAGCTTGACCTTCATATCCTCGTACTGAAGCTTGGGCTCGCGCACCGAGTTCTGCAGATACGTAACGAGATCCTTCTTGAGTTCGTACTTCTCGACGACCTTGAATGGCGACATTTTCAGGCCTTCGTCATAGACCTGTTCGGCGGCCGACGGCATGCCGCCGGGTTCGATGGCACCATTTTCGCCCTCGTGGACGGTCGCTCCGGCCCAGGCAATCAGCTTGCCCTCGTGAAAGATGGGCATGATCAGACTCTGATCGGTATTGTGGATATTGCCGTAGCGCGCATCGTTGTGGATGAAGCCGTCGCCTTCGCGAATGCCGACGGTGGCATCGTTTTCCCAATACTTTCTGATGAACTTGATCGGGTGGTGAACCAGGCATGCAAACAGCAGCACTCCCCCGGTGCTGCCCACCGCCAGGTCGCCGCTCGGCGTGAAGACGCCGGTAATGATGTCGCCCCACTTCGCACCAGGAGCCGCGCCCATCTGTTCCAGCATTTCGAACGTCTCATTGCACCCGGCCTGCAGCCGGTCTCTAACCAACGCGAGGACGGCCGGATCGCTCTCATTCTTCATCGCCGTATATTCACGTTCAGTGCGCGCCGAAATATCGTGATTCTCCATGATCTCGGGATCCGGCCCGAGAAACAGCACATTGTCGTCCAGGAATCGGTCGATCAGCTCTTTCTCGCGGTTCTCGTCGATCGCGTATTTTTCAGCAGTGCTCATAAGTCAACTCCCACACTAGATGCGGTTGAACGCGGCAGTCAGACCGTCGCTACGGTGCGCGTCTTGCTTGCCAATGAAGCGACCGGCGCTGCTACGACACCGAGCCGTGTGAACCACGCGGCGCCATGATCTGCGATCTCAAGCTGCCAGCCCGGTTCAACGAGATAGGTAGTGACCGGTGAAATGATCACCGACGGCCGATCGATTACATTGCCCGCCTTAAGTTGCGAGATGTCGTAGAACGCGGTCTCCACGGGATCCTTTGCGTCGACGAAGAAGCACTGTCGCTTTTCGAGCGGCGCGGGAATCGTTCCGCTCCGCCCGCGCGGCGCAATATCGTTGAACTGGACCGTTTCCAATTCCACGTAGCTGGATACGCGCACGGTATTTATTCGAATTCCCGCTTCGGGAGCCTCGCTCCCCTTGCCGAAGCGATTGCCGTAGTCCACCGAGAACTGCTTGATCAACGCCATGACGTCGTCCATGTTTCGCAGCCTTGAAGTCGGCGAGATGACGGTGGTCTGCACGAGCTGGTTGCCGTAGCGCATGTCGAGTTCCAGACGATGCCTGATGTCCTCGGAACGCATGCCTTGTCGCAGAAGATCCAGGCGCCCTGCCGTCTCCAGATCCTCGACGATGAGATTGAAGCGTTGATAGTCGGACAGCAGGCGGCGAGCCGTGCTGTCATAGATGTACATAAACAGCGAGCGTTCGTGAATATGTAGCTGATGCATATTGCCGGCCCCGACGGCCGAGAACACGGAGCAGAAGGGAGGTACCAGAATTCGATTGATTCCTAGAATGTTGGCGATTCCGCAGGCGTGGAGCGGTCCATTGCCGCCATAGGCGAGCATGGTGAACGTCCGCGGGTCATAGCCGCGGGCGCGCAACTCCTGGAAAATGCCGTTGGCCATGTTGGCATCGACGCGTCGTTTGATCATGCGCGCCGCCTCGACCACCGAACAGTCGATTTCCTCGCAAAGATTATCCTCGATGGCGGTCTTGGCCCGTGTCGGATTGAGCTTGATATTTCCGCCGGCGTATCGGTCGGGCGAGAGATACCCGAGCGCAAGATCGGCATCGGTCACGGTCGGGTACAAGCCGCCGCGGTCATAGCACGCGGGCCCTGGATCCGATCCCGCGCTCGACGGGCCCACTTGGACGGTACCGTGCAACCGATCATAACGGCAGATCGATCCGCCGCCGGCGCCCAGCGTCACCAAGTGGATCATCGGCACGGTCACCAGCCATCGTTCGATGACCGGATTGAAATCATAGTGCTTGACACCGCCTTCGACCACCAGACCGATGTCGAAACTCGTCCCGCCCATATCCGTGCAGATCACATTGCCCAAGTTGCCCTGGGCCGCCAGATGTTCCGACGCACTGACTCCGGCGACCGGCCCGGAGTGAATGGTCTGCAGCGAGTCGGTCGAATTCAGCTGCGCCATTCCGCCGGAATTGTGGATGACCAGCATTGGCTTCTGGTAACTGGACTCCCGCAAGTTGAGCTCCAGCGAACTCAATCCGTGATACATCACATCGTGCAGGAACGCATCGATGATGGAGGACGACCAACGTACGTATTCTCCCTTTCGTCCAGCGACTTTGTGCGATAGCACCACGGGCATCGCGCCCAACATGTGTTCTGGATATTCTTCGAGCAGCACTTCCTCCACGCGACGCTCATGGACGGGATTTGTTACCGAGTTGACCAGCCCCACGACAAAAGCTTGGGCGCCTCGATCCACCAGCTTGCGAATCTTTTGCCGAAGGTCGTCTTCGTCCAGGTTCATGACGACGGCGCCCGCCGCATCGATCCGCTCGCGCACGGCGGCAATCATTGGAATCGGTACCAGCGCTTCCGGTCGATCCGCCGCCGGCAGATTGGACTGTTCCATCCCGTCCAAGCCCTCACCGTAGCCGCGCCCGCGCGACAACGGCACACAGCCTTCATAGCCGGCGGTCACCAGCAGCGCGACTTTTGGACCCTTGCGCTCGATCAGCGCATTGGTGCCCAACGTCGTCGCATATCGGACGGAGTCGATTTGCGACAGCACGGTCTGCGCATCGAGGCCGATCGATTCGCACGCGCTCTGCAGGGCCTCGCGGAACCCGAGCGATAGGTTGTGGTGCGTGGTCAATGCCTTCGATTGAATATAACGGTCATCCCACACGAAAAAACAATCGGTGAAAGTACCGCCAATGTCTACCGCGATACGCTTCATGATTCACGCCCGGCGCGCTTGGCAGTCTTTTGTTTATGCGAGTGTGTGTGGTGCGCGAAGCTAACGAGGTCTGGGCCGGCGAGTTCTTCGGCGCTCAGTTCCTTGCGACCGTTCCATTGCTTCTTGAGGGCATCCAAATCGAATTCCATGTCGTTGACCGGCGGATGTCCCGGCGGCAGATATTCGGCCTCCATCAACGTGCCGCAATCGGGACAGTAGTACTCAAGAATCTGCACCCACTTCGGATCCGGGGCGAAGGTGAATTCGTACAATTCGGGATTCAGGATCGGCTTATGGATCTCGCGAGGATCACGTGCGTAGACGAGCAACCCTTCTTTGTATGGGCTGCGCGCCGGGCCTAAGTCGGCGGCACACACACGGCACATCCACATTTCCCGCTCCAGATCGACCTGCAGATACTCAGTCATGGGTACTTTCATGGCTTAGGTTCCGTTCGTTGTTCGGTTCAAAACGAGGTCAAAATTCTCGTTCACCAGGAATTTCCAGCCCGCGGGCACGAAGCACGTGAAATATTCCTCCTCTACGATCGCAGGACCCGTCGACCACTGGCCACTCTGCAATTCTTCGTGACGGAATAGTGGAATATCGCTCGCCGAAAGCGTTTTCGGCGATGCGCTGGACGGCACACGCACGTTTCTAACACGCGTGGATTTTGCCGGGGCGGCGGGAGCGGTGCCGAGCGCGCTCAAAACGAAATGCGGGATTTCCTTGGTGGCGCGCAGTTGGACGCGGATATCCTGTGCGTGCTTGAGCGAGTCGCGCAATTTTCCGGTGCTGGGCAGCGCGTGAGTGCCGCTCTCGCCGTTGCTCGTGAAGCTCATCGACGTATCTATCTTGCACTCGCTAAGTTCGAATCCTTCCGCGAACATGTCGCGACGCGCACGCTGAGTCAGCTGACCGACGGCGCTATCGATGGTGGAATCGTCGGCGCTCGGCAGCGCGGCGTCATAGGTGTGTGCGATGTCGCTGAATCCGATGCCAAATGCGCTGAATACAGCGGCCATGCGCGGAACAATGATCTCGCGGATGCCAAGCCTTTCGGCCACTTTGCATGCCGACATCGGACCCGCTCCGCCGAACGCGAGCAAGCTGGCGTCGGACACCTGCACCGCCAATAGCGAAATGGCGGCGGCTATCTTTCCAACGTATGCCTCCTCCATTTTCATCAGCGCTTCGTCGAGAGTCGTGCCGATCAGTTTGGCGACGTTTTCAGTAATTGCCGCCTTCGCTCTGTCCGCATCGAGGCGCAGCGTGCCTCCGAAATACGACTCGGCGTTGAGAATGCCGAGCAAAAGATACGCATCCGTGATGGTCGCCTCTCTTCCGCCATAGCCGAAGCAGGCCGGACCCGGAGCTCCCCCGACGCTTTCTGGACCGACGAGAATCTTGCCGTCGGACACTCGAAATACGGAACTACCTCCCGCGCCGAGACTTTCGATTTCGCTCAAGGGGAAAGAAATCGAGATTTCTTCGAGCTTGCCCCAGCGATCCTCGCGAACTACGCTGTTTTGAACGACGCCGATGTCCGTGGTGGTACCGCCGATGTCCATCGTCACGAGATTTTGGCGTCCGTAGTGCTTGGCAAGTGCTTTGGCGCCCTCCATACCGCCCCGCGGCCCGGACCCCCAGGTCTTGAGCGCAATGGTCTTCGCCACACGCGAGGAAGTGCCGTCGTTGCAAAAAATCAGCAAGGGATTGCGTGCACGTCTTTCACGCATCGCCCCTTCCGCGCTGTAGAGAAAGCGCTCCATCGCCGGGTGGAGAAACGCATTGAGCAGGCTGCTCCACGTGCGCCGCGCATTGTCGCCGTCGTCTGAGAGGTTATGCGAATACAGAATCGGCACTGCCCCCAACAGGTGCCGCGGGTAACGCAGCAGAGTCAGCCGCTTGATCCGGCTCTCGTCCTCGGTCAGGGTGTCCCCGCCTAGGCTGACGACGAGTCGGTTGGCCCCGCGGGACATGAGTTCGTTGACCGAAGCAATCAATGCGGATTCGATCTCATCGTCGCCCTTTGTCAGATCCAGATAGGCAATCCGATCCGCAACCATCGCTTGCAACAGTTCGCGCTCCGCATCGTTGCGGATCAATTCTTGGACGGTGGTACCGGCTCGCACGATGAGCCCCAGCCTCGGACCCTTTCGCTGTACGACGGCATTGGTGCCCTGCGTCGTGGAGTACCGGATGTAATCGACTTGCTCCAGCAAGGTGTCGAGTTTCGATTGGCCGTAGATTCGCTTGGACACTTCGCGCAGCGCTTCGACGAAGCACTGGGTCAGATCGTGGGGAGTGGTGAGCGTTTTCGCGTGAAAGACCCGCGCCCCATCGATGACGCACGCGTCGGTCAATGTGCCGCCATTATCGATGCTGATAAGCATTCCCATCTACGCCCCCTTTGATCGCGCCAGTTCGCAGCCGCGCATGCCGTTGTCGTTTGCAAGACGATAGATCGCCGCGCGCGCCGCCTCAATTGGCGTGCTGCCCTCTTCCTTATAGGGTTTTCACTAATGCCCATCGTCCAAGTCGGTGGGCACTACTCGGCTAGGTCGCCGGCGGTAAGGACAAATTGGGTCGGAATCTCCGTCGCCTACGCGCCTTCAACGTGGGGCTCAAGAAAAATGATGACTGACCCGGCCCATATACCTTCCTGGGCGACCTTCCGTCTTATCGGGGAGGAAAGAGGCTCCTCCGGCGGCGACCGGTGTCCGCGCAGGACCGGCGCCACGTCAGCGACTGGACGCTATCGACAGAGCTGAAGGTGCGCTTTGACCAGCTGCAGAACGGACTTGAACTTTGGATGGTCGCACTCCCGAAGCCATTCGAAGAGGACCATCTCGGGCGAGACCAAGGTAGCACCGGCTGAGCCAAGGCGCTGCATCGCCAAGCGATGGTCGGAAGGACGCCTTGAACCACACGCCTGTTCGACCACCCACACCTGGCGACCCTTGCGCAGCAGCCCCAAAGCCGTCTGCATCAGGCACACATGCGCTTCGCAGCCAGCAATGACGACTTGACCGGCAGGGGTCCGTCCCCGGTCCAGCTCTTCGACGAGTCCGTCTTCGCACGCATCGAAATGCATCTTCGCGACGGTGGCGTCACACCGGACCCGCACGTCGTCGACGTTGGGACCGAGTCCTTTCGGATTCTGCTCGGTACCCACCACGCGAATGCCAAGAACATGCCCCGCTTCGGCGAGCAACACGGCGCAACGGACGACGTCCTCCGCATCGTGGATGGCCGGCATCAGCTTCGCCTGGTAGTCGACCAGGACGAGGGCGCACCGATTAACGTCAATTGCGTCCACGTTTGCTCCTCCTTGGTTTCTCCAGCGCGGCTGCTGTGGCCACGAGTCGGTCGAGGTAGGTGTCGAACAGCTCTTGTGAAACCTGCTTGAACATGCGGATTCGCCCCGTGTGGCTGAGCATGAGCAGCCCGACGATGTGCGCGAAGAGTGCCGTGACCTCTGCCAACGCGTCCCCCGGCGGCATCCCCAAGGCCTCGAGGGCGTCCTGAGTGGGGCGCAGCGCGTCGCGCAGGCGTGCGTTGAGCGTCTCGTTCAACGCCGGGGTCAGGCCGCGCGGCTGCATGCCTTGGAACAGGTAGAAGCCAAGGTCGAGGTCGCGTGGGTTTTCCCGATAGAACTCGAAGAAGGCCTTGGCCGTGGCCATCACCAAGGCCGCGCCGGGTTCGGCGCATTCAGCTCGCGCCATCTCCACTCGGTCGTTCAACCGGTTCAGCGACTCCCCGAGTAGCGCGGCGTACACCTCTTCCTTGCTCGAGAAGTAGCTGTAGATGGCGCCGGGCGTGTACCCGGCCCGCTGCGCGATCTCCCGAATGCTGGTCTTCTCCAGACCCAGCTCGAGGAAAGCTGCCCGAGCGGCGTCAAGCACCAAGGCTCTTCGGGCGTCGACGAGAACTCGCTGACGAGCGTCGCGCGGGTGCTCCGCCGTGTGCTGAGCATGGACCCGCTTGGCAGGGAAACGCTGCGGGGAGGCTGACGACTTGGCCATACCGGCGTCTCCTGTAGGTGGCGCGATGTCCGCATTATAAACATTGACCAATGGATTGAACAGTGTTTAAACTGAATGCACACCGTTCAATAGGGGACCGCAACATGAACGTCGTCGACGCCACGCCTTCTCGGGCCAACCTCATGAGCGGGGACGAGTACCGCGAGTCTCTGCGCAAGTACCGTCCGGTCGTCTACATGGACGGTCACCGTGTCGAGAGCGTCGTCGACGAGCCTGCTCTCAAGCCGGGTGTGAATGCGCTGGCCTTCACCTATGACTACGCGCTGAAGCCGGAACTCGCGCCGCTCGCGCTCGCCAACCAGTCCAAGCGCAACCGCATCGTCAGCCGGATGCTGCATATAAACGAGTCCTCCGGCGACATCCTGAACAAGCTGGAGGCGGTTCGCGTACTCTGCCAAGAGACGGGCTGCGCGCAGCGCTACCTGGCACACGACGCGGTCAACGGCATCGCGCAGGCCGTCGCACGCATCGACGACGCGCGGGGCTCGACGGAGCTTCGTGCTCGGTTCGAGGACTACCTGGCCAACGTGCAGGACAGGGACCTGTCACTCGGCGCAGCGATGACCGACGCCAAGGGCGACCGCAGCAAGAAGCCCCACGAGCAGGCGAACCCCGACACCTACGTGCACGTGGTCGAGCGCAACGCCAAGGGCATCGTCATCAGCGGCACGAAGGCAATCGTCACCGGTGCGCCCTACATGCACGAATTACTGGTGATGCCCAGCCGAAACATGGGTCGTGACGACGCCGACTTTGCAGTGTGCTGCGCGGTGCCCATCGACGCCAAGGGCCTGACCGTGGTGGCGCGCCCGGCCGGCCGCCCCGGGGAAAAGCTGGAACACGGGAGCGCGCTGTTCTCTCGTAAATACGGTCAGTCCACCGGTGTCGTCATCTTCGACCGTGTCTTCGTGTCTTGGGAGCGCGTCTTCTATGAAGGCGAGTGGGAGCACAGCCACGTACTGACCTACAGCTACGCAACTCACCACCGCCACAGCTGTATTGCCGCCCGCGCCGGCTTCGGCGACCTGTTGATTGGCGCCGGCGCGCTGATGTGCGAAGCCAACGGCTTCGACCCGGGCACGAAGAGCAATTTGCGCGAACCGATGGTCGAGCTCATCAAAATTACCGAGGGCTTCTTCGCCTGCGGAGTCGCGGCCAGCGTGTATGCGACGCAGGACCCACACAGCGGGTCCTTCATGCCGGAGCCGGTATTCAGCAACATCGGCAAGCTGCTGCTCGCCACCCAAATCTACGACATGCACCGGCTAGCGCACGAGGTATCCGGTGGTCTCATCGTGGCGCTTCCGGGGCCGGACGAAGACCACAACCCCGTTACCGCCGCGACATTGTCGGAAGTGCTGCGCGCAAACCCAGCCGTCCCGTACGACAAGCGGATTGAGATCGCACGCTTCATCGAAGACCTGACCGCCTCCTACCAAGGCGGCTGGTACTCGGTCATCAGCCTGCACGGCGGCGGCTCACCGGCAGCCATGAAGCAGGAAATCTGGCGAAACTATCCGGTGGGCACCAAGGTCGAGCTGGTTGAACGCTTGCTGGAGCGCGGGGTGCTGCACCAAGAAGACCGCCCGATTATGAAGAACCGTCAGCCCGGACGCTGCTGCGACACCGGCTGCACGACGCCTGGTCAGCCCGTCATGGTCCCGTTGCCCGCGACCCGCAGGGCGGTCGGCGACGCAATCTAGTTGCTCGGCGAGTCCAAGGCTCTGCTCGCCGACGCGCCCATCGCTCGACCCGTCCGCGATGACGGCCCTCCACGACTGCGTCGACAAGATCCCCCGCGGCTCCGACGGTGCGGACCAGATCGTCGAGGTGAGTGCCTGTGCGAGACTTCATTTGTCAGTAGATTGGCCAGTAGCCGCTCTCTGGCAAAAGCTAACTCACGGAATCACAAGGTTTTTGACTGGTGGTGAGAGAGGGACTCGAACCCTCGACCTCGGCATTATGAGTGCAGAAGTCGGAAGATAGTCTAAGTCTGTTCAATCACTTACCGCGTGGCGCCCGTTGCATTTAGCACCACCGAGCATAACGAAGCAGCACTGGGTCCCGCAAAAGTCCCGCAAAATTCGACGCTTGCGGGAAGCATAATCTTGCAGGGAATCGAGCACCGATGCAGACTTAAGAAATGCAATTGAGCGCAGATCAAATCGTCGAAGAGACCAGCGATTGGCCCGAGGACGCAGTCGCCGATCTGGTCGATAGGATATTGCGCGCCAAATACGGCGAAGCCGACCCGTCAGTCGATAAGGCTTGGCTCGATGAGACCCGGCGCCGAATTGCCGATATGGAGAGCGGCAAAGTGCAGGGAATACTGCTCGAAGAGACGCTGGCAAAAGCACGCAAAATCACCGGCCAGTGAAGGTCGTCCTACATCCCCAGGCGGACGCTGAATTTCTCCTTGCGCAGCAGCGTTACACCGACACCAGCCCACCGTTAGGCCGTCGCTTCTACGATGAGATAACCAGCGTGTTCCGTCGGATCATCGAGCATCCTCTCCGCTATAAGCAATTCGACCCGCCGGCACGCCGCCTATTCGCCAATGGATTTCCATACGCAGTGATATACGTCGCAAGACCAGACACCTTATGGATCATCCCCGTGATGCACGTCAGGCGAGAACCGGGTTACTGGAAGGAACGAATAGCGAGGTAACAACGTCAGCTTCGGGCCATCGCGCCTGCTCATTGGGTCAATCCTTAGCATTCTGCCGGCAACTCTTGGTCATTCGACACTGGCTCACAGGTGACCGCTCGCGGGGGGGAGGAGCCGCCGTCCGTAACTGCAAGACCGACACGACAGGTCGCCGGCCGGAACGGAAGGTCGAGTATCCAGGCGGTCGCCATACGGCAACATTAGCTCCTTCTGCACTGGGCGGCGCTGGGTGCAGTTTCACAGGTGTCAGAGTTCCATGTTCTTTTCCCAGGCACACGCTGGATCGAACGTTTCGCGTAAGCAGGTCAGCAGCGCCTGGACGCGGGTGAGGTGCGAGCGGCTGTGCGGAATCTGCGCACGAATCCAGAACTGAGGGATGGGGAACGCGTCCAGGAGCCGGACGAGTTGCCCGCGCGCAAGAGCAGCGCCCGCCATGTAGGACGAGACGATCGCAATGCCTGTTCCTGCGAGCGCTGCTTCGAGCAACATATGGCCGTCGTTCGTGGTCAGGCGCGGTTCCACGGTCACGGCGATCTGACCTTCAGGGCCCGTGAAAGACCATATCGGTCCGCTTGGTCCGAAGTTGAGCAACTGGTGCCTCGACAGGTCCGCCGGATGCTGCGGCTCGCCATTGACCGCCACATATTGCGGGGATGCGACGACGAACCTATCGAGCGGACACAGGCCCACGTCGAGCACATCGTCGTAGCTCGCAGGCAGCATGCCCACCACAAGCCTTGATACGCAGAGGTCCCTCGAGTTCGTTCGATTGCCCTGAGATGCTGCTGATTGCGTCGTCTACGTCATGAACGATGCGTTGAGCGACGGGCAGCAGACGTCGTCCCTGGTCGGTCAGTGAGACCTTGCGCGTACTTCGTTCGAACAACGACGACCGCATGTTCCATTCGAGCTGTTCGATCCGGCTCGTCACGACCGACGGCGAAATATGCATCTTTCGTGACGCCGCCGAAAAGCTCCCACGCTGCGCGACTTCGAGAAACGTCTTGAAATTGGTCACGACGTCCATTTGCACCTCGCCAATAGTGCTGCATGGGGCTTTCCGCCATGCGCCTATCTTTCTGTAAAACAGAAAACTGCTCTTTGAAAATAGGTTATTCACCATCTCCGAGCACGCAATTATAGTAGGTCCATCGCTTTTTTCTTCTGTAGGAGTGGAAATGATTCGAAAATATGATGTCTTGGTCGTCGGCGGTGGCTCCGCCGGCGTAGCCGCCGCCGTCGGCGCGGCACAAACGGGCGCAAAGGTGGCGTTGATCGAAGCGGCGGGCTGCCTTGGCGGTGCATCGACTACGCGTAGTGTCCTGACCTATTGCGGCATCTATACGCTGCAGGAGGAGTCTCGGCAGGCCGTGCGGGGCGTAGCCGACAACGTAATTACCAAGCTCCGCGCGATGGGCGCCATCACGCCGCCGCAACGGCATCGCGGCGTCTTCCTGATCTTCGATCCCGAAGCCGTCAAGCGGGTTCTCGACGAGGTTTGCCAGGACGCCGGTGTCGACGTTCTTTTGCACTCGTGTGTGACGGAGGCGCAGCGCGCCGAAGGCAAGATCTCGCGGATTCGCTTTGCCGATCATTCAGGCGAGCGCTGGATCGAGGCGGACGCCCTTGTGGACGCCAGCGGCGATTGCGATCTCGCCGCGTTCAGCGGCGCCTCGACGCGTTACGGCAACGG
>WNFI01321513.1_pt1 | contig 27385 bp, 26 predicted proteins | sample 5400471 | NCBI WGS metagenome assembly WNFI01 (sample SAMN13153348, study PRJNA577476) | soil metagenome | isolation source: 100 cm saprolite on Douglas fir-dominated hillslope | place: USA:California | collected 2013-09-17
TGTCCGTGATTCTCACCAGCCAGTTCGAGGGATGAAAGCGCGCAGTGACGAACTGGTGCAACAGGAGCAGGAGCAGCACGATGACCCCGCTGATGTAGTTGGCGAGATTCGGTCGGGGCCAATGAAAGACGATCATGCCGGCACATGCGCCGAGGCAGGCAAGTACGAACAACACACCGTACAGCCGGGAGGAACGGAAGACGAGATCCCGGGTCGTTGTCGGAACTTCCATTTCACGCATAAAACGCATGGCATCGGTTGTTTTCTATTCGGATTTCTGCCGCGCTGCTGACCGAGTATGCGGCGGCGCTACGCCCCAGCCACCGCCGCCGGGCGTTTCAATCGTAATACGGTCACCCTTGTGCAAGCGGGTGCTGAATTTCGCAGGCATCGGCTCGATCGAGCTATCCTGGCGCGTGATGAAGGCCCTTCCCGGCGCACCGTCTCCACCACCAGCCAGTCCCCACGGGCCCTGCCTACGGCGGTCAGCCAGCAAAGTCACTTCGCAATCCGTGAGCAATTCAATCTCACGGACAATCCCATCCCCACCGTGATGCTTACCATCGCCGCCGCTGCCGGCTCGCAGCGAATACCGCCGCACCCGCAGCGGATAGGCATATTCCAGCGCCTCGGCCGGCGTATTCAACGAATTGGTCATGTGCGTGTGTACGCCCGAAACTCCCGCCTTGACGGGCCGCGCGCCCATGCCGCCTGCAATCGTCTCGTAATAAGCGAAGGGCTCGCCCGTGCGCGGATCGATGCCGCCGATGGTCAGATTGTTCATCGTGCCCGATGCTGCCGCAGGAATGCGATCGGGAACCGCCTGTGCCAGCGCGCGCAGCAGCACGTCCACGATGCGCTGCGAAGTTTCCACGTTTCCTCCGGCGACGGCCGCAGGCGGACGCGCGTTCACAATCGTCCCCTCTGGTGCGATCACACGAATCGGCCGCATCAGCCCCGCGGTGGCAGGAATATCTTCGTCCAGCAAACAGCGAAACACGTAGAAGCATGCCGAGTACGTGATCGCCGCCACGGCATTGACGCTTCCTTCAACCTGCGGATCGCTACCCGTGAAATCGACAAAAACAGCTTTGTCATCCTGAGCGAGGCGCATTTGCTTTTGCCGAGCGAAGGATCTGGGCGAGCCACCGCGCCCGTTGCGCGCCGATTTGCGCGCAACGGAATCAAGCGCGAGGCGAGCATCCTTACCTGCAACCGTCACCTCGACCGTAATCTTCACCGGCCTCTCGCTAATTCCATCTCCATCCAGAAAATCTTCTGCCCGATATTTGCCCGGCGGCACGCGCCGCAAAAACGCCCTCATCAATTCTTCTGTATATTTCTGCAAATCCGATGCCGCACTCTGCGCTCGCTGCGTTCCGTATCGCGCGCAAATTTCCCGCAATCGCTGGGCTCCGGTGTGGCATGCGGCAATCTGAGCGCCCAGGTCGCCCTCTCGTTCCTCGGGAGTACGAACATTGTTGAGCAACAGGGAAAGCACGTCGCGATCCATGGTGCCCGCCCGCATTAATTTCACTGGAGGGATTCGAAATCCTTCCTGATAAATTTCCCGGCAAAGCCCCATCGATCCGGCATAGGCTCCGCCAACATCGGCATGATGGGCACGCGAAGCCACATAAAAGTCAGGGAGAATGTGGCGCAGGCGCCCCTTCGGCAAGGTCAGGGCAGGCTCCCGTCCGCGTAAGGTTTTGATTGTCTGACCTTCCGCTCGTCCTCGTTTCGTGTTCGAGGCCGTCTCCACAAACACAGGCGCCACCAATGTGATGTCCGGCAAATGTGTCCCCCCACGAAACGGGTCGTTCAGCATTACCACATCGCCGGAATTCATTTCACCCGCGTCAATTGCGGCGCGCACCGACATTGGCATCGATCCCAGATGCACCGGCATGTGGTCGCCCATGGCAATCACTTCGCCCTGACCATCGAACACCGCGCAGGAATAATCGCGCCGCTCTTTAATGTTCGGAGAGAATGCCGTCCGCCGCAGCGCCGCTCCCATCTCCTCTGCAATCGAGTGATACAGGTTCTTGAAAATCTCGAGTTCGACTGGGTCGCGACGCATGAGGCGCAGTGTACTACCAGTCGTTGGTCCTCGGTCGTTCGTCGTAGCCAAAAACCAATCGCGGACGCAGCTCGAATGGGCTTCGTCTCACCGAACGACCAACGACGAATGATCAATGACGTTTCACGACGGGCGAAAATCTTCACTACTCCCGCAGAATTGTGTTGACACTTTATTCATACTGCCGCAATATCTTGTGTTATAGGGTCTTCCCATACTACGAGTAGGGTAGGCCTTTCAAAACGGGCCCTAGATTTCGTTTTTGCAAGGGAAAATCGTTCAACGGAGGATCCTTCATGGCAACGAAAAAGAAGGCAAAAAAGAAGAAACATTAACCGCAGGCGGGGACTATCCCCGCTTCCACTTCGCGATTTCACTGGCCTCTCCTGAGAAGCACCTCTCGAGAGGCTTTACCTTTTTAGGAGCGCAAGACCCGAAGCCAAACACCGAAACTCTTGCGCACTCGTCGGGTTGTTGAGAACATAACCGCATCTTTGACTGTGCCATGGCGGTTTAAGTCCAGCTCAATCGATGGAGGTCTCCCATGACGCGATTCGTTTCGGGCCCGCCAACGCTTTTCATTTTTCTCGCCGCAATTCTGACTTCAGGATGCGGCTCCAGTCGTCAACTGCAATCCGTCAATCTGAGCCCCCCGACAGCGGATGCTAAAAGTTTCCCGGGCGGCCAGGTCACGTTCGCTGCCACGGGTAATTTCAACAAGCCGCCATCGCCCACGCCCCTTACCAGCAATGACGTGTTCTGGTGCGCTGGTCTGACCGCAGGCTCGTGCGCAGGCAACATCAACCCCGGCGCGACCGTGGATCAAAACGGCGTGGCCCAGTGCCTATCGGCATTTGTGGGAACAACTTACATCATGGCGGGTACCGCGGGCACTGCCATGAATCCCGACGAGGGCGTGCCGCTCAAGGTTTTCGGATCGGCGAAGCTCACCTGCCCCTGAAGTGGCATCAAAATCCCTGTCTCGACGCGCGGCGGCTGTGTCACAATAGGCATCCGACAGCCCGCGCGGCCAGTCGTCTCTAAAAAATGTCGCCACGGAAAAAGAGCGCGAACAAGGGCAAGCCGGATGAGATCTTCATCCCCGACAAGCTCTATTTCCGCATCGGAGAAGTAGCCACCTTGTGCCAGCTGCCCGCCTATGTGCTGCGCTTTTGGGAGTCCGAGTTTGCGCAGCTGAAGCCAGTAAAGAGCAGCACCGGGCAGCGCATGTATCGCAGGCGCGATGTGGAAAGCGTCGTACGCATCAAGCAGTTGCTTTACGAGCAGGGATTCACCATCGCGGGCGCGCGCCAACAACTTCGTTCGGAAGCGAAGGCCGACAAGACACAGACTGCCATCCCATTTCCTTCGCATTCCAACGCCGAGCTGCAAAATATCCGCCAGGGCCTGCGCGAGATTCTAAATTTGCTCTCGACTCGCCGCACTGGATGATTGGAGTTAACTTGGCACTCGCAGGTTGAACCTTCCTGCCACTCTGGCCTAGAATGCGCTTCCATGTCATCCGAGCCGTTGGAAGTCGATCGTTTGGACCGGGGAGTGTTGAGCTTTCGTGGGCCCCTCACCATGGAGAACGTTTCTCCATTCTTAAATGCGGTCCGGCGTGAGGACGCGCCTACCATGATTCTGGACCTCAGCGGCGTCCCCTATCTGGATTCCTCGGGGCTTGGGTCGCTGGTCAACGCCTGCACTTCGTGCCAGAAGTCCGGACGCCGTTTCGCTTTAACAGGCGTGAATCAGCGGGTGCTCAAGGTATTTGAAATAACGAAGGTCGAGCAGATTTTCCTGATGTTTCCGACGCTTTCCGACGCGATCGAGGCCTTCACCAACGCCGGCACCGCGTGAGGAGAAGCATTCAGCAATCAGCTCTTAGCCATCGCAAGGCCATTCTTGGCTGAATGCTGCAAGCTGAGTGGTGACTTCCGGCTTTTACGCCGCTCTTCCCGCGCTCGCTTTCTTTGCGTTCCCTGCGTTCGCCGCATCCAGGCGGATGCGCGTTGCGCGCGTCGTCTCTTCCACTAAGTCGTCGGTGAACTTGCCGCCTTCGCCTGCCATCACCGAACCGGCTGCCAGGGCAAAGCGCAATGCGTCCGCCTGATCTTCAAAATACAAAATGACTTGTCCCGACATAAGCACTTCTCTCCCTGCTTCCCGATTTTCGAAGAACTCCTCGTCGCCGTCAAAGTGTTTTTCTTGATTCCGGCCCTCTGAGAAGGACAGGAACCGCCGCGTTTTGACGACAACCCGCGGCCCCGTGCGTTCATCCAAATTGTGCCGGAAAAGATGCGCAGAGATGATGCGCAAAGATTGCCTGCTCCCCTCGGGCCTGAATCAGAGGTTTCCATGACTTACAAGTTGCGCAGTCTGCCATCCCATGTCTTTCGTCACGTGTTGCTCGTAACGTTGTCCTGCGCTTTGCTCGGCACTCTGCAATGGGCTCAGACCCCGTCGCAGAACGTCGCGCAGTCCCAGCCTAAATCTTCTATCCAACCCGCCACGACCGGCCTGAACCAAATCAACCACATCATCTTTCTGGCGCAGGAGAACCGCTCTTTCGACCACTACTTCGGGCAGCTCCGCCAATATTGGACGCAGAACGGATATCCCGATCAATCCTTCGACGGTCTGCCGCAGTTCAATCCCACCACAGGAATCGCACCCCTCTACGGCCCTCCGCCCACAAATCGAGGATGTGATCCTGCGTTTCCGCCGCCGGCCGACTGCAAGACTGACACCAACAGTCCCCTGGTCTCGTCGTTTGAGGTGATCACCGAGTGCACCGAAAATACTAGCCCCTCATGGAACGAGTCGCACGTGGACTGGAACCTGACCAACCCCTTAGCTTCTTTCGCTGCGATGAACGGATTCAACTGGACGGCCGCACACGACGCTAGAAATATGAGTCCGCCGTATTACGACACAAACGGAATTCGCTCCATGGGTTACTACACAGCTACCGACTTGAACTACTACTACTTCATGGCCTCGAACTTCGCCACCTCCGACCGCTGGTTTCAGCCGGTCATGACTCGAACCCATCCCAACCGCGAATATCTTTATGCTGCCACGTCGCAGGGATACGCCTATCCTGTCGGCACCGACAGCCGCGACAGCCATCTATTGACTGCGCCAACCATTTTGCAGGAACTACAAACCGCGGCCATCACCTGGAAGATTTATGTCAATCCGCAGAACAGCACCTGCACCGGACCACCTTACGATCCCGCGTGTCTGCTCACTCTCAGCTACATTCAATACTTCACCTTCGGACAGACGATCCCGACGAAGTATCCGAACAACATCGCGCCGATCTCGCAGTACTTCACCGATCTGCAAAACAATACCCTGCCGCAGGTCGCTGTCATTGAACCGGCGACCGACGCCGGACTCGACGAGCACCCCTCCGTCACCGACACCGCTCCCAGCAACATCCAGCTGGGCGCTGCTTACGTTGCAACTCTGATCAACGGGCTCATGACCAGCTCTTCCTGGCAGGATTCGCTTTTTATTCTGACCTTCGACGAGGCTGGCGGTCTCTACGACCACGTCCCGCCACGCTCCACGGTCAGTCCCGACGGCATTAAGCCTAAAGATCTGCTGTACGGTGACATCTGCACGAAGAACACCGGCGCCACCTGCGATTTCGTCTACACCGGATACCGCGTGCCCCTGATTGTGGTTTCGCCGTTTACCAAAAAGAATTATGTTTCGCACACCGCCGCCGACGGCACCGCAATCCTGAAGCTCATCGAAACTCGCTTCGCGCTGCCCAGCCTCACCGCCCGCGACGCCAAGCAGCCATTACTGACGGAGTTCTTTGACTTCGTGAATCCGCCCTGGCTCACTCCGCCCACACCCCCGGCGCAGAGCACCAGCGGCCCTTGCTATCTGAATACTTTGCCGTGAATTTTGTGTCAGACGGCGCGGTTCGCTAAGATGCTGTAGGCAAGTTATGCGAATCGCGCCTATCTTTACTGTGGTTCTTCTCCTCTGGGCGGCAGCATGGTCCGCCGAGTCCGGCAACACGAATGTCATCGGCACCTGGGAGGGCGAATCGAAATGCACCGTGCCCGACTCACCATGCCATGACGAGCAAGCCGTTTACCACTTCTTTGCCGACGCGCATGACTCCACGAAGCTGAATCTCGACGCCTACAAGGTTGTGAACGGAACTCCCCAACTCATGGGAACGATCGAGTGCCATTATCATTCGGAGCAGGCGACCTTGAATTGCACCGGCAACACCCGTCAGCAGGACACTTGGGAGTTTCACATCTCCGGCGATACCATGACCGGCACCCTTACCGTCGGCGAAAAAAAGATCCTCTATCGCCGCATCAGCCTTCGAAAAACACTGTCAAAGGCACCCTGACTCGATTCGGATACACTCTCACCATGCCAGTTCTCATCTCAATGCTGCGTGGAGTCAACGTGGGTGGCCACAACCGAGTCAAGATGGACACTCTGCGTGTTCTCTACAAATCTCTTAAATTGCAAGACGCCCAGACCTACGTCCAGAGCGGTAACGTCATCTTCAGAACGGGCGAGATGGATTCCTCCGCCCTTGGCAAGAAAATTCAGCAGGCCATTCATCGCAAATGCGATATTGAGTGCGAAGTTATCCTCCGCACTGCTCCCGAGATGAGAGAAGCAATCGCGAACAATCCTTTCGCTGGCCGCAGCGGCATCGAACCCGACAAACTTCTCGTCACTTTCCTCGCCGCCGTACCCAGTCCCGAAGCCCGCGAAAAGCTCCTGGCCCTCAAACTCGATCCCGAGGAATTGCACCTGATCGGCCGCGAGCTCTACATTTACTTTCCCAACGGCGCCGGAAAGTCCAAGCTGCCCTGGGCATCTCTCGAAAAGAAGCTGAAGTTTCCCCCCCGAACTTCCCGCAACCTGAATAGCGTCACGAAAATGATCGAGATCGCAGAGACGATGGAAGATGCCAGCTCAAAAAACTGAAGGAGGCCCACCAGGGAGCCTCCCTCAGCATCGCGCGCAAAAACCGTAGCAAGCGACTGCGACTCAGTTCGCCACGTCGGCCATGTCAGCCTGTAGTTGTGCGAAGTCGAACCCGGGAGCGAAGCCGGGCTTTTGCGCTTCCGGCGGCAGAATCGCGTACGCCTCGTCGACACACTCATCCCACCACGCCCAAGTCCCCTGCTGCGTGCCTCCCCAGGTCAAAACAGTCACGCCGTTTGCGTCGTAGCCTGTGACATAGACCGCGTGCCCGTCATTGGTCAGCGGGCCAGGCGTCCAGGGTTTGCCGTCCTGGAATTCCTGCACGCAGTTCTCCTGACACTGAAAGCCTATGTAGACGCCACCAAACATTTGGACGGATTGCTGAATGTGCGTGTGATTCTTCGGATCGACCTTGACGTACGCCAGAATCTCTTCGCCCGAAACCTTATGCTGACGCCAGTAATTCAGCACATCGAGTTCCTGCAAGCCCGTGTCGGGGCCCCCCGTTAAGTGGTAGTACAACTTCACGACAGCCGAGCGGCCAATAATCTTTTTCTTCCCCAGAAGCCCGTGATACACCGTGGTGGCATGCGCCAGAGCCGCGATGGTGCAATCACCCAAAGTGTCGTTCCCATCCATCGGAAACAGCGCCTTCGGATCGTTGATGTTCAATTTATGATAGACGCTGGTTAGAACGTTGTAAGTGGCAGGTGGGGCAGCAATCGCGGCGGTCAGATAACTCTTGAACCGTAAAGTGCGATAGTCCGCCTTCGGCGGATGCTTTCCAAATCGGTAAGCGGCCATGAAAAAAGACTCCTCTCTCTAACTGATCTCATAGGATTGTGCTGCGGGGCCTTGATTCGTTTCACTCAAGCTCGTCATTCTTGTAGGAACGCAGGCCGTGAGAACTTAAAGCCGCCGACGACAGCGGACATTTCGAATTCACCGACGTGCCGCCGGGAAATTATCAGATCGTCGCCTAGCATGAAGGTTGGGGTCAGGCAGGCAAAGAACAAGCCTACGACGTGCTGACCGAGCGTAGCGTGCAGCGCCCCGTATTCACCGAGCCCAAGACTTGGGAGAAATCAGTCACCGCAACCGCGAATCAGGCGAGCACCGTGAATTTTGTAATTACCAGTAAGTAAGCCCACAAAGCTCGTGGCGTTTGCGTCGCGGTTTGAAGAGGTTGCGGAAAAGCTCCACAATGTGTACGCCGCTGTGGAAGCGCTGCGCTTCAGCGCCGCGTAAGGTGTTTAGGTGACCTGGGGCTTTAAGCCCCTTGGAGTTGCCTTATCACTTTATTCTCTGACGCCCGGTCCAAAGTAGCGGTAGTGGCCGGTAATCTTCCAGTTGAAGAGTACGTCTTCCATCTTCGGCCCCTCGCCGATGTTGTGCACAACCATGTAGCGGCCGCTCGCGCGTGATTTCTGATCGACGACCATGCCTATATGCGGCACGTTCCCGCCTAAGTTCCAAGTGACGAGGTCGCCGGGAGAATAGTCCTCTATGCGAGTCGTGATCGGCAGGGATTCTCCATTGCGCTGGAAGAAGACCATCAGGTTCGGCACACGACGGTGGTCGATATTCGAGTCGGGATGAGCGAGTAACCAGCGCCGCTTGTTGGGATACGCCGCGAAGTTCTGAACCATATCTTCGTGAACTTCTTTTTGCAGATCGACTCCCACAGCCCGATACGAGCGAATAACTTCGTCGGTGCAAACGCCAGTATCGGCAGGAACATCTCCGCCGGGATACGCTATGTGTATGTAGGCAGAGACATAACGGACAGAATGCTGCGTGCGCTCGATGGCAGCAGCAACTAGGCGGCGCGTGAACTCCTGACGCGAAACTGGTCCTGCGGCCCGAGTTTGGGCAACACTCGATAGGGCACACCCGAAGAGCGCAACCAACGAAACCCAACTCACTCCTGTTTTGCGAAGAGGAAGCATGTCCCGATTGTAGAGCCAGTAACGGGCGAGAGGACAAAACTTCAGCGTTCAGGCTCAACGGTTTTCTACGTCTGCCTTCTTGGATTCCGCCCTCGCGGCGTCTGTCCAAACGGGAGCCACAAGCTCGGTGCGCCATATCGGTCCGCCCATATAGGAAAGCGTCTCCGATTTCACGAAGGTTGGCGCGTCGCCGCCAAGAATCCAGACGTGCGAATCGGGTGGCTCCTTACCAAGTATTGGCGCCAGCAATCCAGCGACGCCTCCGATCTCAATCTTGATCGCGTAATGCACGGCCTCGCGGGCCGATCCCGCAAGCTTGAAAGATTCTTTACCCTGAGCACTGATCGCGAGTTTCACCAGGCGTGGTTTAGGAGTCGCTACTACCATCGAGACTTCCATCGTCGGAGCGGCGGGCGCCAGATTTTTCAGTAATAGGAGAACCAGTCCGTTAGCGAGGTCCGGCGGCAGCTTCATACGTTCATTCTCCGTTTTCTCGCTGCCGTCTTTGTCGGAGTATCTGACGGTGACCTGGCCCGTCGCTGCCGCAATCATCACATCCGTGTCGTGCGGGAACGCAGGGCCTTTCTGCACCATGTGATAGCTGATGAGGCGGAAATAGCCACGCTGCGAAAAAATAGCAGTTTCTTCCTGTCGAGAACCGTCCTTGAAGTGGTAGTCCAGTCGGCTCGTGATGCGATCGCCCTGCAGGATCTGCGTGAGATCGCCTTCAGCAATGGGCGTGCCGTCAAGCGTGCTCAGCACGAGAAAGCCGTGAAGCGAGCCCTCCTTATAACGGACTGCTACCGGGGCCCCCCACGCCGGTGCGACGGACAAGATACAGCCGCAGATCACCAGAATCGCAAGAGACCGAGTGCGCACAGATTCCAACCTCCAGAGTTCAACGCGGCCCCAAGCTCGACGGCAAAAAGAGCCGTTCTTTCGATGCCGCTGTAGGCGCCGCGGTTTGTAAATTTGCGGCACCTTTTGCGGCTAGGGTAGGACGAGGCGGTCCACAGAGAACGCGCGGTGCTAAAATCAACTGTTTTGTGTTTGATACGGAATTTTATAGGTGGCAATCATGGCTGGGGCATCAACAGCTGGGGCATCAACAGAAAGAACAATGCAGGCGGTGGTGAAGTCGGAGGCTGCGGCGGGCGCTGAGGTTCGCGAAGTTAAGATCCCAGCCTTTGCACATTTATAACTGGGACCGGTGGGCGCAGAACCGGATTCATCCTCCGCTAATTCCGGGGCATGAGTTCTGCGGCGAGGTCGCGGCCTTCGGTGATGAAGTCACCAGCGTCAAGGAAGGCGATTTTGTTTCCGCTGAGATGCACGTCGCTTGCGGCAAGTGCCTGCAATGCCGTACTGGCGAGGCGCACATTTGCCAGAACGTGAAGATCATCGGCGTCGACGCCGACGGCGCATTTGCTGAGTACGTCGTGATTCCGGAGTCGAATATCTGGAAGCTTGACCCCGCCATCCCGCTGGACTACGCCTCGATCCTCGATCCGCTGGGCAACGCCGTGCACACCGTACTCGCCGGTGAGATCGCCGCCAAAACCGTGGCCATCACCGGATGCGGGCCTATTGGCCTGTTCGCGATTGCCGTGGCGCGGGCGGTGGGTGCGACCAGCGTATTCGCGATTGAGGTCAACGAACATCGGGCTAAGATCGCCCGGGAAATGAATGCCGACTACGTTCTCAATCCGGCGAAAGAAGATGTGAACGCGATTGTGATGGAGAAGACTGGCGGCCTGGGCGTGGACGTGGTGCTGGAAATGGCGGGCCATCCGGACTCGATTCGCACCGCGTTCGATATTGTGCGGCGCGGCGGCAGAATTTCTCTGCTCGGCCTGACCTCGAAGCCCATCTCGTTGAATTTTTCCGAGGACATTATCTTCAAGGGCATCACGGTGCAGGGTATCAACGGACGCCGCATGTACCAGACTTGGTATCAGATGACGGCGCTGCTGAAGAGCGGCAAGCTTGATCTGCATCCGGTGATCACCGATCGCATCCCGATGAAGGATTTCTCGAAGGCAATGGAACGGCTGAAGACGGGCGAGGCCAGTAAGATATTGGTGTATCCCAACGGGACCACAGGGTTACGCTGATGGACCATGTTTCGTGATTGAGGAGGTCGATCATGAGCCTCGATGGATTTGTGCGTTGCAATTGCGTACGCGACGGCAAGGCCAAACCGCATCCGTTTGCCAAACGCCTTACATTTGATGAAACCGGGGAGCCGGAATTGACGGGCGATCCGACTGACGACGAATGGGAAGCGCACGACGTTTGGGCGGCTGAGGCGTGCGAGCACGGCGGATACCTGCTGTCGTTGTTCCTGGGCAACATTACGCGGGTGAAAAACCTGCGGAGCTTTCTGGGCAAACTGGAAGACGATCCTGGGCCGAAGTTCCCCATCCTGCTGGAAAAAGTTTTGTACGACGGCACACACACCGGCGACTGGGTGCCGAGCGAAGAGACGGCGGCATTGTTGAAAGAAGTAGAAACCGTGTTGCACTCGCGGGATATTTTGTCGAGTAGCGAAATGGAGTTTTTCGAAAATATGAAGCAGTTGTGCGAGGCCGGCCTTGCGACGGGTAACCCCGTAATGTTCTGAAAAGGTCAACATTTTCGCTGTGAATGTATGCAGTTAAACGCAGATTAGCGAGATGGTTCCTATTGTGACATTCGTCACAGACTTTAAGACTCCGGTTTCAGTTAGTCCTAAGACGGCCTCAGAGCCCCAAGGGGGCGTGATTCGTTAGCCCAGCGCGTGAGCGCTGGGTGTGTGTAGCCGCAGATCGCGAGTCCTGGAGGGACGGCACCGATGCCTCACACATACTCCACTAACCTTGTCCATTGCGTATTCAGCACGAAAGAAAGGGCCAATCTGATTCCAGATTTTCTCCAAGAGTCGCTTTACGCCTATCTGTTCGGCACGGCGAAAAACCTTGGAATTGAAATCATCGCGATGGGTGGAACGGCCAATCACATACATATTTTGATGGCGTTACCTCCGAAGCGTCCACTTTCAGATGCTGTTCGAGATCTCAAAGCCAATTCGTCCCGATGGATGAAAGAAAGTGGGATATCGTTTTCCTGGCAACAAGGATTTGGCGCCTTCAGCGTTAGTCCTTCTCAGGCGCCGGTCGTGAAGGCATATATCCGCAACCAAAAGGAACACCACAAGGAGCGAAATTTTGAAGAAGAGTTTCTGCTTCTGTTGAAGAAATCAGGGATTCATTACGATCCAAACTATGTTTTCGGGTAGTGCCGCCCCTTCAGGGCTTATTCGTCCTTCCTCAGCTTCCCCAGCGCTTGCGCGCTGGGCTAACGAATAGCGCTCCTTCGGAGCTCTTGGATTCGACACGTCGCCGCTGTTCGGTATTAGACTTAACAGTCTTTCAATTCATGAAATCCGCGTAAATCCGTGGCGAGGCATCCATGACCACCGCAACCCGCACCAATCCGCTCTCTTATCTTACCGACCAACTCAACGAACTCAAGGCCAAGGGCACGCACTTCAAGCTGCGCGTACTCGACGACGAGCAGGCGCCGGTCTGCACGTTCGACGGCAAGAAGGTCATCAATATCGCCTCGAATAATTACCTCGGGTTAACCTCGCACCCCAAGTTGCGCGAAGCAGCACTCGATGCGATCCGCAAGTTCGGCGTCGGGTCCGGAGCGGTGCGCACTGTGGCCGGCACGATGAAGATTCACATGGAGCTGGAAGAAAAGATTGCGCGCTTCAAGAACGTAGAAGCGTGCGTGGTCTTCCAGTCGGGCTTCGCCGCCAACGCGGGCACGGTCTCAGCCGTGCTGGGCAAGGACGACTTCATCATCTCCGATGCGCTGAACCATGCTTCGATCATCGACGGCGCGCGGCTGTCGAAGGCGAAGATTCTGGTCTTTCGTCACAAAGATGTCGCGCACGCGGAAGAGCAACTGGCCAGCATCAAGGACGAGCCGGGCAAGAAGCTGCTCATCACCGACGGCGTCTTTTCCATGGATGGCGACATCGGCCCGCTGCCCGGCCTGTGCGATGTAGCCGAAAAATACGGCGCCATCATGATGGTCGACGATGCGCACGCTTCCGGCGTCCTGGGCCGCAATGGGCGCGGCACCATCGATCATTTCAACATGCATGGGCGCGTGGATATTCAGGTGGGAACTTTATCGAAGGCGATTGGCGCGCTCGGTGGATACGTCTGCGGCACGCGCGATCTGATTGATTTTCTCTATCATCGGGCGCGTCCGTTCTTGTTTTCCACGTCGCATCCGCCGTCGGTGGCGGCGACGTGCATTGCGGCCTTCGATGTTCTGGAAAACGAACCGGAGCGCATGGAAAAACTCTGGGAGAACACGCGCTTCTGGAAAAAAGAACTCGGCCTGCTCGGCTTCGACATCGGCGGCCGCGCCACGCCGGCCAGCGAGACTCCGATCACGCCAATCATCATCGGCGACGGCAAGCTCACCATGGACTTCTCCCGCGAGCTGTTTAAAGAAGGCGTGCTCGGCACGGGCATCGCCTTCCCCACAGTGCCGGAAGGCAAAGCCCGCATCCGCACCATCATGACGGCAACGCATACGAAAGAAGAGTTGGAGCAGGCGCTGGAAGTGCTGGGCAGAGTAGGGAAGAAAATGGGGATTGTTAGCTAAGTCACCTGGAGTGAGATCGACGACTCGCTTGTGGCGACCCTTACGGCAATGTGCTTCGCAGTCTCGTATGAATCTCTCTGAAGAAATCCAAAGCATCTTTGTTCAACAAGAGCCTCTTGCCAGATCGGCCGATTAAGAGGACTCGGCGCGCCTCCGGTGACCTGTTCGTCCCCACAAGACTCATCTTCCAAAATCTTCTGTTGGACGATTCTTTAAACAAAGCGTCTGCACGCTTTGACATTTCCATCAAGCTCCGTGCAGCGCGGACTTTCAGGATTAACGGATCTAATCCCGTAATCTTTCGTATGACAGCGTCGAAAGTGGAGTTCTCCAGCAAGACTCGTACGGCGGCATCCAATGGCTGACCAAGACCCTGCTCGAGAAGTTCACGATATTCCTTTACCTCTCTATTTTCGTCTAACAGAAAGCGAATTGCCTTGAGAAAACGATCATCGCTTGCTATATCGTGCTGACTTACGAGTTCATGACGAAGGGTCTTAATCTCCGAGAGCACATCCTTAACGTCTGCCTTAATAGGGTCAAATTGAGTGCTTAAGAATTCGCCAAACAAGTGCGCTAGTTGTTTCTTCAGGTGGCTACGGGCATGGGCCACATTAGAATAGGTGAGGATGCCATTGTTAACGGTATAGCCCACTATTTCTGCTATGAAATCAAATGTCTTGGTTGGTGAATCCATCCCCGGCGCGGAAAATTCTACCCCGGACTTGTTTGTGTCAAACACTTTCTTGAAGGCCATTACCTCGGAATCGACAAGCGTGATGATCGGGATTCTGTTTTGGCGGGCTGCCCGGAACTCGTTGTGGGTGATACTCAAGCTGTTCTTGGAGACCGATCCATATCTTTTCCCGACAATTAAGACCGCCAGTTGACATTGCCGGAGGGTTACATAGCAAGAGCCCTCTGCAGAATGCAACGGGGAATACCCGATGTCCCCGTATTCGCTCATAACCGGGTTGTATGCCAGCTCACCAATAACGTCGCGGATGGCATCGCGAAGATAGTGAAGATCTTCAATAGTCGAACTGATGAAGACATTGGGAATCATTTTCCGCGCATTTTACCACTCGATGGTGAGTAGATTGTCCAAGCCGTGCTCGTAAGTTCTCTTCGGACTGAGGATAACGCCAACATTTAAGGAGCTTCAATCCGCACGGTACACAACCTCCCCGCCTACAATCGTCGCCACAACTTTCCCCACAAACTTCCACCCATCAAACGGCGTGTTGTGCGACATGGAGCGCGACTTCGCTGCCTCGTAGGTCCAGCGCTTTTTGGGATCGAAAATAGTTACATCGGCGAAGCTGCCGCGGGCGAGCGATCCGCGGTCGGGAAGGTCGAAGACTCGGGCCGGGCCAGCGGTGAAGAGTTCCACGATTCGTGCTAGCGAAATTTTGTGTTTGGCATGTAACTGCGTGATGGCCAGAGCCAGAGCGGTTTCCAGGCCGGTGATGCCGAACGACGCACGCTCGAACTCGACCTGTTTTTCGTGGGCGGCGTGGGGAGCGTGATCCGTGGCGATGGCGTCAACAGTGCCGTCGGCGAGCGCGACCAGAATCGCTTCGAGGTCGGCGGCCGAGCGTAGCGGTGGGTTCATCTTGAAGTTGGTGTCGTATTCGCCGACGTTTTCGTCGAGCAGCGTGAAATGATGCGGCGTAACTTCGCAGGTCACTCGGCAGGTGATGCGGGAAGTGTGATTGCCGCGCTTGCCGCGGCGGACAGCCTTGAGCGCGTCGGAGGTGGAAAGGTGCGCCACGTGCAGCCGCGAGTCGCGAATCTGCTGTGCCAGCATGACGTCGCGGTCCACGATAGCAGCCTCGGCGGAGGCGGGCATGGCACGCAGCCCCAGGCGGAAACTTGTCGGACCGGCGTGCATCGAGCAACCTTCCGTAAGCCGCGTATCTTCGGCGTGCTGCACGACTGGAAGATTCAGCTCAGCACTGAGACGCAGCGCCATGCGCATGATGTCGTCATCGAGAATGGGCTTGCCGTCGTCGGTTACCGCTACGGCTCCCGCGCGTTGCAGGGTGGCGAAGTCGGTGAGCGTTCCTCCGCGGCTCCCGCGCGTAGCAGCGGCAATGGGGAAGACGTTAACGACGGCACCACGCTCCGGATTACGCTGCCACGCGACCCATTCAGCCGTGTCGACCACGGGCGCGGTGTTTGGCATGGTGCAAACCGAGGTGAAGCCGCCCGCGGCGGCCGCGGCTGTGCCAGTGGCGATGGTTTCTTTGTAGCCTTGTCCTGGCTCTCGCAGATGTACGTGCAAGTCGATGAAGCCGGGGGCGACAATCAATCCCCGAGCGTCGAACTTGTCGTCAGCGCCGCCGCGAATTTTGCCGGGCAGGGCGACCTCGGCCACGCGGCAATCGCGCAGCAGAATATCCATGGGCGTGTTGATCTTCGCCGCAGGGTCGATCAAGTGCCCGCCTTTGATCAGCAGGCTGGCGCTCTCTCGGGTCTTGTTCTTCGCACTCAGCATTTAGAGATCCATCTCAATCCGTGAAAATCCGTGGCTCATCTTGCCCTCCCCAGCGCCCGCGCCAAAATCGCCATACGCGTTGGCACGCCGTTGTGTACTTCGTCCACGATGACCGACTGCGGCCCGTCGGCCACTTCGGCCGTCAACTCCAAACCGCGGATGATTGGTCCAGGATGCATCACAATAGCGTCGCGCTTGGCCAACTTCAATCGCGCGGACGTCATCTGGTAGCGCGCAATGTAGTCTTGCAGGCGAATCTTCTGGCCAGCCAGGCGCTCTTTTTGCACGCGCAGCAGCATGATCACGTCGGTTCCGCGCAAAGCGTCTTCGATGTGGCGGGTCACCCGGAGGCCGGGCGCAAGGGTCGCAGCCACGTCGGGCACAAACTCGGGCGGACCACAAAGCGTAATCTTCACACCGAACTTGGTCAGCAAGTGGCAGGCGCTGCGGGCCACGCGGCTGTGAAAGATGTCACCGATGATCGTGGCCTGTAGTCCTTTGAACGATTTCTTGTGCTTCAGGATGGTGAAGGCATCGAGCAGCGCCTGCGAAGGATGCTCGTGCATGCCGTCGCCCGCGTTGATGACGGGAATGTCGAGGTGCTGCGCCATCAAATGCGGCGCACCGGCCGACGGGTGACGGATTACGATGGCATCGGCGCCGACGGCGCGCAGCGTATAGCCGGTATCGAGAAGCGACTCGCCCTTCTCGATGCTCGATCCTGAAGACTGCACCAGCGTGGTAATCGCGCCCAGCGATTTCGCGGCGAATTCAAAAGACGAGCGGGTGCGGGTAGAGGCTTCGTAAAACAGAAGCACCACACGCTTGCCGCGAAGCAGCGGACGGGCCTTCAGCGGATTCATGCGGCGGGCCAGCTTGAGCAGGTCCAGGATGTCCTTCGCGTCGAGATGTTCGATCCCGAGCAGCGAACCGCGGACGGGCTTATTCATCGCCTGAAGACTGGAGTTGCGAAGTAACGAACGGTGCATCATACGCGGGCGGCGGCAGCGGCGGCAAGGGCCTCCGATTTATGCCGTCGATTTGCTGAGGAACACAGCAGAGAGTTGGCTTACTTTCGATCGCGGCGGCCGAAAATCGCAGCCCCCAGGGCTCCGCCCACGCCTGACAGGATGATCGCCGCAACAAAGCCAAAAAACAGACCAAACACCATCAAAAACTCGAGGCCCCCGGGCGACTTGAGCCGGTCGAATACGGCCAGAGTTTGCGGATCACTGGTTTGCGAGGCCGCCTGCTGGATTCTCGAGATCAGTTCGTTGCGAATTTCTCCGCCGCGGTGCAAAAGTGCCACAATGAATGTCTCGAGGATTGCCGACATCCCAAACCAGAGAAATCCGCTCAATGCGCCCAGCTTGGCCCCTGTAATGGTGTTCAACATCGATCCCGGCCTGTATTGACGATTGAACACGACAGCAAGAAATCCAACGCTGAGCATAGCGACGAACGGATTCAACCCTAAAGCCATCAGTAATGCAGCGACCATCGCAGCCAGCGCGCATGGTCGCAGGGAATGTGCCCAACCAACCGAAGCGCCGGGCATGATCGGAGGGCGCGAACTAAGGCCACCCGGGACGCTCTGCAGAGTGATGGAGTCGGACGACAAAGAAGGAGCAGCAACCGGCTCGGGAACCATCACACGTATCTGCGGCGCGCTGCAATGCGGGCAGAAAGGGATTCCCTGTTCCACGGCTTGTCCGCACTTGTAGCAGGGCTGATCCATGAAAATTTAGAAGTGGGCTTGTCTTCGAGGATACAGCATGAACCTGGTACCGAGTGCGCAACAAAGGCAAGAATTAGGCCGCGCACGGTGCTGAACACGCCAATTTGTCGAGACTAACTTCTCAAACCGTAAATGAAGAGCCAACGCGCCGGTCTATATGTCGCCCTCTTTCCCGTGAGCGTGCACATAGACGATGGCGAACGTCGTTCCCTTGCCGGAACTCTGCGGCTCCACGGCGACGACGTGTTGATTGTCCTCCGTGCCCGCTTTTAGCTCAGTGATGGGCCCGGTGTTGTCGCCGTCGCATTTCAACGTCTTCGACTTGTCGGAATCCTTGTCTTTGTCGTCTTTATCATCGTCGCCAAGGTTAACTTTACTGCCGTGTTTCTTCGAGTGGCACTCCAGAACCTTTCCGTACTTGCCGAGCTTATCGCGGTAGTAGCCGATGATTTTGTCGGGGGCGTCGTCGGAGTCGTAGCTGGCGACCACCAGCTTGATTCCGAAGGCTTCGGTAAATAAACCCAGGTTGACCTTATCGTTATTATCGTCGCCGGATTTTGCGCGCGCGCCAGGATAGAGCGGGAGTCCGGCTTTGTGGGCATCGGCATCGGCGCCCACATGCAGATCTCCGACCGAGCTGCGGATGTCGAGATTCTTGTTGTGATCGGAATCCTGCGCGGTTGCTGGTAGCATCGAGAAAACAGCGATTGTGAGTGCAACTGTCAGATAGCGAAACATGGATTTACTCCTCTATTATGTTGCGGCCGTCGGAGTCCAGACTAGATGTCTGCATCCTTCCCGTGAGTACGAACATAGACGAGCGAAAAACTGGAACCCTTTCCGTCGGGTTCGACCGCCACGATATGCTGATTGTCTTTCGTGCCGGCTTTTAGCTCGACGTTCTTGCCATTGCCGCTGTCGCAGGTCAGTTCACGAGAGTTGTGCCCGGCCTTGTCGTCGAACTTCATGTTCATGTCGACATGATTCGAAGTATGGCATTCCAGAACAGCCCCATACTTTTGAAGCTGATCTTTGTAGAAGGCGATGAGCTTGGACGGCGTATCGTCGGACTGATATTCGAGGGCGACAACTTTCAGCCCAAATCCGAATCCCGAAATATTCACGTTGGCACTCTTATCGTCGCCATCGGATTCTTTCTGTTTAAGGTGGGCGCCGGGATAGACCGTGAGTCCAACGTCGGAGACGTTGGCATCTTTGCTGACGTGAATTCCGCCGACCAGAGTATTGATATCGACTTGCTTGTCCTGCCCGTTCGCTTCTTTCTTCACATTCACGCTGCACGCGGGCAGCAGCAGCAGAAGGGCAAGCGTAGTCACTGCCGCAGTTTGCATGCGCATCGCGGAGAATCTAGTGAACATGGAAAGATCCTCCCTTCGCGACTTGCGAGGGACGTTCAATACCTACGCCGCGTTGGGCGATGTTCGGGATCGTGACCGGAAGATGGCCGCGGATCGGAATTTCTCCAAAGAGCGCCTTCACTGCGGCAATTTCCGAGACCGTCGCGTTGGAAAATGTGCACATGTAATTCTCAACCTTTGTGAAGTCGCTGGCCACATACGGATTGCCCATGGCCACCACTGCCGTCTTTCCTGCCGCGTGGTCGAGCACCTGCTGCAGCAAAGTCCCGGAAGCATCAGTCATCGCGACCGAGTTGCCGATCTTTCCCGCCGTCGGAATCACATACACGGCAGCGACCACAGTTTGCGCCTCATCCACGGCCTTCAGAACCTCGTCACTCATCCCGGCGGCCACGCGAGAATCCACATAAATCACGCGCGAATCCGGAATACGGGCGTGAAACTCACGTCCGAATGCACGTCCGGAATCCGTCCGCATATCGTCGGAGAACAGCACCGCCACAATCTGGTTATGCGTCTCCTCTTTGGTCATATACGGAAGTCCCGCCGTGGCGGTTCCCTTCGATTTAAGCGGCAAAACTTTGCCGTTATCGCGCACCAGGGTGACAGCTTTATCCGCAACTTCCTGGCCAAAGGCAAGGTTTTCGGGCTTCCCTACGATGGTCGGAAGCGCCTTCACATCAACGGTACGCGAATCCTCCAGGCCGAGAGCCCCCTTCATTTTCAGAATCTTAAGAACAGAGTGATCCAGCCGCTGCCGTGGAATCTCCCCTGATTTAACGGCTTTGAGCATGGAAGTATAAGAAGCGCCCAGGTCGGCGGGAATCAAGAGCAGGTCGTTCCCAGCCTTGAATGCCTCGACCGCGGCGCGGCCAATATCGTTGGCGAACAGATGCGTCAGTCCGGCCATGTCGAGAGCGTCGGTAACGATCAAGCCTTTGAATCCAAGTTGCTTTTCCAATAAGTCCGAGACCACAGCCGTGGAAATCGTCGCCACATGATTGGGATCGGCGTCGAGAGCTGGGATCGTGACGTGCGCCACCATCACCGAATCCACGCCCGCTGCAATCGCCTGGCGAAACGGAGGCAGTTCGATCGACTCGAGATGAGCGCGGTCAACATTGACGCTGGCCACTCCCAGATGCGAATCCGTTGCCGTGTCGCCATGACCGGGGAAGTGTTTCACCGTAGTCAGCATTCCACCTTCGTGTGCGCCCTTGATATAGGCCGCGACCAGATCGCCGACCTGCTTGGGATCTTCGCCGAAAGAACGCGTATTTATGATGGGATTGATGGGATTGGAATTCACGTCTGCGTCGGGAAAGAAATTCCAGTGCACGCCGACGGAGCGGGCCTCCTGCGCCGTAATGCGGCCAAAGCTCTCAGCATCATCCAGGCTGCCGTCGGCGCCGAAGGCCATCGCGTGCGGAAAATTTGTCGCCCCTTGCAGTCGAATGGCAACGCCGCGCTCAAAATCGGCGGCGAAGAGCAATGGCAGCTTGGAATCCTTTTGCAGCCGGTTCAATAGCTCAGCCGCTTCGTAAGGCTCGCTGCGCAGAAGAAACGGCCCATCGACATGCACCGTCATGGCAAACGAGCCCACGTGATATTTCTGCATGGCGTCTCGCAGTTGTAGGTACTCGGGATTCTCCACGTTGAGAAATCCGGCGCGGCACCAGACCATGAATAGCTGCCCGATCTTTTCCTCGACCGAAAGCTTGTGCAGAGTCTTCTCGGCCCACTTGTCACCGCGAGTGCTAGCCGCGGGGATTGGATGCACGGGTTTGGTTTTTGCTTTCTCCTTGGCGAAAGCGGGTAATACGGCGCAAGTTAGGAAGGCGAAGATGGTGACTAATTCGACCCTGGTCTTTAGGTTCGGGTTTTGGAGTGGATAGCCTGACCACGTCAGTTGAGCAAAGGCCGACCGAAGAATGCGATCGCGTTGAAGTAGTTTGCAAGTAGTGAAATCGCTACCGTTCTTCCCAGCACGGAAGTGACTTCTTCCGGACTAACTGTGACCGCATATACCGACACGGGGGCACAATCGACAAAGGGGCCGGAATGAAACCCCTGCGACAAAGGGCTTCGATGATCGCGTTTTTATTGGTCTCATTCGGCATTCCGTGGGCCACATGGATTGCGCTCAGAATCAGCCATACTTCTTTTACGAAGGGTCCGCCGCTTAGTCTGATGGTCGGGCTAGCCTTCTGCAGCGTGGGAGGCATCGTCGCCACGTACATAGAAAGCGGACGCTCCGGCTTGGAGGATCTTGCGCGGCGGTGCGTGTTGTATCGAGTGTCCGTAGCTTGGTGGTTGTATGCACTATTTCTGGTTTTAGGTGTGCATGTGATTGCCACGGTTATCTACGCCTCAGTCCACGGTGGCGTCGGTCCGATCAGACCGTTGGAATTGTTCCGCCAATGGTGGCTCTTCTATATGTTCGTTTTTGGCTTGTTTCAGGGTCCATTGGCCGAGGAACTTGGTTGGCGTGGGTTCCTCCTGCCGCGACTCCTCAACAATTACTCTCCCCTCCAAGCCAGCGTGATTTTGGGACTCATGGGAGCGGCGTGGCACATCAACGTGTTTTTCTTGTCGATCTCCACCGTGGTGTTGTTCACGGCAAGCATCGTCGCTGCTAGCATCTTAACGACGGTGATGTTCCTGCGAGGAAGTGTTCTCCTTGCAATTGTGATGCATTGGAGCATTATGCCCGGGAAAGATATTGCAAGGATCTCCTTTCCGTCGGCGCAGGAGCCACCAGATTGGCTCAGAGCGGTCGTCGGTATCGCCGTCGCGCTTACCGTCGTTGTCGCAACGCGCGGGAAGCTCTCCGTGTCGGTCGACGGATAGTTGATGCAACATCGCCATTACACCAACAAGGTCTGGACGGGCCTCACGCCTAAGACATCACGTCTTCACACACTCCTCGGCTCTCTGTCGGATCTCGGGATCATCGCCGAAGCCGTTGAGCCAGGTGACTTCCGGTTCCCGCCGAAACCATGTCATCTGCCGTTTCGCATAATTGCGATGCGCTTGCTGGGCCGCTTGCAAAGCCTGATCGCGAGTGAGTTCTCCACGCAAGAGTTGCACAGCCTGTTTGTAACCGAGCGAGTTCAACGGCCCCGCAGACCCGCCGTATTTCTGCACAAGCCGCTCTGTCTCTTCGACCAGGCCGCTCTCGAACATCTGGCGAGCGCGTTGATTAATGCGCTCGTAGAGCGCGGCGCGGTCGGGATCGAGACCGATTCGCAGGATGCGAAAGCCTTGTAGAGAATCGCGCCCCTGCTGCCACAGTTCAGTCATTTTCTGGCGCGACCCACTCTTCCGAGACTCCAGACAGACTTCGATGGCGCGAATGAGCTTTGGCGTATCGTTGGGATGAATCTTGTCAGACGCTTCGTGATCGAGATGGCGCAAAATCCGGTGCAGATAATTCGAGCCGAGCTCGGCTACACGCTCCCTCAGACGCTCCCGCAATTCTTCCGATCTCTCGGGCCCGGCGAAGAGTCCTTCCAGCAACGCTCGCAGATAGAGTCCGGTCCCGCCCACAATGATCGGCAAACGCCCGCGTGATTTGATCTCGACAAGAACCTGACGTGCACGTCGCGCATACTCGCCAGCCGTCATGGTTTCTGTAGGATCGACGACATCCAGCAGATGATGTGGAACGCGGGCGCGTTCAGCGGCACTGGGCTTGGCCGTGCCGATGTCGAACTCGCGAACCATCGCTACTGAATCGCAGTTGACGATCTCACCTTGAAACCGCTCAGCCAGCGCAATCGACAGGGCCGTTTTTCCGCTGGCAGTGGGGCCAAGCACAACCAGCAGCGGCGATTCGGACGGCGCGGCGCTCACGTTTAGCGCCAGCTCCAGTGAATGTTGTGCCAGTAGCGTACCAGCGTCAGAACCAGCAAGACAATTGCGATCAGCACCAGGCCCATGGTCTCCGATGCATAGACTGTCTGGCGCTGTGGCTTGTGTGAGGAATCGTCCTGCGGCTTCAGAGAAGGCACGCGGATATTGTAGCGCCGTTGCAGTGCTACACTACGGCGTCGTCCATGCCCGCACCACAAAGCAACAGCAAAATCGCGCGCTTCGGAGTCTTTGAACTCGACCTCAGCGCGGGAGAACTGCGCAAGAACGGACGCAAGATTCGCCTGCAAGAGCAGCCGTTCCAGGTTCTCGCGAGTTTGATCGAACATCCGGGCGAAGTCGTTTCGCGTGAAGACCTTCGGCAAAAGCTGTGGCCGTCCGACACCTTCGTCGACTTCGACCACAGCCTGAACACGGCTATCAACAAGGTTCGCGAGGCATTGGGAGATTCGGCTTCCAACCCGCGCTATGTTGAAACGCTGGCTCGTCGCGGATACCGCTTCGTTGCGCCGGTGCAGAGTGATGCAGGCACAAACATCCAAAGCATCGTTACGGACCGCGCGGGGCCTGAGCCGGCTCCGATACGAACGGCGCTTTCAGCCAGCACCTCCATGCCCGGTTTTCATCCCGACCTCGAAGTTCCCATCCCGCGACGCAGCCTTACCCGCGGATTATTCGCGCTGATTCAGTTGATGTACTTGATCTTCTATCTGGCAGCGTTGTTTCGCCTGCACGCAATTCAGAACATCGCCGACTCGTTTCTTCCTCTATGGGGGGCGACTGCACTCGCGGGCGCAGTAATGGTTACCGCAGGCATCGGAATTCCTCTGCGTTGCTACCTAATGTCAGCAGTGGGCTTCGACTATCAGCGGACAAACGAGAAGTTTCATCGCATATTTCCGCTGGTACTGGCACTCGATCAGCTATGGGCGGTCGCACCCTTCCTGCTGATGCAAAAAATTGGTCTGGGCGCGGCCTTCGCAGCATGTGCCGCCTTGCTCTATCTGCCATTCTCTGAGCGGACGCTGATTCGCATGGCCTATCTCAATCCCCCTAGAGTCTAGCGAAGCGTATTTCACGGAACCAATCTCACGATTTCCCCGTATTCACGTCTAAGAGCTTGGGTAGGGGTGTGCCCACCCGGCGGAGGATCTTATGAAACGAATCGCGACGACACGCTTCTCGCTGTTGAGCTTAACTTTCTCGATCGCAGCCCTTGCCGTTGTATTTGCTTTGCCGGCCCACGCCGATGAGTGGGCGAAAACTTACACTCTCACCGGCAAGCCCGACCTGCGGGTCGAGACCTCGGACGCCAACATTCGCGTCTCCACCTGGGATCAGAACACGATAGAAGCCAAGGTCATCACCACGCGCTACAAGATTGGCGAAGGCGGCATCCGCGTCGAGGAGCACCAGACCGGCGACTCGGTCGATATCGAAGTGCGCTACCCGCACCACGATTTTAATGTTGGCTGGGGCAATCACCGTGTCGACATCATTATCCAGATGCCGCGCGAGGGCCGGGTCAACCTGCGCACTGGCGATGGCAAGATCGACCTCGCCGGATTGAAGGGTGAGATGGACTTGCACAGCGGCGATGGTTCCGAAAACCTCGACGGCGTCGATGGCAAGCTGCGCGCCTCGACCGGCGATAGACACATCACCGCCCGTGGGCGTTTTGACGAACTCGACCTCAAGACGGGCGACGGACACGTCGAAGTGCGTGCCGCTAACGGCTCTTCGCTGGGCACCGGATGGCGCCTTGAGACCGGCGACGGCAACGTCTCGCTTGAGGTTCCGGGTGACCTCGCTGCCGACGTCGACCTGCACACCAGCGACGGACACATCGATCTCGAGTTCCCAGTCACCACCGAAGGCAAGATTCGCGAAAATGAAGTGCGTGGCAAAATCAACGGCGGCGGAAACTTGGTAACAATCCGCACCGGAGACGGCTCGATTCATCTGAGGAAGGGTTAAACAAGGACGATTTTGGGGTTGTCAGACATTTTTGCTATAATGTCTGACAGCTATGGCATCGCAACGTATCACGATCCGCGTCCCCGAAGTCCTTGGAACCCGCCTGCGGCAGCGCTCGCGTGCCAAGGGACAAACTCCGTCAGAACTCGTACGCATTGCATTGGAAAATTATCTTGGCGGTACAAGAAGGCAGCGTTCGGCCTATGAACTCGCTGAAGAGGCAGGGTTGATTGGCTGCACCCATGAGGCGCCGCGAGATTTAAGCACAAATCGCCGTCATTTTGAAGGTTTCGGTAAAGACAAATGAAGCGGATTCTAGTGGACACCGGTCCTCTGGTTGCCCTTCTCTCTTCCGCTGATGAGCATCACGAAGCTTGTGTGGACACCCTTCGCCGGTTGCCGGGGCCTCTGCTTTCCTGCTGGCCGGTGATTACAGAGGCGGCTTGGCTTCTGCGGGCCTCTCCACGGGCGGTTCGGCAACTGTTGGAAAGCATTGATGGAGGTTTTCTGGAACTGCTTCCCTTGGCGGGAGCGGAAGGTCAAGCCGTTGCAGCCGTGATGAAGCGATATGAGGATATTCGGCCACAACTCGCGGATGCGGCTCTGGTCTACCTCGCAGGGCGCGAACGAATTGAAACCATTTTCACCCTTGATCAACGCGACTTTTCGATTTATCGGACTGGCCGCCGGCCCTTCCGGATCGTCCCGGAATAACTACGGTCTAAATATCCAACGCATCGATTTTCACACTCGATCTGCGATACACACATGGAGGACTTCCTGTGGCAATGCTACGTAACCGCTTCGTCGTCGTAGTTGCAGCCGTCTTATCTCTTGTATTGGCTCATGCGCAACAGTCCGCCCCGGCAAAGTCCGAACCAGCTCTGGACATCACCTCCATGGATCGCAACATCGATCCCTGCGTCGACTTTTTCGCCTATTCCTGCGGCGGCTGGATCAAGAACAACCCCATTCCTCCCGACCAAACATCGTGGGACACATATTCCAAAATGCAGGATGAGAACCTGGCCAAGTTGCGCGGGATTCTGGAATCGGCATCCGCGCCCGACCCCAAGCGCAACGTGGCCGCGCAAAAGATTGGCGACTACTACGCCTCCTGCACCGACGAGAAAACGATCGACGCCAAGGGCGCTGTGCCACTAAACCCAGCCCTGGATCGTATTGCCAAGCTTAGTTCTAAGGCGGACATCGCCGACGTCGCCGCGACCATGATCTATGACAATGTCCTGTTTCGTTTTGACTCCATCCAGGACTACCGCGACGCCAGCCAGGTGATCGCCAACGCCGATCAGGGCGGACTCGGCCTGCCCGACCGCGACTACTACACCAAGGACGACCCGAAGTCTGTCGAACTGCGCAACAAGTATCTCGCACACGTACAGAAGATGTTCGAACTCCTCGGCGACAAGCCTGAAACTACCACGGCAGCAGCGCAAACAGTCATGCGTATCGAGACAGCGCTGGCAAAAGGTTCCATGACGCGCGTGGAGCGTCGCGACCCCAAGAGTCTGGACCACAAAATGACCAGCGCGGACCTCGAAAAGATCGGCCCGGAATTTCGCTGGCAGATTTATTTCACCAAGGTTGGTCTACCCTCTCTGAGTTCGTTGAATGTCGCCACGCCCGCATTCTTTAAAGCATTGAACGCGGAGATCGAAAAGGAAAGTCTCGCCGACTGGAAGACTTATCTGCGCTGGCACTTGGTGCACGCGAGTGCGCGGTATCTCTCTTCTACGATTCGAAATGAAAACTTCAATTTTTATGGGAAGACTCTGCAAGGGCAGCAGGAACCTCTCGCCACATGGAAGCGCTGCACCGAGGATGTCGATGAATACCTGGGCGAGGCCCTGGGCCAGGCGTATGTCGAGAAATATTTCCCTCCTGAGGCCAAGCAGCAGGCGGTAAAGATCGTGAAAGAAATTCAAACTGCAATGGAGCAGGACGTCAACGCTTTGCCCTGGATGTCGGCCGCGACCAAGCAGCAGGCTTTAGTGAAGCTGCACGGCATGGCCGACAAGATTGGATATCACGATAAGTGGCGGGACTATAGCAAACTCGACATCGTGCGTGGGGACGAAATGGGCAATAGCGAGCGGGCCCGTCAATTCGAATTCAATCGTCAACTGGCCAAGATTGGCAAACCGGTGGACCGCGGCGAGTGGGGCATGACGCCACCAACCGTGAACGCCTACTACGATGCGCAGATGAATGACATCA
>WNFI01680945.1_pt1 | contig 27360 bp, 20 predicted proteins | sample 5400471 | NCBI WGS metagenome assembly WNFI01 (sample SAMN13153348, study PRJNA577476) | soil metagenome | isolation source: 100 cm saprolite on Douglas fir-dominated hillslope | place: USA:California | collected 2013-09-17
AGCGCTACCAGTTCATGCGCGGCTTCTTCCCCGGCGCCACCGACGAGGAGCAGGCCGAAGGCGAGCAGCCGCGGCTGCGCACGATGGTGATCGGCCCCAGCGCCGCGTGCATCGGCATGACGCTGGGCGCGCTCAACCTGGGCGCGCTCGGCGCGCAGGTGACGGCGGTGCGCCGCAAGGGCGCGCGCGAGGTGAACCCGGCACCCGAGACCGTGATCCAGGCCGGCGACGTGCTGGTGCTGCTGGGAACCTTGAGCGGCCTGGCGCGCGCCGAGATCCGCCTGCTCCAGGGATAGGAAAAAAAACGGCCCGCGCGAGCGGGCCGTGGTTCATCCCAGGAGAGTCGAAGATCAGAAGGTCATGCACACCGTGTAGGGATCGCTTTCCTGCGCCGCGGTGATCGCCACCGCGGCGGTGGGCGTGGCCGAGCCGTCCGGCACGGCGCGCATCGAGCCCGTCATCGGGTCGCCGTCGTCCATCTGCACGTCGAGCTGCTTGGCGAACTTGCCGAGGATGCCCGCGGAGCACACCTGGTAAGTGCCGGTCATGCCCGTGATCTGGATCTGCGCGGAAGTCGCACTCGAGATGCCGATCTGGCCGCCCACCGCGTTCTTCGGCGTGAACGGGTCTCCCGCGTTCACCGCGGCCCACGTCGTCGGACCCGCGGCGAGATTGGCGAGGCGCACGTGCGCCCAGAATTGCTGGCTCTCGTCGCCGGCGGCCGCGGGCTTCCACGGGCCGTTGATGACGCCGTTGCCGTCGCCGTTGGCGCACGGCGGCGCGCAGGTGATGTGCGTGGTCGCTTGCGCGTCATCGCCGGGCAGCGCCTTGAACTTGTCCTGGTAGGCGTAGATGTAGGTTGGAATCACGCGGAAGTCGTTGGCGAGGTTCTTCACCTTGGCGCTGTTGATGAGCTCCTGGCCCTTCAGGATGCCGCCGAGCAGCAGGCCGATGATCACAAGGACGATCGCGATCTCGACGAGGGTGAATCCGGATTGTTGCGATTTCATGTGTTTCTCCGTTGGTTTCTCTACTGGGTGCCAAGAGTAGAGCAAGGCATGTGCCACTGAATTCAAGTTATTGTTTCTGAATGACAATGACGGACGCCGCGGGCAATTCCAGTCGATCGGAGGCCGCCATCTGTCCGGGGATCCAACACTTCGTGTCGGGGGCCCGACAGGATATCCTCGCCCGACCTGAACCCCCAATTGCCGCCTTGCAGCTCTCCTCCTCGTTCGCCCAGCGCCTGGCCACCTCGATCGCCCTCAGGCGGCGCTGGGTGGTCCTGGCGATGCTTCTGGCGCTCCATGCGGCCCTCCTCTCCGCTCCCGGCAGCGAGCTGCAACGGGCGTGGCTGTTGGCCCATTTCGGCCTCTTCCTCCTCTGGCAGCCGTTCATCGCCGGCGAGCGGGAGCTGAAGCTCCTCTCCGGCGTGCTGCTCTTCGCGATCACCGCGATCACCATCTACTTCCTCGCCGGGTGGATGATCGTCGCGTGGCTGCTGCTGCTGCTCGGCATCCTCGGCGGGCGCGTCTTCACCGTGCAGGCCGCGCGCCGCAACCGCTTCTATCTGGTGGCGTTCGCCTACCTCCTCGGCATCCTTCTGATGCGCGCCGTGCCCACGCTCGTGCTGCCCGAGCAGGCGATCACCGAGCCGATCGCACTCTTCACGTTGATCGGACTGCCGGCGATGCTCATCTCGCTCGCATTCCTGCCGTTCGATCCCGCGATGAACGATTCGGGCAGCCAGGTCTTCGATTTCTTCTACGCGGTGCTGGTCTTCCAGCTGGGCGTGGTGCTGGTGCTGGGCTCGATCGCGCTGATGCGCTTCACCTCCGACCACTATTTCCTTTCCGTGACCCTCACGATGGTGGCCTTCGGCGCGGCGCTCTTCATCCTCGCCGTGCTGTGGAACCCGCTCGGGGGCTACGGCGGGCTGCGGACCTACTTCTCGCGCTATCTCCTCTCGGTGGGCATGCCCTTCGAGCTCTGGATGCGCCGGATTGCGGAGCTGGCCGAGACCGAGACCGATTCGCGCCGTTTCCTCGAGGAGGCGCTGCGCGAGATCGCCGCGCTCCCGTGGATGAACGGCGCGCGCTGGCGCTCCCCCGACGGCGAAGGGCGCATCGGAGATCCCGTCGGCTTCGCGTCGAGCTTCGCCTACCAGGAGCTCGAGGTCGAGTTCCACACCGAGATCAGCCTCTCGCCCGCGTTGTTCCTGCACATGCGGCTGCTCGCTCAAGTCGTCGGCGAGTTCTACGAAGGCAAGCGGCGGGAAACGACCCTGCGCCACAACGCTTATCTCTCCGCAGTGCACGAGACCGGCGCGCGCCTCACGCACGACGTGAAGAACCTGCTGCAATCGCTCTACGCGCTCACCTCGCTCGCGGCCAAGCAGTCTCCCGAGGGCTACGGCGGCCTGCTGCAGCGCCAGCTCCCGCAGCTCACCAAGAGGCTGCATACGACCCTCGAGCAGCTGCGCGTTCCCGAGATCGAGACGCGCCAGGTGCCGCTGGTGTCGCGCGCATGGTGGGCCGACGTCGAGCGCCGCCTCGCGGAAGCGGGAGTCAAGCTCGAGCACGACATCGACTGCGATATCGCGGTGCCGACCACGCTCTTCGACAGCTTCATCGAGAACGCCCTCGACAACGCGCGCGAGAAAGCCGCGCGCGAGCCCGCGATCGCGATCTCGGTCGTCTTCAAGTGCATCGGCAGGCACGTCGAGCTCTCGGTGTGCGACACCGGAAGCCCCGTGGAAGCCGCGGCCGCGCAGAAGCTTTTCCGCGAGCCCATCGAGCGCGGCGAGGGGCTGGGCATCGGGCTGTATCACGTGGCGCGGCTCGCGCGCGCCTCGGGTTACCTGCTCGAGCTCGCGCACAACCGGGCGGGCTCCGTATGCTTCACCCTCCTGCGCGAAGAACCGCCTCCGAGCGCATGACTTCGTCGAGCCCCTCGCGCCATCCGCAAAGCGCCACGCCGAGCGCCGAGTGAAGCCTCGCGCTGGACAGCACGGAGTTGAGCGGACGGCGCGCCGGCGTCGGATATTCGCTCGTCGGTATCGCTACGAGCCGCGGTGCGTCCGGGAGCGCGGCGAAGATCGCCTGCGCGAATCCGAACCACGTGGTCTCGCCCGCCGCGGTCGCGTGATAGAGCCCCGCTGAGTCCTTCACGCGAGAGACATCGCCGGGCGCAAGAGCACGCGTCCGATCCCCGCGCGTGAAGAGCTCGAGCGTGGCGCGCGCGAGCTGCAGGCTCGAAGTCGGCGCGCCGCGCTGGTCGTCGACCACCCGCACCTCGTCGCGGGTCTGCGCGAGCTTCAGCATCGTCAGCAGGAAATTGCGGCCGTGCGGCGCGTACACCCAGCTCGTGCGCAGGACGAGGCACGGCGCGCCCGACGCGGCGATGGCGCGCTCACCCTCGAGCTTGGTGCGTCCGTAGGCGCTGAGCGGGTGCGGCGCGTCGGACTCGACGTACGGACCTTCCTTGGTCCCGTCGAAGACGTAGTCGGTGGAAAAGTGGATGAGGAGCGCGCCGGCGCGCTTCGCTTCCTCGGCGAGGACTCCGGGCGCGACGCCGTTCACCGCGCGCGCCGTGTCTTCCTCCGCCTCCGCGCGATCGACCGCGGTGTAGGCCCCCGCGTTCACGATCACGTCGGGACGCGCCTCGCGAACGCCGCGCGAGACTTCGGCGAGGTTCGCCAGGTCGAGCGTGGAGCGATCGTGCGCGAGCACTTCGGCGCGGCCCTCGAGCGCGCGCGCCACCTCGCTTCCCACCTGGCCGCGCGCGCCGGTGACCAGCACGCGGATCACGAAAACGATTCCGCGTCGGCGAGCGGTGTGCCCGCCGCGTCCTTGGGCTTGAGGATCGGAGCCCCCGCGAGCGGCCAGGCGATGCCGAGCGCGGGATCGTTCCAGAGGAGCGTGCGCTCGTGCTCCGGCGCGTAGTAATCGGTCGTCTTGTAGAGGAACTCCGCCGATTCCGAGAGCACCAGGAAGCCGTGCGCGAATCCTTCGGGGACCCACATCATCCGCCGGTTCGCCGCCGAGAGCCGCTCGCCCGCCCAGCGCCCGAAAGTCGGGGAGGAGCGCCGCAGGTCCACCGCGACGTCGAACACTTCCCCCGCGACCACGCGCACCAGCTTTCCCTGCGGCTGCTCCACCTGGTAGTGGAGGCCGCGCAGCACGCCGCGCGCCGAGGCCGAATGGTTGTCCTGGACGAACTCGACGTCGCGGCCGAGCGCCTTCGCGAACGCCTTCCGGTTCCAGCTCTCGAAGAAGAAGCCGCGCGCATCGCCGAACACGGCGGGCTCGATGACCAGCACCTCGGGGATCGCGGTCGGAACGACCTTCAAAACACCCGATCCTTCAGCACGCCCTGCAGGTACTGGCCGTACGAGTTGCGCTTCATCGGCTCCGCCAGCTGCTGCAGCTGTGCGGCGTCGATGTAGCCCATGCGATAGGCGATCTCCTCGGGACAGGCGATCTTGAGCCCCTGGCGGCGCTCGATGGTCTCGATGAAGTGCGCGGCCTCGAGCAGGCTTTCGTGCGTCCCGGTGTCGAGCCACGCGGTGCCGCGCCCCATCACCTCGATCGCGAGCTGGGCTTCCTCGAGGTAACGGCGGTTCACGTCCGTGATCTCGAGCTCGCCGCGCGCCGAGGGCTTGAGGGAAGCGGCGATCTCGACCACTCGCGCATCGTAGAAATAAAGGCCGGTCACCGCGTAGCGCGACTTGGGCTTCGCCGGCTTCTCCTCGATCGACATCGCGCGGCCTTTTTCATCGAATTCGACGACGCCGTAGCGCTCGGGATCCTTCACCGGATACGCGAATACCGTGGCGCCACGCTCGTTCGCGTTGGCGCGCTGCAGCGAGCTCGCGAGGTCGTGGCCGTGGAAGATGTTGTCGCCGAGGATGAGGCAGCTGGGGCCCTTGGCGACGAAATCGCGCCCGAGGATGAACGCCTGCGCCAGCCCGCCGGGCTCGGGCTGCACCGCGTAGGAGAGATCGAGGCCCCATTCGCGCCCGTCGCCGAGCAGCTCGCGGAAGCGCGGCGTGTCCTGCGGTGTGGAGACGACCAGGATCTCGCGGATGCCGGCGATCATCAGCGTCGCGAGCGGGTAGTACACCATCGGCTTGTCGTAGACCGGCAGCAGCTGCTTGGAGACCACACGCGTGGCCGGATAAAGCCGCGTGCCCGAGCCGCCCGCGAGAATGATGCCCTTCCTCTTCATGGGGTCTTCCTCGCGGCGTAGTTGGCTTCGATCCAGCGGCGGTACTCGCCGCTCTTCACCTGCGCGACCCACGCGGCGTGCTCGAGATACCAACGCACGGTCCTGGCGAGCCCGGTGTCGAAAGTCTCGCGCGGAGCCCAGCCGAGCTCGCGGCGAATCTTCGACGCGTCGATCGCGTAGCGGCGATCGTGCCCCGGACGGTCGGCGACCGAAGTCACGAGCTTGCGGTAACCGCCGTCGCGCGGGCGCTCTTCCTGCAACGCGTCGCAAATGGCGTGCACGACATCGATGTTGCGCCGCTCGGCGCTGCCGCCGATGTTGTAGACCTCGCCCGGGCGGCCCGCGGAGAGCACACGGCGAATCGCCTCGCAGTGGTCTCCCACGTAGAGCCAGTCGCGCACCTGGCGGCCGTCGCCGTAGACGGGAAGCGGCTTTCCCTCGAGCGCGTTGGCGATCATCAGCGGGACGAGCTTTTCGGGAAACTGGAACGGCCCGTAGTTGTTCGAGCAGTTCGTCGTCACCGCCGGCAACCCGTACGTGTGGTGATAGGCGCGCACCAGGTGGTCCGATCCCGCTTTCGAGGCCGAGTAGGGGCTGTTCGGCGCGTAAGGCGTGGACTCCGAGAAAGCGGGGTCGGACTCTCCGAGCGAGCCGTAGACCTCGTCGGTCGAAACATGCAGGAAGCGAAATGCCGCCTTCGCCTCGGCGCCAAGCTTCTGCCACCAGGCGCGCGTCGCTTCGAGGAGGGCGAACGTGCCGACGATATTCGTCTCGATGAAGGCGGCCGGTCCGTGGATCGAGCGGTCGACGTGGCTTTCGGCGGCGAAGTGCACCACCGCGCGCGGCTTGTTTTCGGCGAAGAGGCGCGCGAGAAGCGCGGCGTCGGCGATGTCTGCGTGCACGAAGATGTGGCGCGCGTCACCGGCGAGCAGGGCCAGGTTCGCGGGATTGCCGGCGTAGGTGAGCTTGTCGAGGTTCACCACACCCTCGCCTTCGGCCGCGATCCAGTCGAGAACGAAGTTGGAGCCGATGAATCCCGCGCCCCCGGTGACGAGTATCACGGCTCGCCCCTCGCGTCTCGCGTCTCGCGTCTGCTTTCTTGCGCCTCGTGCCTCTCGCCCGCCTTCTGCATCTCGATCAGCTTCAGGTATTTATGGAAGGTGTTGTTGCAGCCGATGACCACATGCGCGAAGCCCGGCCCGCCGTCGAGGAAGCCCAAACGCAAAATATAGAACTTGACGAAGCGCACCAGCGGGCTCGCGACGAGGCGCCAATAGCTCGCGCGCACGCCCTGCTTGAAGAGCGCCTCGGCGTGCAGCGTGGTGTAGCGGTTCTGCTTGGTCATGTAGGTCGCGACGTCCTCGGCGGAATCGTGCAGCAGGTCGCCCTCGAGACGCCCGACTTCCGCGGTGGTGAGGACCGCTTCGTGGACCTCGTCGTTGGACCAGCTCGCGTGCGCGCGATGGAAGAGGCGCACCGTCCAGTCGGGATAGCCCTCGCCGTGCCCGAGCCAGCGCCCGAGGAAACGGTTGCGCCGCGCCATGCGGTAGGCGCGATAGCGGCGGCTGCCGAACGTCTCGCGGATCGAGCGCGCGAGCTGCTCGCCGGGCGATCGCGACGGTATCGTCGGTGCTCCCCGAATCGACCACGAGAACCTCGTCGGCGAAGCCGGCGCTCGCGAGGCACGGCCCGATCTGGGCACCGGCGTTCAACGCGATGATGGCCACGGTGAGGGGAAGCTTTTCGGCGGCAGATCTCGCCACGGAGGCATTCGGATGCGCGAAGGAGCGCCATTTTACCCGTAGCCGTGGGATTAGAATGCGCCATGCCCGCGCCGCGCATCCTGTTCGTGAAGCTTTCCTCGCTCGGCGACATCGTCCATGCCCTTCCCGCGGTCACCGATCTCGCCGAGCGGCGTCCCGGCGCCCACGTCGCGTGGGTCGTCGAGGAGGCGTACGTCGACCTGGTGAAGCTGCACCCCGCGGTTGCCGAGGCGATCCCCTTCAACCTGAGGAGCCTCAGGCGCAGCCCGCTGCGCCCATCCGGCTGGCGGCGCATCGCCGGCGCGCGCCGTGGCGTGGGCGCGGGCGGGTGGGACTACGTGGTCGACGCGCAGGGACTGCTCAAGAGCGCGATCGTGGCGAAGTTCGCGCGCGCCCCCGCCTTCGGGCTCGATGCGAAGAGCGCGCGCGAGCGCCTCGCGGCGCGCTTCTACGACGTGAAGATCCCGGTGCCGTGGAGCCTGCACGCCGTCGAGCGCAATCGCAAGCTGCTGGGAGAGATCTTCGGCTATAGCCCGCGGGGCGAGGCACGCTACGGACTCACGCGCGCGGAGCAGCGACCGGCCTGGGCGCCCTCGGGGCGCTACATCGTGATGCTCCACGCCGCGAGCCGCGCGGAGAAGCGCTGGCCGCAGGAGCGCTGGATCGCGCTCGGGCAGCTGCTCGCCCGCCACGAATACGCGATGGTGCTTCCGGGCGGCACGCCCGCCGAGCGCGCCGTTTCCGCGCGCATCGCCGCGGAGCTGCCGAACGCGATGGCCGCGCCCGCCATGCCGCTCGGCGAAGTGGCCGCACTGCTCGGCCATGCGTCGGGTGTAGTCGGCGTCGACACCGGGCTCACGCACCTCGCCGTAGCGCTCGGCGTCCCGACCGTCGGGATCTATTGCGCCACGCAGCCGGATCTCACCGGCCTGCACGGCGGCGAGCACGCGGTCAACGTCGGCGGCCGCGGCGCCCCGCCCACGGTCGAGGCGGTCGGCGCGGCGATCGGGCTCGGCAGCCAGGAAGAATGACGAGGTTCCTGTACGCGCTCGCGTGGTGGGCCGCCACGCCGCTCGTCGTGGCGCGCCTCGCGTGGAGGGCGCGGCGCCAGCGCGGCTACCTCTCGCGCGTGGGAGAGCGATTCGGGCGCTACGCGAGCGCGACGGCCGCCCCGCGCATCTGGATCCACGCCGTTTCCGTCGGCGAGACGCGCGCCGCGGTTCCCCTGATCGAGGCGCTGCGCGAGCGCCATCCGCGCCATCGTATCCTCATCACCCACATGACGCCCACCGGAAGGGCCGCGAGCGAGGAGCTCTTCGGCGACAGCGTCGAGCGCGCGTGGCTTCCCTACGACCTCGGCTTCGCCGTGCGCCGATTCTTCGCGCATTTCCGCCCCGAGATCGGAATCATCCTCGAGACCGAGATCTGGCCGCGCCTGCTCGAGGAGGCCGCGCGCGCGCGCGTGCCCGTGGTGCTCGCCAACGGCCGGCTCTCGGAGCGCTCCGCGCGCCGTTACGCGAAGGTGCCCGCCCTCACGCGCTGGGCGTTTCGCAACCTCGCCGGGGTCGCCGCCCAGACCGACGGCGACGCGGCGCGCTTCGCCGCGATCGGCGCGCCGCAGCCGGCGGTGCTCGGCAACGTGAAGTTCGATCTCGACGTTCCGGCGGCGATGGCCGAGCGCGGGAGCGAGTTTCGCGAGCGCTTCGGCCGCTCGCGCAAGGTCTGGGTCGCCGGCAGCACGCGGGAGGGAGAGGAAGCGCTCCTGCTCGATGCATTCGCCGCGATGGCGACCGCACCCGAAGTCCTGCTCGTCATCGTGCCGCGCCATCCGCAGCGATTCGACGCCGTCGCGGCACTCGCCGAAAGCCGCGGCTTCGGTGTGGCGCGCCGCAGCGTGCAAGGCGCGGTGCCCGACGACGTGCGCGTGGTGATCGGAGACTCGATGGGAGAGATGCTCGCCTACTATGCGGCCGCCGATGCCGTCGTGATCGGCGGCAGCCTGCTGCCCTTCGGCGGCCAGAACCTGATCGAGGCGAGCGCCCTCGGGCGCCCCGTGATCGTCGGGCCGCACACGTTCAATTTCGAAGCGGCGGCGAAGGGCGCGATCAAGGCCGGGGCCGCGGTGCGTGTACGCGATGCTCGCGAAGCGCTCGCCGCGGCGGCCTCGATCACCGCCGACGAGGCGCGTTGCCGCGAGATGGGAGCGAAGGCGAGAGCCTTCGTGCAGTCGCACCGCGGCGCGGTCGATCGACTTGTCGCCTGGATCGAGGCGACCGCGGGGCTCGCGCGCGAATCAGCGCGCTAGCGTGCGGTTGACCTCGTCGATGTCGGCGTCGGTGAGCACCCCCGCGGCCGCCTTCAGGCGCAGCGTCGAGAGCAGGTAGTTGTAGCGCGCCTGCTGCAGGTCGCGCCGCGTCTGGAACACCTGCTGCTGCGCGTTCAGCACGTCCACGCTCGTGCGCACGCCCACATCGCGCCCGAGGATCGTCGAGTCGAGCTGGCTCTGCGTGGAGGCGAGCGCCTGCTCGAGCGCCTGCACCTGCGCGATGCCGCTCGTCACGTTGAGAAAATTGACCCGCACCGACTGCAATACGCCGCGCTGCGAGTTCTCGAGATCCTGCTCGGCGCGGGTGCGGTTGGCGAGCGCCTCGCGCACTCGCGACTGGAGAAGGCCGCCGGAATAGAGCGGAATGGAAAGCGTGAGGCCGACGGAGGCCGAGATGGAAACCGGGCCGATGACGCCCGGCACGGTCGTCTGCGGGTTGCTGGCGTGCGAGTAGCTGCCGCTCAGATCGAGGGTGGGAAGGTGGCCCGCGAGCGTCCGCGTGACCTCCTCCTTGAAGAATTCATAGTTGGCGCGCGCGGCGGTGATGGTGGGGCTCGAATTCTGCGCTGCCGTGACCCACGCCTCGATATCGTTGGGCTGCGGCGGCGCCAGCCGCAGCGGCTCGCGCAGCGGAACCAGGGCGTCGGGGACCTGGCCGAGCAGGACCTGCAGCGCGCGGTGCTTGACCTCCAGGTCGTTCTTGTCGGAGATCTCCTTGGCGTTCGACTGGTCGAATCTCGCCTGGGCTTCCAACGTGTCGACGATGGTGGCGGTTCCGACCTCGAAGTTGCGCTTGGCCTGCGCGAGCTGCTCGGAAATGGCGCTCTTCTGCGTTTCCGAGGCGGAGACGTTGTCGCGCGCGAGCAGCACGTCGAAGTAGGCTTGCGCCACGCGAATCCCCAGGTCCTGCTGCGAGCCGGCGAGGATCGCCTCGGCCTGCAGCACCTGCTTGCGGGCCTGGTCGATCGCGATCCAGTTTTGCGCTCGGAACAGCGGTTGGGAAAGCGTGACCGCGTACACCCTCGTGGAATAGCTGATATCGGAGGCGAGCTGCCGGTCGATGTCGTTGCGAAAGTAGCTGCCGCTGCCGCTGATGAGCGGCAGGTAGGCCGCGCGCGCCTGGGGAAGCTTTTCGAGCGTCGCCTGGTACTGCGCCCGCGCCGACTGGTACACGGGGTCGCTCAGCACGGAGTCGCGGTAGACGGTCGACAGATCGGCGCCCTGCGCGCCCGCGTAGGCGAGCGACAGGGCGAGTACCACGGCGGCGCGGCGCAATTTCATCGGGAGCCTTCGGGTTGTCTTGGTGTTCGGCAAAGCGGTATCGAGGGGTTATGACGTGGTGGCGCGGCGTGCCGGATTCGCCTAGAAGCGGAAACGCGGCGGTTGCGCGGCGTTGACGAGCGGCTTCAGGACAGTCTCGAAGAGCTCGGCGTGCTGGAACGCCCGCGCCACGGGCTGACGCACCAGGATCGCCTTCATCGCCGGCGCGTCGCCCACGACCGCGAAGAGGCGCCCCCCCGGGCTCAGGCGATCGAGGAAAGCCTGCGGCAGGATCGGCGTGGAGCCGGTGAGGACGATCACGTCGAAGGCGGACTCCGCGAGCGGGGCGAGCGCGCTGTCGCCTTCGATGAGCGTCGCGTTGTCGATACCCGCCTCGCGCAGGTTGGCTGCCGCTCGCGCACGCAGGGCGCCGTGGATCTCCGCGCTCGTCACGTGGCGCGCGCGCCGCGCCAGCAGCGCGGTGAGATACCCCGAGCCGGTGCCCACTTCGTAGACGTTCTCGTCCGCGTCGATGCCCAGGTCCTGGAGGATGCGCGCCTCGACCTTGGGCTGCATCATCGCTTCGCCGTGCGCGAGCGGGATCTCCAGGTCGGCGAAGGCAAGCGCGCGGTGCTCGGGCGGCACGAAATCCTCGCGTTTCACCTCGAAGAGCAGGTCGAGCACCTGCGGATCGAGCACCTCCCAGGTGCGGATCTGCTGCTCGATCATGTTGAAGCGGGCAAGTTCGACGTTCATGGGACGCGAGAGGCGAGACGCGAGACGCGAGATGGGGGCCGGGAAAGGGCGAATTGTAGCAAAGGTAGGCTGATCCTCTCGCGTCTCACGTCTCGCGTCTCGCCTCTAGTCCAGCGTTCGTTGATAGCGCTTCAACGCCGCCACCGAGACCACGACGAGTATCAATGCGAGCGGCCAGATATTCGGCGCGATTTCCCCGATATTGCTGCCCTTGAGCATGATGCCGCGCACGATGCGCAGGAAGTGCGTGAGCGGGAAGACTTCGCCCAGGACCTGCGCCCAATCGGGCATGCCGCGGAACGGGAACATGAAGCCCGAGAGCAGCATCGAGGGCAGGAAGAAGAACATCGTCATCTGCATCGCCTGCATCTGGCTCTTGGCGAGCGTGGAGAAGGTGAACCCGATGGCGAGGGTGGTGGCGATGAAGAGGATGAGCACGGTGGACAACAGCAGCAGGCTTCCCACCATGGGCACGTCGAAGAGGAACTTCGCGGCGGTGAGGATCACCACGACCTGCACGTAGCCCACGACGATGTACGGGACGATCTTGCCGAGCATCACCTCGAGCGGGCGCACCGGCGTGGCGAGCAGGTTCTCCATGGTGCCGCGCTCCCTCTCGCGCGTCATCGCGATCGAGGTCATCATCACCAGCGTCATGGTGAGCACCACGCCCATGAGGCCGGGCACGATGTTGTACTGCGTGATGCCTTCGGGGTTGTAGCGGCGATGTACGCGGATTTCAAAAGGCGAGGGCGCGCTCTTCAGGCTCGCGAGCGAACCGGTGAGGTCGTGGTCGAGCCCGGTGAGGCTCACCTGCTGCAGCGCCGAGAGCGCGTTGCTGGTGGCCGCGGGATCGGTTGCGTCGGCCTCGACCAGCACCGTCGCGCGCTCGCCGCGCTGCAGCTTGCGCGAGAAATCCTCGGGCACCTGGAGCACGAACTGCACCTTGCCGAGCGCCAGGAGGTGGTCGGCCTCGCCCACCGTCGCGGGCGTGGCGACGACCTTGAAGTAGCCGGTGTTCTCGAGCGAACGCACGAGCGAGCGCGAGAACGGGCTCGCGTCCGCCGTGACCACGGCCGCCGGGAGCGCCTTCGGATCCATGTTGATCGCGTAGCCGAAGAGCACCAGCTGCATCACCGGGACGCCGATCATCATCGCGAAGGTGAGGCGGTCGCGCCGCATCTGCACGAATTCCTTCATGAGCACGGCGACGAATCGGTGCCACGCGAACATGGCGGTCCTAGTGGGCGCCTTGCGCCACGGGGCGGGCCGACTCACCGAGCCCGCGCACGAGATGGATGAAGACGTCCTCGAGGCTGGGCGCCACCTCGCGCACCACGATGCCGGGGCGCTTTGCAAAGGGTGCCAGGGACTTCTCGACGACGGAGCGCTCGGTGCCGCTCACATGCAACGCGTTGCCGAAGGGGGCGACCATCTCCACGCCGGGACGGTCGCGCAGCTCGCTCGCGATCGCCATCAGGCCCTCCCCCTCGATCTCCCAGGTCGCCAGCCCCGCCCGGTCGATCACCTCGCGGATGGTGCCGTGCGCGAGCAACTTGCCGTAAGCGATGTAGGCGAGGGCGTGGCAGCGCTCGGCCTCGTCCATGTAATGCGTGCTCACGAGCACGGTGACGCCGGCGTGCGCGAGCTCGTGGATGTGGTCCCAGAATTCGCGGCGCGCTCCCGGATCCACGCCCGCGGTGGGCTCGTCGAGCAGCAGCAGCTTGGGCTCGTGGATCAGGCAGGCGGCGAGCGCAAGACGCTGCTTCCATCCGCCGGACAGCGTGCCGGCGAGCTGGTCCTTGCGCGCGGCGAGGCCCAGGCTTTCGAGGGCGTTGGCCACGCGCCGCTTGCGGTCGGGAACCTCGTACATGCGCGCCACGAAATCGAGGTTCTCCGCGATCGACAGGTCCTCGTAGAGGCTGAACTTCTGCGTCATGTAGCCGACCTCACGCTTGATGAGCTCGGCCTCGCGCGCGATGTCATGGCCGAGGACGACACCGCGGCCCTCGTCGGGCGTGAGCAGCCCGCAGATCATGCGGATGGTGGTGGTCTTGCCGCTGCCGTTGGGACCGAGGAAACCGTAGATCGCCCCGCGCGGCACCTGCATCGTGAAGTGGTCGACCACGACATTCTTGGCGAAGCGCTTGGTCAGGCCCTCGACGTCGATCGCCAGGCCCTCTCTCTCCCCGGGGTCCCCTCCGGGGCCGGGATTGGATGGCAGGGGGCCGGGGAGAGGGTCGCTCATTGCAGGGTCACGTCCACGGGTTGGCCGGGGTGCAGCTTCAGCGCGTCGCCGGCCTCGGGCCGCGCCTCGACGAGGAAGACCAGCTTGGCGCGGCTGTCCTTGCTGTAGATGACCGGGGGCGTGAATTCCGCCTGCGGCGCGATGAACGAAACGATCGCAGCGATGCCGCTGCCGCAGGCGTCGCAGGCGAGCGCCACCTTCTGCCCCACCTTGACCGCTCCCAGGCGCGGCTCGGGAACGAAGAAGCGCACCTTCACGTTTCCCGGCGGCAGCATCGTGACCACCGGAGCGCCCGCCGGCACGTATTCGCCGCGCACGAAGAGCGTGTCGGCCACGCTTCCGGCGACCGTCGCGCTCACCGATTTCTGCTTGAGCTTCCAATCGGCCTGCGCGAGCGACTCGCGCGCCGCCGCCGCCTCGGCTTCCGCGGCGCGGATCTCGTCGGAACGCGCGCCCAAGTGCGTCGTCGCGAGCTGGTTCTGCAGCTCGACCACCTTGCCGAGGTCGCGATCGCGGGTGGCGCGCGCCTCATCGGCGCGACTCTGGGAGACGAAGCCCTTCGACACCAGGTCCAGCTGGCGCGCGTATTCCTTCGCGGAGAAGGTCGCCGTCACTTCGGCCTGCGCAAGCTGCGCGCGCACGGCGTCGACTTCCGTGGGGCGCCTTCCCTTGCGCAAGTCGTCGACTTGCGCCTGCGCGCGGCGCAGCCGTTCCTCCGCCTCGCGGCGCGCCGCATTCTCGTTCTCGGCTTCGAGCGCGAAGAGCGGCGCTCCCGGCTCCACGCCCTGGCCGCGCTGCGCGTCGAGCTTCACCAGCGTTCCGGCGAAGGGCGCGGCAACGCGCACGTATTCCCCTTCCACGTAGCCCTGCAATGCGGGCGGCGCGGAATTGCCGCAGCCCGCGGCGATGGCGATGCAGGGAATGGACCAAAGGTGACGGCTCATTTCTTCCTGCCTTTTTTTCCGTTCTCGAGCGGCGGCGCCGCGGGATCGTTCGAGATGGCGGCGAGCGCCATCTCGATGCGCTCGTCGATGGCGGCGTCCGTGAGGAGCGCCGCAGTGATCATCTTCGTGCCGGCCTTGCCCAGCGCGCCGCTTTCCGCGACCGCGCCGCCGAAGAGGATCGGCATGGCGAGGCTGCCCGCGCAGAATCCGAGCGCTTGCGGCACCGGCATGCGCTTGAAGACCCCTTCCTTCTGGCCGAGCTCGATCAGCGCCTGCATGTGGCCGAGGTGGCGATGCATGTTCTGACTCAGGAACTCGCGCGCGATCGGGTCGCCGCACAGCGCGTCGGCGAGCACGCGCGAGAGAATCGGACGGTTGGCGCGCAGGAAACGGCCCATGAAGCGCAGCGCGGCGCGCAGATTGTTGAGCGCGCTCCACGACACGTCGCGCTGCAGCGTGAGTTGCGAGAACATCTCCTCGTACATCGACTGCAGGAGCGTGCGCAGGAACGCCTCGCGCGTCTTGAAGTGATAGTGGAACATGCCGAGGTTCACGTTGGCTGCCTCGGCGACCTCGCGAATCGAGAGGCCGGAGCAGCCGCGCGCGGGCAAGAGCGCCCTGCCGGCGGCGAGCAGCGCACGATCGAGATTGCGTGAAGGCCGGGGCATGCGCGAAACTATACGTACGTATAATTATGTTGTCAAATTTAGATACAATTCGCACCCATGGCCTCCGCAGACGACTGGGAATCGCTCGCCCGCGCGCAAACGGGGCGCGGACAGGCGCAAGCCGCCCTCGAGAGCCTCGCGAAGGCGGTCGCCGCCGGCCCCGGCAAGGCGCGAACGTGGAAGGGGATCGCCGAGCTCTACGCGGCGCATTGGAGATTCGTCGAGTCCGACCACGCGCTCGAGCAGGCCACGCAGCTCGATCGCGACGATCCCGGCACGCAATCGCTGCGCGCGGTGGTGAAGCAGGAGCTGGGCGAGACCGCGGGCGCGGCAAGCGTCCTCGGGGCCGCGCGCGAGCGCTTTCCCGACGACCTGCGCATCGCGCTCGGAGAGCGCCTTCTCCTGCCGCAGGTCTACGAAAGCGTGGCGGATGTCGGGCGCTGGCGGCAGCGCTATGCGCGGGGCCTGGCGAGCCTCGCCGCGGAGGTCGGCCGCTGGCGCCCGCGCGCCGCGCAGGTGTTCGACCTCGAGCGCAACAACTTCCTCCTCGCCTACCAGGGCGAGGACGATCGCGACCTGCAGCGGCAGTATTCCGCGTTTCTCGCGCGCCTCGCCGAGGCGAGCGCGCCCGAATTTACGGCAGGAATGGCGCGCCGCTACGCGGGCAACCGCCGCCTGCGCGTGGGATTCGCGGGCAGCATTTTTCGCGACTGCACGGCGGGGCGATATTTCGAACGCTGGATCACCGGGCTCGACCCGTCCCGCTTCGAGCGCGTGGTGTATCACACCGCGCCCGTAAGCGACGCATTCACCGAGCGCATCTCGCAGTCGTGCGAGCGTTTCGTCGCGCTCAACTCCGGAACGCGCCACGCGGCGCAGACCCTCCGCGCCGACGAGCTGGACGTGCTCATCCATCCCGAGGTCGGCATGAGCTCGATGACCTACGTGCTCGCCGCGCTGCGCCTGGCGCCCGTGCAGTGCGCGGGGTGGGGCCACCCGGTCACCACGGGAAGCGCGGCGATCGACTACTACTTCACCTGCGGCGACATGGAGCCGCCGGGCGCCGAGGATCACTACGTCGAGCGCCTGGTCCGCCTCCCCGGCCTCGGCGTCGACTACGCGATGCCCGAGGCGCCGGCGCCGGTGACACGGGAGAAGCTGCGCTTACCCGCGGACGGATGCCTCTACGTGTGCGCCCAATCGCTCTTCAAGATCCACCCCGAGATGGACGCGCTGTTCGCCGACATCGTCGCGGCGGACGCCACGGCGTCGCTCGCGTTCTTCCAGGCCGCGGCGCGTGCGACGACCGAGCAGTTCGCCGCGCGCCTCCACAGCGCGTTCGCGAGCCGTGGCGTTGCGCCGCGCGGGCAGGTGAAGTTCCTGCCGCGCCTCGCGGGGCCGCAGTTTCGCGGCGTGCTGGCGCTCGCGGACGTAGTGCTCGACACCGGCCGCTGGTCGGGAGGCAACACCAGCCTGGATGCGTTCGCATCCGGGTCCGCGGTCGTGGCGCTGCCCGGGCGCTTCATGCGCGGCCGGCAGACCGCGGCGATGCTCTCGGCCATGGGCCTGGGAGAGCTCGTGGCGAGCTCTCCGGAGGACTACGTGCGCATCGCGCTCGACGTCGCGCGCGACCGCGACCGCAACGCCCGGCTGCGCCGTGAGATCGTCCGGCGGCGCGACGTTCTTTTCGACCAGCACGACGCGGTCGACGCGCTCGAAAACGCGTTGCTGGAGATGGCGCGCGCCCCCGTTTAGGGTTGCTATACTGGCCGTTACGCAGGGGTCCGGCGCTCGCCGGTGAGAGAGTCCCTTGGAACCTGATCCGGGTCATGCCGGCGTAGGGAGCGTGCTCCTTCCGCTTCGCATCCCGAAGGAGCCGCCATGAACGCCAATGCCAAATTCCTCGCCACCTCGGCCCACGTCGACGAAGCGGCGATCCATCCGCTGCCGCGCTCGGGCAAGGCCTACGTCACGGGCTCCCGCGGCGACATCCGCGTTCCCATGCGCGAGATCTCGCAGTCCGACACGCCGGCCGCCTTCGGCGCCGAGCCCAATCCGCCTATCTGGGTCTACGACACGAGCGGGCCCTACACCGACCCGCAGGTGCGCATCGACATTCGCTCCGGGCTCGCCGCGCTGCGCGCCGGCTGGATCGAGGAGCGCGGCGACACCGTCGTCCTCGAAGGCCCCACCTCGCGCTTCGGCCGCGAGCGCCTCGCCGATCCCAAGCTCGCGCAGCTGCGCTTCGAGCTGAAGCGCGCTCCGCGGCGCGCGCGCGCCGGCGCCAACGTCTCGCAGATGCACTACGCTCGGCGCGGAATCGTCACGCCCGAGATGGAGTTCGTCGCCATCCGCGAGAACCTGCGCCGCGGCGAGTACCTCGACAAGCTGCGCGCCACCGGCCCGATGGGGCAGCGCATGGCGCAGCTGCTCGGACGCCAGCATCGCGGCGAGTCGTTCGGCGCGTCGATTCCGGGCGAGGTCACGCCGGATTTCGTGCGCTCCGAAGTGGCGCGAGGGCGCGCGATCCTTCCCGCCAACGTGAACCACCCGGAAAGCGAGCCGATGGCGATCGGGCGCAATTTCCTGGTGAAGATCAACGCCAACATCGGCAATTCCGCGGTGACCTCGTCCATCGGCGAAGAGGTCGACAAGATGACGTGGGCGATCCGCTGGGGCGCGGACACCGTGATGGACCTCTCCACCGGGCAGCATATCCACGAGACGCGCGAGTGGATCATCCGCAACTCCCCGGTGCCCATCGGCACCGTGCCCATCTACCAGGCGCTCGAGAAAGTCGACGGCAAGGCCGAGAACCTCACCTGGGAGATTTTCCGCGACACGCTGATCGAGCAGGCCGAGCAGGGCGTGGATTACTTCACCATCCACGCCGGGGTGCGCCTGCCGTTCATTCCGCTCACCGCCAACCGCATGACGGGCATCGTCTCGCGCGGCGGCTCGATCATGGCCAAGTGGTGCCTCTCGCACCACAAGGAAAGCTTCCTCTACACGCACTTCGAGGACATCTGCGAGATCATGGCGGCCTACGACGTGTCGTTCTCGCTGGGCGACGGGCTGCGCCCCGGATCGATCTACGACGCCAACGACGAGGCGCAGCTGGCCGAGCTGCGCACGCTGGGCGAGCTCACCACGATCGCGTGGAAGCACGACTGCCAGGTGATGATCGAAGGCCCGGGCCACGTGCCGATGCAGCTCATCAAGGAGAACATGGAGCTCGAGCTGGAGCAGTGCCACGAAGCGCCGTTCTACACACTCGGCCCGCTCACCACCGACATCGCCCCCGGCTACGACCACATCACGAGCGGCATCGGCGCGGCGCAAATAGGCTGGTACGGCACGGCGATGCTCTGCTACGTGACGCCCAAGGAGCACCTGGGCCTTCCCGACAAGGACGACGTGAAGGACGGCATCATCACCTACAAGATCGCCGCGCACGCCGCCGACCTCGCGAAGGGACACCCCGGGGCGCAGATCCGCGACAACGCGCTGTCGAAGGCGAGATTCGAGTTCCGCTGGGATGATCAGTTCAACCTCGGCCTCGATCCCGACAAGGCGAAGCAGTTCCACGACGAAACGCTGCCGCAGGAAGGTGCCAAGCTCGCGCACTTCTGCTCGATGTGCGGGCCGCACTTCTGCTCGATGAAGATCACGCAGGACGTGCGCGAGTTCGCGGCGAAGCACGGCCTGAACGAGCAGGACGCGCTCAGGAAGGGCATGGAGGTGAAGGCGGTGGAATTCGTGAAGCAGGGCGGGGAGATCTACGCCAAGCAGTAGCCGCGCCACCGATTGCTCGTCATCCCGGATGCCCGGGAGGGCAATAGTCCGGGATCCAATCAATGGGGCCCCGGCCCATCGCTGCGATTGCAGCGGCCGGGGCGACGAACGCTGCGTTAGGCCCTCTCGTAGTCGCTCGCGATGCGCTTGCGCATCGCCGCATCCGGAAGCGCTCCCGCGAGGGCGCGCATGTTCTCGCGCAGGTGCGCGAGCTGCGAGGTGGCCGGAATGGCGCAGGTCACCGCGGGCTGCGACACGACGAACTTGAGGAACGCCTCGGCCCACGTGGTACAGCCCACCTCCGCGCCCCATCCCGGCAGCGGCTTGCGCGTCTTCGCGCCGAAGAGGCTGCCGCCGTCGAAGGGTCGGTTGATGATCACCGCGATGCCGCGCTCGGCGGCAATCGGGAGCAAGCGCTCCTCGGCCTCGCGGTCGTTCACGTTGTAGGTGAATTGCACGAAGTCGATCTTCTCCTGCCGCATGATTTTCTCGGCGAGATCGTGGCGGCGCCCATGGGACGTGGTCACGCCGACATAGCGCACGCGGCCCTGCGCTTTCATTTGCTTCAGCGTGGCGAGCTGCGTTTCCCAGTCGAGGAAGTTGTGGACCTGCAGCAGGTCGAAGCGCGGCAGGCGCCAGAGCGCGCGCGAGTTCTCCATCTGGCGGCGACCGGCGAGCTCTCCAATGGTCCAGACCTTCGTCGCGGAGAAAAGCGGGGTGGACGGCGCGCGCGGCAACGCGGCGCCGAGGGTCTCCTCGGAAGCGCCATACATCGGCGAGGAATCGACCAGACGCCCGCCCGCGGCGAAGAACTCGCGCAGGATCTCGCCGCGCACGCGGCGCGAGGGCGCGTCGGTGACGTCGAAGGTGACCCACGTTCCCAAACCCACCACCGGCAGCTTTTCGCCCGTCGAGGGGATGGGGCGCGCGATCGCGGGAGCCTGGGCGTGCGCGGCGCGCGGCAGCCCCGCCGCGGCGCAAAGCGCGGAAATGAACCCCAAGGCCCCTCGCCGGTCCATGCATCCTCCGGTCGCCACAATCTTCGATAGACTACCGCGCTGATGACCCTACCGCCCCTGCTCGACGCGCTCATCCTTGGAGTGGTCGAGGGCCTCACCGAGTTCCTGCCGGTTTCGTCGACGGGCCACCTCATCATCGTCTCCGACCTCCTGGGTCTCAACGACGAGAAGAGCAAGGTCTTCGACATCGTGATCCAGCTGGGGGCGATTCTCGCCGTCGTGTGGGAATACCGCGCTCGCTTCGCGAAGGCGTTCTCGGGTCTGGCGAGCGATCCGGTCCAGCAGCGCTTCGCGGCGAACCTCTTCGTCGCATTCCTTCCGGCGGCGATCGTGGGACTCGCCTTCCAGAAGGCGATCAAGGCCCACTTCTTCAATCCCGTTTCGGTCGCGGTCGCGCTCATCCTCGGCGCCGCGGCGATATTCGTGATCGAGCGCTGGTATGCGAAGCACGGAGCGCCGCGCGTGAATCGCGTCGACGACATGACGTGGAAGGACGCGCTCAAGGTCGGCCTCGCGCAATGCCTCGCGCTCATCCCCGGCACGTCGCGCTCGGGCGCCACCATCATGGGCGGGATGCTCTTCGGATTGTCACGCCAGGTCGCGACCGAGTTCTCGTTCTTCCTCGCGGTACCGATCCTGTTCGCGGCGACCGGCTACGAGCTCGTGAAGAACCGCGCGATGCTCAACGCCGACGACATGGCGTCGATCGCTGTGGGCTTCGTCGTGAGCTTCCTCGCGGCGCTCGTCGCCGTGAAGGCGCTGATCCGCTACGTGGCGCACCACGACTTCAAGGCGTTCGCGTGGTACCGGATCGCGCTCGGATTCGCGGTGCTGGCGTACTTCCGGCTCTAGCTACTCCGGAGTTATGCGGTAGGAGAGTTTCGCGCGTACCGTCCCGTTGCTCGGATGGCGGAGCTCTCATGAGATCTCCTTAGCGCTTCAGTGAGGGAAGCCGAACAGCCGCGTCTTCGGGTCGAAGAGAAACTGTAGCGATGCCGCACCGTTCGCGGTCTTGGCGGCGCCGACGTGGGTCGTGCCCGGATGGCCGTCGTCGCATCCCTTGGCGTGGGGCGTGGCGCGCACCCGGTATTCCCAGGAACCCACGACGCTCCACGTCATCGGCTTCCTGGGCGGGACGCATACCTCGTGAAACAAGTTGTTGGTCGGCGTGTAAGGCCGCACGAGCACGTAGTCGTTCGTGGTGTTGTCGAACGTGAACTCCACGTGGTCCGGGGGCGGCGGCGGCTGCGGCGGCGGGTTGTAATGCGCGGGGGATCCTTGCGGCTCCTGGTAGTCGGCGCCGCAGCAATGGTTCATTCCCTTAGGCGTGCATCCCGCTGTGTTGCCGTGCTGCCAATAGTAGTTGTCCTTGCCGCGGCGAAGCGTGACGGCCTGCGAGTCGTAGTTGTTGAACTGCGGATTGAACTGCACCCGGGTGTCGTACACGTTGCCGGCGTTGACGTCGTACGGCTTCACCTCCGCGCGAACGTGGTAGTACGAGCCGCAGAGATAGGATCCCGCGCGCCAGGTGCGCACCGTGCAGGCGTCGACCCACCCGTAATCGGTTTGGCGCTCGAACGCGTTGTACACGGTGACCCATATCTTGTTGCCCGTGGCGTTGATCGTACGAAGGACCTCGCAGCCACCGGGGTCCTGCCCCTCTGAGGCGCCAACTTGCAGCCCGATGGCAGTGAGCAGGGCCAGCGAGATGGGGGCGACACGGCGCATCGGACTCTCCCGTGACGGCGGTTGTCGTAGCGAATTGGTACCGGCGCCACCGATTGGATACTGGCGGCACCGGCGTGTCAACGAAGGCTTCCGGCGTCAGGCGAGCGCTCGTTCCTGCGTGTAGCGCTTGATCAGCGCGAGCAGCTGGTCTTCCTGGTAGGGCTTGCCCATGTACTCGTTCACGCCCAGCTCGGCGGCGTGGTTGCGGTGCTTGTCGGCGGTGCGCGAGGTGATCATGATGATCGGGATGGAGCGCGTCGCCTCGTCGCTCCTCACGTGGCGCGCGAACTCGAAGCCGTCCATGCGCGGCATCTCCACATCGAGGAGGATGCAGTCGGGCCTCACGTCCTGCAGCTGCTGCAGGGCGTCCACGCCGTCCTTCGCGGTCACGAACTCGTAGCCCTCGCGCGACAGCATGCGCCCGGTGATCTTGCGCACGGTGAGCGAGTCGTCGACCACCATGATGAGCGGCGCGCCCGACTTCTCCTCGACCACCAGCGGCGCCTCTTCCACGCGCGGGACGCGCACGGCGATCTCGGGTCCCTCGCGATGCACCAGCTGCACCGGGTTCAGGATCAGCACCACCTGGCCGTTGCCGAGCACGGTGGCCCCGGCGATTCCGGAGAGCCGCGCCAGCTGCGGGCCGATCGTCTTCACCACCACCTCGCGGTTGCCGACGATCTCGTCGACCCGGATGGCGGCGCGCTGCAAGCCGCTCTTCAGCAGCAGCACCGGGATCTGGCGCAGCGGCGTGGGCGTGTCGACCTCTCCCAGCAGCGGCAGCAGCGAGCGCAGCGGATACGGGTTGTCCTTCCACACGACTTCGCCCTTGGCGGTGAGATCGGCATACGCCTGCGCCTTGTATTCCTGCACCTGCTCGATCATCACCGACGGCACCGCGTAGGTGGTCTGGCCGGCGCGCAGCATCACCGCCTGCGTCACCGCGAGGGTGAGCGGCAGCGTGATGGTGAAGACCGTGCCGCGGCCGGCCGAGGAGGCGATCTCGACGCGCCCGCCCAGCGAGGTGATCTCGTTCTTCACCACGTCCATGCCCACGCCGCGTCCGGAGACTTCGGTCACCTGCTTCGCGGTCGAGAACCCCGAGAGGAAAATGAACTGCGCGAGCTGCGCATCGGGAAGCTCGACGTCGGCGGCAAGGAGGCCCGTCTCGCGCGCCTTCTCGCGAATGCGCGGGAAATTCAGCCCCGCGCCGTCGTCGGCGATGGTGAGCACGACCTCGTTGCCGCGCTGCACCGCGTCGATCGAGATCTCGCCGATCTCGGGCTTGCCCGCGGCGAGGCGGGCCTGCGGGGTCTCGATGCCGTGGGCGATTGAATTGCGCAGCAAGTGCTCGAAGGGCGCGGTGATCTTTTCCAGCACCGAGCGGTCGAGCTCCACGCGCGTGCCCTTGAGCTCGAGGTTCGCCTTCTTCTCCAGCTCCTTGGCGGTCTGGCGCACGATGCGGTAGAAGCGGTCGGCGAGGTTGCCGAGCGGCACCAGGCGCACGCCCATCAAGCCCTGCTGCAGCTCCCGGTTCAGGCGCGCCTGCGCGTGGATCGCGAGCTCGGTCTCGTCGATGTTCTTCTGCAGGCCCTGGTGCAGCGTGATCACGTCGCCGAGGGACTCGGAGAGGAAGCGCGTGAGCTCCTGCATGCGCGAGAAGCGGTCCATCTCCAGCGGGTCGAACGAGCCGCCCAGCTCCTCCTTCGCCTTGAGCGTGCTCTGCATCTGGCCTTCGGAGGCGATCTCGATCTCGCGCAGCTGGGTCCTCATGCGCGCGATGTTGTCGGTCAGATCGACGAGGGCGCGCTTGAAGGCCGCCATCTCTCCTTCGATGCGCGAACGCGCGATCGACAGCTCCCCCGCCTCGTTCACGAAGCGGTCGATCATGTCGGCGTTCACGCGCAGCAGGGCGGCGCGCGATTCCCGCAGCTCCGCGGGGCCGGCGTCGCGGCTGGCCATTTCCTGCGCGGCGGCCGACAGCACCGCAAGGGCGGTGGGCTTGTCCTTCTGCTGCTCGAAGACGGCGGACACCGGAACTTCGACCGGTTGCGCCTCGACGATATCCTCGCCGCGGGTGAGGCGCTCGAGGGAATGCGAAAAGCGGTCGACGCGCTCCTCGACCTCGTCGAACGCCCTGGCGCCCGGCGATTCGATGGCGTCCATGGCGACGATGCGTTCCTCGAGCACGTGGGCAAGCTCGCCCAGGCGCATGAGGCCCGTCATGCGCGCGCTGCCCTTCAGCGTGTGCAGGTGGCGGCGCAGCTCCGAGACCGGCGCGTGGTTCGAGGGGGCGGCCCTCCAGCGGCGCACGCCCTCGCTCACCGACGGGACGATTTCCTTCGCCTCGTCGATGAAGACCGGCAGCAGGTCGCGATCGACGTCGTCCTTCATCTTGCGCTGGTCCTTGCCCGCCTCGAACTGCGCCTCGGCGGGGGCGGCACTCGGCGCTGCGGCCGGCGCTTCGGCTCGCGGCGCGGGCGCGGCTTCGACTTCCGGCGCCTTCGCCTCGATGGCGACGGGCTCGGCTACCGGCTCGGCGATGGGCTCGACGATGGGCTCGGGCGGCGCAGCCGCGGTCGGCGCGGGCTCGGCCGCAGCCTCCTCGCCCGCGAGCATGTCGCGCAGGTATGCGGGGATCTTGATGTGCGTGCCCTCGCCGGTCTTGCGCGCCTCGCGCAAGCCTTCGCGCAAGGACGCCAGCTCGGCGATGACGTCGTCGCGAGGGTAGGGCGCGGCGTAGCCGCGCACCGATTGCACCATTGCCGTCAACGCGTCCACGGCACGGCGCGTCGCGGTGAGGCGGCGAGCGTCGAACTCGGGCGGCAGCTCCATCGCGTCCTGCAGCCATTTCTCCAGGCCCGCGGCGACGTCCGCGATCGACTCGAAGCCCATGGTGCGCGAGCTGCTCGCCAGCGTGTGCGCGGCGCGCATGAAATCCGCGCCGACCGGATAGGGGGGATCCGCCTCGATGCGGGAAAGCTCCTCATCGAGCACGCGCATGTGCTGCTCGGATTCGCCCATGTAGATGGTGAAGAGCGAGCGCGAGACGGCGAGCGTGCCGATCATCACTTCGGCGTCGGCCGCCGCGGGAAGCTCCACGGGCTCGCTCGCCTCTTGCGGGGCAGGTGCGGTGAGATCGAGCGATTCGAACGTGAAAGCAGGCTCGACCACCGGCGTGGCCGGAGCTTGCGCCAAGGGAGCTCCGGCTTCGATGGCGGCCTCGGGCGTGGGAATCAGCGCCTCGAGCGGCATCGCCTGCGACGGCGCCGGCTCCGCGGCTTCCTCGCCGCTCTTCAGCAGCTCGGCCAGGCGGACGATCTCCGCGCCCTCGATGCTCGCGGTGGCGCTTTCCTTGAGGCTTTCGACCCAGCCCTCGAAGGATGATCGCGCGAGGTCGATGAACCCCAGCAGCGGCGCGCTCGCGGGACGCTCGTCCTTAAGCCATTTGTTCAGCACCTGCTCGCATTGCCACGCCACTTCGCCCAGGTCCATCAGCCCGACCATGCGGCCGCTGCCCTTGAGCGTGTGGAATCCGCGGCGGATGGTGGTGAGGGCCTCGCGGTCGTGCGGAGCTTCGCGGCATGCGGAGAGGCTGGCGGCGATGGTCGCGACGACTTCTCCCGCTTCCTCGAGGAAGATCTCGAGCAGCTCCTTGTCGACTTCCGCGCCCGGCGCGTCGACCAGCTGCACCGTCTGCGCGGCCGGTGTCTCGGGCGACTTGTCCGGAGCGAGTCCCTGGATCGCCCGGAATACACCGGTCGTTTCCGGGTGCGCCTCGTCCTTGATGTACTGCAGCACTTCCTCGGTCTGCTTGGCCACCGCGGAATCGGAGAGCACAGCGGCATCGCGCTTGAGGTCGTCGACCGCCTTCTCGAGGCGATCGCGCGTGCCCTCGGCGGGCGCTTCCTTCCAATCCTCGTAGAGCGCCTGGACCTTCTGCTTCTGCACGTCGATGTCGAGCGGGGAGACGGTCCCGGTGCGCCGCAGGACGCTTTCAACGCCGACCGGCTCCGCTTCCACCAGCCCGAAGCGCAGCAGCGCGGGCATCAGCACATGGCGCGGCGTGGCCGCCCCTTGCTGTAACGCCGTGATGTAGAGGCCGAGCGCGGAGAGTCCGTCGGCGACCATGTCCGCCGCTTCCCCGGCTCCGTCGAGCGAGCCCTCTGCGAACTGCTGCACCCGCGACATGACCGCGGCGTTGAGCGCGGCGGCCTCCGAGAGCTCCATGATCATGAGGGCGCCCTGCACCTGGGCGAATTGCGCCGGCAGGCTCGCGAGCTCGCTCCTCTTGCCCGGATCGCGGAAGAAGGCGTCGAGCGCCTGCTCGATGTTCTGCAGGTTGACCTGGACTTCCTGGCCGACCTGGAAGATGAGCAGCTTCTCCTGCGCGCGGCGGGTCATCTCGTCGAGCAGGCCGCCTTCGATCGCGTCCATCGGCGGCAGCGCCTCGCCGGCCATGGCGCCTTTCAGCCGCTCGGCGACGGTGTTCGCCTGGCGCGCGAAATCCGCGCCGAGCTTGAAATAGTTCTCGAGCGCCGATTCGACGAAGAGGATCGCCGTGGCGACCTCGAGCGCCTGCGCTTCCGAGGGCGGAATGGCCTTGGCCCTGAGCGCCGGCGCGAACTCCGACAGCCGCGAGAGCACCAGCTGGATGTCCTTGTTCGGCAAGCGCGCCGCGTGCTGCGCGAGCACCAGGCCCTGCTTGGCGAACGGCTCGAGCGCGGCGCGGTTTCCCGACGTGAACTTGAGCCAGGTGTCCTTCTGCTCGGCGGTGAGCTCGCGAACCTCGCGCACCAGCGCGGCGAGCGCCTCGTCGTCTCCGGCGCCGTGCAGCCCGCGATCGGGAACCTCGAGCAACTGCTCGAGGCGATAGACCTGCTTCAGCAGCCCGATGCGCTCCGAGACCGCGCTGGAACGTCCCACCTGCAGCAGGAGATCGCGGAACAGGCGCTCGGCGACCTTGGTGGAGCCCTCGATCAGCTGCCGCACCTGCAGGTCGATCTTGGCGAAAAGCGGCTTGGCGCCCGCGGTCGATTCGATGCCGCCGAAGACGAGCGCATCGAAGAACGCCGCTGCGGCGGTCCAGAACGCCGCGTTGGGAGTCGCCGCCTGCAGCGACTCGATGGCGCCGATGGCGCCGTGCATCTGGCGCAGCGCCTCGGGCACGTCGCTGCCCTTGAGCACGCGGAGCAACCCCTGCTGGTAGAGCGAGCGCTGGTGACCGAGGGCCTTGGCGAGGACCGCGTCGTCGAGCGGAGCGACCGCGGGCGTGCCGGGCAGCGTGGCCGAAAGATTGGGATAGAAGAGGTCGCCCTCGTTCGCGTCGCTCTGCCCGCGCGCGCGATTGAGCTCGAGGTACGGCGCCAGCAGCCGCAGCGGATGATCGACCTGGCCGCCGATCAGCGCGTCGAGATAGGTCGAGAGCGCCGAGATGCCCTTCTTCGCGGCGGCGACGTCGCCCGGCAGGTGCGTCGCGTCCCCGCCCTCGATGAAGGCGACGAGCTTTTCCAGCTCTTCGTTGAAACGCGTGGCCGCCCCCAATCCCACCATCGCCAGAGCGCCGGTGGCCTGGTGCAGGTGCGTGAGGATGTACTTGACCGGCGCCCGATCCGCCGGCGCGG
>WNFI01179430.1_pt1 | contig 27355 bp, 33 predicted proteins | sample 5400471 | NCBI WGS metagenome assembly WNFI01 (sample SAMN13153348, study PRJNA577476) | soil metagenome | isolation source: 100 cm saprolite on Douglas fir-dominated hillslope | place: USA:California | collected 2013-09-17
ACATGCCATATAGGCGGATGTCAAGTGGGAGAGGGTCTTTTTCGATTGTACATATGTTGCACTGTCCGCAGTGTAGCATATTATGCTATACTGGGTACACCCGCTATGCCATCTCAAATGTCTATTATGTACTGGCGCTTATTCACAAGGCTATACGCCAGGTATATATTCACTGGCATCGAGATGCTATCAAGATGGCGCAAATGCAATACGCAACTACAAGCCTCTATTAAAAGAGAATACGCAAATCATCAGTGATCGGGGATGCTTAACCATCGAAATAGAAAAGTTCCATGAAATACGGGCACAGTTGGGATTTGTGCGTGTAGTAAGCAAGTCCTGGCGAACATCATACCATCCCCCTATGAGTACATCGACAAAATCAGCGCCAGGTTTATGTCGCACATGAGCCTCATGTGGGTATAGCACCTTGCGCAGTCAGGGGTGCGACCACTGCACGTAATGCCCCCCTTATAGGTCCCTACAACACTGGGGCCCCAATAAGGGTTTTTGGACCTCCCACATAGCTCAGTGCAAATTTGTATATATGCGCAACTTTCGAGCTCCGCTCCAAACTTGTCAACAGAGACTCAGGAAACCAGATCGACCATGGTTGGTCGGGTTTCTTTCAGATGCAACTATTGTTGTTTTGCTCATGGTGTAGAGGCTTGTCTCTAGACGGGTGACATTGAAACAGCTAAGGAGGTTATGGGATGATCCGCGCGTTAGCGATGGGTACACCCTCTTTCGAGAAGAACAACGGGCTTGAGTATTCTACTCCAGCCATCCATCCAAACCAGTCTTATTCCAGAGCGAGAAACCTGGGAAAGCGTGCTGTCAGCGGCTGCGCTTGAATATCTGCAACGAGCATCAAGTTCTATCTGAGAATAGGAGAATGACATGAAAGTCCAGGAGTTGGTCCATTAGGACACTCCGCAAGGGGGGGAGGAACAATTCTGGCTACCTAGCTTGATAGTTGTGCAACGTAGTCTCCCATCTTGGTCACATCACCCACTTTAGTAACGTACTATTGATGCTTTGGTTATTGAGTTGATCTATGGGACCTACTCCTTGACCCACATCTTTTGTCTGATATTAGGTCTAAATGGCAAGCTAGGCGCTATGCTGTTACAGTAGCATACTCCCTGGTCAGCGTCATATTGACAGCGTAAACATCTCGACCAGGACCACCGTGGCATCAATGTCCCGATCATCCGGTTTAGTGGCCACTAGCTTTCACAATCCTCCGACGGATGACACGAGCCCAAGCGCTTGAGTACTACACGATATGCCAATTCGCCCTTCGGTGATGACCAACCAAGGACATGGGTTTCTGACTACAGGTTATATTCAGACTGACTCGGAGAAAGTCCTTGAAGGATGCGATACACCCTACTAGCGGAGTCATGGAGGTCTTTGGCTGATGGTCCGTTGTAGATGAAGAGTAGCTCAAGTGCATGAGTAAGCATACACTAGCTCAGTGTATCATCTGCTACATGGCTCACATGTTCGTCCCTGTTCCGGAGGTGGTCGCAAGAACTTAGCCAAGATCACTGCGACAAGTGATCAAAAACGTTCTCAACGTGTTCCACGCCCTGAAATCTGAGGCAACGAGTCGCAAGCGGGAGAGAGTCCAGTCAGAGTCGGACTTGAGGCTGATCGGAAAACATTGCTCCGATACAAGATGAGCACCGAGCCGCTGGTCAAGCAGATGTTGTTATTCTACTTTCGGTTTTGGCGGAGCTTGAAAAATTGTGTTATAAATTCTGCATCCGTTTAGATGACACGGTTGTGCCAGGAGCCCACGATTTTCACCGGATTTGTCACTGTAGACAACTACATTGAGTTGCCCATGCCACCTCCGGTTTGCACCACTCGCCGTTTCAGACATTCATCATCTTATATGTTCTCTAGAGGGTGTGGGAGGAGCCAGGACTGCCCCCAGCGTCCGCGCCCCAGGGACCTGAACAGTAATGTAGGTAGTTGCTTCTGGAAATTGTGATGTGTACAGCTGATAACCAACGCAAAGCAGCGTCCCAAACACAAAAGAACCCGAGGAGATGATGGCTTCTGAGCCGCCATCTCGCCTTTATATATTTAGTCCTATGGCATGGGACGCGTACATTTGGATGTTTTGCCAGCTGCCACCCACAACAGGGAGGACTTGGCACCATAATTCCTATTCTTCATCCTCCGCTACCGGATCAATGTATCTCTTGAGACAAAATTTTATGCTATTTCTTGTCATTTGATTGGGATTTGTATAACTCACTGAGGGTGTGCCTCCGTTACGCCTCGCAACTGTGTAGCGGCTTGTCCTGAACGTGGGGCTATATGCGTGCCGATGGAACTCTTTGCATTGCTTCTTCACCTCGTAGGGTTCTGAGTAGGCTCTCAATGGGCGGCACTGAAACTATGAATCTATAAGGTGATCTATTCGAGTTGGGTTGGACGTAAGTAACGGCTGCACTTGAAAATCTGTTCCAAAGATCCCCGATGCACTGACTTCTATCCTTAGGATCTGAGGCAAAGGAAAGTGACATGAAGGTTCAGGAATTGCTCCCAGCGGATGATGGGAGGCACAGTGTTGCTCTCTTTAGTTTTTCCACGAACTCTCACATCTCAGCCACATCACCCAGGTTTAGTAACATAGTTGATTCCTTAGCTATTGACTTGATTCGTACGATCGTGGCCCATGCCTTATGTCTAGTACTAATTGCCGAATGGCAAGCTAGACACCGACAATCATTGCCACGCACATTCCCCAACTTCCAACAATCCCCCTTCCATATTGCTGTGACATTGACATCGCTTTTCGGTCCTTTCGGAGTAAGGCTGTAGATAACCGGATTCATGCTACGGGAGGATTCGGCATTCGCAGAGACTTTGGTCTAAGAATTGAGTTCTCATAATCGTTCTTCCTTCTGTGTCCCTCACCTTTTCTTTTCTCGCCTCATCGTGTCATGGCACGCCTATTGAAGGGTTGATGAAATGTCTATTGTATCTCAACAGAGATACTTGGTGACGAAGGATCCTTGGCCAACGCCACCGACGAGCATTCTCCGATACAATGTGACAAAGTTATGACGCCGGGAAGATGCATTGGTATAGATCGTGTAGTACTTACAAGAGATTCATGCTCATACTACCTCGATCGTGTTTAAAAGCATCACACCTGAAAACCTCGCCTCGAACGCGTCGATCTCTCGTTTATCTATGAGCGCCTCTACGGGGCGCGACTTGGCTCGTTCTTCTGCACTCGCATGTCTCAATGAGGCCCTATGGAGAAGATTCGTCACCTCCTGCCACGCCTATGCCTATCGTGATGGGCGCGTGTCCAGATATCTAGTTCGCGTACTTGGAAGATGCTTATTCCTTCTCCCTTGGGATTTGGCTTCGCGCTACCGGGAGGTTGCACAAAATCTGGTGAAAGCGAGGGGATCGGTGAGTCATTTGCGACGCTTCTGATTCTTATGAGGAGCACATGAAGGTGTCCCGCGACTCGATTGGAGGTTGCTCAAACGTCCTCTTAGTCGTGTTACTAGTGTCAGTGTTGAAGGACATAGCGATAAGATGGCTTGTTCCCACATGCACATAGTCATGCACCCTGAGTTGACTTCTCTAAGACTAGAGCAAAAGAGAGGAGTCCAGGTCCGAGTCCTACACACCAATGGCAGCATGGACGCCGATCTTTCTGAGAGCCATGAATCTTATTACTCCATCTGATGAGGACACCCGCAGCGCGTCGCAGCCTCTTATACCTCAGCAAGGGTCAATAAATATATGCTCAAGTAATATTACATAATTCAATCTGAGCGGCAGAACTATACACCCTCCGTACTACAACTTCGGCTCGGTGGTTCGCTGTAACAAAGTTGCTCCCGAACCACGGTTCGGATGGCGCGCTCTACTTCAACGCTGTGTACATTAGAAATATTCAATGCATCATGTGCGAGGTGGAAGTTCCCGAGCGCTCCTTTGGCAGTGCATTTGCGGACATTCGCTTGGCGGTAGAACTTTGATCCTTGAACCGACTGCGCAAACGCTTGGACGTGCATAAGTACGACTCCGTAATCCGTTACAGCATGCGTCTTTCGTTTAACCCTTCTCCTGCCGTACTTTTCTAGTCTCGGGTCCTTTTGCAGTAGCTGGCGCTTGGTGGGACGTGTCCACAAACAAAGTAGACGGGCAGCATTCGACTCGGTGCCAGAGTGGCCTTCCTTACATCTCTCGAACGATCACCGTCTCTAAGATATTCCCGACGCACTAGACGTCTCAGGACCATCTCTAGCTAATTTCATACTCACCACCGACCCTTTCCGAGCGCATTCTACATCCAGCAATCCACTTCGGCTCTCTCTCTGTGGAGTGTTACAAGTCGAGGAAGCTAACATGGCTTCAGTTCTAACGAGTCCTTACAACCCAAAGGACACCAAAGACGGCGGTCGATGGGAAACATCCTCTGTAGCAAGGCCCTCTTCGTCTTCGTACGATACCGCTCCGACCTACACATCTGTGCCTCAAGTTCCGCCACCTGAAATCGTTGTCGTCGGAAGAGCACAAGGTCAAGAAGACGTTTATGCCAATTACGATGATCCTTTCAGCAATGCCAGCGTTTCTGATGCGCACGGTCCATATGAACCACAATCTCACTCGACAAATGTAGATTTGGCTCGCACGCCATCACAATATACACAAAAATCGATATCTCCATCCCAGTATTCATCTTACCCCCCTCCACAGCCATCTTCCCAGTATCAATACGCCCCTTCTTCGAGTTACCATGGTCTTTTGAATCCCGGTATCGGTGGTAGGGTGGATAGGGATCTCAATGGGGCACATGAGGAAATTGGTAGTCCGTTCCATGCCGAGATACGAGATTCATTCCGCTCGGATGCTTCCCTCATGCCCCATAAGCATCATGGTGATGACGGTTCGATACTCATGAAAGATGCTGAACGCGGAGGTATCGAGGGTCTGCAACCTTTAGGTAAGATCATCTGTCGTTCTAAAGGTTCTTTCTGACTGTTCTTTTCGCTATATTTTTTTTGGGACTTAAGACTATGAAGATCCATCAAGTCCCAACCGAGGTCTCCACACTTCCGACACCAACAATTTCTCTAACCTCTCCCCGCAAACCGGAAATCAAACGAGAGCCCCCCTCGTGGGACTTTTCAATACATCGGAAGGTCGATACCCGCTCCAGCAACGGATCGAAGATAAGAAAAGAGGGATTGGAAGACAGAGGTATCCGTTTGTAGTCTGGATTTTGACCGCTGTTATGGTCGGTGTGATGATTTATGAGCTGGTGTATAACTACAGGGAACAGAAGCAGGTGTTTTCGTTCAAGGTGAGCACGGCCGTTCCTTACTCTTTGTGTGTCCCTTCTCTCCCTCCCGCATTTCCCACGCAAGTGTGGAGAAACGCAGGAATGAACAAGTACTGGAGAGGAAGGGGCGGGAGAGTTTGCGTTCGTTAGGTCGATTGACCTATCTTTGAATTTGACTGACTGATGCCGGGCCTTTCTTTCTTCGGCGCTTGCGTTATTTTCTTTTTAGCCTTACGTGAATCCGATGCTTGGCCCTAGTGAGTTTGGACTTGTCCACCTTGGGGCACGGTGGCCACCATGTATGCGGTACGTTCCACAAATACCGCTTACCACCGAAATTGGGTGTACGTTTCTGTTCTCTTGTGTTTCCATCGAGTCACTGGCTGATGGTTTCGCATCCACGGGTGGGTGTTACAGGTCCGAATAATACGGCCCTTCCACCAACACAGATATGCACCATCGAGGACGTGTGTGGATTTGGAGGTTTTCATGGTAAAGAGCCCAATCAGTGGTGGAGGTTCATCACGCCTGTTTTCTTGCACGCTGGTATCATTCATTTGGCGTTCAATATGCTGGCACAATGGACGATCTCTGCTCAGGTGTGTAATGCATTCTTTACTTTCCACTTATGGTCGGGGCGAAAATTGATTGCTCATGATGTCATGACTCGATAGGTTGAAAGGGAAATGGGTTCCGGAGCGTTCTTCATTCTGTACTTCGCAGGGGGGATATTCGGTAACGTGTTGGGAGGGAACTTTGCGCTGGTGGGGTTACCGTCACTTGGAGCCTCAGGAGCCATATTCGGCACGTTGGCCGTGATGTGGGTGGATTTATTTGCCCACTGGGGGATCGAGTATCGCCCGGGACGGAAGGTCCGTTCATAAAATTTAATCTGTTAACAGGCAACGTTTCTAATTCTATCTCACCCACCTCCACTTTCACTTCGAATCTCTTCCAATGTGATGTCTATCGTGGAAACAGCTCTTGATCCTCATCGTAGACCTCATCATTGGTATAGGAATCGGCTTCATACCCGGCGTGGACAACTTTGCCCATTTGGGCGGGTTCCTGATGGGTCTGCTATGTGCAGCGATACTTTACCCTGTCGTGAGCACCACCAAGCGGCATAAAATAATCATGTGGATTGTGCGCATCTCTATGATTCCGCTGGTGGTAGTGCTGTACGTGGTGTTGATGAGGAACTTCTATAAGGATAATCCTTTTGCTGGTAAGTCTGGCTTCTACTTACCTCCCTATTCCTTTGTTTTGGCCCATTTCTTGTCCTGTTGTTTTCTATGTTTTCGCGCGAACGTTAATGTCCAACTGACCGGTGTTTCCCCTTCCCCCTTTGCACGTGTTTTACCGATGACGCGCACACGCGTATGCACAGCCTGTTCATGGTGCCGCTATTTGTCTTGCATTCCGACTTCTTCCAACAACAAATGCCAAGGGTATGTTCACTATATATTCTCCATTCTCACTCTGACCACATATTGTCCGGTTGACTTTCCACCATTTCTACGGTCTTGGTGTCCACTTCCGAAAATGTGCCTTCCGTTGTCCACGTTCATCGCTTGTTATGACTTATAGAACCGGTGAGTTCCTTTCCTCCGTTCCTCATTTGGGTGAATCTTTTATCGGCTTCAACACTAATTTCTATCTATCATAGGCTTATCAACGTCTACATCACCTGGTGTCTGATGTTTCTTGCTCCGGCAAACCTCGCATCGTATAGTACAAGATCATTTCGATCGGACATCTTCCCAGATTTGACGATTTAACTTTGAGTTTTTTTTGTCCTTTTCGTATTTATTCTTTCAAGATTCTACTTTTCCACTCCATCTTATGACTGCATTTTTTCGCAACGGACTCTGTACGAGCAATGACAAGGACGTTTCTCAACCTGTACTGTAATATTAATATTTTGCATGAGTGGATGGTAACGTGTTCATACAAATGAGGGGTCTGAAACAGTAGATGCATACACGATGAAACCAACCCGTCCAAAACCAATGCAGCCAGAAGCATGCTTTGATGACTTACCACTCGATTGGTATATTAGGAGGGGATGAAGGGTCGATTTCATTCACTTCATCACTCATACTTTCTGGAATCTTACCTGAAGTCTACAAAGATCTGTGTCCCACGATTGCTGTTTTTATTGTATCTGGGACATTGTGGCCAACGCTCGGATCCGGAAAGCTTGGAGTCTGACCTAGACGAAGGGATTCAACGGAAACAATGGAGTCAGACTATGCCAATGATTCAAGATGCGTGGGAAATTAGATTATTAATGTTATCACAACAACCAGAAAGCAACATTAAAATCTGAGCCGAAGTTAAACATCGATCAATCAGGAGCGGAACGGGTTAGTGTCGGGGAGTCGTGGCCCATCCACTATTAGCCTCTTGAATCATCCGCGCACGGTCAGGATTCATCCCACTGTACGAACTATGGGGAGTGGCGCCATGCTGTACAGGCGGCTGCCAAGGTGTCGTTCCGAACTGTGTAGGGTTCGGTGTGAGAGTGGGATGAGAAGGATTGGGGGTTTTGGTCGCTCCTAGTCCATAAGGATTCGGAGTTTTACCATAGGTTGTCCCATAGCCAGGTGTCACACCAGTCATACGTCCTGGAGTCATGCGTCCAGCACCGAATGGCGTCTTCCCAGTGGCACCCATAGACTTCATGTCCTTTTGATGCCTGGTACCACACATTGAACCAGAATAAGACGAAGCATCGGAAGAGGTACTCACTTTCGTTTGAAAGCATCACAGAGGTCAGGGACGGACCCAACCTCTACGTCAGACATTCGATACGAAGTCGGAGTAACTTTAACAAGCTACAGCAACACATCAGGATGTACCATTAAAGTGTGAATCAGTACCTACGCACCCAGGTCTGAATTGGGGAGTTGATATTAGCAAGGAAAGATAAATTAAAGTAGCCGGGTCGACTGCGATTCAATCCAAATGCGTATGACGATCGCGTGGGGTTCATCTTGACGAAGTTGGTGAGGAAACTCTCTGTCAGGGAACGCGGTCAGCTGCACGCATTAAGTCCTGAACCGAAAGCCATACGGAGTTCCTGATCTGAACCACCCTTATACTTCTCAGCTGATAGCAGATCATCAACCTTACGAGACATAGCCTTCACATGATTCACCAGTAAATCATCCAAATCAACGTAATGATACTGGTTATCAATAATGTATTGTGTGCCGCTAGAATGTGTCTGACCCGAGTTCGCAACCACTTCCACGACGTCTAGAGAGAACGTTAACTAAATGTAAGGAAAGGGGACGGCGATCGACTAACCGATATGTTGATATACGCCATCTGCAACCTTCCAAGTCACGGCGAGATGATCCTGTCCCTTTGAGGAAGGTCGAATGACAGCATCACCATGTTGCAGAGGTGCAAGACACGCCTCCGCTTCCTTTGCATTGAAGTTCTTGAATGCGGGATGCTTGATGACTCTGCGTGCCCGATTCGCCTCGCTTCTTTGCTTGCGCTCTTGAAGATCCTTATTCGCAGCAGCCGCCGGATGATCATAATATTGATCAGCGCGGACCTTACGAGCTTCTTCATCTGCCTGCGAAATGGCATCTGAACGAGATGCAAGAGCTAGCCGCACTTTCGGGCCAGGCTCGACGTCGACTTTTGTGGTTACTGCTTGTATCGACTGACGTGGAGTTACGACCGTCGATGGTTCCCTGTTGTCAGTAGTGAGATACTCCCGTGTGATGTATCCATCCAGTCCGGAATCTGTGCGGACATCAACGTGTTGGCTCCGTATTCGGCCAACAGTGACAGTGATCACACGTCCAGGGTGAAGCGTGCGTTTCGTCTCTCCAGTAAGCATTGACAAGATATCCCAATCACCCATGAGCGACATCTCGGGGCGCTGCTCTCCAAAAGGATTCAGGAGCTCATCCCGAATCACGTCCAAAGTGTGCCGCTTGAGATCATTATTTGTGTTCTGCAGATTGATGGCGAAATCATCCAAACTGAGATCGTCAAGCTTCTTCTTGTTATCTTGGTCCTGCATGAGCTGAGTAACAACCGTGGAGGCATTTTGGTCAGCCACGTCTTCGTCATCGAGCTCCAAAGCACCAGCAGCCATTTGACGAGCCAAATCATAGTCCTCCGGGTGGACGCGAGTCGCATCAAGAGGGTCCTGTTGCTTGTTGCGCTCCGCCACACGCCGACCACGGTTATCTTCAGTCGCATCTTGAGCTATTCGGAGGAAGCCGGCGGCATTATAAAACACTTGCTGAGTCATAATCTCGTCTGTGATGAACTGCTCGCGATTAAGGACAGAACCTCCCTAGGTCGCGAAGGGATACACGTATTGAGGCTAATGTAAAAGTCAGACGACTAGGAGAAACTCACCAAATTCCCAATACGCTTACAAATTAATTGTGCCTTGCGAGGACCAAGACCGGCGACAAACGGTAACATCATTGCATAATACGCATCAGTTACCGCCCGATTCACGTCAACACCGATCTCATTGACGATATTCACTAGTGTCCGCTCAAGAGCGGTGAGCAAACGTTCCCGGGGCAGCTAAAGGATACAGATGCATAATCAACAACTTGACGATGCAAAAATAGAGGGTACTTGCCAAATGTTGATCTTCATTATAAAAAATGGCAGTGAGATCAGATCCGAGCGCAGCATATTCGTTGACGGGACTTTGAGCAAACCGTGCAAGTCCAACGCAATACCTCCCAACAGGCGGTAAGCCACTGAACTCGTCCTCGGCACGTTTACTGTATTGATATATGCGGGCGACTTGGTCCGGCATCCAGACCACGGGGACGAGATTATTTCGTTGGCTACTTTGGCCCCGGATTTCGTTCGAGTCATCAACACTTTGGGGATCTGAAGCATTGTTCTGATGACCTTCCTGGTAGCCAACGACTTCACGAACTCGTTCCATGAGCCGTGTGGCCAGGATCGAGAACCCGCCAACAACGATCACATCCGGTTTGCGACGCGAAATGAGATCGCTGAAATCGAGTCGATAGGCAGGATCCATAAGATTGTCGAAGCGAGCATGCTCGCGAAGGTGACCAGCGTCGTCCAGGAAAACAGCATAAATGGGGTCTTTCTGTGGATCACCTTTTCCCCACGACACTGTGAGCACGTTAGGCACATCTCCTTTCTCAAAGTCTGGAGGTTTGTATGGCGCCACTTCAACACGCTGGCAAACGGTAAGCTAGAGGTTTGATAAGTAAAAACTCTCTCTACCTGCTCTAGGACCGTAGCGCATTTAGTAGCAAGATTGTCTTCCACTTCCTCTCGAAGCCACTCTCTAACGAACTTGACGCCAACAGGTAATAGGTGCTTTTCCAGTGCCTCCTGAATAATTAAGGCTCTTTGATGATTCCAAGCACTGACATTGTCGCTGAAGCCATCGGACTTGATAGCATTCAGCATCATGTCATGAAGCTCTTTATAATCCCCTGGAGCAAGAGCGATTGAGACAGTGATGAGATGTTCGGACTCAGCATTCAGGATATGAAGGAACTGGGCGTCCTGTTGCATGTTTCCAACAGGTTTATTTAGGAGGTATTTGAATGACTAAGGGGGATGTCAGACATACTATACAAGAACCGAACAAGAATACTGACGGCAAAGGGATGCTGATCATCAATCTTAACTGCTCCCTTTTCTGTTGGCCTAACGGTGACAGTCGCCTTGGACTTGAAAGTCTCCCTTACCAATTTCCGCAACTGAGGATCTTTACCCAACTCGGTAGCAACGATGAACCGGGCCGTCTTCAAGACATCTTCCGCGGATGTGGCATTGGGAACATCGCTAACAAATCCTTCGGCGTACAAGAGGGGTGGCATATCCTTGTCTTCCACAAAGTACTGCATGTTGGCGCTAAGCATCCGGCGAACCATGTCTCTCACATTACCAAAGCTCTGCAAAGCACCCCTAATGAGTATGAACAATAAACACTGAGTAAAGAAATCTACCTGAGCCACCTGGGAAACAATATTTCCTTTGGCGACATCATAGGGAGACAGTCGGCTAGGTTTTTTCCGCCGCTGACCGTCAACACTTGCTTCTTCAATCTCCAGAGCATCCTTATGTTGCTGTTTGTAACGCATAGCCAACCACTCCATAGCGTCCGCCACTGAGTCAACACTGTCAAGAGAAAGCGCAATGTCCATCTCGAAATGCTCATCTGCAACTTGCATGCGCCCATACGTCGCCATAAGAGTCTGGCGCCGAGCATGTAGGGCACGGTATCGCGTTCCTAAGACTTGCACTCTCCACAGTTCCTCTCGACTAAGTAGCTCAATGCGAGCCACGGATTTCTCAGGTTCCCATACAGAGATAAGATCCCTTCGATGGGACCAGATATACGGTACTTCGAAATGATCATGCAAAAGGAATTTAAGGGCAGTGCGAAGAGCCATAATTAGGTTCGGGAAGTAGGTGTGATACTTCCCGTCGGAGAGGATATATTCACGATAAACACGCGATGAGAGCCGAGTCGCAACCCATTCGGAGGCTGCGTCAAGTTCGCTATCAGGGAAAGGAGCGTAGGTAGAGCTATGGGCTAAGGAAGTAGAAGGAGAAAGGGAACTTGTGGTGAGCTGCATTCGTTCAGGAACATCCGTTGCACGGATCAGATCGTCATCTGCAGTGAGGTACCTTGCCGCAATCTCAGAAGGCTCGAAAACCTGAAGCAATCAAATCAGCTTTTCAAGCAGACGTGCGAAAGTATTGGGCGAACGTCTTGGTACTTCAACTCCTTCTCTCTTTCATGATCGCTAAGGTCCTCGTCATTGTCCAAAGCCCAGTCGTACTCGGTTCCAAGACCAAAGACATCCCAAATCTCATCCCAAGCGGCTGTATCAATCCCAGCAAGTTCTGGCCGAGCACCCATAGCCCTCCGACGTTGTCTTTCGTCGCGTCTCTTCTCCCGCCGTCGTTCTTCCCGCTCTTCTTCTCCCATTTCGCGGTCAAGGTCCTCATCATCATCATCATCGATGAAACCGTCGTCCTCATCATCGAGATCCATGTCATCAGGACCCCCTCGGACACCACGACTGGCATCATCGAATATTTTAGAGAGATCTGCTGGCTCAGCGATAGATTCATCCTCAGAAAGTTCAGGATGCCTAACTTTGGTAACCGGTGGAGGAGATACAGATGCAGATGCACGGCCTCTACGAAGGCGAGATAGCCCATGGGTGCGCGAGCGGTCAACTCGGGTCCCCGTATTCTCCTCCACAAGCTCGAGATCATCAGCGTCCAAGCTCACCCCTGTAAACAGATCGTTTGTGACTGCATCAATGTTAAGTCAGAGAAATGCCGCGTACGCCTTCTTCTCCGCTTCCTACGTCTATTATGACGCCTTTCCTCGTCCTCGTCTTCCTCGTCTTCCTCGTCGTCTTCTTCGTCATCTACAATAAATCCTTGACGAAACTTTACCACCTCTTCTTCATCAGTAGGCGCCTCCTCTGAGCTATCATCAGAAAGAGGATTAATTTTGTCGCCCTCTCCTTCATCAGAAGGATCTGCCTCTTCTAAAGCTGGCACTAGTTCAGTATCGATGTCTGACATAGTTGAAGTGTAGTGGCGAACGGCAAATACCGAATGAATCGGTCAACGGAAGCGCTCATCGCTCATTTCCTAACGCGTCGTGCGACTTTTTGCCTCCGTGTCCACATAGACCTGAGGCTTGGGTAGGGTTGGATAATGGATTCGGGACCTTCAACTAACGGTCTGAACTATATCCCATACACAGTGGGAGACTCCCTATGAGTTTTGAATAGCGATGATCCTGACTCTGCTTATTAGTCCAAGCGGCATTCCAGGACGATTTCTGGACTTTCTGAAAGCGCCAAATCTGATGGAGCCACTGAGTCTGGTGCGTCAGATAAAGAAGAACCATCTACCACGCGTTCGTTATTACCAGCTACAATCAGCACACCAACTGCCGAACTTCCGGGTCCAATGATATCTGAGAAGCGTATTGTGCCTATGAAACCGAGATCTACTTTTAGGCGCATAGGCGCACGAAATTCCCAACCGCCAACACCATCTCCTTTACGCTCCCATCTCACCACCACATCCACTTCATTTCGGACCCTTTCTCCTGGATCAGCCTCTGTGCTTGGGTTTGAGAGCTCTGCTCAAGCTCCTCCCTCCGATTCTGGTGTCTTCCGCTCACTGTTGACGAATGTGCACCCTACTGACCTGCGATCGGATTCCAATGGGAGCGACCAATCCTCGAGTCTCGCAGTGCCTCCCTCTCCGAGGCCACTGTCTTCCGTGTCCCCTTCTCCAAAGCCTTTGGATGCGCCCTTGCCTCAGATGCTACCAACATCGACGCCATCACCACCTCCCGCTATGGTCGCATCTACTCCCCCATCAACTACATCCCTTGTACCCGCTGAGCCGAAACTGGCGATACGAGTGAAGACACCGTATCGTCCTGGCTTCCAGCCTAAGGGTGTATATCGACATCTCACCGAGGAGTTTTGTGCTCTTCGAGATTCAGGCACTAATCAACGTAAATCCGAGGAACGCCGGATCGAGAGGAGGCTAGAGAAAGTCAGTTCTTGATTTATGTGCTCTATTACACATCCCTCTCATCGCCTCAAAGATGATAGACTTACACTTCCCTATCGAAGGCGAAAGACTCTCACAAGGTCGACGGACTTCATTCCTCACGGAACTCAAAAGCAAGAACCCGGCGGAGTTGATACGTATTGCAATAGAGGCCAAGCCTGGATCGCCCTCTGCTCTGAGAGGCACGAGTATTTAATGAATCACTAAGAATGATCTAACACACCCTGTAGATGCTGAGCAGGCCATCACACCTTGGCAAGATGATGCAAGCGCTACAGCATGCCCTATATGCCAGTGAGAAATCCTAAGATCTTTTTGTGCCTCCTGATAACAAAGGCCAATAGGTCGTTTTGACAGACAACTGAACCGCGTTGTCCCGATACCAGAGATAATAGCGTATGGAGTCACCAAACGACCCAAGCATGAACGGACTATCTCTGCTGCGGATGCGGAGAAGGATCCTCAACCCAAAGGTTTCCGGATATGCCAAGACTGTAATATTGTTATCGAGTGAGTATGATGTCACATCGTCACTCCTGAACCGGTCTTACGGGTCCATTCATCTAGTCGAAAGCAGTTCCTCCAGGAGTCGTTTGGCTCAACACCATTCACAAGGCTTCATGACGTGCGTTCTGTCCTAATAGCTATGCTGTCTACTCTTCTAATGATTCTCAAGCGGCTCATCCGCATCGAGTCTGGGATGGAAATGATTCTTGGCGAGCTGGATGCCCTTATGCCTTCAATGTCTCTGTGCGCCTATTTACCTTGTTGGTCGCTTTCAGCTGATGAGGATCGTAGGTCCGCTACCAATCTTGAGGTGACGGCTTTACGGAAACAACTCTCTACGGTATTCACCGATTACGATACACTTGCAAAGCGAATACGCGGACTCCCTTGCTCATCTGATAGCTCTCAGCATCGTGTACAGCAGGCAGTTTGGATGAGGGCGGTGAATTTCATGCAGCTGCACATGGACGTTCTTCAGGTTTGACGCAAATGAATTGGCCTACCTTCCACTTAATCTCATTGGTCTAATTAGCGAATGCCCAAACCACCATCTCACCAGAGGGATGGCTCCCTGACCCCAGATCCTGGGAAGGCTGAGGTCGAAGAGGACTCAATCCTTGCCCATACACTTCAACCGCTTCTCGAACAAGAAGCCCTGCTTGAGTACGTGCCATTCGCGCTTCCGGACCCTTATTCATGCTACAAGATTTTCCCCTATAGATCTTTCATCGAACAAGCAACCGCACAACGAAAGTTCGAAGATGTCAAATCCCTGAAGATTAATCTTGCTGAGATTAAGGCAGAGATTAACAAGATGGCGAAAGATTCCCAGATCACCACGAATGGAAACAATACCGCCAACAAAAAGAAGTGACGTATACAGTGATTTGTAGATATCAGTAAAAGCATCGACTTTGCAATCTTAAATTACTGTAGCATTGTCGGGATGCTGCGCTATTGCGTCACATAAAACTCTCCAGGCACCTCGCACCCACTCCGAACCATCCTTCATCTTGGTCTCCGGGCCGGTCCCTTTGGCTTCGCGAATGCCTTCTTCTCCTCAAAAACCACAGGAGTTGGGCTGGGCGAAAGGTCGCTTTTCACCCAGCTGAGGTCTAAATCAGCAGGGTCCGAAGTCTCCACTTTCTTCACGACAGTAACGTCGTAATTATCGCGCGCTGTCTGAATGAGAGATAGCACCATTGCGGAATGCAACATCCGGGACTTCACCGGAGACGAGGATGGACATGCGTAGATAAAGACTATTCGACAAAGGTTACCACTAAGAAGAAGAATGTGAACGGGGACGCACTGATGTCACGCCTGATGGATCCTTCGACTTCATGCTCCCAGGCATAAAATGCATAAGCTTCAGAAACTCCTCAGCAACATGGAATGCAAACCATTAACAAACCTACAGGGGTCAGATTTCGGTAGGATGTTCTTAACCTCGTCAATCGTCGTGATAGCCTTATTCCTTAATTCTAGACCTTCTGTGGCAAGATCAATGCCCTTCGGAATTCCCGTCGTCAGAACAACATGCTTATGGCACCTCATAATACGCACCGCTACAACCATATTGAGCGATGGATCGCCGGCTCTTAACGCTTGGAAAGCTTCGACCACTTCCGCACTCCACTGAGTTTCGACACGGTTGGCAGCGACATGGATATGTGAAGTGGGAGTCTTCGCAACATACGCGCTACCTTCCGCCGCTCTAATAGAGGCTATCTCAGCCTCTCGTGCAGATAATGGAGATGGGGCTGAGATGTGTTTTAAATGCTTTGCATATGCCTCGGGCGTTAAATCTGACTGTTGAGAGGCCATAAAACATGACGGGCCGAATGAATAGTGAAAGGATTGAAGCATGAATACAACTTGCCTTGTTTGTGGCGAACAGGGAATCCTTGAATCGCCGATCTCCTAATTCCTTAGTCAAAGAGCCCCTTGTAGACGCGTAGAGCATCTACAGAGGTACATTAATAATCCCGTGCTACGTCCTACAGTGAGGCGACACTCGCCTTATTTCTGACCGTACCGATCTCAGGAACATAACAGATGAACAACCAAGCAACGTCTTCCTCATCCAAGCGTGCCAGAACATAAGCGGGTACAGTGTCTTCCTAGAATAGCCTTGCTGATCAGAATGCATGTCGTTCACGGCCACGAAAGTTCGATACCAGAGCATCCTGCAGCAATGGCAGATCGTCTTCGAGAGTCTCCCCCGATGAAGGGATTATATCTTTCAGTGTTAATGATTCTACAACGTTCTTAGTCACTATTCGCGCCCATCTCTCTCCACGCCTCGTAAAAGGATGCCTCACCATTCTGTATTCCAATAAGCATAAATCGAACGCTGCGACTGTCGATCGCAGTTGCGTATGCCGCTGCGAGGTCTGCTGACACGCCGATCCCTGAACTGGTGGACATATTGGAGGAGACACAAGCCTGAACCCCGAATGTGCTGTTAATTGCTTTATTCTGTGCGCCTTTCCAGTTCTTCCTTCCCAAAGCTCAGTCTTTAGTGTGTGTATTGTAGGAGTATTGTGAATTGATCATCGTACAAGACACGTGGTTCCAATCGATCGCAACGTCACGGTAAAGACATGGACGAGGAGGACACTGATACCCTCCTGGCCCTGATAGCGTCCTCCTTGAATTCCAATGCGTCCTTTACTCAGGATGAAATGATGGAGGCACTGGTGAATGCCGGAGGCAATGTTGAACAGGCTACTCGATGGCTTAAGAAATTAAACATGGAGGCTGCCAATGGTTCCTCGGTGCATCCCTCAAAGAGACAAAAGCTGTACCACACTCTCGATGGGTGGCTTGGGGAGGCAAAACCGAGGTCTCCACCCAAAAGGGCATCATCTGGGCATGAATCGCCTAACTTGGCCTCAGCCATAGAGTTACCTACACGACAATCTTTGTTAGATGAAAAATCGCACATAAGCCCGAAGATAGACCCTCCTCCTCTGCTTTCCATCCTCAGAGCTCCCTCCTCTTCGAAGAAGAAGCCAGTTCTTCCACCACTTCTCTTGGGAACGCCTGTGTTAGTCGCCAGACATACTCCTACAACACTCCATTACTCGATTCTCCCAAATGGCATGTTTGAAGATATTCTACTGGCCTGAAATTAAGTTATTTAGCTGTTTAGCAGACCTTGCTTGTCATCTTTACTATGTTATGCTTGAAGAAGCAAAACGCTGGAAGCCGAATAAATGGTACATCAATGACCGTCTGGTAGAGTCACCCCATCTCTCTGGGTTTTATGCGAGGGATCCCAATGATACCATGCATGAAGCTGCCAAGTACTGGTGAGCAGGCACTCGGTGGGTCCCTCCAACACGCCCTAACCCGCCACTCAGGTACAACGGCCAAGCGACCGAAATGCCCAAGTCATTTCCTGATGCTATGGAAGAAGCCCTTCTATACATTGAAGATCTGGTCAACGAGCAGATCTCAAAGCGGAAACGGTATCCACTTGAATGGGCTGGTTCTCCAAAAGCTTGGCGCGCTAATGTTGCCGCCTCCAACTGCTATCGCGGGTCTGGGGAAGGTGTTGGCGCACATGCCGACCGTCTAACTTGTGAATCCTGGTGATCCTTATCTTAGTCGCTCGTTAATCCATATGAATCGTTAGATCTTGGCCCGTATCCAACTATAGCGTCGCTATCTTTAGGTAAGCATGCTCATGTTTTATGTGTTCCAGCGTCAACCTTGAGAGTCAGGAACAACAAGAAACTTCCGTCTCCGTGAGGTTATACCCATTGCGGACAAAGATAGACGACAAGCACAAACATTCGATATACCTCTCCCCCATAATTCGGTAAGCGCACCGGTTATGATGCGGAGTGCCCCCCCAATGCTGGTGGCGATATTCTTCCTAACAGCTGCTGATAATGCATCCTCCCACTCAAGAATATTTCAAGTTCGTCTTGGAGTTTCGCTGGCATAGTATCTATTTATAGCCCGTCCACTGTAGACACTCAATACCGACCGTCAAGTCGATCGACACATTTCGGCCAAGCTATCCTAGAATTCCAGGAGAGGATATTCATCCTCATAATGAACGTATCAATGTTACTTTCAGGTGCGTAACCTAGGGAACCGGCAAGTTGGGGAGACTTGATGACGTTGACTACTGGCAGGTTCTATCGACCAGACTTTCAACCAGACTCCATTCCGCGATGTTACTGTGAAGGTGATATACCGACAACACTAAAGTCAAATCAGAAGCGGCGAGGACATGGAGAGGATGCATCGTTCTTTTGGCAGTGCCAGGCTGGAGCGCAGAATGAAGGCAGATCTTGCCACTATTGGAAAGAGATGAATATGGAAGCTGAAGGACGAGGTCTCTGTATTATGAGAGATGTGCCAGCACGATAGTGTGTAAGTATATTGAACGGACTCTGCACGTGAACTCAAACGCTTTTAATGGGTGCGTATAGCCATGCATTCCGTCGGTTTGCCTCCTTGTAAATTTCAGAAGCCCGTCCTTGTCACGGGCTGAGCCTGTGTCTGTGTACGTTGATTAATTAGTTGACCATAGCTGTATACTACAGCGGAGTTGGCCGATTCTATTGTAACTATTGTAACTATGTACTTAGTTCGTGCGCAATTCAAATATCACCGGACAGCACACTGTTTGGCACTGTTTTCACCGGGGACTGAAATTAGCACACAAAACAGGCAGTCAACACCGCACCTTAACATTCACGGCTCTGAAGCCCGCATTCCACACGCTGGGTACGACCCAGGACGGTGCGAAGATAGACCATGCAGTCTTTCTTCCAATCCATATCCTCTTTCTTCTCAAGCGGGAATCAGGGCCCCTTGGTCGGATCCTCCAGGCAACCCCCGGTCTCTCCTAATGACGCTTTCTCTCTACCCACACATTCACCAAGCACTGACCAACTTCCGGTGCCACGATCGACCGGCTTCACTTATCCACCTCACACACCTACTTCAGCTGTGGACGATCCAACTCCGTTCTCGTCCACTGACCACGTTAGTCGCGTGCAAGGCAGCTCAACATTACTGCCCATGCACCACTCGTCGGCCTCTTCAAAATCGTATTACCCACCGCTGGATAAGACTTGGGCTCGGATACGCGGCTGGCTATCCAATGAATATACAGAACTCGGCGATACACTAAATTATGGTATCCTTCCCGCTTCGCTCGCACAGATTGAAGCTAGTTTCGGTTTTCAACTTCCCAAGGCAGTAAAGGATTCTTATCTCATTATCGACGGGCAGGAAGCCGAATCGAGTGCTGGATGCTCGGAAGGTCTTTTCTTCGGTCTGTACTTCCTACCTTTAGACCAAGTCCTCGATGAATGGCGTTTCTGGCGGGAGGTAGATGATGACCCTACCACGGGCGCTAATCCACAGATCCGTGCCGCTATGCAAACCATACCTGCCGACTGGATCCGAAAAGAGTACTCATGTAGGGGATGGATACCATTGATTGCTGATAAGGTTGGGAACTATATCGGTGTCGATGTCAATCCTGCTCCTAGAGGTTCTGTTGGCCAAGTCATTGTCTTTGGACGGGATTTCGATACCAAAATCGTCCTTTGGAATGGGGATGGTGAGAATGGCTGGGCACGGTGGCTTGCCAGCTTCGCGGAAGAACTAGAGAATGGTGAAGGTTTCGAAGTACGCGGGTCGGAGGCGGACAACAGTGACAACGGGAGTGAAGACAGCATCGGGTACGAAAGCTACTTCAACGGTGGTGTCGCCGGTGGGAAGGGTGATACCGGTGGCCCTGGGGGTCTGAGGTTCACGGGAGAGTACAAAGGCTGGAACGCAATTGAGGTCTGGGCGGATAGAAGTTATAAAGCATGGTATGAGGCTGGATTGATCCCAGAGGAGCTGGAAGACGAAGGCACTGCGGAAGGACCTACCAATGCACCACTGGACCGGAATGTAGCCCCCGAAGTGGAGACTACTCATCTCACTGGTATCCCTATCCCCGGCGAAATGACCCCTGTGTCATCTTCGAATCTTCCTAAGATCCTCCCACCAGCATCGGCTCCCAAGAACAGCTCCACTGTTTCGGGTGGCGCAGACCTTGTGTCATTGGCATCTCCCTCACCGCTTGTCACCCAATTTGAGAAGCAAAACACGCCCATTCTGGATAGTTTTCCGCCAAAAGAGTATGTTCATTCCACCCTGTTCATTCTTCGTCACGCTGATGGCACCGAAGTGAACAGGAAATACGGCTTGTGAATTCCACTATTGATAGTTCTACGACATCACCCGCTGAACCTACAGGTAGAATTGAGAGGCCTGACATTGTGACCGGCGTGGATGAGTTTGGCGCTTTGGAGCAGATCAACTCTTGATAAATATTCATTCGGTTCCTACTCTACATACATTATCTATTCATTTCCTGCCACCATGTGGTCATAATACCTGATATAACATGAGTGAAGAGGAAATCGAGTCCGAAGATGGACGCGTTCGGTATGATGAAGAAGACAGCTCTGATGATGGCCTCCGCGATGCTTCTGGTGATGGTGATGAAGAGTCTGAGGAAGGAGAAGAGGGCGAGGACGAAGAAGGGGACGAAGATGAAGCAAGCGAGCCGGAAGCGCCGCTCGCTACGTCGTTCCCTGCTCAATCGCAACAGTCGCAAAGTACGTCCATGTTGAAGCGCTGAACCTCATGTGTGCCCACGTCGCTATGCTCTAGTTTATGTACCCACTTCGTCGCGCTCGTCTTCGCCAACCCAACAACGCCGAGATGTGTTCCGCTCCGACATTGCCGCGAAGTCATACACCATCGAGCCCCTAGCAGCATTCCCCCACCCAGTTGCCACTCATAGCTTGGCCTCCTCACTATGTTTGACTCATCTCCTAACCGGCTCGCATGACGGCTTCATTCGCGACTATGACGTATACGCCAGTGCGAACGGCAAAACGTTGTTAACTGCTCCTCAGCGTGCCCATACGGGTATGGCAGACACGAATCTCAAGGCTGGTATACTCAGATCGTGGTGGGAAAACCTTGAGGATGGTGCACGACCCCTTCCGGAAACGTCATTATCCCCAGTGTACAGTATGACCATGCAAGCGGACGCATTATGGGGCTTATCTGGGACTGCTGTAGGTTCGATTTGCCGATATACTTTGACACTGGTGATGATATGTTGCAACTGGTGCAGTCTGGGAACATTAATCTCTTCACTGTTCGCCATGAACCAGGGCACATTCATCATGTCCTGAGGGGTCATCACGGACCGGTCTCCTCACTCTCCCTATCAAATGATGAGTCGAGCCTGTTCAGTGCTGGATGGGACAGCTATGCTCTGGTATGACTCATTATCCGTGCTCTTACGAATGATTGTACTGATCCTGCGTCACAATTGAGCACTGGGATCTCAATACTGGGAAAATCGCCAGGAAGTTTTCGTCCCATGGTGCTCAACTCACCACCATCGCTGTCCGCCCCCTAGGTGCCCCCATACCTGCGAACTATGGGGCACGGATAGTGTCTGACACCGTTGCTCATCCGAAAGCGGAGCCCACCACCCCTCAACCCATGAAAATTGAGGAGTCTCAGTCAACGATTGTAGTCGCACATCCCTCGCCCCAGGCCTCAGAAGATGCCGCGGGAGAATCAGACAATGATTTCGACCCTCTCTTTGACGACGACGCAGAGCCTCCGCCCGCTCCTCAGACAGTTCCAGCGCCACCTCTTCAGAACGGGGGGATGACCTTACCGTCAGGTGGAGGAGCGCTCCAACTGCATATGCCAGGCTCAAATCAATACCCGACATCCACCCCACCACCACCACTCCAGCCACAACAACTGGCGTATTCACCCTCGGTGGTTCCGAAGAAAGAGACACCAATTTTAGATCCAGTCCGGTACAATGACTTCTCTCCTGACATTCTCATGACAGCGAGTATCGATGGGCAAGTTACGCTATGGGACCGAAGAGCGCCATCATCTGATGGCCGTGGCATGGGCAGACTGGAGGGTAATGAACGATCACCTCCATGGTGTGTCTCGGTGAGTGGCGAGCTTCAGCATGGGCTAGGAATAAGCCCTCTGATAATGGGGACGTTCTATCTATTTGTATCCATTTGCTTCATAGGCTTGCTGGTCCTCGGATGGTTCGCATATTTATGCTGGAAGACGCAACGGGTTCATAGATGTGTGGGATGTTCGCAAGTACGGACCAGGATCAGCATCAGGACAACCTAGATTAGCTACCACTCTACGGAATCCAGCAAGTAGTGGCATCGTATCATGCGTCACCGGGCTCCCGGATCGTCAACATATTGTCTGGTGCGCGGTTATGATCGCCTGTGTCCTTTGTCGCTTCTTTGTCTGACACAGTGCCTGGGGCTTTCCAGCGCATCACAAGACAATCTCCGTCTCTGGAACGTTTTCGGTCTTGATGACAATGATACCAGTATGCACCGATCAAGACCATCCGTCCCTTTCAAAATAATCGCCGGTCATCACGGGGGAATCATATCGCAGATTCGTAAGATGATTGTTCATGATGTTCTGGGAAGTACTATGAAACTCAACCGCTTGTTATTGCCTTTCAATCTAGTTGTTGATACTTCATCTAAATTCATGATCACCGCGAGCGGCAACCGTGGATGGTTCGGCGAATCATCAAAAACCGTTATCGTGCATACTATCACACCACAGTAGTGCAAGGTTGAGTAGTCAGTGAATTTGTGTTTGGTGATCTGTGTTGTCATTTCTCGTTGAGGCCCGACACTCCGTGGTTCATCACAAATGGTAGACTGTACCTTCATCGATGCATGTTCTATTCGGGCGTATTTTTGTGGCCCGGCCCTGTCTCTTTGTAGGCTTGACCGTTCACGGAGAGTCCTCACTTCAACCAGACCCTTGAAGCTTCCAGTTTTACGTATGAATGTCAGCCGAGAATTTTCGCCACCCCTGGGATTCGTCAACTCCAATGTTATACCAACCTGTGCTACGGCTGATCTCATAATGGATCCTCTTCCGGATGCTATGCTTCTCGAGCTTGTTTCCAGTACATCCATGCACTGCCATACGGACTACATGATCGATCATCAACAGGAAGTACTGAGAAAGAGGCGTCGTCTCTGATATTCTGAGGTGCTACATCACTCCCATCCACCGCTCCAAAGTGGACTGATCTGCACGCAGAGCATGGGTGGGTAATATAAGCAAGTAGGAGGGGATTATGTAGACGCGACACGATGGTATGTATATATTATGTATCGTCTTCGAGGGAAACCTTAACCGCACAGAACGCGACGTGAAGGTGAAATTTCCGCCCCAAACACGAGCGCATTCTCTAGGTTCAAATTCCCATCCTGGTCGACTCAAATGTGCACGGCCTGAAGTGTCGAGCTGATCAGCATACTCGGTCACTTATTGACGTCAAATTAGATGCGTGAATTATAACTAAATCTGGGTTTCGACCTGGTCAAGGTTAAGCTAGCATGAATGATCTCAAGCACATCTATCGTATCAATGAACAAGGAACGGCCAGAGCATGAATCCGTCAATTTCTCGTGGTATCGTTGGCTACAGATTTTGTCATCTCCGTGCCGGTGGCATACTACCAGCGTGGGAGAGGTTCACAAGCTTGTGGGTTTACCATGCTGAGGAACCTCGTGCTAAAGCGCAATGGAGGCAACCCACTGTATATCATCCAACACTTATTTGCTGAGTACCAGGATCCCCGACAAGGATGAGCTCCCATAAGCAAAGTATTCGCCGGAGTGTACACTTAATACGCGCCGGCAAGAATGAGCATCCCTTTCAAAACTCCCAAGAATGTGGAGGATTGTTTTGGTACGAGGGTCAAACTACGTCAACGGTCGAAAGTTAGGTTCGGGTGGATTGGTTGACTGTGGCTTAGTTGGGCTACGATGGTTCTCTGTTCAAATCAATGCCTAGTACTATGTGAGAGCCGGGAACCACGATCTCGTCATTGGCTTGCTGAATTGGTGTAGTCTCCGCGGGTGCTGAATGTGGAGATAACGTAACAGCTCAAGTGGACTTGAAGGCGGGGACAGTCTTCATTCAGCGGCACGCCATACCTGTGATGAAGAACCTAAAGCTCATAAGGGCATGAATTCAGCACCAAGCACCAAAAATGAAGGCTTAAATTGGATATCTAAACGAAAGGGCCAAAGATAGTGGCGCATAGAGAGTGGAAACGAAGAACGGGAGTCAGTTTAGTCCATTAAACAACGGAGAAGGGAGGGGAAAGCCAAGATTCATACGATGACTCTTCTTGAGGGTCAGCGGAGACTTTGAGTGCCCGAAGGAGAATCTTGTAATTGCTCTTGGGGACCATAGTGGAGTTGTCAAAGGCAAAAATGTTCTGGAACAAGCTGTATCCATTCGATTGAACTACGGTAGGTAGAAAGACAATAAGCGGGTACACCAAACCCGGGAAGTGACTTACAAGGGCCATCAGTGCTACGAGGCAAGTACGTAAGCTCGGCGAACCGACCAACGATTGGGACTTGATCGAACTCTACGGCACGCGACAACTTCTCGCGAGGACCCGGGGAACGCCACTTGCGTTCAGGAACGTGACGCTTGCTGATAGTCGGTACGAACGTTACGTCGGACGAAACAAGGTCGATGTAGAGAGCAGCAGTACCGAAGGCGAGTCGGTAGAGAAGCGTAGGAGCATCGCCGCCTTTGAGTGTGTAAGTCTGACCGGGCTTCTGGACGTTCAGTTTTGAGTCCACTAGAGCAGGGATTTGGAAACCAAAGTAGAAGCTTGTCGAATCGATGACTTTCAAGTCAATCCTATTGGCATTGAGTCCGAGGTAGCTCGAGGAAAGATTCTCTCCTAAGCTTCCGCGAACCTGAATGAAACCGGTGTAGACTGGGAACCGCGCTCGGTTGCCGGTAGTTTGGGGCGAAATCGTGACGAAAATCTGTGCTGTCTCACCAGGACCTAGTTGGATATAGCTGGGAGAGATAGTCACACTTGCGTAGTCGGTGGTGAGTGGGACAGGGCCCAATGAAGGTTGGACACCATCCTCGCCGATCGTGAGAGCCGTACCAGCAGGAACATGACTAATTCTATACGTTTGATGCTTGTTGCCATTATTTCGAAGTTTGAGGATCTTTGGACCGGTGAAGTGGGCAGTGTCATTAAGGAGGAGCTCGCTGGGTTCGAGAGATGTCTGAAAGTTTAGGGCGTCATAAACGTTGATGAGACCAGCTCCTTGCTTAGTGAGAGTCTGGAGAGGAGAGTCATTAGTCTTGTTGGAAGGGATGGTCAATGCTGTGGTCTGAAAGAGGGTGCGGGCTCTGCGAGCGACAGCGTTTGTTTTTCCGAACTTCTCGAGGAGGAGCGCGGCGGCCCCAGCAACAAACGGGGAAGCCATACTAAATGCACCAAGTGAATAATAAGGTCAACCTGGTCCCAACTCTTGTAAACGGATATACACACGAAGTACCAGAATCCAATGCATAGGAACCCAAAGCCACCGGCCACGTCGAGATGATGTCTAAAATCGACCCACATTAGCATCATTTCAGATCTTTGAGTATGTACGTACTACCACCAGGAGCAGCCAAGGAAGGCTATGCAGGAACACAAGCACCGCCGAAGTCAATCCTTGGGGTTCGATCAATGCACCTCAAAACCTTACATTGAAATACATGTCATTTGAAGGGCCGTATGATGAGGAAGCGGAAACCAAACCACCATCCAGGGTAGCAGTGGTGGCTATTTCATTGACCTTTCGGAATACAACTGCATAGAAAATACGATCAGCGCACGTCACCGAGTCAAAAGAATCCCTACCTTTGATGTCCACACCGGCAGCGAATTGTTGGACGAGGAACTCTCCATTTTCCGCCGAAATGAGGGTAGCGACATAAGGTCCAACAGCGAGATCGAGGAGGGTTTCAACGATGCTAAAGAGACCAGACCCGATCAGTCCAGCTCCAAAATGTGCCTGGCTCAACCCACTTATCATAAAGTAAGGTCACTCTTCCGCCTTTTGCCGCTATATTCGCCAACTTGGTCGTGAACGTACATGTTCCACGCCGAACTAGCACAACCTTCCCCTTCAAGTCAGGGGTACTTGCCGGTAAGGGTGAGCATGCATCTGCCGTGATGCTCGTATTAGTTGACACCACATAAATCGGCAATGGCGTGTCGTAAGGGTAGTCAGGCTGAGGGAGTTCGAGCGGCTTGAGGCTGTTGTAAAAGATTGGAGGATATGATACTCCCGAGACGGTGAAGTTGTAGACGAAGACCCTGGTATTTTGGACCGAGCCGACAGAAATGACGTTGACACCTGAAGAGGGTTCGGAAGTATACTAGACAGGCCGCCGGGGTGAAACCTCGTCAACTTCGCATTAATAGAAACACCGGACACACCCATGACCCGAAATTACCATCGTTACCTGCCGAAACAGCAACAACTTTACCACCCGCTGCAATTCGTGAGGCGAGAACACCGGCAGGGCCCGTTGACCACCCGATCGGAGCGGCCAGAGACAGGTTGAGGACGTCGCATCCATCCTTGTCGGCTCGAAGCAGTGCCTCGACAATGACTATTCGTTCGGTCACACACGAGGATGAAAGGATTATAAGTGCACCATGCCGCAGGACGATGGGCGAAAGAAGGGATGTTACGTACTATCATCGGGCGCATTTCCTGTACAACCGAAAATACGACTTGGGACGAATATAGCAGAGAACCGTGGCCATTAGCGTTCGGTGTTCTTGCTGGTTTAGAGCATCCAAGGGACGACTCACTACGCTCCCAACGTCGATTCATACGCAACACCCTCAAACCCATACGGATTTCCCGGATTCGCACCAACGATCCCCGCTACATGCGTTCCATGGCCGGAACATTGATCAAGCGGGTCCGCATCCGGCACAGGTTTATTCGTTCCGTTAAATCCATC
>WNFI01378024.1_pt2 | contig 27349 bp, 26 predicted proteins | sample 5400471 | NCBI WGS metagenome assembly WNFI01 (sample SAMN13153348, study PRJNA577476) | soil metagenome | isolation source: 100 cm saprolite on Douglas fir-dominated hillslope | place: USA:California | collected 2013-09-17
CGATGTCTGGGAGCACGCCTACTACCTCAACTACCAGAACCGCCGGCCGGACTACATCAACGCGTTCTGGAACGTCGTGAACTGGGACGCCGCGGAGAAGAACTACGTCTCTGCCCTGTAGGCTGTCCGCTTGCGGGCAACGTGGCGCGCCAGCGCCACCTGCAATTCCAAGCCGCGCTGCGAGGCGCGGCTTTTTTCGTGGGCGCTCACACGCAGGGTCCGCAAAAAGCCGCCCGGCGGTGAGGCCGGGCGGCTGGAGAAACAGGACAACCTGCGGTTACTTGGTCGCGACGGTCTGGATCGTCTTGATGATCCGGCCGGCGACCAGATACGGGTCGGCGGCGGAGTTCGGCCGGCGATCCTCGAGATAGCCCTTGTAGCCGTCCTTGACGAAGTTGACGGGCATGCGCACGGACGCGCCGCGGTCGGACAGGCCGTAGTTGAACTTGTCGATGGACTGCGTCTCGTGGAGACCGGTGAGGCGGAGATGGTTTTCCGGGCCGTAGACGGCGATGTGCTCGTCCACGTGCTTGGCAAACGCCGCCATCAGCTTCTCGAAGTATTCCTTGCCGCCGACCTCGCGCAGATACTTCGTCGAGAAGTTGGTGTGCATGCCGGAGCCGTTCCAGTCGAGCGGGGCGTTGAAGGCCCCGAGGACGGGCTTGCAGCGCCACTCGATGTCGATGCCGTGCGGTTCGCAAAGGCGGGTCATGAGGTAGCGGGCGACCCACATCTGGTCGGCCGCGGTCTTGGAACCCTTGCCGAAGATCTGGAATTCCCACTGGCCCTTCGCCACCTCGGCGTTGATGCCCTCATTCCTGCTCGAAGCCGAACCAGGTGTCCGGATCATCCACAATGGTGGCGCGCGAGTTCGACGGGTGCGGGGCGCCCGTGGGCAGGAGCGTCTCGGACATCACGAGGAAGGCGCTCTTCCGCGTGGCATCGGGATACAGCGCCACCGGCTTGAGCAGGATGTCGGAGCTCTTGCCCTCGGCCTGCTGCGTCGAGCTGCCGTCGAAACCCCAGACGGGCACGTCCTCCAGCTTCAGCTTGGCGACGTCGCCGTCGATGATCTTGGTCTTTGAGCGCAGGCTGGCCAGCGGCGTGTAGCCGTCGAGCCAGATGTATTCCAATTTGATTTTGGCCATGATTGATTGAGTTGGTTTGAGGTTTTTAGCGCCACGCGAAAGGCGGCGACGTTGGGGTGCCGCCATTATGCAGAGACGTTATACCGTTCCACAAAAAGCACCTTACATGCCAGAGGAAAGCCGATTTTCAATTTATGCCAGAGCGCCCCGGCCCCGCGGGCGTCACTCGCCCCTTGCCACCGTCCCCCGCCCGGCAAAGCGTGGAGGCGCACCATCATGCACGAGATTAAAGACACCCAGCGCGCCCTGGTCCGCATCGGCTACGACGGCCGCGTCCACAAGACCTTCCGGGGGGCGCAGGCGTTCGCGCGGTTCGAGAATGAGGTGCGGGTGCTCCGCTACCTGGAGCAGCGCGGCTGCGGCTTTGTCCCCCGCCTGCTCGAGGTGGACGAGGCAGGGCTCAAGATTGTCACGACCAACTGCGGCTCGCGGGTGGACCAGGTCAGCCCGGGGCGCCTGAAGGAGCTGTTCGCCGAGCTCGAGACCTTTGGCGTGCGCCACGACGACCCGGAAATCCGCAACATCACCTACCGCCGGACCGACGGGCGGTTTTGCATCATCGATTTCGAATTCGCCACGCTGCTCGATGAGACAGCCGCCCGCCCGGGCCCGCCTGCGCCCCGGCTCCGCTGGTCCGGCCTGACCCACCGGGGGCACGTCCGGCCGAACAACGAGGACACCTTCCTCGCGCTCGAGTTCGACGGCCGCGAAGTTCGCTACCTCGGCAAGACCGGCGGGGGCTCGACGGCGAAGACCGACTTTGTCTTCGCAGTCAGCGACGGCATGGGCGGCGCCAACTCCGGCGAATTTGCCAGCCGCATCACGGCGGACAAGATCACCCACCTGCTGCCGAAGGGATTCCGTCTCGCCGCGCCCGGCCCGGAGAGCGGCTTCGTGGAAGTGCTCCATGAACTGTTTCACGCCATCCATCACGACCTGATCGTGCTCGGCCAGTCCTACGAGGAGTGCCGCGGGATGGGCACCACCCTCAGCCTCGGCTGGTTCACGCCGGGCTGGATGTATTTCGGCCACATCGGCGACAGCCGCATCTACCACCTGCCGCAGGCGGGCGGGCTGCGCCAACTCACGCACGACCAGGGCCATGTCGGCTGGCTGCAGCGCAACGGCAAACTCACGGAGCGCGAAGCCCGCTCGCACCCCAGGCGCAATGTGCTGCACCAGGTGCTCGGCGCCGGACACCAGTTCATCGAGCCGCAATTCGGCGTGCTGCCCTGCGCGCCGGGCGATCGCTTCCTGCTTTGCTCCGACGGCCTCATCGAGGGCCTGTGGGACAACCAACTCGAGGAAATCGTGCGCGACCCCGATCCCGCGCCGGTGGCGCCGCGACTCGTCAATGCGGCGCTGGAACGCGCCGGCCGCGACAACATCACTGCGCTGGTCGTCGCGGCCCTCGCGCCCACCACCCCACCGCCATGACCCATGTTTTTGTCTACGGCACGCTCAAGCGCGGCCATCGCAACCACCAGTACCTCGCCGGCCAGCAATTCCTCGGTGAAGCCCGCACCGTGTCCGGCTACACACTTTATTCGATGGGGAATCATCCCGGCATGGTCCACTCCACCGACGCGAGCCACGACGTCACGGGCGAACTCTGGGCCGTCGATGATGACTGCCTGGCCCGGCTCGACATCCTGGAGGGCGTGGGCAAAAAGCTCTACGAGCGCGTGGCCGTCCAGCTCGCCCCGCCCTTCGTCGACGAATCCGTCCAGACCTATCTCTACCTCCGCACTCTCAAGAACCGCAAGGCCATCGGCTCGACCTGGACGGAATAATCAGGACTTCAGCGCCGTCTTCGGCACGCGCTTGACGGTCACGAACCGGGCGCGGAACAGCTCCTCCATCAGCTCACGCGCCGGACCGGGGATCCGCTTCACCAAGTCTTCCATTGGCGGCAGGTCGCCCTTTTCCTCCGGCGGACTTTCCGTATGCATCAAAGCCGGGGTAACGATTCCCATCTCCCGCTCCTGGGCCAGGAAAGCCGATTCCTCCTCGGACGATGGTCCGGCTGGTGCGTCCACCATCACCACACTCGCCGGCGCCTCTTCCTCCTGTTCCGTTTTGCCAATCGCCCCCGCGCCTTCAGGCGCGGGTGTCAGTCGTTTTTTTTTGAGCCGTCCCCGGGGAGGCCCTCGGCCATCGTCGCGATCTCCTTGATCAGGCTGTCGATGGCCCGGGCGCGGCTGGCTTCCACGGCCTTGAGCAGCGCCACCTCGAAATTGATCTTCTCGGACAGGCCGTGCTTCACGCCGGCCTCGCCCTCGCGCAGGCCGTCGAGCAACCGCGTCAGCTGCTCGGTCGTCATCGGCGGGCCGAGCGCCGCACTCGAGCCGCCCTTGGCGATGGAATCGAGCAGTGCGGTGCGCACATGGGACTGCACGTCGACCAGCAGCCGGTAGAGGTCGCGGCCGCTTTCGTCGCACTCGTCGACGAGTGCGACGATCTTCCTATGGTCGCCCGCCGCGAGCGCGGCGGCCAGGGCGGCGATCTTTTCCACGGACACCAGCCCGTAGACATCGAGCACGTCGGCTTCGCCGACCTCCGTGCCGCAGAAGGAAATCATCTGGTCGAAGATGGACTGGGCGTCACGCATGCCGCCGTCGGCCATGCGGGCGATGCTGGCCAGCGCGGCGTCGCTGACCTTGATCTTCTCGGCCGCGGCGATTTTTTTCAACCGCTGCACGATGAGCCCCTCGGGGATGGGCTTCAGGTCGAAGCGCTGGCAGCGCGACAGGATGGTCGGCAGCACCTTTTGCACGTCGGTCGTGGCGAAGATGAACTTCACGTGGGCCGGCGGCTCCTCGAGGGTCTTGAGCAGCGCGTTGAACGCGGAGGAGGACAGCTGGTGGACCTCGTCGATGATGTAGACCTTGTATTTCCCCTGGGCCGGCGCGTATTGCACGTTGTCCCGGAGGTCGCGGATGTTGTCGACGGAGTTGTTGGACGCGCCGTCGATCTCGATGACATCGAGGCAGGAACCGTCGGCGATGGACTGGGCGATCGGATCCTGGGGGTCGAAGTCGGCCTTGGGGCCGCCGGTGACATTGAGGGCCTTGGCGAAAATGCGGGCGGTGCTGGTCTTGCCGGTGCCGCGCGGACCCACGAACAGGTAGGCGTGGGCGATGCGGTTGCGGGCGATGGCGTTCTTCAGTGTCCGCACCACATGGTCCTGTCCCACGACATCGTCGAACGTCTGCGGACGCCACTTGCGGGCGATGACTTGGTAGGCGGTGGACATACGATTGCGAAATGAAGAGTGCGGATTGCGGATTGGGCAAGCCCTCTCGTGCATTTACCGGCCGGCCGCACCGGCCATTCCGCACTCCGCAATCACCAATCCAGACTCAAAAGGAGTGGCCAGGCAATCCACGGCACTGGGAGGACGTCGTCACCGTTGCTGCCTTCCGGCCCTGGCGGGGTTCACGCGCCTGCCCCATGCATGGCGCCTGGCCAAGGCGGAACGTAGGTCGGCTCCCTCCCCTTTCAACTAAAATAAAAAGGGCGGTGTTTGCTGTAGCGGCGTTCTATGAGCGCCGACTCGTCACCCCGGCGGTCAATAGACCGCCGCTACAGTCAGTCCCTAGCCGCCGGGCGACTTGTCCGGCGGCGGAGGCGGTTGCTGCCCCGGAGGTTTGCCGGGCTCGCCCATCGGCCGCGAGCCGTCGTTGGGGCGGTCGCCGTTGGCCCGCCTGGCCCGCTCTGCTTTATCCCGCGCCTCGCGCTTCTCGCGTTCCTCGCGGTTCATCTGCTCAAACTTGGCGCGCTGCTCGGGCGTGAGCCTTTCGGCGATTTCCCGTTGCAGGCGCTCAAACACGCTCCTGGTTTCCGTCATGCTGTAAGTGCGCAGCCGGTTCAGTTCTTCCATGTTGCGCCGCATGATGGGCCGGATCTGTTCCAGTTGCTCCGGCTTCAGATCGAGGCGCTCCGCCAGCAGTTTCAGCCGCTGCGGGGCCCACAGCTCAGGCATGGGGCGTCTGGCCATCATTTCCCGGCCCACGCGCAGCGCCACAAACGCGCCGGTGACCACCCCGGCCGCGAAGATGCCCACCAGAACGAGGATGAGCTTCCAAGATTGGGTCATCAGGAAAGATCCAGCATCTCGCCGATCGTGTCGGTCAGGGCCAGGTCATCCGTCGAGTCGGACATGATTTCCGTATAATCGAAGGCGACCGCGGTCAGGCCCAGCACCCCCGCCACCATCAGGCCGCGCAGGGCAAAACGCTCGAACGGCGCCCACGGGGCGGAGACCGTCGCGGCCCGGGCGGCCAGCCGGGTGGCAAAGCCATACGGGGCCGTGGTGTCACGGGGCTCGCCGGCCGCCCGGGCCAGGGTGGTGAGTTTCTGCCATTGGTGTTCGAATCGGTTCATGACTTCTCCTTGCTTTGTAGTTCCTGGAATAATTTTTGCAATTTCCGTCTTGCGCGAAAGGCGCGCACCTTGACGAGGGTCTGGTTCCAGCCGGTGGAGGCGCTGATCTCCGCGATGGTCTTCTGTTCAAGGTCGAGCAGCTGGATGACCAGCCGGTCGTCGGGCTTGAGCATGGCGAGAAGTTTGTGGACAAGTTCGCGGGCCGCGAGGGCGTCGCCGGGGGTCACGTCGCGCTCGTCGGTGAGCACGTTGTCGAGCACCTCGGCCTCGTTCTCCGACAGGTCGGCCCAGCGGAACTCCGGCCGGCGCTTCTGCGCGCGCAGCTGGTCGATGCACGTGGTCACCGCGATGCGGGAAACCCAGTGCGGGAACGGCACGTTGCCCTGGTATTGTGCGAGGCGGGTGAACATTTTCAGAAAGATGTCCTGGGCGAGGTCTTCCTCGGCGACGCGCCGGGGCAGATGGGAGCGGACGATGCGGATGACCAGCGGATAGAGGTGCTCGACGAGCAGGCGCGCCGCGTCCTGATCGCGTCGCCGCACGCGTTCGAGGCAGCCGGGCAGGTCGAACGGTTCATCAGCCATGGGAGTTGTATCGGTCGTTGATCCACGAGGACAGAGACGATGGCCGGCCGGCATGGGTTACCTTCATTCCGGCCATAACTCTCTGTCCCACCGGGCGGTATGGCCAGCTTTTCATAAAATGAAAATTTTCCCGGCGTCGCACCTTGGCCTGGGCGTGAAGGCCGCGACTGCCGGAGGCGACCATCCTCCGGGTTGTCACCCGCGCCTCCCTGGAACCGTCCGCGAATGTAATCTTGCAGCGCGCAGGCGCTCAGTTGTGGTGGGTTGGTATGAATGAAGTAACGCTGGGCGCCGCGCCAGCCAGTTTCCCCTCCGCCATGAAGGAGTCATCCTCGTCCGGCCGGGATCTGCTTTGGATCGCCCTGTTGTGTGGGGCGTTATACGCGGTCCGGCTCGGCAGCTATCCGATGGGCAGCCCGGACGAGGGGCGCTACGCGGAAATTCCGCGCGAAATGGTCGCCTCGGGCGACTGGATCACGCCGCGCCTGAATGGAGTCAATTACTTCGAAAAACCACCGCTGATGTATTGGGCGGTGGCCGGCTGCTATGCCGCCTTCGGCCCGAGCGAATGGGCGATGCGCGCCATGCCCGTGCTGTTCGCCCTCGGCGGCGTGCTGCTCACCTACGCCGCCGGTCGCGGTCTCCATGGCCGGGCGGCGGGCGTGGCGGCCGCGGCTGTTCTCGGCACCTCGCTCCTCTATTTCGCCATCGCCCACATCCTGCTCCTCGACATGGCGGTGTCGGTGCTGATGAGCGCGACCCTGTTCTGTTTCATCCTCGGGTTGCGCGAGCCGCCCGGCGCGAAACGGCGGTGGCTCTTCCTCGGCCTCTATGCGAGCGCGGCGCTCGCCACCCTGACCAAGGGCATGATCGGCTTCCTCGTCACCGGCGCGGTGATGTTCCTCTGGCTGCTGGTGTTCAACCAGTGGAAACGGCTGCGGCCGTTTTATCTGCCGGCGGGCGGGTTGCTGTTCCTGGCCATCGCGGTGCCGTGGCATGTGCTCGCAGCCCAGCGCAACGAAACCTGGTTGCATCGCTATTTTGTCTACGAGCACTGGGAGCGCTTCACCACGCCGGCCGCCGGCCGGCCGGGCGCATGGTATTACTACATCGGGATAATTTTGGCGGGGCTCATCCCCTGGACGGGCTTCCTCTGGCCGGCCGTGCGGGACGGTCTCAGCGGCGGCTGGGCCCGGCGGAAGGAGAACGCCGACACTTGGTTTCTGGTCGTCTGGGTCGGGTTCATTTTTCTGTTTTTCACGAAATCCCACTCCAAGCTCGCGCCCTATATCGTGCCGGTCTTCCCCGCCCTGGCGGTGCTGATCGGCGCGTGGCTGGCGAAGGCGTCCGCCGAAGCCGGCGCGGCCCGGCTGCGGGCGGGGCTTGGCGTTTTTTACGCCATCTGCGGCCTGCTGGCCGTCGCCCTGTGTGCGGTCGTCCTGCGGCCGCCCGCGAAGGTGGACGCCAGCCAGGCGCTGGCGCTGCGCCCGGCCGCGTTCACCCTGGCGGCCGGGTTGATCCTTGGTGGCGGCGCCGTGGCCTGGTTGGCCCGGACCCGCGGGGGCCGGGCCGCGCTGGCCGGCGTGATCGCGACCATGGGGCTCTTTTTCGTGGTGCTCCAGTTTGCTGCGCCCGACATCAGCAAGCCGAGCACCAAGGAACTCGCGCTGTTTGTGCACGACCACGCCCAGCCCGGCGACCGCGTGGTGCACTACCATTATTTTTTCCATGACTTCACCTTCTATGCCGCCCGCCTGGTCGATGTCGTCGCCTACACCGGCGAACTGGAGCTGGAGGAGGACGCCGCGGCGCGGGCGAGCGGGCGCTTCATCGCCGACGCAGAGTTCCGCCGTCGGTGGGAGGGGCCGGGGCGCCTCTGGGTGGTCGCCCGGCCGGAAGATACGAAGGAACTCTTTGCCGATCCGGCGTTCCGTTATTATTTGATCAAACAGACCAAGGATTATTCTCTGTTCAGCAACCAGCCCTGACATGTCCGCCCCTTCCACCCCCACCCCTACCGCCACTCCGCCACCGGCGGCGGCCGTTCCCTTTCTGCCCTTCACCCGTCCGACCATAGACGAGGAGACGATCGCCGGGGTCGCCGAGGTGCTGCGCTCCGGCTGGATCACCTCCGGCCCGCAGGTGAAGGCCTTGGAGGCGAAACTCTCCGAATATTGCGGCGGCCGCCCGGTGCGCGCCTTCAACTCCGGCACCTGCACGATGGAGATCGCGCTGCGCATCGCCGGGGTCGGGCCCGGCCATGAGGTCATCACCACGCCGCTCTCCTGGGTCGCGACCAGCAACGTCGTCCTCGAAGTCGGCGCCCGGCCGGTCTTCGTCGATATCGACCCCGCGACCCGCAACATCGACCTCGCCCGCGTCGAGGCCGCCATCACGCCCGCCACCCGTGCGATCCTCCCGGTGGACCTCGCCGGCCTGCCGGTGGACCGCGACCGGCTGTATGCCATCGCCAAAAAACACCGGCTCCGCGTGGTCGAGGACGCCGCCCAATCCTTCGGCAGCACCTGGCAGGGGAAGCGCATCGGCAGCATCGGGGATTTCGTCTCGTTCAGTTTTCACCCCAACAAGAACATCACCACCATCGAGGGCGGCTGCCTCGTGCTAAATAACGAGGCCGAGGCCGGGCTCGCCGAGCAATACCGCCTGCAGGGCGTCGTCCGCACCGGCCGCGACGGCATGGAGGTCGAGTTGGCCGGCGGCAAATTCAACCTCACCGACGTGGCGGCGCGCGTCGGTCTCGGACAACTGCCGCACCTGGAGGAGTTCAACGCCCGGCGCCGCGAGCTCGCCCGCGCCTACTTTGAACTCTTCGACCAGGCCGGCGCCCGTGGACTTGGGCTCGGTCTGCCCCCGGCTGATTTCACCCACGGCAACTGGCACATGTTCCAGGTCGTGCTGCCCGGGGAACGGCTGACCCTCAAGCGCGCCGATGTGATGGAGCGGCTTCACGCCGCCGGCATTGGCAACCAGGTCCACTACCCCGCCATCCACCTCTTCGCCCTCTACCGCCGGCTGGGGTGGAAGGATGGCGATTTCCCGCACGCCGAATACGCCGGCCGCAACATCCTCACCCTGCCGCTCTTCCCGGGGATGACCCGCCGCGACGTCGTGCGCGTGGTGGACAATCTCACCGCCATCCTCAAGGGTGCGCAGAAAGCATGAGCGCCGTGCCCCAGCTCTCGGTCGTCATCCCCGTCTATAACGAGGAGCTCAACCTCCCGGTGCTTTTCGCCCGGCTCTATCCCGTGCTCGACGGACTGGGCCGCACCTACGAGGTCATCTTCACCAACGACGGCAGCGCCGACCGCTCGGGCGCGCTGCTCGCGACGCAGCACGCCGCCCGGCCGCGCGAGACGCGTGTGATCGAGTTCAACGCCAACTACGGCCAGCACATGGCCATCATGGCGGCCTTCGAGCGCGTCCGCGGCGAGGTTGTTGTCACGCTGGACGCCGACCTGCAGAATCCGCCCGAGGAAATACCCGCGCTCCTCGCAAAAATCGACGCCGGTCACGACTACGTCGGCGGCTTCCGGCTCAACCGGCAGGACTCGTTCTTCCGCACCTACGCATCGAAGCTCATCAACCTCGTCCGCGAAAAGACCACCAGCATCGAGATGACCGACCAGGGTTGCATGCTGCGCGCCTACCGGCGGCCCGTGGTGGACGCGGTCGTGCGCAGCGGCGCGATCAACACCTTCATCCCGGCGCTGGCCTACAGTTTTTCGAGCAACCCCGCCGAGGTCGGCGTGAAGCACGAGGAACGCCACGCCGGCGTCTCCAATTATTCCTTCTACGCGCTCATCCGCCTGAACTTCGACCTCATCACCGGATTCTCCATTGCGCCGCTGCAGCTGTTCACGATGTTCGCGATGGCCTGCGCCGCTGGCAGCTTTCTGCTGGTGCTCGTGCTCGCCTACCGCCGGCTCTTCCTCGGCGCGGAAGCCGAGGGAGTATTCACCCTCTTCGGCATCGTGTTCTTCCTGCTCAGCGTCTGCATGGTCGGCATCGGTCTCATCGGCGAATACATCGGCCGCACCTACCAGGTCGTCCGCGCCCGGCAGCGCTACTTCGTCAGCCACACTCTGGAGGCCAGGGATTGAGCCGGCCGCGCGTTCTGTTTTTCGGTTACAGCGAGGTGGGCCATGACTGCCTCGATTTGCTGCTGACGCGCGGTGACCACGTCATCGGCCTCGTCACCCACGAGGACAATCCGCACGAGAAGATCTGGTTCAAGACGCCCGCCGCCGCCGCCCGGGAAAAGAACATCCCGGTCCACACCCCCGCGAGCGTCAACACCCCGGAGTGGATCGAGCGCATCAGCTCGATGACGCCCGACCTGATCCTGTCCGTTTATTACCGGAACATGATCAGCTCGACGATCCTCGCCCTGCCACGACTCGGCGCCTGGAACATGCACGGCTCGCTCCTCCCCAAATACCGTGGCCGCGCGCCGGTCAACTGGGCCGTGCTGCACGGCGAACCGCGCATCGGCATGACCCTCCACCGCATGGTCAAAAAAGCCGACGCCGGGGCGGTCGTTGACCAGGAGGGCGTCGCCATCGGCCCGCGCGACACCGCCGAGCAGGCTTTCCGCAAAGTCCTGCCCTGCGCCCGCGCGGTGCTCGCGCGGCAAATGGACGCCCTGCTGGCCGGCACCGCCCGGGAAACCCCGCAGGACGAATCCCAGGCCACCTATTTCGGCGGGCGCAAACCGGAGGACGGTCGCGTCGTCTGGACCCAGACTTCACGGCAGATCTTCAACCTCATCCGCGCCGTCACCGATCCCTATCCCGGGGCTTTCACCGACGTGAACGGCTCCCGGCTGATGCTCTGGTGGGCCGAGTCCGATTCCCCCGCCGCGCGCGGCCGCACCGGCCGGCCCGGCGAGGTGCTTTCGGTCGCCCCGCTCGTCATCGCCACCGGCGACGGCGCCCTCGAATTCACTCGCACCGAGTGGCGCGGTTCGCCTTTAAGTCTACAGGCCGGCCAACTCCTTTAACCCCTCCCTCCCATGCCACTCAAAGTCCTCATCCTCGGCGCCAATGGCTTCATCGGCAGTTCGCTCACTCACGCGATCCTGAAAAAGAAAGACTGGGAGGTCTACGGCATGGACGTCGGCGACCACAAGCTGGGCGACTCCCTCGGCAACCCGCGTTTCAAGTTCGTTGAGGGCGACGTCATGATCTCTCACGAGTGGATCGAGTATCACGTGAAGAAGTGCGACGCCGTCATCCCGCTCGTCGCCATCGCCAACCCGGCCCAATACGTGAAGGATCCACTGCGCGTCTTCGAGCTCGATTTCGAGTCCAACCTCGCCGTCGTCCGCCAGTGCGCGAAATACAAGAAGCGCATCATCTTTCCCTCCACCTCCGAGGTCTACGGCATGTCCCCCGATCGCGAGCTGAACGAGGCGACCACCAACATGGTCTATGGACCCATCGACAAGCAGCGCTGGATCTACGCCTGCTCGAAGCAGCTCCTCGACCGCGTCATCTACGCCTATGGCGTGCGCGACAACATCGACTACACGCTTTTCCGGCCGTTCAACTGGATCGGGCCGAAGCTCGACAATGTCTTCGAGCAGAAGGAGGGCAGCTCGCGCCTCTTCACGCAGTTCATCTCGAACGTCATCTTCCAGAAACCCATCCAGCTCGTCGATGGCGGCATGCAGAGCCGCTCCTTCACCTTCATCGACGACGGCATCGACGCGCTTCTCCGCATCATCGAGAACAAGAACGGCCGGGCCTCCCGCCAGATCTTCAACCTCGGCAACCCGAAGAACGACGTGAGCGTCGCGCAGCTGGCGAAATACATCATCGCCGCGTTCAAGCACTATCCCGAATATCGCGAACACGCCGCCAACGCCAAGGTCGTGACCGTCTCCTCCGGCAAGTATTTCGGCAAATATTACCAGGACATCCAGAAGCGCGTGCCCTCCATCGCCCACGTGAAGAAGCAGCTCGGCTGGAACCCGAAGGTCGATCTGAAGACCGCCATCCGTCTCACCCTCGACTACCATCTCGCGCACAAGGATTATTCGCTCGAGTGATCCGGCCGCCGTCGCGCCATGTCCGTCCGGCTCGCCTTAAAGATCGACGTCGACACCGACCGCGGCACGCGGCTCGGCGTGGCGAACCTGCTCGCCGACCTCCGCGCCGCGGGCGTGCCGGCCACATTTCTCTTCTCACTCGGGCCGGACCAGACTGGCCGGGCCATCACGCGCGTCCTCCGCCCGGGCTTCCTCAAGAAGGTCGGGCGCACCAGTATCGTGGAACTCTACGGCGTGCGCACGCTGCTCAACGGTACGCTGCTGCCGGCGCCGCACATCGGCCGGCGCAACGCGGCGGTGATGCGTAGCGTGCGGGACGCCGGCTTCGAGATCGGGATCCATTGCTACAATCACTACCGCTGGCAGGACCACGTCCACACCATGGGCCCCGCGGCGGTGCAGGCGGAGTTCGACGCCGCGCGCGCGGAGTTCCGGCACATCTTCGGCACCGAGGCCGGCACGGCCGGCGCCGCCGGTTGGCAGGCCAACGCCCACAGCCGGGCCGCCTATGACCGCGCGGGCCTGCTTTACGCCAGCGACACGCGCGGCACCGCGCCCTTCTTCGCCCAGATCGAGGGGCGCACCTTCGCCACCCTGGAAATCCCCTCCACCCTGCCGACGTTGGACGAGCTGATGGGGCGCCCCGAATATCCCGATGCTCGACTCGTGCCGCACCTGCTGTCGCTTTTGCGGCCGGATGCGCTCAATGTCTACACCCTGCACGCCGAAATCGAGGGCATGGGCCGGCGCACGATTTTTCAGGAACTGCTGGCGGCGCTCAAAAAAGCCGGTGTCGCGGTCGTGTCGCTCGAGGAGGCCGCGCGCGAGCTGCTGGCCCGGCGTGAGGCGATTCCCGTGTGCGACATGGTTCAAGCTTCGGTGGACGGACGCTCTGGATTGGTGGCCACCCAGGGGCCGGCGGCGTGACCCGCGGTTACGCGCGGTCCACCTTGTAGAGCATCCACAGCCCCAGCGACTGGAAGGCGAAATTGGGCAGCCACATCAGCAGGTCGGGCCGCAGTTCCGGGTGGCCGTCGAACCAGCCGACCACGATGGTCGCGAAGTAATACGTCATGGCCAGCGCCAGCGCCAGACCGAGGTTGGCCGAGGTTTCCTTCCGCGAGACCTTGATGCCGAGGGGCACGGCGATGAGCGCAAACGACAGCACGGCGAACGCGGTGGCGAATTTTTCGTGGATGATGATTTGCACCCGCATCTGCTGCTTCGCCCGCTCGGCCGCCGGCACGGCCGGGTCGGGCCGGCCCAGGCGCCGCCATTCGGCGAGCAGCTGGCTGAAGGTCAGCCATTTGGTTTTCACATTGATCGTCTGACCGCCCGTCAGCTTGTCGAGCACCAGGTCGAAGGTGGCATGGTCGGAACCGCCCCCGCTGTGGACGTTGGCCATGTTTTCCGGATCCTTCTCGTCATGCAGCTCCGCCTGCAGGTTGTCCGCATCCAGCACCAGCTTGTTGTTCTTCTCATCGAAACTGATCCGCCCGGAAGTGGCCCGGCCGGATTGAACCACCCGGTTCTGCCGGTCGAGTTTCCAGACCCAGATGTCCCGCAGGATGTCCTCCTGCTTGTCCCCGGCGTAGATGACCAGACCCGGAAAATCCCGGATGAAGGTCTTGGGCACGATGAAGCTGAGCGGATTCTGCTGCACGGCCTGCGCCAGCTCCCTTTCATAGGCCACCTTGGCCCGGGGCATGAACTCGAAATTGATCAGCACGGTCAGCCCCACCCCGAGCAGGGCGAAGAACACGATGGGGGCGGACAGCCACGCCACGCTCAGGCCGGAAGCCCGCAACGCCGTGACCTCGCGATCGGACGACATCCGGCCCAGCACCAGCAGGATCCCGGACAACATGCCCATGGGCAGCGCATAGGACACCACGACCGGTATCGTCAGCGCCACCAGGCGGACCAACGTGTCCGGGGCGAGCTGCCCGGCCAGCACGTGGCCCAGCAAATCCTTCAAGGCGCTGCCAAGCATCAGCACGAACGCGAACAACCCCACGGCCGCCCCGCACGTCAGCACGACATTGGCGAAGATATGCCGGTGGATGAGGTTCATGCTGCTTGTGACCTTGGTTGGCCGCGGTTGTGCGGGCAATCCATCTTTTGCAGGAGCTTGCTGGCAGGCGATCTTCCCTTCATCGCTTGCCAGCAAGCTCCTACAGTAGCAAACCTCGAGGCCGATGAAGTTCACTCCTCCAAAACCGGCCGTCCACGGCGAGACGCTCGACTCGCTCACCGCCCGCCTGCAGGCGGAGGGGCACTCGGTGTTTCGCGCCCGCCAGATCATGGAGTGGCTCTACAAAAAGCGCGTCCGCACCTGGGACGGGATGACCAACCTCTCCCGCCCGCTCCGCACCTGGCTGGCGGCCACCTTTGAACTCGAGCCGACCGGCTTTGTCCTGACCAAACAGTCGGAGGACGTCACCGACAAGCTGCTCCTCGAACTCGGCGACCGGTCGCTCATCGAGACCGTCATCATCCGCGCCCCGCAGCTCGGCGTCGGCCAGGAGAACTCGCGCAAGACCATCTGCATCTCCACCCAGGTCGGTTGCGCCATGGGCTGCAAGTTCTGCGCCTCCGGCCTCGAGGGACTCAAGCGCAACCTCTCCGCCGGCGAGATCGTCCACCAGCTCATCCAGGTCTGCCGGCAGGAGGACGACCGCACGCCGCGCGCCCGCGCCGAGCTGGCGTCGTTCGACAACCTCGTCGTCATGGGCATGGGCGAGCCGCTGCACAATTACGACGCCATCATCCGCGCGCTCACCATCCTCAACGCCCCGTGGGGCCTCGGCTTCGGCGCACGCCGCATCACCCTCTCCACCTCCGGCCTGGTGCCGAAGATCAAGCAGCTCGCCGACGAGCCGCTGGGCATCCGTCTCGCCATCAGCCTGCACGGCGCGACCGACGAGGTGCGCGAGCAGATCATGCCCATCAACAAGAAATGGCCGCTCAAGGAACTGCTGCCGGCCGTGCGCGAGTTTTCCGAAAAGCACGGCCGCATGGTCACGCTTGAGTTCATCCTCATCGCGGACGTCAACGACTCGCTCGAGCAGGCCGAGAAGCTCCGCGACATCGCCTACGATCTGCACGCCCACGTGAATCTCATCCCTTACAACACCGTCGAGGGCCTGCCGTGGAAGCGCCCCGGCCTCACGCGGCAGGAGAAATTCGCCCGCATCCTCTTCGACGGGGGCGTGTCCGTGACGCTCCGCCGCGAGAAAGGCCACGCCATCGACGCCGCATGCGGCCAGTTGCGGTTGAAAACGGAAAAAGCCCGCGAGGCGGCCACTTGACGCCGCCCGGCTAGGGGCGCAGGCCCTTGCGAAACTGGCGATCGTGCTGCTGATGCGCCGAGGTCAGCGCCCGGGCGATGGCGATCTCCACGTTGTTCCGCGAGTGGCTGATGTTCCGTCGCACCGTGCGCCGTGCGGCCTCCGCATCCTTGCGTTCGATCGCCTCCAGGATCATGAGGTGCTCGCCGGCCGTGGTCTGGACGCGGTGCGCGTCGGACTGCACCGCCATGCGCACGAAACGCAGCCGCTCGTTGATGTCCTCCAGCGCCTCCACGATGTAGCTATTCTCGAGCACCCGGGCCAGGCCGAGGTGGAAATTCTCGTCCGCCGTGACAAAATGCAGCGCTTCGACCGGCGCGGCGGCCCGGATCTGCAGCAGCGGCTCCCAGTAGCTCCGTTCGCGCGCCAGCAGCTCCACCGGCAGGCTGGAGCGCGCCAGCCGCTCCACGACGAAAAGCTCCAACGCCAGCCGCATGTCGTAGAGGTTGTGCGTGTTTCCCACGTCGGGCTGCTTCACGAAGCAGCCCCGGTTGGGAATCATGTCCACCAGCCCCTGCTCCGCCAGAGCCCGCAGCGCCTCCCGCACCGGGATGCGGCTGGCGGACAGCTCATCGCAAATCGCCTGCTCGCCGAGATGATGGCCCGGCGGATAGTGCCAGTGCAGGATGCGCTCCCGCAGTTTGCGCTGGATTATCAGCCCAAGATTGTCGTCTGAAGGCTTTGACGCGCGCTTGGGCGGGGGCGGAACGGGGCGGCGGGGGCGGGGCATTTGCGCGCACTATCTCAGTGCGGTAAACGCAGGCAATGCCGAACGTGCCCGCGCGGAAATTTTCAGTTTATACAAGATTGTATACAATTTGGCACAAGCGCTGCTGGTTTTCCGGGCGGCGGTTTTTCGCCGCCGCCAACCGTCAGACCCAGCACCCACATGACCGCCCTACACCACGCCTGTCCTTCGTCGCGCTTGCGCCGGCTTCTGCCGGTCCTGGCGCTTTGCGCCTGTTCCGCCGCCCTCACGGGCTTCGCCGAGGCCCCGGAACCCATCGTTACGCTGGACAAATTTGTCACCAGCGCCAAGGCCGCCGACCTCTATGACATCCTGCCGTCCCGGGAGACGGACAGCGTTTTCGGCACGGCGCGGAGCCAGCAGGATACGCCGCGTTCGGTCACCCTGATCGAGAGCACCCTGATCGACCTCTACGGCATTCACACCGTCAACGACTTCGTGGCGGTCACCGCCGGAACGTTCACCGGCAATTATTTCGGCGTGCCCGGCGCGCTCGACGTGCGCGGGGAACGCGCGGACAATTTCTTCCGCGGCTTCCGGCGCATCGAGAACCGCGGCAACTTCCCGACGCCCATCGCGGGCACCGATTACGTCGAGATCATCAAGGGTCCGCCCCCGCCGGTCTACGGTGGCGGCAAGGTCGGCGGCATTCTCAACTTCATCCCCAAGACCGCGAAGAGCAAGACCGCCAAGTTTATCGACCGGCCCGTCGGCATCGTCACCGCCACGGTCGGCACCTACGGCAAGAAACGCGCCAGCGTCGAATACGGCACGCCCTTCACGCTTTTTGGCAAACGCTCGGGCGCGTACGCCTTCCTCGAGCGGGAGGACTCCAAGGGTTATTACGACAACATCTACAACAAGGACACGCTCCTCCAGCTCGCCATCGACACCGAGCTCTCCGACAGCGTCCTGCTGGAGTACGGCGGCATGGCCCAGTGGGCCAAGCTCAACCAGAGCCTCGGCTGGAACCGCGTCACCCAGGCCATGATCGACGGCGACGGCACCTACCTCGCCGGCCGCCCGGCGCTGAACCTTGACACCAACCAGGACGGCTTCCTCAGCCCGTCCGAAGTCGGCGCCTATTCGCTCGAGCAGTTCGCCTTCATGAATCCGTTCCCTTACGGCGCCCTCAACGCCAATCAGCAGGCCGCCTTCGCGCTCGATCCCGCCACGGTCCGGCTCGTCAAGCTCAGCCACCATACGATCCAGGCCGAGGCGATCGACTTTTCCAAGACGGACGCGCTCACCGGTTTCTTCGACATCACAAAGACCTTCGGCAGCGGCGCCACGCTCAAGAACCAGTCCTTCTACGACTCGATGAACCACACGAAGTACTCGAGCTACGGGTTTACCGCCGACTACACCGACGTGGTTTTCGAAAACAAGACCACCTTCCACTATAAATTAGAACCTGCGAAAGGCGCCGTCCTCGACAACCTCTTCGGCGTTTCCTACCGCTACACCGATGGCGACGAGCGCGAATCCCGCGGCCGCGGCTACCAGGTGCTGGACCGCCGCGACCTCTCCTCCGGTCCCACCGGCAACGACCGTTTCGAGGGTGCCTACACCGGCACGGGCAACGTGCCCTACAACTGGCGGCAGATCGGCAGCTCGTCCGACTTCGGCGTCTTCGCCCTGGTCGACACCACCTTTGCCGGGAAAATCAGCCTGATCCTCAGCGGCCGCTTTGATTCCTACCGGGCCACCACCAACGGCACCGACTTGGGCGGAGCCTTCGCCAAGGTCTCGGGCAGCGACAGCGCCTTCACCTACAACGCCAGCCTCAGCTACAAGACCGCGAACGGTCTCACGCCCTACGTCACCTACGCCGAGTCCAGCTATGTCGAGCTGGGCCAGGGCGGCATGATCGACCGGCTCAACCTCGCGGGCGGCACCTGGCTGCAGGACTCGAAGATCGCCGAGGCCGGCGTGAAGGGCAGTCTGCTGGAGAACCGGCTCTACGCCACGCTCGCCTATTACGAGCAACAAAAGACCGCCTTCAACACCCAGGCCGGCACCTTCGACCGCTACAAGTCCAAGGGGCTCGAACTCGAGGCCCGCTACGCCCCGACCAAGACACTCAGCTTCACTGCCACCGGCACCTGGCAGAAGACCACGTTGCTCAACTCGCCGTTCTTCCTCGGCGTCACGCCCTCGTACCTGGGCCTCGACCCCGCCAAGACCTACGGCGGCCGTTTCGTCGCCGTCGGCGGCCTCATCGGCGTCCCCACGGGTTTGGAGACGCCGACACCCCGCAAGGTCTTCTCCGTCGGCGGCACCTACACCTCGCCCTCGGGCTTCGGCGGCTCACTCGGTAGCACCTATGTCTCCTCGATGTTCGCCGGCTATCTCCAGCAGATCCGCCTGCCCTCCTATTTCGTCACCCGGGCGGCGCTCTTCTACAACAAGGGCCCGTGGTCCTTCCGGCTTAACGGCACCAACATCCTGAACGCAAAATACTATACGCCGCAGTTCCTTTTCTGGGACACCTTCATCAGCCCGAGCCAGGGCCCCACCGTCGAGCTTAGTGTCGCCTACAAATGGTGACCTGACGGCCTTCCACCCCTCATCTCCGTGGCACGATCCGATCCGCCACGGAGACACCCACCCGGCCCGATAACTGCTTGCCCCTGTCAGGATGCCCATCGTCAACGACCCCGCCGTCATCGCCGAGATCGCCACGCTGCACGACGCCTACGAACGCGCCCTCGCGGCCAACGACGTCGAAACGCTCACCCGGTTTTTCTGGGACTCGCCCGACGTGGCCCGTTATGGCGTGATTGAGCATCTCTACGGAGCGGAGGAGATAAAAGCCTACCGCAAATCCAACGCGGTCGTCATCACCGACCGGAAGCTCCTCCAGCGAAAAATCGTCACCTTCGGCCCGGGCTGCGCCTCCGTGATGTGCGAGTTTTCCCAGGTTGCGCGCGGCAAGGTCGGCCATAGCCGCCAGTCGCAAACCTGGATTCGCTTTCCCGATGCCGGCTGGCGGATCGTGGCGGCGCATGTCTCCCTCGCCCTGCCCCCGCCGGCAGGCGCGTGGGCGGGCTACGCCGAGCGCGCGGCCGCGGTTCTCGCGCTGCCGCTCGCGGCCGGACATCGCCCTGGCGTCGAGCAAAACCTCGAGCGCGCCGCCGCGATTGTCGCGCCGCTCCTCGCACTCACCCTGCCCGCCGACACCGAGGTCGCGCCCGTCTTCACGCCATGAGTATCGGCCATGCCACCGCCACCGCGCTCGAAACCGCCGCCGCGGTGCGTGCGCGCCGCGTCACCGCGGTCGCGATCACCGAGGCGGCGCTCGCGCGCATCGCCGTCACTCATGCCCGGCTCAACGCCTTCACCACCGTCACCGCCGCGCGCGCCCGCGCCGAGGCCGCCGCCGTCGATGCCGCCATCGCCGCCGGCCGCGATCCCGGTCCGCTCGCCGGCGTGCCCTACGCGGTGAAAAATCTCTTCGATCTCGCCGGCATCGTCACCGTCGCCGGCTCGAAGATCAACCGCGACCACCCGCCCGCCGCCGTTGACGCCACAGCCGTCGAGCGCCTCCGTCGCGCCGGCGCCGTGTGCCTCGGCGCGCTCAACATGGGCGAATACGCCTACGACTTCGTCACCGAGAACGCGCACGACGGCCCCACGCGCAACCCCCACGATCTCGCCCGCTCCGCCGGCGGCTCGTCCGGCGGCAGTGGCGCCGCCATCGCCGCCGGCCTTGTGCCGCTCGCGCTCGGCACCGACACCAACGGCTCCATCCGCGTGCCGGCGTCGTTCTGCGGCATCTGGGGCCTCAAGCCCACCTACGGCCGGCTCTCGCGCGCCGGCAGTTTCCCCTTTGTCGACAGCCTCGACCACATCGGACCGTTCGCGCGCAGCGTCGCCGACCTCGCCGCCGCCTACGATGTGATGCAGGGCCCCGATCCGCGCGATCCCGTCTGCACCACGCGCGCGCCGGAATTCTCCGCACCCGCGCTGGACGCCGGCCTGGACGGCCTGCGCATCGCCGTGCTCGGTGGTTATTTTGAAAGAGGCGGCCTGCCCGAAGCGCACGCCGCGGTCGCCACCGTGGCCGCCGCGCTCGGCGTCGAACGCCGCGTCGAGTTGCCCGGGCCCGCGCTCGCCCGCGCCGCCGCCTACACCATCACCGCCAGCGAAGGCGGCCACCGCCACCTCGAGCGGCTCAAGACCCGCGCGGCCGACTTCGATCCCGGCACGCGCGACCGTTTCCTCGCCGGCGCGCTCACTCCCGCCGGCTGGTACCTGCAGGCGCAGAAATTCCGCGCCGTCTGGCGCGCGCAGGTGCGCGAGGTTTTCCGCTCCGCCGATGTGCTGCTCGCCCCCGCCACGCCGGTGTCCGCCACCCTTCTCGGCCAGCAGACGATGACGCTCGACGGCGTCGAGCTGCTCGTGCGCCCCAATCTCGGGATCTTCACGCAACCGATCACGTTCGCCGGCCTGCCTGTCGTCGCCGCGCCCGTGCACCGCGCCGGCGCGATGCCGCTCGCCGTGCAGCTCATCGGCGCGCCGTGGAACGAAGCCGTCCTGCTCCGCGTCGCCCGCGTGCTCGAAAAATCCGGCGTCTGCACCGCCCCCGTCGCCTCGCTCGCCGCATGAACCCGCAGCAGACCGTCTCCATCGCCGCCGAGCCCTACGCGTTTGCCTTCGTGCCCGCGTGCTGCGCGCTGCTCATCGTCGACATGCAGCGCGATTTCCTCGAACCCGGGGGCTTCGGCGAATCGCTGGGCAACGACGTCACCCTGCTGCGCCGCACCATCGCCCCGATCCAGAAGCTCCTCGCCGCCTGGCGCGCCCACGGCCTGCAGGTCATGCACACGCGCGAGGGCCACCGCCCGGACCTCATGGATCTCCCGCCCGCGAAACGCCACCGCGGCCGCGGCACGCGCCTCATCGGCGATCCCGGCCCGATGGGCCGCATCCTCATCCGCGGCGAGCCCGGCCACGAAATCATCCCGCAGCTCGGCCCGCTGCCCGCCGAGCCCGTGATCGACAAGCCCGGCAAGGGCGCGTTCTACGCGACCGACCTCCACGCGATCCTCCAAAACCGCAGCATCCGCCAGCTCATCGTCACCGGCGTGACGACCGAGGTGTGCGTCAACACCACCGTGCGCGAGGCCAACGACCGCGGCTACGACTGTCTCGTGCCCGCAGACTGCGTCGACTCGTATTTCCCGGAGTTCCATGCCGCCGGCCTCGCCATGATCAAGGCCCAGGACGGCATCTTCGGCTGGGTCTCGCATTCGGATAAAATTCTCGCGGCGCTCGGCTGAGTCCGCCCGCGCCACAACCACCGCAGGAAAAACCACCATGACCACCGCCAAACCACGCCTATGGGTGCCCGGAGACTGGAACGCCTTTTTCGGCTTCGGCACCAACATCCTCGTCAATGTCCTCACGCTCACCGGCCTGTTGCGCTTTGTCCTGAAGATGCCCGACGAACTTGTCTTCGGCCGCATCCTGCCCGCGGTCGGACTCACGCTCTGCCTCTCGACGTGTTACTACGCCTGGCTCGCCTACGACCTCGCGCGCAAAACGGGCCGCAATGATGTCTGCGCCATGCCCTCCGGTCCCGGCGTCGGACACATGTTCATCGTCGTCTTCGTCGTCATGCTGCCGATCAAGCTCCGCACCGGCGACCCCGTCAAGGCGTGGGAGGCGGGACTCACCTGGGTCTGCATCCAGAGTGTGGTGCTGGTGATCGGCGGTTTTCTCGGGCGCTGGGTGCGCCAGGTCACGCCCCGCGCCGCGCTGCTCGGCACGTTGGCCGGCGTGTCGGTCACCTTTATCTCGATGCGCCCGGCGCTGCAGATGTTTCTCACCCCGGTCATCGGCCTCGTCTGTTTCGTCATCCTGCTGCTCAACTGGCTGGGCGGCGTGCGCTATTTTCGCGGCATTCCGGCGGGGCTTGTCGCCATCGCCGCCGGCACCCTCATCGCGTGGGGCTCGAATTTCTTCGATCTCAACTATGGCGGCCTGTCGCTGGCGGGCCTGACCGAATCGTTCACAAACTTCGGCTTCCGCGTCCCGTTGCCCGCGTTCGGCCATGTGTTTTCGGGCTTCGAATTCCTCGGAACCCTGCTCGTCACCGCGATTCCTTTCGGGCTCTACGACCTGGTCGAGGCGATCGACAATGTCGAGAGCGCCGCCGTGGCCGGCGACAGTTTCCCGACGATGCGCGTGCTCGCCGCCGACGGCGTGGCCAGTCTGATCGGCTGCGTCATGGGCAACCCGTTCATCCTGGCCGTCTACATCGGGCACCCGGGCTGGAAGGCGATGGGCGGCCGCATCGGTTACTCGGCCGCCACGGGAGTGATGATCGTTCTTTTCTGCTGGCTCGGCATCGTGCCGGTGATGCTGGCCCTGATTCCCGTCGTCGCGATCCTGCCGATCCTCCTCTACATCGGCATGTTGATCGGCTCGCAGGCGTTTCAGGAAACGCCCCGCCGGCACGCGCCCGCCATCATTCTCGCTCTCGTGCCCAATGTCGCCGCCTGGGCGCTCGCGCAGGTCCACGGTGCCCTGAGCGCGGCGGGCGTCACCACCATCGACGAGGCGCTGCACGCGAAGATGGCGGGCCAGGGCGTGCTGCTCCACGGCCTCGAGATTCTCGGCGGTGGCGCCGTCCTCGCCGGTCTCGTGCTCGCCGCCACCGCCGTTTTCATCATCGAGCGGCAGTTGTGGCGGGCCGCGGCGTTCGCGGCCGCGGGCGCGGTGCTGACCTTCTTCGGTTTCATGCACGGCGAACGCATCGGCCTCGGCCAGTCGCCGGAAGTCGCGGCGAGCTATCTGGTTGTTGCCGCCGTCCTCGCCGCCTGCGCCAGATTCTCCGGCGTGAGGCCCCGGGCGCCGGAGCCAGCCGAGCCGCATGGCATTCCCGGCTAGCCCGGGCCACTGCGCCGGCCTGCATACCCCGCATCTCTCACTCGGCCTCGTCTCGCCGCACTCGGCGAGGCTCTCAACCGCGCCAAGAATCTCGAGCCCGGCGCCCGACAGGCTTCCCGGCAGACCGTGAAGCAGGCGCCAATTCGACGAAGCTGTGGGTTCCCCCATCCACCCGGCAAGGCAATGGATTGCATTGCCATCGCATCCTGCTAGCTCTGCCCCCGCTTCATGAACCTGCCTGGCCTCATCGAAATTCCACTGCGGTTGGTGCTCTTGCTGGCCGGATTGCTGCTGCCGGGCTCGATGCTGCTGCGCGCCCTGCGTCTGCCGTGGTCGCTGGCCGCGGCGTTCGTCGCCTCGAGCGCCACGCTCTACGTCGTCGTGCTGCTTTTCGTCTGCACGGGATTGACCATCTCGGTGATCACTCTCGCCGTCGCCCTCGGTCTCGTGGCGCTGGCCGCGCGCGTGGTGCCCGCGCGCCGCAGCACGGCGGATTTCAACTCTTCCTTCGCCTGCTTCACCCGGATGGGCTGGTGGCTGCCGCTCTACCTCGCGTTCTGGGCGATCGTCGGCTGGCGGCTTGTCACCCAGCCGCTCAGCGGACCGGATGTTTATTTCCGCTGGAGTTACCTGGCCGAGCGGATGCTGCAGTTCGGCTCGCTCGATTTTTATCCCCCGCGCAGCAGCGCGGATTTTGTCCGCTACTACTGGGCGGAGAGCGTGCCGCCCGGCATCGCCAGCCTGTATGCGTGGGCCTACGGCTGCGGCGGCGGCAAGCACGCGCTGTGGACCTCGCCGGTCGTGGCGCTGCAACTGCTGTCGCTGCACGAGGTCATCTGGCGGCTGGCCGGCCGCTGGGGCGGCGAGGTGGTGGCGCGGCGCGCGGTGCTGCTGACCGCCGCGTGTCCCGTGCTCACCTGGTCTTTCCTGATCGGACAGGAGACCGGCCTGGCCGCCCTCGCGGTAAGCGGGCTGGTGTGGAGCCTGTCTCACTTGCGCGATGAGGACGGCCAGCGCTGGTCCGTGCTCACCGGCCTTTTTGCCATTGTGGCGGCGAGCACGCGGGAATACGGCGCGGTCTTCGCCGTGGCCGCCGTCGTGGCGGCGATCTTCATGAAAATTCCGCGGCAGCGCATCGTCATCCTGGCCCTGGCCGCGCTGCCCGCCGCCCTCGCGTGGCCGCTGCGGGTGTGGGCGCTGACGGGCAATCCGCTCTACAGCCTGGATCTGGGCGGGCTGTTTCCGGTGAACCAGGTGTTTGTGGCGTGGACCGAGGCGTTACATGCGCCCCACACGATGGCCCTGTCCACCATCGAAGGCTGGCAGGAAGTGGGCCGCTACATTTTGCTTTGGGCGCTGCCGGCCGCCCTCGGACTCGTCGCCCTGGTGATCCTGCTGGTTCAACGCCTGCGCGAGGCGCAAATCGTGGCCTGGTTTGTGGCCGTCAGCCTGGTGCTTTGGTTCCTGTCCGTGCCCCACACGGCCGGGGGCTTGTTCTATTCGCTGCGCGTGCTGGGCCCGGCCTTTGCCCTGCTGGTGGTGGTGGCCAGCTACGCCCTCGGGCTTTTTCTCCGGCATGCGGAAGCGGCGAAGTATGCTGCGCTGGCCGTCGCGCTCGTGCTGCTTGAATCCCTGCCCAAGACCCTGGTCCTCCCGGAAAACCCCTACCGGGCCGCGGTGCGCGACTGGCCGCAGGCCGCCCAGCAAGTTCCCGTCCTTGCCCATGCTTGGGAAGAGGGCCTGCTGGCGAAGCTCCGGCCTTTGCCGTACCGGCGGCGGGTTTTGTCTGATGTCGTCGGCACACCGCGACTCCTCGCTACCATCGACACCGAGGTCGCCCCGTTGTGGAGCCCAGAGGTCGCGTGGCTGTTCGATGAAAAGCTCAAGCCGGAGGAGGTGGCGCGACGCTGGCGACAATCCGGCCTGCGTTATCTCGTGCTCAACAAATCCGGCTCGGCCGCGACCTTCGTGCAGACGCACGCGCGGTGGCGCGCACCCTACTTCGCGCTTCGGCTGGTGGCCGAGACTGAAACGCACGTTATCCTCGAGGCCACGGTCGCGGCTGAGCCCCCGCGGTAAGACGCAGTCCGGGCTTTACACCTCCGCGCCCGCCAAGGCATTGATGCACGAATGACCGCCGACCGGCCCATCTCGGAAATACTCGCCACGCAGCGTACCGTGCGTTCGCTCGAGTTTTTCCCGCCCAAGGACGGGGCGGGCGTCGAGGCCTTGCGCCAGGCCGCGCTGGCGCTGAAGCGCATCGCCCCCGATTTTGTCTCCGTCACCTACGGCGCCGGCGGCAGCACGCGAGAGCGCACGGCACAGGTCAGCCGGCTGCTGCGCGAGGAGATCGGCTTCACGGTCATGCCCCACCTCACCTGCGTCGGCCACACGCGCCACGAATTGAACGGCATCGCGGACCAGCTTCATGCCGGCGGCTACCGCAATATCATGACGCTCCGCGGCGACCCGCCGAAGGGGCAGACTGCATTCATCCCTTACAAGGACGGCCTACGCTACGGCGGCGACCTGGTCGCATTGCTCAAGGCGCGCCATGCCGACTTCTGTCTCGGCGTCGGCGGTTATCCGGAAAAACATCCCGAGGCCCCGTCGCTCGAGGTGGATTTGGACAATTTGAAGCGCAAGGTCGAAGCCGGCGCGTCGTTCGTCACCACCCAGCTCTTCTTCGACAACGCCGTCTATTACCGCTTCGTGGAAAAATGCCGAGCTCGCGGCATCAGCGTGCCCATCGTGCCGGGCCTCATGCCCGTGCTGTCGCTGAAGCAGATCAAGCGCTTTACGGAGATGTGCGGCGCCACGCTGCCGGAAAAACTCATCAAGCGCCTTGAGGCTGCGGGTGAAACTCCGGAGATCGTCGAGTCCGTGGGCAATGAGTGGGCCGTCACGCAAATCCGCGATCTGCTCGCGCACGGCGCCCCCGGCTACCATCTCTACATCATGAACCGCGCGAAGAGCGCGCTGGCGCTCGCGGCGGGGTTGGCCGCCTAACCCCCCGCAAACACGGGCCGGAAGCCGGCCTCGGTCAGGATGCGCGCGACCGTCTCGCGCTGGTCGCCCTGGATCTCGATGTCGCCGTCCTTCACTGTGCCGCCGCAGCCGCAGGCGTTGCGCATTTTCTTCGCGAGCGATTCCTTCTCGGGCAAGCCGATGCCGGTGAAGCCGGTGACGATCGTCACGGTCTTGCCGCCGCGCCCGGCCGTGGCGCGCTTGATGTCGACCCGGCCGCGGTTCCGGGGATTTTTGATTTTTGATTTTTGATTCTCGATTGGCCGACCCGAGGTGGCAGGAAGCCCAGTGGCACTGAGCGCGCCAAATGGATTTTGCCCGAGCTCCTGCCCGCCGCTGGTGGGGATTTTGCCTGTGTCACCCATGACCGCCTCCGCAGCCGCCCGGCGGTGAGGCCGGCTTGGCGGTGCCTTGATCCCCGCCGCCGAGATATGCCAGCGCCTTGGCATAACTGCGGCCTTCAAGGAAATGCCGGAGTTGCGGATGCAGTTCCGCCCGGTGCGCCGCGAGCAAAGCCTCAAGCTCGGCCAGAGCGGACGAGACCGCCGGCCCATCAGAATCCTTAATCCCGGCGTGGAGGGAGATAAGGGCTGCTTTGATTTTGGTTTCAGGCATTTGTCGGTCTGGGATTAACTTTTCTTAATCAGCCGGCACTTCCGGCATTATTCCCGATTCATCCGCTCGCTCTTGGATTGAATCCACTTGTCTCTGCATACACTGAATGCTCCCATTCATGTCCGACGGTTACTATTACCCCTTTTTATAGGCAAGCGTCGAACGTCCCCCTTTTGCCCACCACTATCTTCCCATGAATCCCGTCTCCGTCTCCGAACGCGCCAACGCCGGCCTGATTGAGGAATATTACCAGCGCTGGCTGGACAACCCCGATTCGGTCGACCCGACATGGCGCGCGTTCTTCCAGGGATTCACGCTCGGCAGCAACGGCCAGGCCCCCGGCGGCGCGCCCAGCGGCGCCGTCGTCGACAGCATCAAGCAGTCCGGCGTCTATTACCTGATCAATGCCTACCGCGCCATCGGCCACATCCAGGCGCACCTCGATCCGCTCAGCGACCCGCCCCCTCCCTCCCCCAAACTGCAGCTCCAGCAATTCCGCCTCGGCGAGGCCGACCTCGACACCG
>WNFI01192519.1_pt1 | contig 27347 bp, 23 predicted proteins | sample 5400471 | NCBI WGS metagenome assembly WNFI01 (sample SAMN13153348, study PRJNA577476) | soil metagenome | isolation source: 100 cm saprolite on Douglas fir-dominated hillslope | place: USA:California | collected 2013-09-17
GACCGAATCCGGGCGTTCGAAGAGGATGGCGTACCGGTAGACGTGTATGGGGTCGGGGCTGCATTGTACGAGGGCCGACACGACTTCACGGCCGACATCGTGATGGTCGACGGCAGGCCGCAGTCGAAGGCTGGACGGGATTTGCGGGAGAATCCTCGACTCGCTCGCGTGACCTGAACTTGCCTCTCATTACTCACCTACCAGGACCGTTCAATGGCCGGATTGATTCTCGATAGCGCGGGCACCATCAAGATGAAGGTGCTCGACGACGCGCTGCTGCTCGTGCAACGCCTCAACGGGCTCGTCGAATCGTACGCGCTCAACGCCAAGAAAGGCGTGCCCTCGACGGCGATCGTGCAAAACATCAAACGACAGCTCGTCTCGCTCGCCGCCAATCTCAAGAACCAATTCGGCATGATCTCCGATCAGGTGACCAACGTCTACATCAGCTCGAGCCGCGGAGCGAGCGACGCCGGCCGGGTGCGGTCACTCCGCGAGGGAATGGCGGCCATCAAGCAGGGGATCGAAATTGGGATGACGCAAACCATCGCCAAACATGCCGCCGGCAAGCACGCGCCCGACAAGCCCAGTGACAAAAAACCCGGAGGCGCCGCCTCGTAGTTGTGCCTCGACAAACACGCGCGAGGACGGCCACGATGCTGACCGCGCGCGCTCCCGAGAAAGGATTGATTTCGCTCTCAGCGGCCGGTAGGTTGCCGGTCTGTAAGGAAAGCCGTTTTTTCCAATGGCATGGCCCGCCTGACAGGACAATTCGAAGCCGCGCGTCCCACTTGCGTGGCGAACGTCCCCCCCAACGCCTCCGACCGCCTGTAAAAGGACTTCAGATGCCTTTTCAACTCCGCCCGCGATGGCCGGGCACCCGCGGAGCGGGTGCGGCTGCGCTGACGGTCGCGCTCCTGGCGCTGTCCGCGTGCTCGCAGACCTACCCCAACTCCGTCTTTCACAGCCGAACGGACTTCAACCGCGATGCGGTCGGCATGTTGTTCAACCTGATTATCTGGTTGGGCGTCATCGTCTTCGTGCTCGTCGAGGGCCTGCTGGTCTGGACGATGATCAAGTATCGCTCGCGTCCCGGTCAGCGCGAGCCGGAGCATGTCCACGGCAACACGACGCTCGAGATTGCGTGGACGATCATCCCCGCGCTGGTGTTGGCCTGGATCGCCATCCCCACCGTGCGCACGATTTTCAAGACCGAAGCGCCGGCGCCGGCCAACGCACTTCAGGTCCAGGTGATCGGCCACCAGTGGTGGTGGGAGTTTCGCTACCCGCAGTACCACATCGTAACGGCCAACGAGCTCTATCTGCCTCTCGGGCGGACAGTGAATTTCCGGTTGACCACGGCCGATGTCATTCACTCGTTCTGGATTCCTGCCCTCGCCGGCAAGCGCGACGTGGTCCACTCGGACACACTTCGCGCGAACTACATCTGGTTCACACCTGACTCGACGACCGAAAAGGCCTTCAATGGCGTCTGCGTCGAATACTGCGGGACGAGCCACGCGAACATGCGCTTCCGAGCGTTCGTCGTGTCACCGAAGGAATTCGAGAGTTGGGCGCAGTACCAGGCGACGCCGGCGGCTGTGATTCCCGCGAAGCCGCCAGCCCCATCGATTGCCGCGCCCGCCCCGATTGGAGCAAAGGGTGCGATCGCGAAGACTCCGACGCCTGCCCCGGCCGCAGTGCCGGCAGGACCATCCCTCACGCAGAACGTCGTCCAGGCTGGGTACTTCTACCCGGCGGAGCAGATGCCGACGCATATTCTTCCCACGACGCCGACTCCGCCGGGACTTACCTTCGACGACAACGTGCTTGCCCAAGGCGATGCCGCGCGCGGCGCCGACCTGATCGCAACAGTCAAGATGGGCGGCGGCTGCATCAGTTGTCACACGATCGCCGGCACGATGATGAGCGGTCAGATTGGGCCGAACCTCACCCACGTGGGCTCACGCAATACGATCGGCGCGGGACTCTATCCGAACGATGCCAAGCACCTCGCGCTCTGGATCAAAAACGCGCGACTGATGAAACCGGGCGTCACCATGTTCACGCTCGGGAAGGGGCAGATCGATCCGCAGACCGGAGCGATTCCGGCCTCGGCGGTGCTGAGCGATCAGCAGATCGCCGACATCGTCGCGTACCTGCGTGCACTGAAGTAGACTTAGAGACCGGAGACTCATAGATGGCCACCGCCGCTGTCAGCCTGCCCCAGGCGCACGTCAAGGAGTATCCGACGAACGGGGTCTGGAGCTGGCTCACCACCGTCGATCACAAGCGGATCGGCATGCTGTACCTCGTCACGGCCCTCTGCTGGTTTACAATCGGCGGACTCGAAGCCGTGATCATGCGCGCGCAGCTCCAGGGGCCGAATGGCCGCGTCGTGTCCGCCGAGGTGTTCAATCAGCTGTTCACGATGCATGGCACCACGATGATCTTCCTCGTGGTGATGCCGCTCTCGGCGGCGTTCTTCAATTTTCTGATTCCGCTCCAGATTGGCGCGCGCGACGTCGCATTTCCGCGGCTCAACGCCTTCAGCTACTGGGTCTACCTGTTCGGATCGCTGTTCATGAACGCGTCGTGGCTCGTCGGCGCCGCGCCGAACGGCGGGTGGTTCGGCTACGCGCCGTTGACGACGCTGACCTACTCGATCGGCCTGAACATCGACTTCTGGCTGCTCGGGCTCCAGATCCTCGGCGTCTCGTCGCTCGCCGCCGCGTTCAATTTCATCACGACGATCATCAACATGCGCGCGCCGGGGATGAACTTGATGCGCATGCCGATGTTCACCTGGATGTCGTTCATCGTGCAGTTCCTGCTCGTCCTTGCCTTCCCCGTCATCACCATTGCACTGGTCTTCCTTCAGTTCGACCGCTTCTTCGGAACGGTCTTCTATACGCCGACCGCGGGCGCCGATCCGCTCCTTTGGCAGCACCTGTTCTGGATATTTGGGCATCCAGAGGTCTACATCCTGATCCTTCCGGCGTTCGGCCTGGTCTCCGAAATCCTGCCGACCTTTTCGCGAAAGCCGCTCTTCGGCTATCCGGTCATGGTGTACTCGGGCATTCTCATCGCGTTCCTCGGCTTCGGCGTTTGGGCGCATCACATGTTCGCCGTCGGCATGGGTCCGATTGCCGACTCGATCTTTGCGGTTTCGACGATGCTGATCGCGATTCCGACCGGCGTGAAGATCTTCAACTGGATCTTCACGATGTGGGGCGGCAACATCCGCTTCACCGTCGCCATGAAGTACGCGATCACGCTCGTCGGGCTGTTCGTCATCGGCGGCATCTCGGGCGTCATGCACGCGTCGCCGCCAGCCGACCTCCAGCAGACGGACACGTACTTCATCGTCGCGCATTTTCACTATGTGCTCGTCGCCGGCTCGATCATGGGGCTATGGGGCGGGATCTATTACTACTTCCCGAAAATCACGGGACGGATGTTGAGCGAGAAGATCGGCAACGTGCACTTCTGGCTGACCTTCATCGGCGTCAACCTGACGTTCATGCCGATGCACTGGTCCGGTCTCTATGGCATGCCACGCCGCATCTACACGTACCCGGCCGATCAGGGGTGGGACGTATTCAACTTCATGAGCTCGATGGGAGCGTACCTCCAGGCGATCGCCGGCGTCGTGTTCGCCTACAACATCTTCAAGAGCTGGCGTAGCGGGGCGATTGCGGGGAACGATCCATGGGGTGCGCCGTCGCTCGAGTGGTCGATTCCCTCACCGCCGCCCGAGTACAACTTTGCCGACATCCCGACTGTGACGTCCCGCTATCCGTTGTGGGACGTGAAGTCGCCCGCGTTGACGTCCGCCGTGCCGCACAGCAAGCACGGCGACGAGCGCATCGACGTCGCGACTGCTGGACAGCATTCGGGGGCATTCCACGCGCATATGAATCCCGGGACGCCCCTGGGCGCGTCGAATCCCAACGCGACGCAGGAACGAGTCAAATCCGCGCGCGAGCTGGGCATTCCAATGCCGAACCCCACGATCAAGCCGCTGTTCGTGGCGCTCTTCTTGGTACTGATGTTCGCCAGCCTTCTGCTGATCCACAAAGACAAGTTCTGGCTCGCCATCGGCGGCGTGATCGGGTTTGCACTGCTGATGACCTTCACCCTGTACGCCTGGCTCCTGACTCCGCTCGAGGACGCACACTAGATGGCCACCGCGGCAATTCCCCACCAGGCGCATCCGCCGACGACGACAGGCCTCGACCATCGAAAGGTCGCAATCTGGGCCTTCATTGGATCGGAGTGCATGCTCTTCGCGTCTCTGATCTCGACCTATTTGATCTACAAGGGGCGGAGCGTCGTCGGCCCGTTCCCGCATGAATGGTGGTGCCCCACGACCAAAGCGGTGGGCTTCTGCCCCGGGGAGAGCGCGGCGCACTACGTTCAGACGATGAAGCCGATCCTGAACATCCCGGTCACCTCGATGTCAACGTTCGTGCTCCTGATGTCGTCGCTGTTCATGGTGCTCGCACTGGCGGCGGTCGAAAACAAGGGCAAGCCCGGGTATCAGGGCAAGCTCCTCGGGAACTCCAGCTTCTGGCTCATGGCGACAGCAATCGCCGGCGCGACGTTCCTCGGGTTCCAGGCGTTCGAGTTCACGTCGTTCGTGCACGAAGGCCTGTCGATTCGCAGAAACTTGTTCGGCTCGTCCTTCTTCACGCTGACCGGCTTCCACGGCGCGCACGTGACCGCTGGCGTTCTCTGGCTGCTGACGCTGTTCGCCATCGACCGAAAACGGGGCCTCGGGCCGAAGGATGCCCTCCTCGTCGACATCTCCGCCCTATACTGGCACTTCGTCGACGTCGTCTGGATCGCGATCTTCACGCTCGTCTATCTCATCCAGTAGAAAGCCATGGCACACGATCCGCATTCCGTCGTCAACGACGCTGGTCTCCACGCCATGGGCGAGGTCCACGAGCACCCGTCGTGGAAGCAGTACAAGTGGGTTGCCCTGATCCTCACCCTCGTCACCGTCGTCGAGGTCTGGGTCTACTATACGCCGTTCAGACAGTCGCCGCTGTTCGCGCCGGTGCTGCTGCTCATGTCGGCGTTCAAGTTCGCGGTGGTCGTCGCGTTCTACATGCATCTCAAGTACGACCACAAGCTCTTTCGCGCGCTGTTCGTCGGGCCGCTGCTGATCGCGATGTCTACGCTGACGGCGCTGCTGTTCCTGTTCTCGAAGTTCAGTAAGCACGGATGAACGCCGATGAGGGGGAAACGACGCGGAGGCGTCGTCCCGACCGAAGCGAGGGATAGTTGATGCCGCACCCCTTCGCGCTTCTGCACGTCGGGGCGCGACTCAGCTGGACAACCTTCACCGTGCATCCGAGCACGGTCATCGGACTGACGGTTCTGGGCGCGATCTACACCTGGCGTTCATCGCTCGCGCAACGAGGGACGTCCGCGCCTCTGGAACGAACACAGCCGATCCTCTTTGCGTCGGCCCTCGCGGTGATGTTCCTGTCGCTGAACGGGTGGCTGCATGACCTCAGTGACTCGTATCTGTTCACCGCCCACATGGTGCAGCATCTGATCCTCGCCCTGGTCGTCGCCCCATTGCTGATCATGGGCACGCCGGGCTGGATGCTTAGACCCCTGTTGCGCCACCGGCCCATCGCCATCGTCGCCGGCTGGCTGTCGAATCCGATGCTCTGTTTCGCGATCTTCAACGTCGTGCTCATCGGCTGGCACCTGCCGCCGCTGTACAACGCCGCGATGGCGAACCACCCGCTCCACATCGTGCAGCATTTGATCCTGCTCGCCGCCTCGGTCATCATGTGGTGGCCGGTGCTGAGCCCAATGCCCGAGCTGCCGCGGCTCTCGTATCCCGGCCAGATGCTCTACCTGTTTCTGATGACGATTCCGATGGCCCTCGTCTCCGTGTCCATCGCCTACTCAGGGTCCATTCTCTACCCCATCTACGCCAGTGCTCCGCGCGTGATGCACCTGTCCCCGCTGGAGGACCAGATGCTCGGCGCCCTCATGATGTGGATTCCCGGCGGGTTGTACTTCTTTGCCGTGATCTCGGTAGTCTTCTTTCGCTGGCAGCAGGCTGGCGGGCACGACTCTCGAGCGTCCGCGCAAGTCGATCTGATCACCGCAAAGGGCTGAGACATGCATGGCGCGTGAGACACGAGAACGGCTCAAGTCGCTCGATGTCTTTCGCGGATTGACCATCGCCGGGATGCTGCTCGTCAACGACCCCGGGACCTGGAGCGCGATCTACACGCCCCTCGAGCACGCCGAGTGGCACGGATGGACCCCGACCGACCTGGTCTTTCCATTCTTTTTGTTCATCGTCGGCATCACGACGCACCTGTCCCTCGCGAGTCGCCGCGCCCGCGGAGCCACCGAGTCGGACATCACTCGCCAGATCATCAGGCGCGGCGCGATCATTTTTCTGCTCGGGTTTCTGTTCAACGGCTTCCCGTACTTCACCTGGACGGACATTCCCGGCGTCAGCGAGCCGTCATTCCTGTATCGCGTCGGCGATCGGCTCTTGCACTGGCGCATCATGGGAGTGCTGCAGCGAATCGGCGTCGCCTACGTCTTCGCGGCGCTCATCGCCCAGCGAACGACGCTCAAGCAGCAGATCGTGACCATCGCCAGTTTGTTGTTCGTCTACTGGGTCGCGATGACAATGTTGCCCGTCCCCGATACCGGTGTGATCGGACAGCTCGCCCTTGGCGGGCCGGAACACACCATGGCGGCATGGTGGGATCGGACGCTGCTCGACTGGTCGCGCTTCAACCTCGGCAACCACAACTGGTCCGGCAGCGTGACGTGGGATCCAGAGGGCGTGTTCTCGACGATTCCCGCCATAGCGACCGCTATGCTTGGCATCCTCGCCGGACAATGGATCGGCAGTGACCGGCCACTCGCCGATCGGCTCAACGGCCTCTTTGCCGTCGGCGCGATCGGCATGATGGCCGGGCTGATGTGGAATTGGTCCTTCCCGATCAACAAAAACATCTGGACCAGCTCCTATGTGGTGTTCACCGTGGGCATGGGGGGCGTCTCGCTGGCCACGATCATGTGGATCGTCGACGTAAAGCGCTACGACTGGTGGACCCGGCCGTTCGTGATCTACGGGATGAATCCAATCCTTGCCTACGTCGGATCGCAATTCATGGCGCGAATGATCTATTCGATTCTCACTGTCCATTATCACGGCAAGACCGTTCCGCTTCAGACTGCGATCTATGAGTCCGCCTTCGCGTCGTGGCTCGAGCCGAAGAACGGATCGCTCGCCTTCGCACTCGCCGTGGTGCTGCTCTGGTACGCCATCGTCTACTTGCTGTACCGCAAGAATATCTTCCTGAAGGTGTAAACCGTGACGCGATGCAACTCATTCAACTCCCTAACTCCTCATGACTCACCTTAATCCTTCTGCGCCGAAGGCCGCCAGCTGATGGCTGCACCTATGGCCCCACAGTTGCCCTTTTGCGCAGCATGACCGTTCTTCGCGCACGACTGATCGTCTGCGGCGCGGCGCTATTGTCCACCGGGCTCAGCGCCGGGTCGGCCGCGGCGCAAGCCTCCGTCAGGCTCGCCGCCAGAGTGGCCAGAAGCCACGGTGCGGTACCGACGTGGGGGAAGTCCGATGGCTCGGTAGAGCTCGCATCGCGCCTCAGCGCTGCTCTCGGGGCTCGCACCCGCTCGGGGCAGTGGGGTGCCGTGGTGATCTCACTGACAAAGGGCGACACGCTCTTTGAGCAGAACGCCGACGCGCAGATGGCGCCGGCGTCGACGATGAAGATGTACACGTCGTCGGTGGCGCTCGATCGCTTCGGCCCGGAGTACGTCTTCAAAACTCCGGTGTTGCGCGACGGAACCGTCAGTCCTGATGGCGTCCTGACCGGCAGTCTCTACCTGCGCGGAGTCGGCGATCCGTCGTTGAGCCCGCGATTCTGGAAGGGCGACAACCCCATGGACGCGCTCGCACGACAGGTCTTGCAGACAGGCGTTCATCGAATCCGCGGTGATATCGTGGGTGACGCGACGGCCTTCGACTCGCGCACGATTCCCGATGGATGGAAGAAGTCGTACCTCGGCGCGTCCTACGCCGCCCGGGTCTCCGCTCTCTCGCTCAATGAGAATCTCGTCTGGGTCGTCGTGCAGCCAAATGGCAGGAGCGCGTCGGTCACGTTGGACCCGGCGACGACGACGATTCCGATACAGAACGCCGTGCGCGTGACGGGCGGGAGCGGCGGGAGCATCAGAGCGTCCCGCCAGGCCGACGGGTCGCTCGCCGTCAAAGGGTCGATCGGCAGCCGCTCAGGGCTGAGGAAATATTCCATGGTCGTCGACGACCCCGCCCTGTTCACGGCGGGCGCGCTACGCGCGTCGCTGGAGCGAGTCGGGATCAGGGTCGACGGATCGACGCGACTCGGCCCAACGCCCGCGACCGCGACGACAATCGCCGTGGTCGCGTCGCCGCCTTTGGGACAGATCGTCGGCGAGATGAATCGGGAGAGCATCAACATCGTGGCCGAGCTGCTCTTCCGGTCAGCGGCGGTCACTCCAACGCAGGTTGGGTCGGCGGAGACCGGCCTTTCGACCCTGCGAGCGTTTCTCAGCGACAAGGTGCACGCGAATTCCGAGCTCGTTGCCGTCAGCGACGGCAGCGGACTGTCGGAGCTCGATCGGGTCACCGCGCGATCGATGGTCGAGCTGCTCAGCTACGCACACGCATCACCCTGGAGCTCCGTCTTCCACGCGTCGCTCCCCGTCGAGGGTGAGTCGGGCACGCTGAGGCGTCGCAAGGGCACGCCGGCGCGCGGCAATCTCCATGCAAAAACGGGTACGACAAACAACGTCGCGTCGCTCGGCGGCTTCGTCACGGCCCGCAACGGCGAAGTGCTCGCCTTCTCGTTCATCTACAACGGCAACGACCGCTGGAACGCGAAGTCGGCCATGGACGCGATGGGGGCAAGTCTGTCGGAATTCTCAAGAGAGAGATAAGAGCTTCTCGGTTTCCTTTTCCTATGGAACCTGGCTGATCTCCACCCCACGCTTCTTCAGCTCGGCGATGTATTGCTCCGCAGGGACGCATTCATCCGGCGTATGGACTCCAGCCGGCTTGACTTGCCCGCGCGCCTGCATCAGCCCCGTGATCGACAACGAGTAGCCGGTCGTCCGCATCATCGCGCTGATGCCGTGCTTCCCGTCATACTTGTCGATCAGCTCCCATTCGAGCCGCTTTGGCTTTCCGCCCTTTTTCCCTTCGACGAAGACGCGCAGGGCGACGAGATCCTTACTGTGCTCCTTGGTGAGTTTGGGCGCGGCCGCGGCGATGAACGCGTCGCGAGGAACCACTCGGGTGCCCTTCACGTCGATCGCGTCGAGGTCAAGCAGGCCGAGTGCCCGGATTCCTTCCATCAGCGTGGCATGGCCGGGGTAGCGAAGCGTCTTGTACTCCATCGTCGGAATCTTGTCTTCGTACCGGAACGCCATCGTCGATAGGCCGCCCGCCGTGTGAAACGCCTCGAGCTCGCCGAGGCCGCCGCCAAACCTCACCATCTCGATCTCGGACAGGGCCGGCACCTGCGTGCGCTTGCCGTTTCGCAGCACCCACGAAAGCGTCGTGTAGTAGTCGAGGACGCCTTCGATAGAATACACGATCTGATAGTTCAGGGGCGGCTCCGGATGCTGCGGCAACCCGCCGACGTAGATGCGGACGGTATCCACGACGTCGAGCTGGCGAATGCCATGCTGGGCGAGAACATTCACCATGCCGGGCGCCAAGCCACAATCCGGGACGACCGTGAGGTTTTTCGCCCTTGCTTGGGGATCGAGCTCGCGCTGCTCGAACACGATCTCGGTGTTTCCGCCGAGATCGCAACAATGCGCGCCGGCCTCGATGGCCAGCCGTGTGATCTCGAGGTTGAAGTAATACGGCAAGGCGCACATGACGGCGTTGCAACCGCGCATCAGGGCAATCACGGCCTCCCGATTGCGGACGTCGAGCGGCGTCGGAATCAAGCGCACGCCAGAGTACGGGGCGAGAAACGCGGGGAGGTGCCCGATGTGGATGTCGGCAAGGCGCACCTCGCTGACGGCATTATCCTGCAGGAGGTCAAAGGCGCACGCCGAGCCCTGTAATCCGGCTCCGAGAACGAGCATCCGCATCCCAATGAGCTCCCTGACGATCGATGAATGGGGCTGAAAGGTAGGTTGGGTCCCCGCGATTTGCAGACTCAGTTGGCCGCTTGCACGATCTTGGCTATTGTCAGGATCATATGAGCCCGGTTCACATCCCCAGGGAGGAGTGGCGGTCGCATCTCATCGAGACCGATGATGGCGTGCGGATCCTACTCGAAGCGACACACCGGATCGCGGTCCTCGGCATCAAGACCGAGGACTCGGGGCAGCCAGCCTACTACGTGCCCGAGTACGCCCACCTCGCCGGGTACGAGATCGTCCCCGTTCCCGTCTACTATCCCGACGCGCGTGAGATTCTGGGACAACCGGTGTACCGCACGATCAGCGAGATCCCCGGCGACGTCGACATGGTCAATGTCTTTCGTCGGCCACGCGATATCCCGGCCCACCTCGATGACATTCTCGCCAAGAAGCCGAAGTCGGTCTGGTTCCAGCTCGGCATCAGGAACGACATCGCGGCGGAGCGACTCGCGAGAGCCGGCATCGATGTGGTCCAGGATCGCTGCCTGATGGTGGAGCTGCGGCAGATCGGACGGTAGCGCCGCTCAGTAGGCAATTCGGAGCTCTCCCACCCTTAAATCGATGGTAATCGGTGCGCTCTCGCGTCCGGTGTGTGCTTCGGCAATCACCGATGCCAAGGATCGCCACCGCGGAGGCGTACCCTGCGAGACCCGAAGCTCACCGCGTTCGCGGATGAATGGAATCTCGATGACCCTGCCCGTTCCACGCAGCTGGTTCAAGTACGCGCGCCTCTTCACGTAGTCTAATGCGATGGTCATCGGTCTCAGCGCGCTTACTCCGATGATCACCCCGCCCACAGTTGGATCCACCGTGGCCGGCACCATCGTGAGGCGAGCGGCGCCGATGTTGATCGAGTCGAGAACCACGGTCGCACTATCGGGGGCGAAGCGCATGGCCGCCATCCCAGCGATATGAGCGCCGACGATCACACCGGCATCGCTGGCGACGATCGTCGCCACGACCGGCCGCCCAGCGATCCGGATTGTAATTCGCCCAAGTGTGTCGGCGTGAACGGTACCGGTGAGTGAAAGCGACGTCGAGTCCGCGCGCGACGTCTGCGGATGCTCCATCAACCATGCCGCCCTCCTCCGCTGCGCGACGGTGAGCGGCGCGCCAGGTAGGCTGAGCAGGGCGCGCCAGTCGCCGAGCGACTCGTACACCGGCGCGAGCTGCATCGCGATCGCGACGGGGTCGGCTCCGAACATGCGCGCCTCTTCGAGGAGGACGGCGGCGATTCGCGATGCGCCGCGCTTTGCCAGGTAGCCCCCCAGCTCCTCGCGCGCGACGGGGTCGCGCGGCCGCGTTCGGACCGCCATGTAGTAGAGCGACTCCGCCCGCGGAATATCAGCCGCGGCAAATGCCGAATCGGCGGATGAGATGGGCGGGGTCGGCGACTTCTGTCCCCGGGCGGGTCCGCCGGCTGTAATCAGCACGGCGCACGCAAGGACGAGAAAGGTCCCATGGTGGCCGCGCGGCGCCGATTCAGCCACGGCGTGCCAGGAGGCCACGTTACGCCTCAGCGTCCGAACAGCCGGCCGAGCAATCCGCTTTCCGACTGGCCGCCGCCGGGTTTGATCGCCGCCTCGAGGCCGTCAGCAAATTCGAGCGCTGACGGGTACCGGCCGTCGGGGTCACGGCTGAGCGCCTTCGTGATCACCTTTTCAACCGACTCGGGAAGGTTGAGCTCCGGCTTCATCTGCCGCAGCGGAATCGGATCGCTGCGCAATCGCGCGATCATCGTTTCCTGCTGCGTGCGCCCGACGAACGGAAGCTTCCCCGTCAACATCTCGTACGTCATCAGCGCCAGCGAGTAGACATCCGTGCGCGGATCCAACGGCTTGCCGCGCAACTGCTCGGGGCTCATGAACTCGGGTGTGCCGAGAATCGTCCCCGTCGACGTCAGCTTCTGGATTTCGGCGCCGACGCGCCGCTCTTTCGCGAGACCGAAGTCCATGACCACGGCGCGGTCGCTGCCGTCGGGCAGCCGCGTCACCATGATGTTCTCCGGCTTGAGATCCCGATGCACGATCCGGAGCTGGTGGGCGAAGTGGAGGCCCTCGGCCATGTCGCGCACCAGTCGCACGGTGGCGTCGAGCGGGAGATGTCCGAGCTTCTGGTTGCGATCGGACAGGATCTCCCCTTCGACGTACGGCATCACGACGTACACCAGCCCATCTTCCGTCTCGCCGAGACGAATGATGTGGCAGATGTTTGGATGCTCGAGCCGCATTCCGAGGCTCGCCTCGCGCTTGAGCCGCGCCATCGCGGTGTCGTCTTGCGACAACGCCGCCGACAGTACCTTGATCGCGTACTTCTGATTGGTCGCAACATCGGTGGCGAGGTAGACGAACGACATTCCGCCTTCGCCGATCTTCTTCACGATCTTGTACCGCCCCTCGAGGATCTGCCCTGCGAGATTGACCTGAACCACGGTTCCGGACGGACTATCCGGACGACGGGGCGGGACGGTGTTGCGCTTCGCGGGTTCGGCCGCATTCGCGCCGGGCGAGGGTGTCTCTGGGGTGGCCGGGGCCGCCGCGGGAGCAGCCGGCGGGGGCGCCAGCCGGGTTCCATCGCGCGTACAGAACTTCGCGTCGTCGGCGTACATCGTTCCACACGTGGGACACCGATTCATCAGCTTCGCACCTGGTTGCGGCCATTGGCCTTCGCGCGATATAGCGCTTCGTCGGCCCGGGCAAAGAAGTCATCGGCCGACGCGATCTGGGGCGACGGAAAAGTGGCGAGCCCAACGCTGACCGTCAAACGAATGTTCCGGTCCCCCGCTCCAAACTGGTGTGCCGCAAACCGCTCGCACAACCTCTCGCCGAACACTTTTGCGCCTTCCTTTCCAGTTTCCGGCAGAATAAGCACGAACTCTTCGCCCCCGTATCGAGCGACGATGTCGACGGTGCGAACCGCCTCCTCGAGTAGAGTCGCGAACGCCCTCAGCACCTCATCGCCGGCCAGGTGGCCGGCCGTGTCATTTATTCGTTTGAAATGGTCGACATCGATGAGGAGGACGCTCAGATCCGCGCGAAAGCGCTTCGCCCGATCCATCTCGACCCCGAGGCGGTCGGCCAGGGCCCGACGATTCAGCACCCGGGTCAGCGGGTCGGTGGTCGCCAGCTCTTCGAGGCGGCGGTTGTCCGCCCGGGTGGTTTCGAGCGCCTGGCCGCGGCGAATGGCGGCGACCGCGGCATGCATCACGAGCTCGGCGAACTCGGCGTCGTCCGCTGTCAGGTGACGGTCATCGGGGTCCGTGCGGATGAAGAGCGCGCCGGACGACTCGCCCATGGCGAACGGCAGTGCGATCACGGATCGAAGATGAAACGAGCGCCCCTCGTCCGCGGTGCGCTTCCGGATCTCGTCGAATATCGGATCCTTTTCTGCGTCTTCGACGAGCACCGAGCGGCCCGTCGCCAGCGCGCGGGCGATCTCAGGATAATCGGTAAGGGTGATCGTCGTTTCTAACATGCCCGGCTCCTCGATCGCCGCCGCGACGGTGGCCGTCCTCGCCGCTCCACCTCCGTCGGCGAGAATCACTGCGCAATGGCGAACGCCGAGCGCCCGTCCGACACGGCGAGCGAGCACGCGGTAGATCTCGGGGGTCGAAAGCTCGTCCGCCACGTCCCGAAGCACTTCCGCAAGGCGTCGATTGGAGGCGGATGAGTCCCGAGCGCGCTCGACCTGGCCTTGCGCATCCCGCAGTACTTCGCGGGCACTTGCCAATTCGGCGTTTGCCCGGAGTTGCGTGCTGACCCGGTTCAGGACCTCATGCGCGCGATAGGGCTTCTGCACACAATCGTGCGCGCCCTCGGGTACCCGGCCGATCCCGTTCTCGTCTCGGCGCGTTGCGACGATGACGCGCATATGGACGAATCGATCATCGCGGGTGATGCGCTTCACCAGGGCCGTGAGCTCGGCGTCCGCTAGCCACCGGCGAGGAGCGCCGTGAGTCCGTCCCACTCGATGTTCCCGCCGCTCAAGACGGCGACAGTCGGGCCGCGCGGCGTAACGAGCCGCTCGAGCAGGGCGGCGATGGTGATCGCGCCGCTGGGCTCCGCGACCAGCTTCATGCGGTCGAGTAAATACCTCACTGCCCGGGTCGTCGCTGCGTCGGGAACGGTGACGACGTCATCGATGTAGGCCTGATGGTGCGCGAAGGGGGTGTGCCCGATCTCCACGGCCATCAAGCCATCGGCAATGCTCGAGGTCTTTTCCAGCTTGGTTGGCCTACCCGTGCTCCGGGCGCGCGTGAGCTTTGCTGCGCCCTCCGGCTCGACACCGATGACGCGTGCGCCGGGGCAACGCAGTTTGATTGCCGTCGCTACCCCCGCGCTCAAGCCTCCGCCGCCCACGGGCACGAGGACCGTGCCGACGCCGGGCAGGTCGGCGGCGATCTCGAGTCCAGCCGTCCCCTGTCCCGCGATGATGATCGGGTCGTCGTATGGCGGCACAAGAGTGCCGCCTCCGGCGCGCACGAGCTCCTCCGCTTTGGTCATCCGATCTGCGGTGGTCGTCCCAGCCAGCACGACTCGCGCACCGAGGCGCTCCGCGCCGCCGCGTTTCGCCGCCGTCACCGTCACCGGCATCACCACCGTGGCCGGGCAACCAAAGAGACGCGCCGCAAGTGCGACCGCTTGCGCGTGATTGCCGGACGACGGGGCGATGACGCCGCGCGCGCGCTGCTCCGGCGACAACCTGGCGAGAAAGTTGTACGCGCCGCGCAGTTTGAACGCGCCGCCTCGCTGAAGCATTTCGGGTTTTACCCACACTGGGACGCCGGCGGCCGCGGAGAGCGTTTCGTCCGGCAGGAGCGGCGTGCGCACCACCACCCCGTACAGTGTCGCTGCGGCCTCGTGAAGATCGTCCAGCGTGATGAGTGGCGGAGATGCGGTCGTCGCGGCCATCCCCAATACTACTGGGTATTCGGCGATGAACTGCGCGATCCGGCGACTGCCGCCACGCGATTTCGGCCGCCCGCCTTCGCGTCATAGAGCGCCTGGTCGGCGTCGCTGAGGAGGCGATCGGGTTCGAGCTGGGCCTTGCCCTCGCCAACCGACACTCCGATGGAAATCGTAATCGACAGCGAAGCGCCGGGAGGCCCGAAGGTCGCCACGCGCACGCGCTCGCGAAGCCGTTCGGCGAATGCGCGTGTGCCGAGCAGGTCGGAATCGGGGAGGATGATCACGAACTCGTCGCCGCCGAGGCGCGCGACGGTGTCGCTGTCGCGCGCCGTGCTCATCATGATCGTCGCCAGCTGGCGCAGGACGCGATCGCCTTCTGGATGACCATGCGTGTCATTGATTTCCTTGAAGTGATCGATGTCGACCGCGGCAACCGCGACGACACCCTCGCGGCGGCGCGCGAGGCGGCAGACGCCGAGGAGCTGCTTTTCGAGGCCGCGTCGATTCGCGCAGCCGGTGAGCGGATCGCTGCCGATCTGCTCGTACAACCGTGAATGCACGGCCTCGAAGCTCCGCGCGAGCAGCGCGAAGTCGTCGCTGCCTTCGGACGTCGAGATCATGTCCGAAGTGCCGATGTCGCCAACCTCGGCCAGCTTGGCGTAGGTCCGGAGCCAATCGAGGCGCTCGCGCAGGGCGCCGAAATGGCGCGTGACCAGCCAGACCCCTGTGCTCCAGAGTGTCACCGTCGCGATCGAGATCATCCCCGTCGCCTCGCCGACGCGAAGTCCGGCGTACAACAGCGCCGTGGCGATGTACCCGACGGCGAAAAAGACGACGCTGAGGATGCCCGCCGTTTCGCCGTATGCGAAGGCCATCGCCGGAGCGGCAACACCGCCGGCGATCAGGATCCACAACAAGGTTTCGGTCGCGCCGCCGGCAGCGGCGAGCGCGCACAGCATGGTGACCGCAACCGCGTCGGCGACGGCGAGGAAGGCCGTGATGCCCCGAAACGACGCCTCGGGATGTCCAGCGACCGTGCTCGCGCGCAGAATCGTCGTCAGGTATAGCCCACTGATGACGGCGGCGAGCGCGATAACGGCCAGGTTTCCGTCCCGGATCAGCGTCGTCGCCACAGCCAGGGCGATCAACCCGCCAATGCGAACCGGCTGTTGTCCCGCAATCGCCTGCTGAAGGCGAGCGGCGCCATCGCGCGCAAGCGCCGAATCCAGTTCGGCCGCCTGGATCGACAGCTCCTGGGTCGACCGGTGGAGCGTGGTCGACGATCGGAATAGGCGATTGACTGAAACCCTTGACGGCATCGTCTCAGGAGCAGGAGGGACGAACAGCCTTTAAGGTAGACCGCCGCTCTCCAAGGGGAAAGAGAACGGCGTCACACACTGCCGTTACAGAACTGTCATGGAATCAATCCCTTCTGCTACTCCTCGCTCACGTCCGGCCCGACTTCGGCCGGCTCCTCGATTTCCTCGCCCTCGCTGGACTCGTCTTCCGGAACCACCCGGGCCACGTCCATCACAAGATCGCTGGGCTCGAGATTGACCAATCTCACGCCCTGCGTGTTGCGGCCCGCGACCCGAATGCCCTTCACCGGCATGCGGATGGCGACTCCCTGCTTGGTGATGAGCATCAGCTCATCGTCCGGCTGCACTTCCATCAACGACACCGCGTCGCCGGTCTTGTCGGTGCGGTGGACGGTGATGATCCCCTTCCCGCCCCGGCGCTGCACCCGATAGTCGTCGATCGGCGAACACTTGCCGAGGCCCTTCTCGGTGACGACGAGCAAATTGGCTTCGCGCTTCACGACGACCATTCCGATCAACTGGTCGCCCTCGCCGAGCTCGACGCCCTTTACGCCCGTCGTGTCGCGGCCCATCTCGCGCACGTCCTGCTCGTGAAACCGGATCGACAGGCCATGTCGGGTGGCGAGTACGATATCGTTCGTCCCCATCGTCACCTGGACGTCGATCAACTCGTCGCCCTCTTCGATTTTGATCGCTTTGATGCCGTTCACGCGCACGTTGGAGTACTGCGAAAGCGCCGTCTTCTTGACCGTGCCGTTCTTGGTAGCGAAGAGCAGAAACTGGTCGTCCGGAAAGTCGCGAACGGTGACGATCGCCGAGACGTTCGTATCCGGAGACACGTTGACCATGTTGACGATCGGCTTGCCCTTCGCGGCGCGCCCTGCCTGCGGAATCTCGTGCACCTTGAGCCAGAAGCAGCGGCCGTCGTCGGTAAAGACGAGGACGTAGTCGTGCGTCGAGGCGATGAACAGGTGCTCGACGAAATCCTCGTCCTTCAGCGTCGCACCGTTGTTTCCGCGGCCGCCCCGGCGCTGCTTCTTGTACGTCGACACCGACGTCCGCTTGATGTATCCCGTATGTGAGATGGTCACCACCATCTCCTCTTCGGCAATCAGGTCTTCGATCGTGAACTCGCCCTCATCGCTGATGATCTCGGTGCGGCGCTCGTCCCCGAAACGCTTGCCGATGTCTTCGAGCTCGCTCTTGAGCAACGCCATGCGCTCGGGCTTTGACGCCAACAGCGTCTTCAAGGCCTTGATCGTTGCCCGTACCTCCGCGAGCTCCTCTTCCAGCTTCTCGATCTCGAGGCCCGTCAGCTTGGCGAGCCGCATGTTGAGAATCGCTTCTGCCTGGCGCTCGGTCAGCTTGAACCGTTTCTGCAGCTCGGCGCTCGCCAGCGGCGTGTCCTCCGCCGCCCGAATCACCTTGATCACGGCGTCGATGTTGTCGACGGCGATCTTGAGGCCTTCGAGGATGTGCTCGCGCTCGGCCGCCTTGTCGAGCTCGAACTGCGCCCGGCGCACGATCACTTCGTGACGGTGGGTAATGAAGTGCTCGAGGATTTCCTTGAGCGACATCACCTTGGGCACCAGCTGGCGCGTTTGCTGGTCGGGCACCAGGGCGAGCATGATCACGCCGAACGTCGACTGCATCTGCGTGTGTTTGTAGAGCTGGTTGAGCACGACACGCGGGATCGCGTCCCGTTTCAGCTCGACGACGACGCGAATGCCCTCGCGGTTCGACTCGTTCCGCAGATCGCTGATACCGGTGAGCTTCGACTCCTTCACCAGGTCGGCGATGTCCTTCACCAGCTTGTCGGGGTTGACCTGGTACGGCACCTCGGTGATGACGATTTGCGATTTGTTCGACGATTCCTTCTCCTCGATCACCGCCCGCGCGCGCATCACGATGCGGCCGCGCCCCGACTCCTGATAGTCCTTGATACCCGCCCGCCCGTAGATGAACCCGGCTGTGGGGAAGTCGGGGCCCTTGATGAACTTTCGTAGATCCCCAGCGGCCATCTCCGGATTGTCGATCAGGTGGAGCACCGCCGCGATCACCTCGCGCAGATTGTGCGGCGGAATGTTGGTCGCCATTCCCACCGCGATGCCGGTCGATCCATTGACGATCAGGTTCGGAATCCCCGACGGCAGCACCATCGGCTCTTCCAGGCGATCGTCGTAGTTGGGCGCGAAGTCGACGGTGTTCTTGTCGATGTCGGCCAGCATCTCCATCGCCGCCGGCATCAGTCGCGCTTCGGTATATCGATACGCCGCGGCCGAGTCGCCGTCGATCGACCCGAAGTTCCCCTGCCCGTCGATGAGCGGGTAGCGCAGCGAGAAGTCCTGCACCATTCGCACGAGCGCGTCGTACACCGACGAATCGCCGTGCGGATGGTATTTTCCAAGGACGTCGCCAACGACCGTTGCGGACTTCTTGTACGGCCGTCCAGGCACCAGCCCGAGCTCGTTCATCGCGTACAGCACCCGGCGGTGGACTGGCTTGAGACCATCCCGCACGTCGGGCAACGCACGAGACACGATGACACTCATCGAATAGTTGATGAACGATTCCTTGATCTCGTCGTCGATCAGGCGCGGAAGAATGCGTTCGCGATTGAGTGGAGCGGTCATAGGGAGAAGCAGAGCTGGGAGCTGGTGGGGCCGTGAGCAGTCAGCCTTGAGGGGGAATCGGAAGCCATGTGATTTGGTGTGGACTCACGAGTCGCCGGGGCAGCAAAAAGGGGGTCCATTGGACCCCCTTCAAAATACCCGCAGCAACAGCACAAGGCAACGCGGTTATCGCCATCTAAACGGTTACTTCACAACGACTTATTCCTCCCGGCATACCGAACGTAACCGTTACGGCTCGCCCGCCCGCGGGGCCATGTCCGAGGGGCTCGAATCGGACTTGTGCCGCGGCATGTCGGAGACGGCCACATCGAGGTCGGCGGTGTCCTCCAAATCGGTGTCGGCTTCGGCGTCGGCCGCCCGTTCTCTGGCCAGAGTCTCCTCGCGCTCCCGGCGGTACCGCTCGTACCACTCACGGGTGATCTCGCCCGCCAGATCGCGGTTCCCCAGGCCGAACGAAAGGGCCATCGCCAGGGCAACAGCACCGAACAGGATCGCGAAAGCGGTCGTGACGATCTCCGTGGCAATGCCCAGCTCCTGCAACGCCATGAACACCGACAGCAGTACGACGCTCGCCCGGCCGACGCGCGCCAGGGACCGCCCGCCGTGCACCGCCCCCGCCGACGCCGCGATGAACCCCTCGACGAATCCACCGAGGACGATACCGACGAGGATGATCACCAGCGCGGCAATCACGCTCGGGATATAGCTGACGAGCGTCCCCATGACGTTGGCCAACGTGTCGAGGCCGAGGGCGTTCGCCGCGAGCAGAATCACGGCGAACATCACGAACCAGAACACCAGGTTGGCGAGAACGCGCGTCGGATTCAGATGCGTGCCCGACCGCTCGACGGCTTGCGTCACGCCGCCGCGCTCGAGCATCCGGTTCAATCCGATCTTGCGGAGCGCGCGTTCTGCCCCCCGCTGCAGCACCTTCGCCAGCACGTAGCCGGCGAAGATGATGATCGCCGCGCCCAACAGCGCGGGTACGACTTGGCCGAAGATCTGGGCAAAACTGCTTTGGAGCCGATCGGCGAATTCGCTCGTGGAGTCGGATTGCATCGCTGCGAGGGTGTGAGTGCCGTGAATCTACGGGCCTGCGGTCAGTTGCGTGTGCCCCGCTTCTGGTCGAAGATGACGCTTCGCTTGCATGTCGGACAGATCAGCCATCGGCGTGACCGCGCGTAGCCCAGGCCGAACGAGCCCCCGCCGATCGAACGCATCGTGAGCCGCGCCCCATCGCGCGGACAGACGGGCTCGCCGCCTGCGGCGACCGTCTCGCGCACGACGCGTTCTTCTTCGGCCGAGAACCGAGCGGTCTCGCTCACGCCCCACCGGCCCCGATCGACAGGACGATCTTGCCGAACTGCTTGCCTGCCGCGAGTCGCTCGAACGCCGCCCGCCCCTCGGACAGTGGTACGACTGTGTCGACGACGGGACGGAGGTGGCCGGCTCCCAGCTCCGCAAGAATTGCGTCGAACTCGGCGTCGTTCCCCATCGTCGAGCCCATGATCGTCCACTGATTCCAGAACAGCCGTCTCGCGTCGGTCGACACCTGCGGTCCCGAGGTGGCGCCGCAGGTCACGAGCCGGCCGCCCTTACCCAAGGCGGCAAGCGACTGCGGCCACGTCGCTTCGCCGACAGTGTCGATCACCACGTCGACACCTCGCTTTCTCGTCCGTTCACGAACCAGCCGTCCGACGTCGACGCCCCGATGATTCACCGTTTCGACGGCGCCGAGCGATCGTGCGCGTGCCAGTTTGTCGTCGTCCGACGACGTCACCCACGGGGTAGCGCCGCGGCGTAGGCAGATTCGCAGTGCCGCCTGTGCCACCCCGCCGCCGATCCCCCAGATCAGCACCTGTTCCCCCCTCCGAACCGCGGCCCGTGTGACGACCATCCGCCAGGCAGTGAGGGTGGCCAGCGTGAACGCCGCCGCATCGACGTCGCTCACGCCAGGCGGGATCCGACGCACGTTGGCGGCCGGGACAACCAGGTACTCGGCCATCGTGCCGGGATGGTGCTCGCCGAGAAGCCCGAACCGCACGCACAGCGACTGCTCGCCCGCTTTGCAGTACTCGCATGAGCGATCGCTAATTCCTGGATTGATCAACACGCGATCGCCGACGCGAAGACCGTGGACATCGCCACCGGCCTGATCGATGACACCGCATCCGTCTGCGCCGAGCGTCCATGGCGCCCGAATCGACACGCCGGGCATCCCGCTGACGACGAACAGGTCGAGGTGATTGAGCGCCGCGGCCGTCATGCGCACCCGAACCTCGGTCGGCGTCCGCAACTCGGGGACCGGCAGGTCGTCGCGCAACTCGATGCGATCGAGCCCGCCGTGCGCTGATATCGTGAGGGCTTGCACCTGTGGGCGGATTATATTGAGGCCTCCAGAAGGTACATAGACTGCTCATGAGCTCCATCAAAGTTCCGCCGCTCGGTGAATCCATCGTCGAAGCGACGATTTCCCGGTGGTTGAAGAACGAGGGCGACGCCGTCGCTCCCGGCGAGTCGGTGGTCGAGCTCGAGACGGACAAGATCACCGTCGACGTGCCGGCCATGTCCAACGGCGTCCTCACAAAGCGTCTCAAGAACGAGGGCGACGTCGTCCATATCGACGACCTCCTTGCCGAGATCGAAGAGGGCGCGGCAGGCGCATCGAAACCCGCGCCGGCACCGGTAGCCGCCTCCGCGCCTGCGCCAGATGCCGCGCCCGCAGCGGCGAAGCCGGTCGACGCGGCACAGCCGGCCGCACCCGCCGCGCCGGCCATCGGCGACTCGAGAGTGTCTCCGGCGGCGGCACGCACGGCGGCCGACCGTGGCATCGACGCCACCGCGCTGAGCGGCACCGGCCGCGGCGGCGTGGTGAGCAAGGCAGATGTCATCGGCGCCGGCGAGACCGCCGCGCCAGCCATACCGCCCAAGGCCCAGCCAAGCACGGCGGCGGCCGCGCCGGCGGCGGCTCCGCGGCCGTCGACACTGGCGCCCGCGCCTCAGCCGACCGGCGAACGCGAGACCCGCGAAAAACTATCGACGCGCCGCAAGCGCATCGCCGAGCATCTGCTCGAGTCGCAACACGCTACGGCGCATCTCACGACGTTCAACGAAATCGACATGACCGCCGTGAATGCGCTCCGCGAGCGTCACAAGGAGCGCGTCGAAAAGGAATCTGGCGTCAAGCTGTCGCTGATGCCCTTCTTCGTGAAAACATCGTGCGCGGCGCTCAAGGTCTATCCTGTCGTCAACGCCCAGTTGGACGGCGACACGGTGATCTACAAGCACTACGTGAACATGGGCATCGCCGTCGCCTCCGAAGCCGGCCTCGTCGTGCCCAACGTCAAGGACGCCGATCGCAAGGGGATGATCGAAGTCGCCCGAGACATCGCGGCGGTCGCCAAACGCGCCCGCGATGGAAAGCTGACGATGGATGATCTCACCGGCGGCACGTTCACGATCACCAACGGCGGCGTTTTCGGTTCGCTCGTGTCGACGCCGATCATCAACTATCCTCAGGTCGCCATTCTCGGTCTCCATAAGACCCAGGATCGTCCGGTGGCGATCGCCGGCAAGGTTGAAATCCGTCCGATGATGTATGTGGCGCTTTCATATGACCATCGCATCATCGACGGCCAGCAAGCGGTGCTTTTCCTGGTCAAGGTGAAGGAGCTCATGGAGGACCCTGCCTCGATGTTGATCGTCTGAGCGCGTTCCAGCCGGCGTTTGGGTGAAAGGGCCCCGCGAACCGCGGGGCCCTTCTTGTAGCTTTCAGATCAATCCCAGCGACACAGCACATGACAGCACAGGAATCAGTTGACGTCGTCGTGATCGGCGGCGGTCCCGGCGGCTACGTCGCCGCGCTACGCGCGGCTCAACTCGGCCTCTCTACCGTGTGCGTGGAGATGGACAAAACGCTCGGCGGCACCTGTGTCAACGTCGGCTGCATTCCATCAAAAGCGCTCCTGACGTCGAGCGAGCATCTGGAGTTCACGAGATCGCGCGCCGCGGAGCACGGGGTCAAAGTCGACGGCGTGTCGCTCGATCTGGCGCAGATGCTCAAGCGCAAGGACGACGTGGTGTCGCAGAACACCAAGGGCATCGAGTTCCTGTTCCGAAAGAACAAGATCACGTGGGCCAAGGGATTCGGGACCCTGCGCGCCGGGAATGTCGTCGACGTGTCGGCGGCCAGCGCCGCGGGGGGCCCCCCCGCGTCAAATATCGCGTCGTACAAAGCGAAGAACGTCATCATTGCAACCGGCTCCGTACCCATCGAGCTCCCGTTTCTGCGCTTCGATGAGGATCGAATTCTTTCGAACGTCGGGGCTCTGCGAATTCCGGCCGTTCCCAAGCATCTCATCGTCATCGGCGCCGGCGTTGTCGGCCTCGAGCTCGGATCCGTCTGGCGTCGGCTCGGCGCCCGCGTATCCGTCGTCGAGCTCACGCCGACCATACTGCCCGGCATGGACTCCGACGTCATCAAGGAGGCCGACAGGTTCCTCCGAAAGCAGGGTCTAGAGATCCGCACCGGGACGCGCGTCACCACTGGTGGCCGAAGCGATGGGGGCGTCTGGGTCGAGGTCGAACGCGACGGAAAGACCGAGCGGATCGAGGGCGACTGCGTCCTTGTTTCGGTCGGTCGGAAGCCCCTGACTGGTGGAATCGACGCCCTGGCGCTCGGGCTCAAGGTCGGCAAGCGCGGCGAGATTCTCGTCGACGATCAGATGAAGACCAATCTTCCGAGCGTCTTTGCTATCGGCGACTGCGTCCCCGGCCCGATGCTCGCCCACAAAGCGCAAGAAGAAGGGGTCGTCGCCGCCGAAGTCATCGCCGGCCAGAAGGCGCACATGCACTACAAGTCCATCCCGTCGGTGGTCTATACCTGGCCTGAGATCGCGTCGGTCGGGCTTACCGAGGCGCAACTCAAGGAGTCGGGCCGCCCGTTCAAGAGTGGAAAGTTTCCGTTCTCCGCCAATGGCCGCGCGCGGGCGATGGGTGAGACCACGGGGTTCGTGAAGTTTCTCTCCGATGCGAAGACCGATGAGCTGCTCGGTGCGCACATCGTCGGAGCCAACGCGTCGGAGATGATCGCCGAGATCGTCCTTGGATTCGAGTACCGCGCGTCGGCGGACGATATCGGCGGCACGGTGCACGCGCATCCGACGCTGTCCGAGGTCACGAAAGAGGCCGCGCTCGCGGCGCTCGGTCGCGCACTGCACATCTGATCGTGCCCGGATACTTCGCGCTCGCGCCGCGGCCAATCGCCCCCGAGGACGCGGCGGGCGCGCATCAACTGTTGGTGTCGCGGCTGGGGGTCACTCCGTATGTCGACCGCGCCGTTGAGATTCTCAACATCGCTGAGCGGGGAGGCGACGAGGAAAACCGCGCCTACGTCGTCGCGCGAGATCGGACCGTGGCGGGTCTCGCACTCTTTGGCCGAATTGCCGGAACCGAGGCGGGGTTTCGCCTCCACCTGCTGCTCGTAGTGTCGAGCGAAGATGACGTCGGCGAGCGGTTGCTCGCTGCCGTGAGCCACGCGGTCGTCGACAGCGGCGGACGCTTCCTCGTCGCCGAGATCGCCGACGAGCCCGCATTGTCGGCCACGGTGTCGTTGCTGCGCGAGCACGGCTTCGACGAGGCGGGGCGCATCCCCCACTACTTCCGCGACGGTGTGTCGCTGGTGATCCTCCGGCGGGACCTTCTCTGATGGTCTGATCGTTTACGAGACGCGAACGGCCATGCGGAAAGCAACAAGGAATTCTCCCTTCCGTCGGCCCCGTCTGATTCGTCATCAACAGTTCCATCGTGATTACAGACGGGCCAACACGCGCCACAAACTCTCCGGGAACTTCAATGATGATGCGCATTATTTCGCGCGGCGCACTCGCAGCCAACATCGGCCTCGTCGTCCTCGCGTCGACAAGCCACGCGCAAACCAGCCGTACCAGCCCTGTGGCAGTCGCGATTCCGGCGATGACCGACTCCGTGACCCCAGCCTCGGTCCGAACGTTACTGACGGTGATCGCCGCCGACTCCATGGAAGGCCGCGCCGTCTGGAGCCACGGCAGCGATCGCGCCGCGAAGTACATCGCCGAGCAGATGGCGAGAGTCGGCCTCACACCGGCCGGAGATAGCGGCTATTTCCAGAAGATCCCCGGCGCGGTGCAAGCGAATGGGCGGGTGCTTCGACTTCCAAGTCTCGCCGACCTCGACACCGTACCAGCGCCGCGTCGTCGCATCGCCGTCAACGTCGTCGGCATTCTTTCCGGACGCCCCGCGTCAACGGCGCCGGCACGACGGGACTCGATCGTTCTTGTCGACGCTCACTACGATCACCTCGGCATGGGTCGGCCCGTCAACGGTGATTCGATCTACAACGGCGCCGACGACGACGCGTCCGGAACCGTCGCCGTCCTCGAGATCGCGCGCATCATGAAGCGTTGGCCGACGCCGAGTCGCACCGTCGTGTTCCTGACGACCACGGGCGAGGAGGTTGGTCTCGTCGGAACCACCTGGTATCTCGCGAATCCCGTTCGGCCGCTCTCGGCGATGGCGGCCAACCTCGAGATCGAGATGATCGGCCGGCCGGACACGATTGCGACCGGCCGTGGCCGCGCCTGGCTAACCGGATTCGAGCGCTCCACCATGGGCGAGAGCTTTCAGCGATCGGGCCTGCCGATCATGGCCGACATGCGGCCAAGCCAAAGCTTCTTCACGCGCAGCGACAACATCGCCTTTGCCCAAGCCGGGATCCCCGCGCACACGCTGTCGAGCTTCAACTTGCACTCGGACTACCACGGGCTTGGCGACGATGTCTCGAAAATCGACTTCGAGCACATGGCCGCGCTGATCAACACCGCGGCCCGCGCTGTCTGGGTTCTCACTGAGGGTCCTGCGCCAACGTGGATCCGCGGGGGGAGACCATCTCAACGCTGAGCCTGCGCTCGAGCAGGGCGCAAACGAGCATGCTCGAGCTTTCAGCTCGCGCTCGAGCTCAGAGCTGGAGAATGCTGGTCTGCTCCTCGCTCAGGCTCGGGCTCGGCTTTACCCTCCGATCCCGAGCCGAATGTTGTTCGGATCCAGCTCGCCCGTGTAGTACGACAGCACGGCCTGTGTGAGCACAAGATTGTACTTCGCCGTCGACAGCGAGCTCTGGGCGTTCACCAGCTGGCTCCGCGCCTGCGTGATCTCGAGCAGCGTCGCGGCGCCGACGTTGTAGCGCTGCTGGACTGCGTCGAGGGCCTGCTGCGCCGCCACCTGCTGCGCCGTCGCGTAGTTGACGTTCGCTGACATGTTCGGCATGCGGCCAGCGCGCGCGGATCTCAGATCCTGAGCAGACGCCGCGACGCGCGCCCGTTCCGCCGCAATATCCGGACGCTTGGCGTAGGCGATCGCGACGAGGCTGTCGAGACTGAAGGTTCGCGCCGTCGCCACGTCGGGAATCGGCGGCGCGACAAACTCGTATTCCTTGGCCGGGTCGAGCTGGAGCGCCTGAATGAGGTTGATCTTGGCGATTTCGACGGACTGGTCGGCTTGCGTCACCGAGAGTTGTGCGCTCGCAACGCTCGCCCGCTGCTGATAGAGGTCGGAGATCGGGCGAGCCCCCGCGTTGGCGAACTGCTGGATCTGGTCCAGCTGCACCTGGAGCGCGGTGAGGTTTTCGCGCTGCACGTCGAGCTGGCTCTGCGCGCTGACGAGCGACACGAAATCGGACGCCACCGTGAAGACCGCCGTCTGGCGCGTGCGGGCCACGTCCATCGTCATTGCGTTCGCGGTCTCTCGCGCCGACCTGATGTTCGATGTCGTCCGGCTGGCGTCGTAAACGAGAAAGCTCGAGATCACGGTCGGACTCAGCGACCGTGTCTGCTGCGTGGTCAGTTTGCCGGTATTCAGGTTGAACTGCTGGCCGACGTTGTCGTTGGCACTCGTTCTGAAACTCAAGTCCGGCAGCAGGTTGCTGCGCGCCTGGTTGGCCGTCGCCTGCTGCGCGACAAGGTTGTTCTCCATCTGACGGACGGTGAGGTTCTGCTTGAGCGCGATCTGAATCGCCTCGGCGAAAGTGACGCGCAGAAGTGCCGCTTGCGCCGGCCGAGGTGCCGGCTGCGGAGCCACCTGCGCCCATATTGGCCCCGCGACCATCAGCAGCGACGCGCCGGCCATCCACCACATGCGTTGAGTCTTCATCGTTTCTCCAAAGAGTGCGTATCGAGCGCGTCGAGTGACAGCGGTACGAGGTGGTCCACCCATATCGAATACATCGCCGCCGA
>WNFI01177322.1_pt1 | contig 27323 bp, 21 predicted proteins | sample 5400471 | NCBI WGS metagenome assembly WNFI01 (sample SAMN13153348, study PRJNA577476) | soil metagenome | isolation source: 100 cm saprolite on Douglas fir-dominated hillslope | place: USA:California | collected 2013-09-17
ACATGCCCGGAATTGGTGCAGCCCTTTTGTTCGCGCCGCCAGTGGTCAACTGCCCGCGGACTTGTGAAGTATTTCCTTCTGCTATCTTCGACTAAGCATCCAGCGTGGATGACCGTCGGATCGAGTTGGGCCGCGAATTCCAACATGCAAAACACGGAGTTTTTTATCTTGAATTTCAACTTGGAGCTTGTTATACCGCAGTACCTAGACGGCTATTGATGGAGAGAATTTTCAAGCTCGAGCAGTGATGGAGAAAACGATTGTCGCTTTCAGTGGCATCTCCCCAAGTCGTGAGCATTGAGGATTTACGGCGACTGGCTCGCCGTCAACTGCCCCAGGTGGTGTTTGATTACCTGGACGGCGGAGCCGAAGGCGAAGTCACATTGCGAGAGAATTGTCGCGCATTTGAAGACGTTACCTTCCGGCCACGCCACGCAGTAGCTGTGCCTGCTTGCGATTTAAGAACGCGCGTCTTGGACTTTTATCTTTCTTTTCCATTCCTGCTTGCTCCGGTGGGCTACAGCCGCCTGATGCATCCCGGAGGCGAAGTTGTGGCCGCTCGGGCGGCTGGCGCGGCAGGCACAGGGTACATTCTCTCTACCATCTCGGGTCACAAGCTGGAGGATGTCAAAGCAGCCTCTGCCGGGCCTGTGTGGTATCAGCTGTATCTGATGGGTGGCCGCGGAGCGGCCGAGTCCTCGATTCAAAGAGCTCGGAGCGCGGGGTTCTCAGCCCTGGTGGTCACCATCGACACAGTCGTTGCCGGAATGCGCGAACGCGATTTCCGCAACGGCATGAAGGAGCTGTTGGGTGGAAACGCATTGGCCAAGATTCCGTTTCTGTCCCAGTTCCTTGTTCGTCCAGGATGGCTTACCAGATTTCTACTCGATGGTGGCGTCCCGAAACTGCCCAACGTTGTGATTCCAGGGCAAGGCCCTGTGCCTCTTATTGACGTCAGTGCAGCTCTGGCCAGTGCGGCCGTGACATGGGAGGACTTGCGCTGGATTCGGGAGGCGTGGCCAGGACCCATTATTATCAAAGGTGTTCTTACCGGGGACGACGCGCGACGTGCCGTCGATGAAGGAGCTGCGGCGATAGTCGTATCGAATCACGGCGGCCGGCAACTCGACTCTGTTCCCTCTTCTTTGCGAGCGCTGCCAGAAGTTGTGGCGGCGGTGGACGGCCAAGCCGTCATACTGATGGACGGAGGCATCCGTCGCGGCAGTGACATCGTCAAGGCCATCTGCCTGGGAGCGCGAGCAGTTTTGATAGGGCGCGCATACGCCTATGGGCTTGCCGCTGGAGGAGAAAGTGGCGTTGCGCGAGCAATTGCGATCTTGCGAGCGGATCTGGAGCGTACGCTCAAGCTCCTTGGGTGCACTTCGATCACCGCACTAGATCGTTCGTACGTAGACGTTTTGACCAGGTTCCCTGCGAGCTAATTCTTTGCCTCTCTGTCACGGCCGACAAACGATTGCCCCGGGGCAACATTCAACGACGGAGGCTTTACAGAACAATCACCTGGGCCTGCGTTGTCGACCGGTGTTAGCGTCTATCTATTTGTGATATTTACGGGCTCGATCCTGGGAGCGAGAATCTGAATGCTGGCCAGTGCCAACAGGTATGCCGAACCGGCAATCAGGAATGGGACCGCATAGCTGCCGGTGGACTGCAACACATAGCCGACTACCTTGGCGATCAACATCCCTCCCACCGCACCCGCCATCCCGCCGATTCCCACGACCGAGGATACTGCCCGCGTCGGAAACATATCTGAAGTCAAGGTGAAAAGATTGGCGGAGAATCCCTGATGTGCAGCGGCCGCGAGCCCGATGAGCAGAACCGCGGTCCACATGTTCTCCGCGCGATACGCGAATACGATTGGGAGAACGCAGACGGCGCACAACAACATGGCAATCTTTCGAGCTGCGTTAATGCTCTTGCCGCGTCCGATGAGCCAAGACGAGAGCCAGCCGCCGGCAATGCTGCCAACGTCGGAAAGCACATATATCACCATGATCGGCACGCCGATCCGAATCAGAGCGAGGCCATGCTGACGTTGAAGAAAATCTGGAACCCAAAACAAATAGAACCACCAAATCGGATCGATCATGAACTTGCCCGCCACATAGGCCCACGTCTGCCGGTGCGCAAGCAGGGCGAGCCATCTGATCTTGGCGACTGACTCCTGTGGATCGCTACGGATGTAATCCAGTTCCGCTGCCGTGAGTCGAGAATGCTCCTCCGGCTTTCGATAGAGGAGAAGCCAGAAAGCCAGCCAGACGAATCCCAGCGCGCCAGTGATCACGAAGGCCCAACGCCATCCCCAGTGCACTGTGATCCAGGGAACTACGAGCGGGGTGACGATGGCGCCGAGGTTTGTGCCGGCATTGAATATTCCGGTGGCGAGTGCTCTTTCTTTCTTGGGGAACCATTCGGCCACTGTTTTGATGCTCGCCGGAAAAACGCCTGCCTCGCCAAAACCCAGCGCGGAGCGGGCAATGACAAAGCTGGTAAAGGAGCTTCCAACTGCGTGCGCCATCGAAGCCAAGCTCCAGAAAGCCATGGCCAGGGCATATCCCAGCCGCGTACCGACGCGATCTACCAACCACCCCACACCGACCATACCTGCCGCGTAAGCTGCCTGGAACGCAAACACCAAATTGCTGTAATCAATCTCGTTCCAACCAAGATCGTGTTGCAGAGTGCTCTTGAGCACTCCCAGAACCTGGCGGTCCATGTAGTTCTTGGTCGTACCGAACAGCAGTAGCGCGCAGATAATCCAACGGACATAGCCGACCCGCGACGGCCTTTGTGTTTGTTCCCCCGTGGGCGAGGAGTCAGTATTTGTTGACGAAGGCAGGATTTTCGCCGGGGCGAGGTGCGCTGGGTCCATGTTGTCGTCCGCAGGCTGCTACGGTTTACGGCCGGCCTCCAGGCCAGTCGGTCCCTGTTCAAAACCTCGCTGGACATTTACCACGCCGAATTGGCGGTCCTCGACTTCACGATGAGCCGCCATGGCCCATAGGAAACAAATGCGATGACCGGGAACGGCGATATTTGGATGGAAGCCGCTGGGGATCAGCACGGCGTCGCCGTCGCGCACTATGGTCACAACTTCCGGATATTCGATGTCGTTGTAGACGAGCTGAATGCCATAGGCGGGAGCGGGCATGTTGAAGTACACGTATATCTCTTCCAGCATGGCAGCGTGTTCGTGGGGAGGCCAACTGGTCCAGTTGCCAGGGTCGGAGTCGGTGAAACCGACAATCAGTCTTCCGGCCTCAATGTTCTTACCCAGCAGCATGTTCAGATGACGCCGGCATCCTGATCCGCCTGTGCTGAACTTCAAACCAGGGTCACTGCTGATCTGCGAGAAGCGAACAATTTGCAAGGGATAGCGCTTACTTACGTCGGCAGAGAATTCGGCGAGATCCACGCTGGTTTTGGTCGCGATCCCTACGAAAGAATCGCGCGGTATATAAATGGCGTCGTACTGGCCGAGGGACAGATCCTCGTTCCCCACTGTAACGGTCGCTTCGCCACTGAGACAAATGAGTCCTGTCTCTCGATTCCCGGTCGAAAATGATTCGGCGGGATGCGATCCGGACAGTTGGATACGACCGTATTGCAAGTGGCGCATGGAACTGTTGTCAGGAGCGACCGAAATGTGCCGCCCCGCATGTACGTTGGTTTTGCGGAAAACCCTTTGATTGATGGCATTTTCCACTTGGGTGCTCATTAAATTACGCTCCTTCATATTCGCTTTCCCCTGCGATTTTAGCAGCGGAACGCCTGCTGCGGAGACTCCTGGCCAGCGGGAACTTCTGCCACGTGCATCGTCGTTCCTTCCCGCATCGCTTTTCGGGCTGCCCTATAATCTGTTGCTTGCGGAAGCATGATGGTGCGGTCGGCTGAACCTATGCACTGCCAACGTACATCGATTTCGAATCAAGAACGAAGGCTCAAGATGAGTAGATTCCTCCCCTGCTTCACGTCGTTGCTGGCAGTGCTGGTGACAGCGGTGGCATTACCACTCAATGCGGAAGTGAAGGAATTCAGTAAATGGCCTGCAGGAACGTCACCTAAGGAGATCGGCAAGCGGGTAGCGGAGCATTTCGTCTCCGGCCCGCACACAAATTTCGGCCGGAGCGGAACGCCTCCATTCATCACCTATCCTGAATCGGTCGCGTGGTACGGGGCTCTGACCTTTGCGGAATTAAGCGGCGACAAGGATCTGAGTTTCCGACTGGTTCAGCGCTTTGAGCCATTGTTTGGGGAAGAATCTAAACTGCTTCCAACGCCCGTGCACGTGGACTCTACAATTTTCGGATCGGTCCCCCTGGAGATTTACCTGCAAACCAAACAGCAAAAATACCTGGACCTGGGGAAGGACATGGCCGACAAGCAGTGGGCAGACCCAACCCCAGATGGGCTCACTAAGCAAACACGCTATTGGATCGACGACATGTACATGATCACGATGGTGCAGATCCAAGCCTATCGCGCCACCGGTGATCCCAAATACATAGATCGCGCGGCGCTGGAAATGTCTGTCTATCTGGACAAGCTGCAGCAACCAAATGGGCTCTTCTATCACGCTCCTGACGTGCCTTTCTTTTGGGGTCGCGGCGACGGTTGGGTGGCAGCGGGCATGGCGGAGTTACTGCGTTCGCTTCCTCAAAATCATCCCGGGCGGGTGCGCATCATGCAGGCATATCGCAAGATGATGACGTCGCTGCTTAAACTCCAGGGTAAAGATGGCTTATGGCACCAATTGCTCGATCACCCGGACTCCTACCCCGAGACCTCATGCACCGCTATGTTTACTTTCGCCATAACCACGGGCGTGAAAAATGGCTGGCTCGATCGGAAAACATATGGCCGGGCTGCGCGCAAGGGATGGCTCGGGCTGGTCACCTATCTGGAGCCGAATGGCGACCTTCGAAACGTATGTGAAGGCACGGGCAAGAAAAATGATTTGAACTACTACCTGAATCGCGGACGCAATACCGGCGACCTTCACGGGCAAGCGCCGATTCTGTGGTGCGCCTCAGCGCTCTTGCGCTAAACGAGGCCGTTCGTGAAACCCTGCTGCGGCGTAGCAGCCATCGCAGCACCGTCAATCGACATCAGTAATTCAAAGGCAGCGGCGCTAGACTATCGTCACAAGAGCCCGGAATCTCGTGAGGAACGGGATCCCGCGGCGTTCGGCGGCGTTCTTCTAACGCTTCATTCAGGCGTTGAACAATCTCGATCAACTTCGCGGAATCTTGCTCTTTGGACGCTTGCTCACAGAGATCACGCCAATCGACATCATTCCGATATGACCTGTCCATGTTTCCTCCCTATTTCTTCCGAAGTACGAGGAACCACGTGGCGAGTAATAGAAAAGCAAGTGTCGGGCCAAAGACCTGCGTGGCCGTCAACTCGTGGAATATGAAGAGGTTCGGCGAAGGAGGACGCGCCGTCCGCTTCGGAGCATGCATGAAATATCTTCGGATGCGGCGGTTATTCTTTCGCGGTTAACTATGTGGTTACGGGGTGATCACTCTATGTGCGAAGGGGGGAATCTGGATTTCCACTTCAAGTGCAACGCGGCAGGTGCACGACTTCGTGCCATGTGTTCGACCTGTCACCGCTGGTAGCCTGCGACCTTGGGGCGCACTATCGGACAGGTTTAGCTATCTCGGTTACGGAGGAATTGAATTGTTGGAGGAGTGCTTCGCGACCTTTGGAATTGAGAGTGCGTTTCAGTTCTTCGAGGGCCAGCGCCACGACATCGTAGTGATGCAATCCTGCATAGCGTGGGTCGGCCGTGATTTCCAACCACACCTTGTGCAGCAGTTCTACATCGCAGGGACGGAGGCGGGGTTCGTGGGGTCCGAGAGGATATTCATGGCGGCGACCATCGGCGCCAATGATTTCCATCGTTAGCCGGGGCTTCGGTTCAGGCAGCCTTTCCCAGGCGTCACCAGTTAATTTGGCCTGTTCGTCGGCGGCCAATTTCGTCGATAGGCCCGACACTACACGGGAAGATTCCAGGCGCTGTGCAGTCAGCATGATGGCGTCGAAGACGTCGGTACCGGGCACAACTAACAGCGAGACGCGCTTGCCTTGTTTTTCGGCGAGCGCCACTACTCTTGAGAAGAGCTCCTGCTCATAGATGTCAAAGACATCTCGTGCTTCATAGCTCGTGCTTCCGGTGAACGAATGACGGCCCGGAGAGAGTCTGGCACTGAGAACGACGACGTCCTGATGGGAAGTATTGGTGCGGCTCAATACATGGCGCAGGTGATGCAATCGGTTCGGGTCACGGACGGTCACAAGAATGTTTCCGGGACGGGTACCGACTAATGCGTAGTCGAGCTCCGGATTATCGAATACGCGAAACTGTTCGAGCGCTTCAATCTGACCGGCCTGTTCGCGCTTGGCATAGCGCTCCGAAACGGTGAGAATCCCATAAAACACCCCACTGAAGATCACCCCGGCGATGGTTGCGTCCTGCTTGGTCAGGAGATTTGCGATGGCGATCAGAAACAGCACGCCCGTGATCAGCCCGAGCCCGATCGGTATTTCATGCCGACCGATTTTTAAGTTCCCGGGCACTTTCCATTCCCGCTGCTCCGGATATTTGTAGCGCAAGATGAGCACCGCAAGGCCGTTGAAGGAGAAGCTCCAGACGACGCCAAACGCATACAGCGCTGCTAAGACGTAGAAGTTGCCGCGGCTGAGAATGATGGTTAGAACCTGCAGCAGGGCGATGAGATGAATGGTCCGGTAAGTGGTGCCATATTTCTTGTGCGGACGCTGGAACCATGAGGTGAGAACGCGCGTTTCGCAAAGCCGGTTGAGCACACCATTGGCACCCAAGATGGCGGTATTGGCGGCGCCGGAAAGAATCAATACACCTACGAGTACGACGAAGGCGTGGAAGATCAGTTTCGCAAGTGTGGGCCCGACCAGATACATGGACAATCCGCCGATGAGGTTCGCGAAGAAACTCGGCCGAACCGCATCCGGAATGATCATCACCGCCAGGAACGAAACCAGAGATGTGAAGACGAGGCTGTAAACGAAAATTACCAGGCCGGCACGCTGGAGATTCAGCAGCTTTGGGCTTTCAATCTCACGGTTCACCTGGGCCAAGGTTTCTTCCCCGCTCATTGCGAGGACGGAATGGCCCATGCCGACCAAGGCTACGATCCACATGATGTGGCTGAGTCGGGTGCCAGTAAGCCAGCCGAGGAACTCATGATCCAGCTTCATGTTTTCGAGTCTGGGCAATGGCGGCAGATGTGCACCGGTCTTGAGCACCGTGACCACACACCATCCGATCAAAATAATGACCATGATGGTCGTCACTTTCATGATCCAGAGAGCTTTGTTGCTGGACTCATGAATTCCCTCGATGTTTTTCCACCAGAAGTAGAGGATGGCTAGAATTCCAAACATGGCCGCAAAATAGTTCTGATTGAAATGGATGGGATGTTTCAGATAGCGCGCTACTTCCTCGATGAAGCCGGCAAGGTACTGCCCAGCGGTGACCGCACTGATGGGGCCTGTGAGAATGTAGTCGAACAACAGGGCCGACACGGACAGTTTCGCAAGCGTGTCGCCCATGGCCTGCCTGACCACGCGGTACACGCCGCCGCGTACAAACATGCTGCTGGCTTCGATATAGACGGCGCGCACGGCGTAGCTGAACAGCATGACCGCGAGGATGAACCAGGGGGCACTCTTGCCGATGACCTTCTCGGCGTCTCCACCGGCGTAGTATGCGGAGGAAGCGAGATCGGAAAGGACAATGGCGGCGGCCCGCCAGAACGAGATGAAACTGAGCATCACCGTCGTGGCAATGAACACCGGGACGGGAGGACGATTGATTTGCAATTGGGACACTAACGCCTCAGGAATCGGTCAGGTATAGCAATTGTAAATGCTCTTCAGCTTTCGTTGGCGCACGCGCTCAAACGCTCGACATCCCGTGTTTCAAAGCGCGGCTGCGCCGCGGTCCTGATTGCGGATTCGGATTGCCTCCTCCACCTTGTAGAGAAAAATCTTTCCGTCGCCGATTTTCCCGGTGGCGGCATTCTTGATGATCGCGTCGGTCACGGAATCGACGAGCTTGTCGTCCAACACAAGTTCCAGCTTCACTTTTGGCAGGAAATCGACGCCGTATTCACGGCCCCGATAGGTTTCGGTGTGTCCCTTTTGACGGCCGTGCCCGCGCACTTCCGAGACCGTCATACCTTCCACTCCGAGCGCGATTAGAGCTTCCTTGATTGGCTCAAGCCGGTTAGGCTGAACAATCGCTTCGATTTTTGTCATCTTTATCCTCGGTTCGCTATTCAGGTTAAGTACCCAGGAGGCAGAGGATACTCTGCCTCCTGAGATCGAAGCACGATAACTCGTCAGCTGGCAATATGCGACAGCGGTTTCGTGGTTGCTAAGCTGGCTTTGGAGTGAGCTACCGGAAGTTCCTGCGCCATACCACTGGGAGCTCCAAGCGCGGAGATGACGTATTCGGGATAAGCCGAAATTCCATGCTCGTGCAGATCCATACCGTAGATTTCCATTTCTGCCGGCAAGCGAAGCATCCCGAGTGCGTTGACCGCAAGCATGACCACCATAGCAACGCCGAATGTGGCCAGGGTTATGCAAGCGCTGCCGATCAGTTGGGCTTTAAGCAGCTGCAATCCGCCGCCGTAGAACAGCCCGGCTAAGGGTGCAGAGTTGTCGGGGCTAATCGGACCCGTCGCTCCATATTTCCCGCAAGCGAAGAGACCGAGTGACAGCGTTCCCCAGATGCCGCAAAAGCCGTGGACCGGAACCGCTCCGATGGGATCATCAATTCGCAGCCACTCCAGGAGCTCGACTCCAAGGATGACTAGTACTCCAGCAATACCACCAAGAAGGACCGCGCCGGTTGGGCTGACCCAGTAGCAAGGGCAGGTGATCGCGACGAGCCCGGCCAGAAATCCGTTGGTGGTGAAGCTGGCATCCCACTTTCTGGTCATGATGTAGCCGTAGATGATCGAAGTGAGACCGGCAGCGCAAGCGGCCAGAGTCGTATTGGTGGCGACTCGGCCGATGCCTACAAAATCCATGGCCGAGAGCGTGCTGCCAGGATTGAACCCGTACCACCCGAACCACAGAATGAGTCCACCGCTGACAGCGATCGTCAGATCATGGGGCAACATCGGCGCCCCGCCGTCACGCTTGAACTTGCGGCCCAATCGCGGACCGAGGACGATGGCGCCCGCCAACGCGATAAATCCTCCAATGGTGTGCACAACCGTCGAGCCTGCGAAATCATGGAAGCTCGTGCCCAGCGATGGGAAGAAGTATCCAGTGCTGCCCATGGTTGCCAGCCAGCCATCCGGTCCCCAGGCCCAGTGTCCGATGATCGGGTAAATGAAACCAGTGACGCAGATGCTGTAAAGAAGATCACCGACGAACCCAGTGCGGCCGATCATTGCCCCGGAGGTGATGGTCGAGCACGTGTCGGCGAAAGCGAACTGGAAGATCCACACCGCGAGGAATGCTACGCCGGTCGTTTCATAGGTAGCTGGCGCGTTTTGCAGGAAGAACCAGTGATAGCCGATGAATCCGTTGCCGTGAGCAAACATGAAGGCAAAACCGACGGCGTAGAAGAGAATGCCGCAAAGGCAGGTACCGGATTGACCACGTCGGCGGCCTTTACCTCGGGAGTGGCAGTCTGGGCATAGACGTGACCAAAGAAAACACCCGAGACAACGGTGATGATGAGCAGGACCAAACCGATGCCCATGGCTTTGCCGCCGAGGAGAAGTCCTCCGTAACGGCGCCATTCAGGATCCCGCAGCCGCATGGCTAGGCGGGACAACTTTCCAGATAGAGACATCTTCTTCCCTTCTTTGGCAATGACAGGCATGTCACAGCTCCTTATCATGAGTTTTGAATTGCTGAGCTACCCGCTACTCGGCTTCGTAGCGGTTCAAACAGAATCCATTGCAAAACTTGGCTGTGCGTTCCGATCCTGGTCATGAGCACCGCCCCGACTGAAAGCTTCCCAGGACCCCGTCGGCCAGCGAGAACCTGAGACCGCACAATTTCGCTCGCATGGCCAGCGAACACACGTTGGCTGCAGCCTGGTCTTCGCGTGTCACGGTGCCGGTGATGATCAGCTCGGCATGCTCGCCTTCGTCTTGCCGGTAGACTCGGAACACGGCGCTGGAAAGTGTTGGTATGGCAGAGAACAGTAAACTCCGCACGGCCAGCGAATCTTCCAGAGCCTGCAGGGAAGCGTGGCGCTCGCCCACACTGGGCGGCAGAACAGCATCCCAGGGATCCGCCGGGCGGGCCACCCACTCGCACTCGGCTTCGTCGCCGCGTAACTCCAGTCGCAAAAGCTTGAGGGGAGCGCGAGACAACTCTCCAAAGCGAAGGCGCCTGTGCAAGTTCCGGACGAAGTCCGCAATTTCCCATAACTGCTTCATTCCCTCAGAGCTCCCTCTCTGGCTGCGCGGTGACGAAACTTGACCGGTAGACACGTCTCCCGGAACCGAAGCGGCCCGCTAGATGTACCTTCCGTCGGAGTTGTCCGCAAAATCGCAGACGCACCCGCGATCACAATTTTGTCTGTGAGGCTGGCACGGCGTCGTGCCTGGACTGGTCTCTTTTCGGCGTCGAAAAGAGGGAGCAACTTACGTTACACACTTACAAGCTTGATGTGGCATTCTGCTTTTGCACACTCGCAAAGTCAAATTCAAAGTTTGAATGAGAGACATTACGCTAACTAGTAGTACCGCGGGTGACCGCGTCACTGAGGACGACCGCGCGGGCGATGTCCTTCATTGGCAGACGCCGTTGCTGGCTCTGGCGCTGCAACATGAGATAAGCCTCTTGCTCAGCGATGTTCAGGTCCTGCTGAAGAATGCCCTTGGCCCGCTCCACCAATTTGCGCACCTCCAGCCGATGGGTCAGATCCGAGTTTTCCTTCTCCAAACGCGCCATCTCAACCTCGGCACCCACGAGAACACCAATGGTTGAGAGCAATGTGATTTCGTCGTGGCCGTAATGATGGGGAGCGCGGTTCTGAAGGTTAATGACACCAACGACGCGTCCGCGGCTCAAGAGAGGAACCGAGAGGAACGATTCAAAACGATCTTCGGGCAGTTCGTTGAAAAATTGAAATCGAGGGTCGCCGCACGCATCTTGCGACACGACGACAGGTTGCCGATGTTTGGCGACCCAGCCCGTAATACCCTGTCCCAGCTTCAACTTCAAACGCCCAATCGCTTCCGGATGGGAGTTTTGGGAAGCCCACAATACGAGTTCATTTCCCTCCAGGATGTAGACGAAGCAAGAGTCGCACCTCACCACCGACGTGGCAAACTCGACCACGTCTTTCAGGATGTCACCAAACGGGAGCGCCGCGGTCATCCGGCTGACTACACCGTGCACATAAGCCATGTTGAAGGTTTCCCGCGGAAGTGTACCCGGCTTACCCAAGCGAACCAACGGAAGCGACGCACTGTGCAGCGGCAATTCCCCCAAAGCGCTCATGGCGTCAACCCTAGCCAGCATGAGGCCGCAGGACAATCATCCTTTGGTATACAAGGTCATTGAAAAAACCCATCGAGCAAATCAGAAAAGTCTATTGTGAGCTCGCGGCTTGAGTTTGTCGGACATTCTCACCAGTTCGACCAGAGAGTTGGCTCCCATCTTCTGCATGAGTCTCCCGCGATAGATTTTTACGGTGACTTCGCTCAAGCCCATCTGGGCACCGATCTGCTTGTTGATAAGTCCGGTGACCACCAGGCCCATAACTTCCCTTTCGCGAGAAGTCAGTTGCTGAAACCGGGAACGTAAAGAGGAGATCTCGTTATGTTCTTGACGCCAGACACGATCGCGTTCAAGTCCTTGATGAATCGCAGCCAGGAGGTCGCCCTTCTGGAAAGGTTTCATCAGGAACTCGATCGCCCCTCCCTTCATGGCCCGCGAGGTCATGGGAACGTCGCCATGCGCGGTTATGAAGATAATCGGAATGAATACGCCGGCTTTCTCAAGGGTCTGCTGGAAGTCCAGGCCGTTGACGCCCGGGAGTCGGACGTCGAGCACCAGACAGCTAGGCACGTCCGGCCGGGGAGCATTCCAAAACTCTTCGGTGGAGCCAAAGACTTGTGCATGAAGGCCGACCGACTCCAGCAGGTTGCTGATGGCATCGCGGACGGACGCGTCATCGTCAACGACGAAAATCGTGGGGCGGACTTCAGGCATCGGACTCCTTCGGGCGAATCGGTAGAGTGAACTGGAAAACGGCACCGCCCGAGGGACGTGGAACCGCCCATAGGTGGCCCCCGTGGGACTCAATAATCGAGCGACTGATCGACAGGCCCATGCCAAAGCCGTGGGGCTTGGTCGTGAAGAACGGATTGAAGATCTTCTCGACGGTTTCGGCGTCCAGCCCCATGCCGGAGTCTTCGATGCGGACGATCAGCTCAGAATCTTTTTCCCGCGCACTGATGAGCAACTCCCTGGGGCGTTCAGTGGTTTCCGCCACGGCATCCATGCCATTCATCATGAGGTTCAGCACGACCTGCTGCAACTGAATCCGGTCGGCTTTGACTTTGGCCAGGCCCGGGACGAGGTCGGTTCGGATAGAGATGCGATGGCGTGTGGCTTCGTCGCGCAGAAACACCGTCAGCTCATGGATTACGTCGTTCATGTCGAACCAGTGTTTAGCGGGCGCTTCCTTCTTGAACAACGCGCGAATTCGGCTGAGCACGGCGCCGGCCCGCGTGCCGTCCTGGATAATCCTCTCGACGGTCTGCCGTGTCTTCTCCAGGTTTGGAGGATTCGCTGAAAGCCATTCGATACAGGCGTGCCCGTGAGTCACCACCGCCGTTAGTGGCTGGTTGATTTCATGGGCAATCGAAGCCGTGAGCTCACCCATGCTGAGAACCTGGGAAAGGTGAGCCAACTCGGCTTGCGTTTTCATGAGCTCAGCCGTTCGCTCGGAGACCCGGACTTCTAATTGGTCGAGGCCCTGTTTGAGTGCCACTTCGCTCTTTTTCTTGGAAGAACTCACCCAGCTGGCGGCCAAGGCGCAAGCCACGAACGCGGCGAAATAGGCGCCGGCCGACGCGCTGATAGAGAATGAACGGAAAGGTGGCACAAAGAAGTAATCCACCACCACGATTGAGAGGAGGACGGCGAAAAGCCCTGGGCCGGTCCCACCGAACCATGCGCTTGCCATGACTGCACCGAAAAACAAGAACAGAAACGGATATGGGAAAAAACCTTGCAGCAGCAATGTGAAAACGAACGCGGCAGCCACGGCAAACAAGGCTATGCCGTAGCGTTGGAGTAACGATCGGATTCGTTCGTGGGTTGGCACGGATCTTCTCTTGGGGGCCACCCTCCTGCGGGATTGTACGCGCGGCCAATGTAAATCACATATTAGGAGGATAGTGCACAGCACGGAAAGCCTCGCCACACTGACCAATGCTCTATTAATCCTGATTGTTAAACATCGCAATCGTCATCTTTTTCGGCCGAGGTCGTCACGGGCCGGGTCTGGAAAAGTTTTGGTCTTCAATCGGAACATTCTGCTGCGCCTGTTCGGTCTGTATCGTGAAGCGCCCGTTGGGACGGGCGACGGTCCACCGGAACGGGGTCTTCACGCCACCTTCCTCGCGATAATCTGCATAGTCAATTCGTGTGGGATTGCGGCCGAGTGGCGTTTCCGCATAACGCAAGACGCGCACCAACAACCCGGACTCCTCGTCAAAATAAAGTTGCACGGGCGGCTGGTTGTCCCGCATTGCCAGGACGACATAAGTCTCACGGCCATTGACCTGTTCCTTCTGCTGCACACGCAACTCTTTGAAAACCTGCTGCAGACTGCCGGGGAAAAACAATTCGGCGTCCATTTTCGCTGCATCCGCTTCTGAAGGACTCATATCGTGAACCGGGCGGCCGGGCGTACTCAGCCAACCCGTTTCGCCGTTAATGGCTGTTACGCAGTCGCCGCCGGGAAAACGTACTGTAGTTACTCGTTTAGCTGGCGCTTTGGCAAGGACTTCGACCGGAAAGTGTTCCGAGCCGACAGTTAACGTCCCTTTCTGAATGCGAGTTGAAATTCTGGCGGCGGCCTCGGCACCACCAACCGCCTGCAGATACTTTCCAAGAATTTGATCTGCGCTCGGCAGGCTGGCATCATTCGACTCCGCGTGGTGCATCTTTTCCTCAGGAGCGAATGTGCCATCTTCCGCACTGATGATTGGAGTTATCACCGGTTTGTGCTCACCCCGGTGACACGCGTAGCAGGTCACTTCCCGATGACCATCAAAGTTATCTTTGTTGATAGTGAACATCATGCGCATCATCTTGCGCGCAGTCTGCTTGGTTTCCTTGTCGTCCTTTTCAAAGGCGTTTTCCTGATGACAGAAATCGCACTGCACTCCCAAAGAGGCCGTGATGAATTGCATGGCTGGAATGAGTTGGTCGGCTGGAACTCCTTTGAGTACCTGGATGTTCTTGTAAACCTGCTCTGCAGTCTGAGTCGCCGCAAGACCGGTCGAACGTTGAGCGGACTGAGTCCACAACCTGGCCTCACCGGAGAAAAGGACTATCCCCGCCACACATGTACCCGCTAGCATTCCTTTCGCGCGCATAGCTTGTCCTCGATTGTGGTTCCTCTTCAGTTCTCGACCGGAATGCTCCGCAGCGCTGTTTCTTTCGGTTGATCAAGTACTGGACGATAGCCTCGTGTCGCGAAATAGAGTACATAGAGATGGCAGAAGAACGGAACCCAAAACGCATAGCGGATACTGCTCATATCGGAGATGTAGCCCATAATGGCGGGAAAGACGGCGCCTCCGATGATGGACATCACCAATAAGGAGGAGCCGAGTTTAGTGTGCGGGCCGAGATGCTTGAGGCTCAGCGCGAAGATGGTCGGAAACATGATGGAATGAAAGAACCCGAGCAGGACCAGAGCCCACATCGGCGCCACTCCGGTTCCAAGGAGCACGACGGTGAGGCAGATCAAAGCCGACATTCCGAACAGTGAGAGCAGGCGGGACGCCGCGATGCGCTTCATGATCGCAGAGCCGGCAAATCTGCCAATCATGAATCCCAGGAGGTGCAGCTTCAGATAATTTGCTGCCTCCTTCTCGGGCAGTCCCGGCATGCTGTATTGCGCAAAACGGATTACAAAACTGGCAACGCCCACTTGTGCACCTACGTAGAAAAACTGCGCCAGAACGCCTTTCAGCAAATGTTTATATGGCCACAGCCCCCGCAGACCTCCGGCTGCATTCGGTGTTGCTTCAGCGTCATCTTCTTCGCGGACATCGGGCAACTGGGAAAAGAAGATCAGCGCCGCTACTGCAAGGAAGAGTCCCGCGATTACTAGATACGGCCCTTTCACAGTGTTGGCCTCGGCTACCTCGTAAGTTTGCAGCTGTGCGGGAGTCATTGCGGACAACTGCGCGCGCGAATACTCCACTCCGGAAAGGATGAAGGCAGCTCCAAAGATTGGAGTGACGACGGCTCCGACGGAGTTGAAAGATTGAGCAAAGTTTAAGCGACGCTCCGAGCTCTCGGGAGGGCCTAGGATCGTCACGTACGGATTGGCAGCCACTTCCAGAACGCCCTGACCGCACGCCATTATGAACAGGGCGAACAAGAAGAATCCATAGAGTCTCACGGAGGCGGCTGGAACGAACAAGAGAGCTCCGGTGGCACAGGTCAGTAAGCCGACCAGGATTCCTCGTTTGTAGCCGATCTTTTCCATCAACCAGCCCGCCGGCAGGGCGGCCAGGAAATATCCTCCGAAAAACGCCGTCTGGATTAACGAGGACCGGAAGTCGGAAAGGTGGAACCCCTTCTTAAGGTGAGGAATCAGAATGTCATTAAGATTGACGCCGAAAGCCCAGAGAAAAAACAGGCTGGTGACCAGAATAAACGGCAAGACGTAGCGGCGCTCCGTAATCGGCACGGACGGTTTCGTCATATCCCTCCTGTTAGGTCAAGGCGCGGTCCAGATGCACATAACCTCCGTCTACGAACAAGTGCTGGCCCGTGATGTGCCCAGCCTTCGTTGACAGAAGGAATACCACCATTGCCGCAATTTCATCAGGGGTGGTCATTCGTCTATCGAGAGGAATCTTGGCAACGACACTTTTCAGTTTTTCCTGTGGATCGGGAAAGCCTTCGAGCCATTGTCGATAGAGTGGAGTCATGACTTCGGCAGGAATGACCGCGTTCACCCGGATACCGCCGGGGAGCAATTCCGCCGCCCATTCGCGGGTCAAGCCCAAGATCGCGCCCTTGGAAGCTACGTATCCTGATGTGCCGCCCTGGCCAGTAAGAGCGGTCTTCGAACTGATGTTGACGATTGAGCCACGGGTTCGCTTCAAATGTGGGAGCGCGTAGTGCGCCATATTGTAGTAATGCAGAAGATTCCGCTCCAACGAAGAGAGAAACTCCTGAGGATCGCCGTGTTCGAGACCGACCTTATCATTGATGCCTGCGTTATTCACAAGCGCATCGATGCGGTCGAAAGTCGCAATCGCTTGCCGAACAATTTCCCTGCAGTTGGTGGCCGGCGAAAGATCCATGGCAATGAAGTTGATTTGCAGACCCTGGGCACTGAGCTCATCACGTAATTGCTGACACGCCGGCACGTCCCGATCCACAGCAACTGCGATGGCGCCTTCCTCAGCGCAGGTTCGGGTGATGGCCGCGCCGATGCCCTTTGCGCCGCCCGTCACCAGCACAACTTTATCTTTGAGTTGCAGATCCATGAGGTGCAAATCGATGAGGCGAAGCGCGGCTCAGGCTCGCGGCAATGATCGAAAGCCTAACCGCGTAGATTCAAGAAACCTCCGTCAATCGGGTAGTCCGAGCCCGTGATGAACGACGCTTCGTCCGAGCAAAGAAACAGAGCAAGGGCGGCGATCTCCTCTGGCTGAGCCATTCTCCCAATGGGCTGCGATTTTTCTAACCTCTCGAACATCTCCTGTTCTTTGCCGGGATAATTACGGCGCAGAAAACCATCGACAAAAGGGGTATGGACCCTTGCCGGCGAAATGCAATTGCAGCGAATGTTGTAGGACAGGTAATCCTTCGCCATCGAATATGTCATCGCGACAACAGCACCCTTACTCATGGAGTAAGCAAACCGATCCGCGAGGCCTGACGTCCCGGCGATGGACGCCATGTTCAAAATGACGCCACCTCCGTTCGCCTTCATGTGGCCCACACAAGCGTACATGCAGTTGTACATGCCCCTGACGTTTACAGCGAAAATTTTGTCGAAATCCTGTTCGGAGGTACCTTCAAGGTTGCCAACGTGGGAGATTCCTGCGTTGTTCACCAGAATATGGACGCGTCGCTCCTGAAATACTTCGTTGAGAACCGTTTTCACGCTCTCCTGCTGGGACACGTCGCAGCGATAGGCTTTCGCGTTCCCGCCACTTGATACGATTTCACTTGCAACGGTTTTAGCCGCGTCTTCGTCGATGTCCAGCACGCGGACGCGGGCTCCGCTACTGGCAAATCGTTGAGCAACCGCGCGTCCGATGCCACTTGCTCCTCCCGTAACCACGGCAAGTTTGCCATCGAGGTGAAACGAGTTTGAATTACCCGTCAGAAAAAACCTCCCCAATCCGATTTAAGCGTCTCAAATCTACTTAACCCGCTCCTCATGGGCGTGCTCAAGCACTGCCAATGCATTTTGCGCATCGGTGTCGTTAGGCGCCAGCTCCAGAGCAGTACGCAACTCCTTCTCTGCCTCCGCGATGTTTCCCGTTCGCTCATAGAACAGCCCTAGATTCTTATGCAAATGAGCGCTTTGCGGGCAATCGCCGCAAAGCTGAATAGCCTCCCTCATCTGCTCCGTTGCCTGAGGCCAATTCTGTGCGTTGGCCGCCTCCAGGGCGAAGTTGCCCAACTCCGAAACACGATCGGCGATCTGCTGGCTCTTTTGCAGCGTATCGAAGCGATCTTGATACTGCTTTGCGTCGTGATCATGAATCTTGTTCAAAGACTTAGCCAGGTTATACAAGGCTTGAGAGTGATTCGGGTCGGTCCGAACTGCCATTTTCCAATGTTGAATCGCCGCGGCGGTGTCGCCCGAATGCTCCAAGCTCTGACCGAGGAGATATTGAGCATCGGAGTTGTTAGGCTGAAGAGAAACAACTTTTCGCAGTAATTCGGTCGACCGCGCCAGTTGGTTTTCCTGTTTTGCGGTCAGAGCGAGAAAATAGAGTGCCTCAGGGTAATCCGGCTGTAAACGGACTGCGTTGTCCAGTTCCCGGTCCGCGTCTTCGTACTTGCCTGTCTCAAAGAAGAATCGGCCCAGGTTGTAATGAGCGGCGGCGAGATTGGGATCCAGTCGAGCGGCTTCAGAAAACTCCTTAAACCCACCGGAACGGTCAAACTGGTCGACTAACGCAATCCCCAAGTTAAGGTGGGCCTGGGCGGAGGCAGGTTCGAGCATCACCGCCTGCTGGAAACTCTTGACAGCTTCGGATCCGTGCCCTGTCTTGGCCTGAAGCATCCCTAGTGCAGCGTGAGCATCCGAATAATTGGAGTCCGCTCCGATGGCCGCCCGAAATTGCTGTTCGGCTTCGGAGAACGCGCCTTGTTGCGCCAGGAGTAACCCGAAGTTGACGTAAGCCTTGCTGTACTTGGGATCATTCGTTATAGCCCGCTGAAACAACACCACGGCTTCGGCATTCTTGCCCTGCTGGCTGTAAAGCACCCCGAGGTTGCTCTGTGCTTCGGCGAACGCGGGATCAATCGCCAGTGTCTTCTTGAAGCGCTGCTCCGCCTCGGCTTGCTGTCCGCTGCGTAAGGCGAGCAACCCTAATTGATTTTGAGCAGCCGCGATATTGGGATCCAACTCGACGGTCTTCTCCAGTTCTTTCCGCTCGGCCGTGAAATCTCCCATTCTGTCCAACGCGAGCGACAGATTGTAGCGGAGTTTGGGGTCGCGAGGATTGAGCTGCAGGGCCTTTCCATAACTTTCCGCGGCCGCTTTCGCGTTTCCCGCAGCAAGATACTGGTTCGCCTCGTCATTGAATCTGGCGATTGCATTTTCTTTGTCACTATTTGATTTCAGCGCGGCCAACTTGGCCCTTTCGGCGCGAGCCCGTTCTTTGGCGCCGGTTTTTTTCAACAGCAGCGCAAGTTCCTTGTGAGTCTCGGGGTCGGATGGATTTATGCGCTCGGCAGCTTCCAACTGCTGGATAGCCGCATCTGTTTGTCCCGTGTTCGCCAAGAGCATTCCGAGATCGAAGTGGATTGCCGCATCTTTTGGATCAATGACCGCGGCGCGCTGCAGCGCACTAATGGCCACGTCCGGTTTCTTGAGTCTCTGGTATGCCAGACCCAGGGCGTAGAAGCCTTGAGCATCCTTCGGTTGGCGACGGGTGTAGTTCAGAAGGACGGGAGTCGCGTCCGAATACTTCTGTAAGGAAATCAAAACTCGTCCAAGAGCGATTCTGGCCGGATCCATGCCTCGGTCCAGCCGCAGTGCTTCACGGAATTCTGTCAAAGCTCCTTCTTCATCTTTAGACTGGCCCTGCCTGGCGTAGAGCAACCCCAGATTAAAATGAGCATCTGCAGAATCGGGTTCAGCAGCGACCAGATTCTTGACCGTCGCCAAAGCCTTCTCCATCTCGCCATTTTCAGCGTAAGCGATACCCAGAGCTGCCTGCAGCACCTCAGCCTGGTCCGGCGGCGCCTGATTGACTGCATCTTTCAGGCACGCGACTGCCGCCTGCGGCTTGCCTTCGGTGATTAAGCCTTCACTTAGCTTGATCGCGCCGGGCGCAAAATGTGGATCAATCTTCAGAGCTAAGCGAAATTCTTCTTCCGCGTTTCCCAGCTTCTTATCGTCTTCAAATAAACTTCCCAAAGCGAAATGGGAGCTGACGGAATTTGGTTTTTGCTGAATTGCAGTTTGCAGTTCCTTCTCGGCTCGGCTTCGATCTCCCTTTTGTAGAAGTGCGAGGGCCAAGTTGTAGTGAGCTTCCCAGTTCTGATTTTCCAATTTCAGAGCGGCTTCGAAAGCCTGGATGGCGCACGACACGCGATCGCCTTGAGCGTACAGAGCGCCCAGCGTGTTATAGGCGCCTGCGGTGGGATGATCCTGAACGGTCTCGAGGAGGGCCGAGATTTTTTCGGAGGCCCGGGATCGAATGAGACATGACCTGGGCAGCGCGCCTACGGGTTCTGTAGCAGTGCTGCGAACCGGAACAGGGTTCTGCGCAGCGACGCAGAGTGTGCCCGCCAGTGTCATCAGGACACTCAGCTTCGAGAGCGAAAGTCCAGCGGTTTGTGTCCCCACCTCGTACATCTCCAGAGACTTTCAAGCTTGCTCGTGGTTATGCCATCCACCAACGTCATCCGTCGGCGCTTACTCCAGCTTAATCGTCCTCAGCGGCCAGGCAATCTTGCGTCTCTATGGAAGTGTAGCGCCTGGAAGAGTTCCTATTGCCGGTCAGGTGAACAAAGTAGCGCGATCCCTCAAGAAACGTTGGGCGGGCGGTTTCCGCCATTCCCTCAGCTGGGCACCGCCCGCCGCCATGCGATATCGATCCACATCGCGGTCCTGAGCCGGCACTCAGAAGTAAAGCTTGACTCCGAACTGTAGCTGTCGAGGTATGTTGGCCGTATGCGTGACTTTCCCGAAGTTTGAATTCTCCAAGCTCGAGACCGGAACCGCCCAAACGGGAGTGTTAGTCGCGTTAAACATTTCGAAACGGAATTCCATTCGGAACCGTTCTGTAATCGGGAATTGGCGGAAGACTGAGAGGTCCAGATTCTTGTTCCGGTCCGCGCGCAGCGAATTTCGACCCAAGTTCCCAAACGTACCCAAAGTGGGTTTTTGAAAAGCTGCGATGTTAATCCATTGGCCAGGACCCTTACTGCTAGGATACGGGCTGCCAACAAGATTGGCTCGCTCGTAGCCGTATCCGTTGCCATAGTTGAAGTTGCCGGTCTGAGCAATGTCTTTGCCGCTTCCCACATCGAAAGCTTGTCCAGAGCTGAAGGAGAGAACACCATTCAGGTTCCAGCCTCCAATCAACGCATTTACCACAGAGTTGCTCGACGACAGTTTGCTGCCCTTGCCAAACGGCAAGGCGTAAACCCATGCGGCAGAGAAGATTTGCGGAAGGTCGGTAGCCGCAGGACCCTTGTCAGCCTGCAGGTTGTACGGGTTTTGAATAGAGCAACCTTCCACTCCATACCAACCGGAGCAGCCAAGATCTAAGCTCTTCGACCACGTGTACGAGATCAGGTACGTCAGGCCGTGTTGCTGCCTGCCGTTTAGTGAAACCTGCAGAGCGTTATAGCTGCTCTTTCCCTGGCTTCGGTCATAGGCGGTTGGCCCGATATATGGAAAGGGCGCTCCACAGTTTGTTGCCTTCGGGTTCGTAGGGTCGTACGCCGTACACGCGGTGTTAGCGTTGCCACCAGCGACCATGGCAACGTTATACGCCCCTCCAATATCCAGGCGCCTGCCAACAGAACCGACATAGTTGGCCGTCAGCACGGCGCTGGAGGTTACTTGTTGCTGGACGCCGAAGTTCCACTGATCGGCATATGGCCTCTTCAAATACGGATCAGCAAACCAGGTTGACTGGGTGAAGGGGGTACCGGTGGTGACTGGGGCTCCGGCCCCCTGGTTGAGCGGATCTTCTGCTGTTCTAGCAAGGCTGGTGATGCCGCCAACTACGACAGGGTTAAGATTGCTGGCTCCCAATTGATCCAGGCTCGGCCAGGTGCCTTCGTAGTTTTGCGCGGTCTGAGTGATCGCTGCCCAGTTATCGAAGAATCTCCCGTAACCGGCCCGCAGTACGGTATTCGGAAACAATTGATAGGCAACACCAACTCGCGGTTGTATGTCGTTGTAATCGGTGTGGAATATCGCCGTACCGCCGAGAGGGGTTACGATCACGTGTGCGGGAAGGGTGCCACCGGGGATGCACGGAGCGGCATTGGTCTGGGCGCACGACGGAGCGTTGCGAGCAAGAATGTAGGTTCCGTCACGAAAATTCATATCACCCACAAAATTGTTGGCGTTCTTGTTATCCCCATAAGTGGGCATGAATGTGATGTCATACCGCAAACCGAAATTCACGCTGAGCTTGTTGGTTACCTTCCACTGGTCCATGGCATAAAACCCATCAACCCAGCCACCGTGTTCGGTTTCAATCACATTGCGCCGTCCGGCGTTGTTCGGATCGCCCAACAGGAACGACGCTATGGCGTTGCCCCCTGACAAGTCCACAGGATTGGCGGTATTTGCTGCGGCAAATTGGACATTTGAGTTCAGATACAAAGCGTTGGAGTTATTGCTGGCGAAATTTGCTCCCGCTTTGAAAGTGTGGCGCCCGATAGTTTTTGTAAAATCCCCCCCGTATTCCCAGATATCCGATACATGGGTGTGGTCAACCTGGGCAGCGCCGTGCGCGCTGGGATTGGAGTTCCCGATGTATCCCTGGATCACGACTTGCGGGATCATCGAAATGCCATTTCTGAATCCCCCCGCAAAATTCGGGGAAAATCCTACTTGCGTGCCGAAGCCAGGTCCGGCTTTCGCAAAGGTGGCGTGTAACAGTCCGGCAAAACCGCCCGACCCGGTAACCGGCTGGCGGAAGCTGGTGTAGCGGGCCCACACGTTGTCGTGTTCGGTGAATTGGTGGTCCAGACGTCCACTGCCTTCGTCTTGCCGGGTAATACTCTTGGTCGTGTCCAGGCCATTGAGCGCTGAGCCCACGACGTTTGGCGCGGGGAATAACGTTTGCGCGTAGTTGACCATGTTTTGGTCAAGCATGCTGGAAGGAATCTTGTTGCAAGGCGTGCCCGCGCCCTGAACTTTGTTAGGCGCTGGGAGTGGGTTACCGGCCGGGTCGCACATGAACGCCTGCCCGCTGTACGGGTTGTAAATTTGACCGCTGATTCCGGTGAGGTCGCCAGCCAGTTGCGCTGCCGTTGGCGTGATGTATTGGTTGGAAGCAGCCGTATGGTTTCGAAAGCCCTCGTAGCTGAGGAAGAAGAATGTTTTCTTTTGATGTTCGCCAAGTATGGGAAGCGGACCACCAAAAGTCGCGCCAAACTGATTTTGCTGGAACTGGGGTTGGTTGCTGGGCAGGGACTGCTCGGCCACCGACAGTAACGGATAGACAATGTTGGCGTCCAAGGCTTTGTTTCGAATGAACTCCCAGCCAGACCCGTGGAACTGCGATGTCCCGGATTTGGTGACCACGTTCACGACTCCGCCCAGCACGCCGCCAAACGATGCGTCATCGTTGTGCGATTGAACTTTGAACTCCTGAATATCATCGACAATTGGCGGGACGGCGTACGTGCTTCCGAATGACCCTTGGTTGTTTACTCCGTCCAGCAGGAATAAGTTGCTGCGGTTGGACTGGCCGTTCACCGACGGGTACGAGAACGTCCCTATAGGGTTAGACCACACGCCACCGCTGGTGGCGGAGTTCTGGGACACGTTGACCGTGCTTACGCCCGGCGTCAGGTTCAGCAATTGGGTAAAATTTCGTCCGTTCAAGGGCAAGTCATTGACCTGCTCCTTTACGACGGCGACCCCCAGTTCGGCGGTCGAGGTTTCCAGCGCGATCGAGTTGGCTTGAACATTGACGACTTCGTTGACCCCGCCCGCCTTGAGCGTGAAGTCATAGGTTGCAGTTTGGTTTACGACCAGGATAATTCCCGAGTTCACGGCCGGACCGAAGCCAGTCTTGCTGGCCCTCAAATCGTAATTCCCCGGCTGTACGTTGGGCATGACATAGGCGCCCACGCTGTTTGTGACCGTCACGCGATCCAAGTTTGTGTCGCGGTTGTGGAGCACCACGGTGGCTTCGGTTATGACCGCGCCACCCGGATCACGAACCGTTCCATTGACGGCGGCTGCAGTGGCTTGAGCCCAGGCGAGTGAGGCGGAGAGTCCGAGGCCAAGTACCGCCGCGAAAATCAACGTCAACACCACAATCCACCGCTCACAGGCATTCGAGAAACTCTGGTGTGTCATCGTAGATTCCTCCCGAGATCGCTTCTTGTGCCCTTGCGACGCCGTTCCGCAAAACCTTCAGCAGCGCTTTGTCCCCGACAGAACAGCCCGGCCTGCAATAACAGCCCGCCAAGAAATCCAACACCGTACAAGCTTCTAGCACCGCTTTTTGAATGTTGTCAATCACAAAATTTCATATTTATGAATATCGTTTCAATAGATGAAACAGACTGTCGCCTTTTACGGCGAGTTCGTGTTAATGTTCTGCATGTTGAAACGGAATCTCACGAACGTGCCGCGAGTTGCAACCTCCCGTTCGGGTGCTGCCCCCGTCGGCGTGATCTCGAAGGTTTTGCGGATTCTTGAAGCTCTCCAGGGTTCTTCTGCCGGATTAGGCCTGAAGGCTATCTGCGATCTGACCGGCATTCACAAAAGTACGGCACACCGCTTTCTGAAACATCTGGAGCGCGAAGGTTACCTGCTTCGTACGGAAGCGGGGGCTTACCTGATCGGTCCACGACTGTCGCAGATGTCGGCGCGCGGCAACCAGGGAGCGACGCTGCAAGCAGTCGCACGCCCGATCCTCTGGGAGTTGTGGAAGTCAACTCAGGAAACCGTCAACCTGGCTGTTCTCGACCAGGGGACTGTGCTTTACGTGGATGTGATCGAGAGCCCGCACGAATTCCGGCTTTCATCGCGCGTCGGCACGCGCCGTTCGCTGCACGTCACGGCATTGGGCAAGGCGTTGGCGGCTTTTCTGCCGGCGGAACCCCGAGAAAATATTTTGAGCACGATCACGTTCCAGCCAGCGACGCCGAGAACGATTATGAACTTAGTGCAGTTCCGCCAGGAACTCGAAAAGATCCGGGGGCAAGGCTACGCTGTGGATGACGAAGAGGCTGTCCAGGGTGCGCGCTGCGTGAGCGCCCCAATCCTTAGCGCGGACCGCGAACCAATCGCTGCTGTCAGCGTCTCCGGACCAGTTACTAGGGTGAGTCCAAATCAGGTTGCTGCGCTAGCCGGAGCGGTCACCTCTGCGGCCCGCGCCATTTCCACGGCGATGGGATTTTCACAAGGTGAGCCGGGAACGGTAAACCGCCGCCGCGCTAGGAAAGTCGTTTCGGCTCAGAATTAATCTGCGAGCAATTCAGGCTGGAATTTATTTGCTCATTTCCACCGAAGCGGCGTCACACCGCTTCATGAGGCCTCGGATCGCGTCGTCTTGCGGAATTTTCCGCTTTCCCTGGGCAGCAACTTCGCAAGCTTCCTGCATTTTGTTAAGCGCGAAGTATATCGTTGTACCGAGGCGATAGAGTTCCGCATCGTAGGGAGCCAACTGCATTCCCTGCCGCAGGACGCCGACAGCCTCAGATTGGCGGTTGGCCGCGACCAGCAGATTTGCTAGCTCCTCGAAGTCTGCCGGGTTCGTCGCGCCATGATGGATCGCGCCCTCAAGATATCGAATCGCCAATGCCGAGCCTTCGACATTTTTTTTCTGCAGAGACTCGTCAGCTAGCGCCTCCAGCACTTGAACATTATCCGGTTGAGTGGCCTTGAGTTGCCTTGCCACTGCCCAGTAGCGCGCCCGATATTCTGGATGCGCCAGCATAACTTGGCCATACGCTTGCAGCAATGTCAGCGGCGCCGGCACATCCTGCTTTGCCGAATCGGCGCTGAGATGAACCAGGTCGGGAAGCTGAGGGGTTGTCATGTGGAACGCAACATCGGGAAATGGTTCTTCAGCTTCGGCAACGATGCGATGATTGGTGAGAACGGAGTGGGAGATCACCGTCACGTCCCGCTTGGGCATATGGCAGCCCGCGCAGTCATCGGGAGGCGCCTTGTGTTGCCGTAAAGACAGTGGCACGGCGCAACTTTTTTCTGTGTGACAGGCCAAGCACTTCTGGCGAAAGTACGCCGGAGCTTCCTGCTGCGAAGGTTGCACGTGAGGATCGTGGCAACTGATACAACCCAGCCGACCACCGCTCTTCAGATAACATTTGCTGAGACGCATGGAGAGGTAGTGCTCCAACAGGTCATCTTTCGGCGCAGACTCGCGACCAAAAGGGACCAGGAAAATGCTGAGTGTGTCATCCAGCTCGGTACCTGGGCGAAAGTCGCGATAAGTCTTCCCCGTTTGCAAGACGCGCGCGTCTCCGGTCTGGTGACATGACATACAGATGTTATCCGCCAGCCAAGGGGAAAGTTTCGCCGGATTTGTAATCGACCCGAGCGGAAATCCCATCTGCGCAGCGGCGACGTGCGACTGGCCCGGACCATGGCAGTTCTCGCAACCGATGGCGAGTTCTGCAAACGGCGGTTCTTGAAAACGGCCGTTCCCATCCCGGATCAGACGAGGTTGCCCACTATGGCAGACGATGCAACCGGGCAGGATGGGACGGTTGAAACCGTAGTCGCCAAATTCATAGCCGGGAGAAAGTGCCCAGCGATGTGGTTTCGCATAGAACGAAAGCGGTGCTTCGAAAAGGTACTCCCCTTGCTTCACGATGGCGCCGCTGCCATTCGCGCCTGAGCCGATGATCCATTCGAGCTTCTGCGTCTCACGAAAAACGTCTTTGCCGTCGGCTGTGGTTTCGTACTCGCTCTGGTAAAGATTGCCATCGCGGGTAAAGATATCGAAATGGCGATTAAGCCTGGGATCAAAAATGTTGGCCGACGTCGGTATTCTCTCTAGAAGTTCCGGAGTGATCTGCGACATCGAACGGCCCATGTCCGTGCGCCTGAAAGATTCGTAGATGCTCGGGTGGCATTTGGAACAGGCCTTCGAGCCAACGTAGCCGGTATTGGAAATGGAACTCTGATCCGCCGACGCAGTTGTTGTTACGTTGTTCTGGAAGCCAAGGCAAGTAAGAAATAGCAAAGTAGCTGCGATCCATGCCCAACCGCTTGCGATCGCATGCAACCGCCATCTTTCGGTGCAATTCGGAGCCTTCATCACCGAGGCATTGGCCTCCACGCCTTTAGTTCTTGGATCCCGATCCGCAACATGAAGCGCACTCTAGTCCAAAGAGCATTCCGAGGGCAACCTGATCTTGCCCGCAACCGTCCCGCTTGACGTGCAAGGCCGGCGTAGTCCATTCTGCAAGCCTTTACCTTGAGGTACGGAATGAACCAGGCATTGCTGTCGGGAATTGCAGTGGTCACGCTGGCAGGTATTCTCAATGGGAGCTTTGCTGCTCCCATGAAGCTGATGTCAGGATGGCGATGGGAAAACAGCTGGTTGATCTTCGCACTGTCTGGGCTGATCGTCTTTCCCTGGATTATT